>Ga0116174_10000739_pt1 | contig 31970 bp, 27 predicted proteins | sample AD_UKC087_MetaG_FD_89801 | JGI IMG/M metagenome (GOLD analysis project Ga0116174, IMG submission 89801) | Active sludge microbial communities of municipal wastewater-treating anaerobic digesters from USA - AD_UKC087_MetaG | ecosystem: Engineered > Bioreactor > Anaerobic > Digestate | place: USA...
TACCGCAGGAAGCGGAGACTACAGTGTGAGTAGCGATAACGCAACCATTGCCACCGCCACCCTTAGCGGAACCGTCGTAACCATAACGGGAATAGCCTTAGGTAATACGACAGTGACAATAAAGGACAACGCAACCAATCAAACCAAAACCGTTACAGTAAAGGTAACTCATCCCGACCTCACCATTGACAAGAGCAAAGTTGAAGTAGAAACAGGTCAGACTGCCACCGTAAACATTCTCTCAGGAAGCGGAAACTACAGTGTGGACAGCAACAACACAACCATAGCCACCGCCACCCTTAGCGGAACCGTCGTAACCATAACGGGAATAGCCTTAGGTAATACGACAGTGACAGTAAAGGATAACGCAACCAATCAAACTAAAACCGTTACGGTAAAGGTAACAACCTCTTCTATTGTCATGACCACAAGCAAAGTGGTGGGAAGCACAATTAGTATCTACATGTATGCCAACCCAGCGAATCAACCAGGCGTGTGGATAGACCTCAACAACAATGGCACAATGGATAACGGGGAAAAAGTAACAAATTTTAACAGTATTACAACATACACTCTCGGAGCACAAACCGTTACTATTTATGGAAAGGTAACAACACTGGATTGCTCCCACAATCAACTTACTTCGTTAAATGTTTCCAACAATGCGGAATTAACTAGACTGGATTGCCCCCACAATCCACTTACTTCGTTAAATGTTTCCAACAATGCGGAATTAACTGATCTGTATTGCCACAACAATCAACTTACTTCGTTAAATGTTTCCAACAATGTGAAATTAACAGAACTGTCTTGCCACGGCAATCCACTTACTTCGTTAAATGTTTCCAACAATGCGGAATTAACTAGACTGTATTGCAACGACAATCAACTTACTTCGTTAAATGTTTCCAACAATGCGGAATTAACTAATCTGCATTGCTACCACAATCAACTCACTTCGTTAAATGTTTCCAACAATGTGAAATTAATAGACCTGTATTGCCAAGACAATCAACTTACTTCGTTAAATGTTTCCAACAATGCGGTATTAACAATACTGTATTGCCACAACAATCAACTTACTTCGTTAAATGTTTCCAACAATGCGGTATTAGGAGAACTGTCTTGCTTCAACAATCAACTTACTTCGTTAAATGTTTCCAACAATGTGAAATTAACAAGACTGGATTGCTACAAGAATCAACTTACTTCGTTAGATGCTTCCAATAATGCGGAATTAACAACACTGTCTTGCTTCAACAACCAACTTACTTCGCTCAATGTTTCCAACAGTGTGAAATTAACAAGACTGTATTGCAACAAGAATCAACTTACTTCGTTAGATGTTTCCAACAATGTGGAATTAACTGATCTGTATTGCCACAACAATCAACTTACTTCGTTAATTGTCAACAGCGACAAGAAACAATTAAAAGAGCTCTATTGCTACAACAATAAAATTAACAAGGTGAATATGGGAGCACTAATAAACTCTATGCCTACCCACCCTGCAAGCGATAAAGGGAAATTTTATCCCAAAAGCACACATTCAGGCGAGCAAAACGTATTTGATTTGTCCCACAAAGTTGCGGCAGAAGCTAAGAATTGGGAAGTATATATAGGTAATTGGTAATTAGTTTAAACTACACAGTAATGACCAATAAATTGGCGATTAGGGGCGAAGGTTTTTGCCCCTAATTGTTTTTTTAGTTTCTAGTAAACTCCTTACTACACACTATACACTTGCACCCAGCAGCTCTTACCCCGTACCCCGTACCCCGTACCCCGTAACTCGTAACACTCCATACTCAAAACTATTTTTATATTTGCAAAATGAAAAGAATTTTTATTGTTGCGGCATTGGCCGCTATGGCGTTGTGCTGCAGTTGCAGCGACGCAAAGAGCGAAAATGAGATCTTAGCGATGTCATTCAATATACGCTTGAGTCTTAGTGATGACTTTGACGGAGAAAATAGTTGGATATTTCGGAGGGAAGCCGTTATTGAGATGATAAATGAAGTCAATCCGGATATTTTCGGTATTCAGGAGGGTCTATTAGGACAGGTCAACTATATGGGGGAACATCTGCCGGAATATGGCTTCTACGGAGTGGCTCGCAATGATGGTCCAAACACTGGCGAATCCAATGCCGTTTTTTATAAAAAGAGCCGTTTTGAACTTCTGGAAAGCACTACTTTCTGGTTGAGTGAAACACCGGATGAAGTTTCAATGGGCTGGGATGCGGCTTTTCATCGGATTGTTACAATGGTTCGTCTGCTGGACAAAAATAGTGGTCAAGAATTGTATTTCTACAACACTCATTTTGATCATATGGGTAAAGTTGCCCGTGAAGAGTCCGGTAAACTCATAGTGAGTCGTATGAAAAGTTTAATACCGTATGATGCGCCGGTAGTGCTTACCGGTGATTTCAATGCGGGGTACAATGATCCAATATTGGACCCTATTGAGGAATATATGACTTCAGCGCGAAGTGCGGCTCCTGTTACAGACTCGCTCAACACATTCAATGGTTGGGGTAAAATAGATCCCGAAGAGGGAGGGAAAGTAATAGACCATATCTATTTCAGAAATCTGAGCCCATCACTCTTTAAAACCCTTACCGGTGCTTATGCAGGCGTGGAGTACATTTCCGACCATTATCCGGTAATTGCCGTTTTTACTCTTAAGGATGTTCAAAATCAAGAGGTTCAACGTGAATCGTCGAAGTGATGTCGAAACGCTCCTGGACCATATTCTCAATTGCAGTCGCGATGGAGTGGCTTTCCTCAAGGGAGAGTTCTCCGCGTAGCCTGATGTGAAAGGTCATTTCCTGATGAGTGACGTAGTTGTGGATATGAAAATGGTGCAGTTGTAATCCCTCCGGATACATCTCTGTCACTGCATCGTTAATCTTCTTTATAATGTCATCAGATGGTTCTTCTCCCAGTATTTTGGTGATGGCTTCCTTTATTATGGTATAAGTGGCGTAGAAGAGCATCAAGGCGATAATGATGCCCAGTACGCTATCCATCCACCAGAAATATTTGGCGAGCAGGATGCCGATTAGCACCACTACTGAAGAGAGCGCATCGCTCCTGTGGTGCCACCCATCGGCTTTTATGGCGATATTGCCCGTTTTGCGGGCAAGGTAGAAAGCATATTGTGCCAGCCCCTCTTTGACTACGATGGAGATACAGGTCACGACGATGGCAAGGGTGCCGAATATAACTGAGGTGTGCTCTTTAAGCCGCAGAATAGAGTCTTTGAGAAAGTCGTATGCTATTATTGACAGTATAATTCCAATAAATATGGCAGCGATCTGCTCCCAGCGGCCATGACCGAAAGGATGTTTTTTATCCGGTTTTCTTGCTGAGAGAGCAGTGGCAACAATCAATACCAATGAACTGATGGAGTCGGAGATGGTGTGCCAGGCGTCGGCCACAATAGCTAATGACCCGGTTACAATACCGGCCCAGTACTTGAGCGCAAACAAGAGCGTGTTGACCACGACCGAAACCACTCCTTCGGCAAATCCGGCCTTTTTACTAGATTTGTAATCCATAATTCCAAATTGAATTAGTACAAGTGGCAACCATCAACTTGCCAACAAACTCAGGAGATCACTTAACGTTTTTGTTTTTGAGTTCGATGACCTTCATCGAAGTGTTAGCTTCATTGTTCCATTTAAGGAATACTGCTATCCTTGAGTGCTTGACAGTATCTTTTGGGCCGGAGTGGTATGTAATTCCGTAGTAGGAGTCGTAATAATATCTCTCCATCCCCTCTATGTTGACATAATTACCATCAAATTTAGCACTATTTGGAGTTATGCTCTTTATATATCCATTGTCGATGGCAAATGCCGTAAGCGATATCCCCGATGCATTTAAATAAGAGTTAAAAAATGGATACAGAGTAGAGTGGTTGAACAAGGTATCTCTTACCTTGATTTCAAAGAAATAATCCTCGTTTTCCACTATTCCCGGCACATAATAGCCGTTTGTGCCATCAAATGTCATAAGCGCAGAGTCGGGGTGATTTTTCCTCGGTGCTATTGAAAGACTCATCGAGGGGATGCCACGCCTGGCCTTTATCAAAGTGACCTTATCTCCTTTTGCCATAGTGATGACTACGGAGTTGTCCAGTATTTCGATACTTTTAAAAGGCGATATAAGTATTTTAACGCTGGCAGGTACGGGATTACCATTATCATCAAGTATCCACTGCGGCGCATTATTCCCGTATTTGATGGTAAAGTAATAAACTCCTGAAGAGTCCCTGATGCCAATTGAAGGTTTTAAATCTTCCGGCTGTGCAGTAAGTACCTTACCGTCGCTCATAAGCCAGTTTTCAGTACCTGTTTCCCCAATTTTGATTGTCCAGCAATTGGATGAAACTTCAGAATTATATTTGATGCCGAGAAGAATTTTCTCTGTGCAATTGCGACCGGTGTAGAGTTCGTATACTTTGCCTCCCCAGAGTTTTATGGCATAGCCTGCAAACTCTCCGTTATGGGTAAGTTCGCTTACGGACTCAAACAGGAGAGTTGTATCTATACTACTGTTAAAGAGATCTTTGCTGGCGCTAATATTGGAATTAATATCTTCACAGTAATCATTCAACTCGTCAAAACCTTTCTGTGTCGGGATCTTGAAAGAAGTACCGTTAAAAAGTGTAAATTTGACGAAATAGGGATCGGAATAGTCAATAGCCTTGAAAACCGAGCTTCCTTCTTCACCGGTAGCCTCACTGAGTCTACTCCAGGAACTGCCTTCATCGTAAGAAACCCACCAGTAGCCGCTCTCTATTTTGAGTTTGGGAATGGTGCCGGTAGCCCTTATCCTTTGTCCGAAGGTGTTGGTCATCCAAGTGGGACTGGATGTGCCGGTTTGGATTGTCCAGTAATAATAGCCGTTTGTCGTGTTTTGCTGGATGCCGATAATGGGGGTAGTACCGTCATGTCCGTTATAAACATTGACATAGTATCCGCTCGTAAAACTTATGACATAACCGACCACTTTGCCGTTTTCCTTAATCTCATCAATGCCTGTGATATGGTCATTCTGCTCAAGTGCCTTGACGGTGGTATAGAGGGCATTAATTGTAGTGTTTGTAACATGAACCATACCTTCTGCTTGCGTAACGCGATCCAAAAGTTCCAGAATCTTGCCTGAAATGTCCTTCACACAACTGCCGAATATGAGCGGTGCGCCGGCAAGTATAATGTATGTGACTATTCTATATATACTCCTTTTCATCGTTAGATCCCGTATTTGATAGTGATTATTGTGTTTTTCAGATAACCCAGTCCGTCTGAAATAAGAAGTACGAGTTTGCTCTCCATGCCTTCGGCAAATGTCGAGGGTGAATAAATTATCAGATTTCCGGTTTTGACCGATGATTTGATGACTCTCGCATAAAATCCGTTTTGGGTAACCGGAAGAAGATCAAGATTGTTGCTACCTCCGGTGATTGTGTATGCAATTGTGATAGTGGCCGAAGCTACCATCTTACAGGTAGTCTGGATGTCAATCTTGAATGGGGCGTATTTGGGTACAAGAACTTTCTGGTCGCCCATTGTCAATTCGATGTAATTAACTCCAATATTAGTTATTGCCGTGATTATCTTATTGATTTCGGGTATTGCGGCAGCTACTTTGTTGCCGTTATCCGTCAACAACCAAGTGTACGTCTTGCCGGAGTCGTACGAGATAGTCCAGTAGTATACTCCGTCGATGTGCTTTTTAAGTCCTACCATTGGCATTGTTCCCATCTGGGGGCTGACTCTAACTTTTTTGCCGCCAACAAGGATCCATCGCGCCTCTTGATCGCTGTCATATTTGATAGTCCAGTAGTAATTGGTATCTGAGGGATTGACTTTGTCCTTTGCCGCTCCGATGGTCGGCAGAGTCGTGGCAACCCCGTTATAGAACGTCATCACTGTGCTGTCAGAGAGGAAAAGGTTATAGCCGATGGTATCTCTCTTCTCGATTATAGGCTTGATGTTTTTGGCATATACGCCCTGACTTACAAGATTAACCAGCTCCTCAAGAGACGATAGATTGGAGTTAGTCTTATTGACAACTTCATTCAATTTGTCATAAGTCTCAAGTGTTGGTATGGAGATATGTGTACCGTCAAGAAAATTAAACTGTACATAACCATTATTTTCGGTAACATTTTTGATGAAGGATGTGCCGGCACTTCCTGTTGCCTGTCCGAGGTTGTACCATATCACGCCTTTGTCGTAAGATACCATCCAGTTACCGTTTTCAATTTTGATTTTCGGCGTTACTGCTACAGCCGGTACTCTTTGTCCGACATTATTGGTTATGAATTCCTCATGGCCCACCGAATAGGAGACCACCCAGTAGAAAATTCCGTCCTCGGCTTTCTTTACACTGATAACGGGAGTTTGGGCATTTTTGCCGTTGTAGATAGTTATACTGGGACTGTGGGAGAAAGAGATTGTGTAACCTATAACCTCATAATTGTCATAAATGCGTGTGATCTTGGTGACAAAATCATAACTTTCGAGCTTATTTATAAGGTTATGCAGGGTGCTTATATTCTCGTTCATCAGAACGAGGTTGTCTTCCATAGCCTTGATACGCCTGCTGATGTGGCCGAGTTCATTTTCGAGCTGGTTGAAACATCCTGTGAGAGATAAAACCAGAACGATTGCTGTCAGAATTGATGATAATCTGCGTTTCATACTCTACAATTTGTTTACAGTGATAGTTTTGACAGAACTCCTCTGACTATTTTTTACTATAAAGACAGCCATTATCTTGCCCTGTTCGTTGATAAAAGCATCGGGAGACTCAATGGTGACAAATCCCGGTGTATCTGAAAGGTAAGCCTTGAATCCGCCCTGTGTGATGAATGCCGCACTGACATCGGAATAGTCGGCACCATAGACCGTGTATTCGAGATTTATGACAGATTTAACAGCCATCGAAATGGTAGTTGCGATTGAGATGGAAAACAATTTGGGCATACGGTATTCAGTTCCGTCCCAGGTAACGAAAACCGCAAATTCAGGGTCAGAAATGTTAACTCTCCTGAAAAGGGAAGTTGTGGGACTGTCCAGTAAGAAAGGAGCTTCAATGGTGGTGACAGTACCTCCTTCATACTCTATGGTCCAGTAATAGTTGCCGTTACTGTCGCCTGTAAGGTTCACTTTCGGAGGAGCTAAGGTGTCTCCCTCGCTGCGTATTCTATTACCGTCGGAATCGCGCAACCACTCTATTTCATGTCCGCTTTGCTGAAAAGTCCAATAATAGAGTCCGGTAAGGGTGTCGCGTACAGACATTATTTTAGGGGCATTGCTGCTCTGCCAATCATAGACCTTGAAGCTCTCTCCATTGGAAAGTTCACAATAAGTGCCTACACGCTTACCATTTTCCATGATATCTCCGGCGTTCTTGATATAAACAGTCCGAGAGGCTATTGCATTTATTATGATTTTCTGTGCATTTGCATTGCTGTTGATCTTATCAGCTTCGGTCTTGAGTGCCAAATATTTTTCATAAACGGGGATTCTGAATACCGTGCCATTGGTAAGTGTGATCAACACATAATTGGGATCGGTAGTAAGGATACTTTTGAACATCGAGTCTCCATGCTCTCCCGTTGCCTGTCCCAGGTCAGTCCAAGTGGTGCCTCCGTCGAATGATATCACCCATCTTTCATCCTTTACTTTAATAAAAGGGGCAATTCCCATTGCGAGCACTTTCTGGCCGTAATCATCGGTAATCCAGCCTACGGTGCCGCTGTCATACTTAATATTCCAGTAATAATTGCCATCCGTATCCTTAGCCGTTCCGATAAGAGGTACCTTGCCGTTGGTGCCGTGATAGATGGTTATAGGGGCTGTCTTTACGAAATTGATCTTGTAGCCCACTTCCTTGCCATTCTGAGTAATGGATGTCACACCGGATATCATATCATTATTCTGAATAGAGGAGACAATCACCTGTAGAGATCTGATATTGGTATTCATTTCCTCACACAACTGCTCTATCAAATCAAGCCTACGCTCAAGCTCCGCTATATCCTCCAAATATTTGTCTATGCACCCCGATGTGAACAGGAGTGACACCGTTAGTGCAAAGGCTATTGACAATCGTTTCATATTGTGTTTTTTAAATAAAACTAAAAGAGGAAGCCCGTGTTGATATACAGGGCACCCTTGCTATTATCTTGTGCATCAAATGCCTTGCCATACTCGACGGCTACGATGAAATTTCTGTTCATTATAAACCTGATTCCGCCTCCGGCGCTCAGATGGAATTTCTCTTTTCCCCCGTAAAGCGTATACGGTAGATTGCCTTGAGGAGGGTAATATGATGATATCGGGGTATAGGGGGATAAACCGGTAATGTCAAAGTCATTTCCAAATCCCTTTAGAACTCTTGCTCCATCGAAGAACCCGCTCAAAGCAAAGGCTATATTTTGTTTCCAGAGATGGAAACTGACAAATCTCCAGCGCAGTTCGGTGTTGAAATAACAGGTATGCGCTCCTTGAATGCGTCCCCTCATCAGGCCCCGCACTGTACGGTAACCGCCAAATCCCTCTCTGTCATATCCTGTGCCGAGGTACATATCGTATGGTAGAACATAGAATGCCGGATTTTCCTTGCCAAGGAAACCTTGCAAATTCAGCCTGTAAGCAAAAACGAGTTTATCTTTTGCAATAGGCAGATAGTTTCTGAAGGTGAGATTGTACTTGGTATAACCCACTGAGGTTCCCAAGAATTTAGGGGCGTAAGCGAGGTTGGCCTCAGCCCAAACACCTCTTGAAGGTGCTGCCTCGAAGTCGCGCGAGTCGTACATTAAACCTACTCTGATGGCACTTGAAATGCCGCCCTCAGCTTGTTTTTCGGGTATAATGCCGACATTTTTGTAAATCTCGAACAGCGTGGTAGGAAGAGTATAGTTTTCACCTGCGAAAGCTCCCGTTTTGAAATGGCTGAAATGGTATCCGGCTTTCCAGTAAAAATTGCCCTTGATGAGTCCGGTAAAGTCTACCTTGAAAGTATGCACCATACGGTCCATACGATAGAATCCCGTCTCCAAGGAACTGTCATAAAAGGACTCATAACCATTGAAACCGTAAAAATCGAGTGCTTTGTCTCTTGTTACATGGAGTGCAGTAGAAAGGCGTACTCCGGGAATCAAGGTACGGTTGTCGTATGAGATCACATAGAGTTGTGATCCCTTCGTAAATCTTGAAACCTCCAAATACCACTGCGATTTGGGTATGGGATACCATGATCCGTCACCGAAATTGTAAATATTTAGCAAGGCGCCATACTGGAATCCTTTATCGTTATCAAATGCAATAACAGGCAGCGGGCCGAATGAAAGTCCGGTTTTGACTATATCGCCTTTGGCTAGGTCACTGGCCTCGGAATTCTTCACAGTAGTGTCCGGTGGAGCAACAAATACTTCAGGTTCAGGTTTTTTCTCACCGTAGGGTCTCAAATGCAGAGTGTCTTGAGCCTGACGGGTACGCATGGTATCCACAGTTTGACTGTATGATAAGGCAGGGAAAAGGATTCCGGCCATTATCAGTATTATGCTGAGTCTTTTCATAATCATTCAGTATCAGATGTTTTTCAATTCATTTTTGATTTCTTTATAATCATTTCTCAACCTGCGGTTGAAAACAATTCTCCAAAGGGATGCCAGCACACGCACAAACTCAAAAAAGTCATAGACAAAGAATGGTGCGGGCATCAGGATAATAGCGGCGGCAAGAGCCCACTCCCAGGGAGCGAGGCAGAAAAGCAGCACGACTTCAATTAAATACAAAAGGCTCCATACGACCCAAAAGATTACCATACGCACGGAGTTGTGGAATGCGCGGTCCTTAAATAGGGTGCACAATACCTCGGCTGTGGCCCAAACAGGCAGAGATGCGGCTCCCATCAGCAAAAAGAGGGGAATTCCCGGCAAAAGGGCCAGAGTACCAAGGATTGCAGCAAGCAACGGGCGCTTACGGTGTATGGCGTGAATACTTACTCCGGATTTTAGACGGCGCTCTCTGAGTTTGTCAGCTTTTTCCAGAAGCACGGAGGCCTTTTTCGGCTCATGCTCCCTTAGCAGCTTTATGCGGCTGACAATATCCCTGTTGGCATCAAAGCGCTCCTTAACGCGACATTTGCAAATCTGTCCGCTGTAGAGTTTTGCAAGCTCCCAGACCGCTTCATACTGTTCATCATCGTCAATATAGACTATCAGTTCTTGCAGACGTTCTTTGACCTGCTGCCGAATGGACTCCATGATGTCACGCTCAGAACGGCCTTCCTTGTAGTGTGAGGAGATAAATTCCGATACGTTGAAGGGCTCTCCTATGTTGGCCATGGCCGTAGATCTGAACCTGAAATAGTCGCCGTACTCCACTCCCACCGGAACAATATATATCGGGTGGTCATCGCCCAGAGCATCATAGGCACCGCACGCTATCCTGGCAATACCCTTGCCGATGGGTAACAGGCTGTGCATAGACCGATGGGTACCTTCGGGGAGGATACATATACCAACATTGTTTTCCAGTACCTCAATGGAGACCCTTATAGTTTCCTCGACTGCCGTCACCGACCTGATTCCGTCCCTGATGCGATTGATCGGGATCATCTTGAAGAAGGTGAGAATTTTACGGAGAATAGGTTTCTTAAAAATGTCTGCTCTGGCAATAAATACCTTCCTGTCCTTGTTTGCAGCCAGTACAAGTAAAGGATCCATGAGGGCGTCGCAGTGATTGGGAGTAAAAATGACCGCAGCCTCTTTTGGGATTCGGTCCGTATTGAGGAAAATAATCTTTTGGTAGGAGGCCTTGATAAACGCATCGACAGAGTATCTGAGGAAAGCATACAAGTTGTCCTTATCATAGATGTTTTTATGGTCCCTTGATTTACACATTGACTTTTTGCGCCCTGGCAAGGCGTCTTTTAGTGGAATAATTAAACATTGCAGAGACCGCCAGTCCGGAGATGATGTGCCAGATACCCCACCAGGCGGTGATAAATAGCATTCCTCCGTTCATCAGGTCGGGAGGAAATATCTTTGGATTGAACAGCAGCACAAGACCCAGTCCGGAATTCTGTATACCTGTCTCAATTGTGAGTGTGCGGCGGTCTTCGCGAGGTATCTTAAAAGCAGTGCCGACACCGTAGCCTATGGACAATGCCAGCGCATTGTGAATCAAAACTATAAAGAAAATGTACCAGATATACTGGAGAAACAGCTGCAAGTTGTTCCCAAACGCGAGTACCACCATCAAAAGGAAAAATAGGATGGAGAATATCTGCATTGGCTTTTTGAGCTTCTGTGAAATCTTGGGTAGAAACTTGTTGGTCAACAAACCGAGTATCAGGGGTATACCGAGCAGGATGAATACTGTTATCATAACATCCGATATGGGAATCTCGAGAGGCTGCAGAGCTCCGGCAGCTTGTTTGTTGAGGTATTTTACGTAAAGTCCGCCCCACAGCGCAAAGTTGCCGGGAGTGGTAAGCGGTGCAAGAGAGGTGCTGATGGCTGTCAGAGAAATAGAAAGCTCGGCATTGGCTTTTGATAACTGTGACATGAAGTTGGATATATTGCCTCCGGGACAGGCTGCCACCAGTATCATACCCATTGCCACCATAGGTGTAATGCGGTCGTTAAGGATAATTACCAAAAGAAATGTGAGCGCAGGCAGGAGTACCATCTGACAGATGGCACCCAGAATAACCGATTTGGGCTTTTTGAAAACCTCTTTGAACATTGAGGGCTTGATACCGAGTGCCACACCATACATCACAAATGCGAGCACAAAATTAATCGCATCCATTCCCGCTTTGGAGAAGTTAATCTTGACCGGATCAAGATTCAATAGCTGTTCATACATAGTCTTCGCAGTTAAATAAAATGCAAGTTAGTAAAAAATGGATAATAATCACTATTTTTGCGCATCAATACCCATATTCGGATGTCTTACATCATAATGTTTTACAACCTCGAGAATCTTTACGACACTTCGGACGACCCGAATACGGAGGATGAAGAGTTCACTCCTTCCGGTCCCAAAAGATGGACGACTCAGAAGTATCAGAAGAAGCTTGAGAATCTGGCTGAGGTCATATCCACAGTTTCCAACGCATATGGGGGATTTCCCGTGGTCATAGGTGTCTCCGAGGTTGAGAATAAGGTAGTGATGCAGGATTTGGCTGACCAGAGACGCATTCGCGGTGCCCGATACAAATGTATCCATTTTGAGTCAAATGATGTTAGGGGAGTCGATGTAGGGCTCTTTTACCGTCCGGACAAGTTTAAGCTTGAAGGCAGTTGTCCTTTGAATCTGGTATTGCGGAGCGGTCGAGAATACATTGGCCGCGACATACTATGTGCGTGGGGCAAGATTGATGAAGAAATGTTTTGTTTTTACGTTTGTCACCTCCTATCAAGGAGGACGGGTGTTAAAAACTCTGCAGGATTCCGTCGTGCCGGCACGGAAACGATATACAACCACGCATTGACAATGCGAGAAAAGTTTCCTGACATCAAAGTTGTGGTGATGGGAGATATGAACGACTCACCTTCCGACGAGTCTCTTTCTCTTTTGCTCAGGGCAAGAAAAAAAATCTCCTTGGTAGAACAGGATGATTATTTCAATCCTTTCTGGGCGCTTGATGATGAAGGCTTTGGTACCAGCGTCCACAATCATCGCTGGACTCTCTTCGACAATATCATCGTCAGTCCGAATCTGCTGGAGACATTTCCCGACACCTCGGGTTTGAAGCTTGTCAAGATGAATCAAAAGCATTATTGTGAAATTTTCAAGCGCAACTTCATGCTGCAGAAAGGGTGGCCCAAACGCAGTTATAACGGCAATAGTTTTCAGAACGGATATAGTGATCATCTTCCCGTTCTGATCAAGATAGACAAAATCAAATCAATTAATAACAAGAATAACAATGAGCGAAATCAGGGATATCAATCTTTGGGAGAGCGGTAAGCGCAAGATTGACTGGGTTAAGCGGCATATGCCCATACTCAACTCCATTGAACAGGAATTTATCGAAGAAAAGCCCTTCAAAGGGCTGAAAATAGCACTTTCGGTACATCTTGAGGCAAAGACGGCATACCTCTGTTTGGTACTTGCCGGAGGTGGAGCCGAAATGTATGTCACCGGCAGCAACACACTGTCCACACAGGATGATATAGCGGCGGCACTTTTAAAAGAGGGTCTCAATGTCTTTGGATGGCACGACGCTTCATCAGAGGAATATAACCGCCATCTTTGCAGTGTCCTTGAGTGTGGTCCCAACATCATAATCGATGACGGCGGCGACTTGACTCACCTGATGCACACCAAATACACTCATTTGACAGATAAAGTCATAGGAGGTTGCGAAGAGACTACCACCGGTATTAATCGTTTGATACGGATGGCCCAAACCAATACCCTACAATATCCGATGGTAATGGTAAACAATGCCAATTGCAAATACCTATTCGACAACAGATATGGCACCGGCCAGTCTGTTTGGGATGGCATAAACCGTACTACAAATCTCATAGTTTCAGGTAAGAAAGTGGTAGTTGCCGGTTATGGATGGTGCGGTAAAGGCGTTGCAATGCGCGCCAAGGGACTTGGAGCTTCAGTGATTGTCACCGAGGTAGAACCGGTAAAGGCCCTGGAAGCAGTTATGGATGGCTTTGAAGTGATGAAGATGGAGGATGCGGCTCCTATCGGTGACTTTTTTATAACGGTTACCGGCTGCAAGGATGTAATCACTGCCCCCAGTTTTGAAAAGATGAAGGATGGTGCCATTTGCTGCAACGCAGGTCACTTTGACTGTGAGGTATCTGTTGTAGAACTCTCGCAAATGGCTGTGGAGAGCTTTGAGGCACGTGCTAATCTCATCGGTTACAGGATGGCCGACGGCCGCTGTATCTATATCATCGCTGAGGGCAAGCTGGTCAATCTGGCTGCCGGAGATGGGCATCCTGCAGAGATCATGGATATGAGTTTTGCAATCCAGGCACTGAGTGCAAGATATTTGGTCAAGAGCCGCGGCAAACTTCCGCCATCTATCGTTTTGGTTCCGGAGGAGATAGACAACTATGTGGCTGTCAAGAAACTTAAGAGTATGGGAGTGACCATAGATGTGCTAACAAAGGAACAGAAGGCATATCTTGGATTATGACGGAGAGAGAATAAATGGAGCAAAGGAAATACAATCATTTGATTTTTGACATAGACGGCACATTGCTCGATACCGAAAAGACCGGTGTTCTCTCTTTGCAAAAGAGTGTTAAAGAGCTTATGGGTAAGGATATGACCTATGATGAACTATATCCCTATTTCGGAATTCCGACTTTTGTTGTGGCTCAGAAAATGGGGTTTGAGGATGTGGAGGCGGCATCACACAGCTGGGAGAAGAATTTTCAGGAACTGATGTATCTTATTGTTCCTTTTGAGGGTGTTCACGAAATGCTTCCCCGCCTTCGCGAAATGGGATTCAAATTGGGTGTAGTGACGTCCAGAAGTCGTTTTGAGTTCAACTTCGACTCTCATTTGAAGCAATGGAAAGATCTTTTCGATACAATTATCACCAGTGACGATTCGGAGCGTCATAAACCCTTTCCGGATCCCCTTTTGGCCTATATGTCCCGTTCCGGCGCAACAGCTGATGAATGCATCTATTTCGGAGATACGGAATATGACTTCGAGTGTGCTCGCGCAGCAGGTATTGATTTTGCCCTCGCCGACTGGCGCAACCGCGGTTTTCAAGGAATCCCTGCACAATACCGCTTTTCAAGTGTAGAAGAGATTGTGAAAATCTCAGAAACGCTGCGCTAGAATCGCATAAGCCGAGCAGATAAAACTTTTTCAGAACTCCATCGTTTTCTCGACTACATGAAATTGTGCGACAACTTGTTGCACAATTTAGGCGAGTTGTTGACGAAAACTTCAAAATATTTGGTTTTTCGTCAATAAGGAATACTCATACTTGTTGTTGTTCTTTGAACGTTAGCAATTGGCTGTCGGCCTATAATTGTTAATTACTCGCAAGGCACATATTGCTCATTATTTGACGGGCGAAACTTCATATCCTTTCTCACTTAACAGGCATGGAATGCTATTTTCCCAACACTAAATGCATAACCCAAATACCCCAACTCCCTACTCCACTACACTTCAGACTACCTACTCGGGACTCTATTTACATACCATTATTTCCAGAATCATCTCATCTGTGCTCTGCATACCTATAGATCCGATTTTGCCGAGATTGGCAATGGTCTTTTCAATATCCTCCTCTATGATGCCGTCGTTGGATGATATGCAGATACCGTCGAGCGCAAGGACTGCAGATTGTAGCGCGCTAGCTACTCCTGAGGCCACTTTTAGAGCACAACCTACCTTGGCTCCGTCGCATACCATTCCGGTAATGTTGCCTATCATGTTTTTTATGGCAGCGCACATCTGCTCATAACCTCCTTTGCGCAGGTAGACAATGCCGCAGGCTGAGCCGGTAGAAGCAACCACACAGCCGCAGAGAGCCGAGAGTCTGCCCAGATGTCCCTTGATATGGATAGCTACAAGGTGGCTGATCACCAATGCTCTTGCCAGCTCATCGCGACCGGCCCCTAATTTTTCCGCAATAGCGATAACCGGAACCGTGGCGGTGATACCCTGATTGCCGCTGCCGGAGTTGCTCATGGCAGGAAGGGTAGAGCCCGCCATCCTCGCATCGGATGCTGCTGCAGTGTAGGCCATGGCATAGGTGAGATAGGTGTCTCCATACACAACTTTGTTGATAGTAGCGAGCAATGTTCTGCCCACCTGGAGACCATATTTATTTCGAAGTCCCTCATCTACCAACGCTTTGTTGAGAGTCACGGATTCCATTATAAACTCCAACTCTTCAAGTGGTGTGCCAGTGGCGAAATCAAGTATCTGCTCAATGGTAATGTTTCGAGCGAAGTCATGTTCAAGAAGATCGCCGGAGGGATCATTACAGCTGCTGTTCTCTATGCTGTTGATGATTTTACCATCAAGTTCCTCATGTATTATAGAGTCGTGATTGCCGCTTATAATAGCGACTGCTTTGTGAGAGCCTTGTCTCTCTGAAACTTCGGCATAAACATAGAGCTTCTCCGAAGTTTCTGCAAGCGATATGGTTACCTTTCTTGTTGATACCATTTCCCGCGCTTTGAAGACGCTTTCATCAGTTACATCTTTAAGTACTTCGAGGCGGTATTTTGATTTACCGCAGGTGCATCCCAGAGCCGCTGCGATATGCAGTCCCACAGTATCGGTACCTGGAATTCCCACCCCCATGCCGTTCTTGAGGATATTGTTGCTGACTTTGACATCAATTAGTTCAGGTTCCTGAGAGATGCTCCTCAGGAGTTCGCAACTGCGGGCTACTGCAAGGGCCACCGCTATGGGTTCGGTGCATCCGAGAGCCGGTTTGACCTCTTGTTTGAGAAGTGCTATGATTTTGTTTTTCATATTGTTAAAAAGGGGCGACTTTGTTGCCACCCCCTGATATTGTGCAGTGTAAAATTAAAGACCTCTGACTCTCCTCTTGTACTCTGTAATACAGGCGTCGAGTCGCTCTTGAGCCGTGGTGTCGCCGGGCACATTGTGAGAGGGGTGTATGAAGAGCTTCTCGCCGCGATCTGCAAGGATCTCGGCAACGGCGCAGATGGTCATCCAAACTGTGGTTACGAATGCTACCGTTGATACGGGACCGATTTTATCCCTGTGGTTTTTGAGGTCAACCGATGCGTCTATGAGAGGGCAGCAGGTGTCCACCACATAGTCGGCAATTTGGAATAGGTTTTTACCGCCGGAATGACGGGGAACCTTGTTGCCCGTCTGTTCCGCCGAACCAAATACTATGACTTTCATGCCGCGTTTCTTTGCCTCAAGAGCGACGTCAATATTAACTGCGTTGATACCGGTATGTGAGAAGAGCCAGAGGATATCCTTTTCATCGAAATTCCAGCCTTTCATGATGGCTTTGCCATAGCCTTCGGTTCTCTCGAGAAAAAGGAACTGGTCGATACCCATCTCACCGGTTATATGAGTAAAAAATGTAAGTGGAAGCTCGCACAAGGGATGGAATCCTACGAAGCCTCCGATACGGGGATACATTTCCTCTATTGGGAGAGTAGCATGGCCACAACCGAAAGTGTGGACCCAGCGACCGGATTGGATAGTGTCTGCCATTACTTCTGCAACCTTCCGGATATTCTCCATTTGAGTTGCCTCAATCTTATTCATAACGCCCTGAGCGTTCTTTAACCATTGGTTTGCTAACATTTGCTGTATTTTAAGTTATAATAATCTTTGTTTTAAATTCTTAATTGCTAATTGCTAATTGCTCATTGCTCATTGCTCATTGCTCATTCCTCATTGCTGCCAACTCCACATTACCCACTCCATACTCCCCACTCCATACTCCATACTACATACTACATATTTTCTCTCTCTGCCATCCGTTTGTCACGTTTGCGTTTCTCTCTACCGCGAGTAGATTTGAGGTAACGTTTCCACTGATCATCATTGAAGATTTTTTCATACTCTTTATCAATGGCGTCGAGCCATTTGTCATATGTGATCTGAAATATTTCGCGATTGGTAGCACCGGAGCGCTGGATGGCGCTCATTTCCTCATTCATTTTCGGCATCATATCCTGTAGAAGGGAATCTACGAGAAAGACCTGTCGAAAATCAAGTTCAAATTCTCTCATAAGATTATCTGCTTCCTTAGCTGCCAACTCTTCAAAATTTGGCGGACCCTGCTCGCCTTGAGGATTTTGCGCATACAAAAGGCTACCGCAAAGCAGGGTTAATGTAATTGACAACAAAAACTTTGAGTATCTCATGATGTGAAGGTTGTTATAGGTTGCAAAGATAATAAATATCCCAATAACAAGTTTTTTATTATATTCGTGAAAATATTAACAAAAAATTGAAGAAAATGAAGAGAATATTCAAAATCGTAATCTGCCTGATGCTTGCAATGTGGCTGGGACAGGTGGAAGCCAATGCATGTACCAATGTTATTGTGACCAAAGGAGCCTCCAAGGATGGTTCCTGTATGGTGACTTATTCTGCTGACTCCCACCAGCTCTATGGTGAACTATATTATGTGCCCGCCGCCGTGTGGCCTAAAGGATCGAAAATGGATATCTATGAGTGGGATTCGGGCAAATACCTCGGCCGGATAGATCAGGTTGAACGCACATATCAAACCGTTGGTAATATGAACGAACACCAGTTGATTATTGCAGAGACTACCTTCGGAGGACGTGACGAGTTGGCTAATCCCCATGGTGTTATGGACTATGGTTCCCTTATTTACATCACTCTCCAGAGGGCACGTACCGCACGAGAGGCTATCACGATAATTGACGAATTTCTCCAGAAATACGGATTTCCTTCGGGAGGAGAATCATTTTCCATCGCAGACAAGGATGAGTGCTGGATAATGGAGATAGTGGGCAAGGGCGAAGAACTCGGAGCCGTGTGGGTTGCCATCAGGATTCCCGACGGATATATCAGCGCACATGCCAATCAGAGCCGCATCAACAAATTTCCCCTCAATGATCCCAAGAATTGCCTATATGCTCCAGATGTTATCTCCTTTGCCCGCTCAAAGGGCTATTTTACCGGTGAAGATAAGGACTTCAGCTTCTGTGATGCCTACGCACCTGCTGACTGGGGTGCGCTCAGAGGTTGTGAAGCAAGGGTGTGGGCTGCATTCAATATTCTCGGTAAAGGCACATTCGATGCTGACAAATATCTCGATTTCGCTTTTGGTCACAACCCCGACAATAAGATGCCGCTCTATATAAAACCCACGGAGAAAGTTGGAGTCAAAGAACTTGCAGATGTGATGAGAGACCATTTTGAGGATACCCCGATGGACTTCAGATATGATGTGGGTGCGGGCCCTCACGAGATTCCTTACAGATGGCGCCCGATGGGCTTTGAAGTGGATGGAGTGACATATCGCTATGAGCGCTCAATTGCCACCCAGCAGACGGGATTCTGGTTTGTAGCACAATCACGCGGCTGGCTTCCGGACGAAATCGGAGGTGTGATTTGGTTTGGAACAGATGACGCCGCTACCTCTGCAGTGACCCCTATCTATACCTCAATTACCGAGGTTCCCGAGTGCTTCAGAGTGGGCAACGGCGGTATGACCACCTACTCGCCTACCTCCGCATTCTGGCTCTTCAACAAAGTGACTCACTTTGCATATCTCTTCTACAATAGGGTAGAGCCCGTTCTCAGAGCTGAGATCGACGCTTTCGAACTGGGTAGCCTAGAGCTTGTCAAAAAGAGTGATTCCAATGCACTCAAGATGCTTGAGGCCGGCAATAGAGGACAGGCTATTGCCTATCTCACAGAATTCTCTGCCAAGAGATCGGAGCAGCTATTTAATAAATGGTTGGAGTTGGAGGAGTTTCTTCTTATCAAATTCATTGATGGCAACATCAAGCAGCAGAATGAAGATGGTACATTCAAGGACAACGGCTCCGGTAAGGGGATTCCGGCACGTCCCATCAACGATATCCCCCGTGAGCGCTGGCTCCGTGCCATTGTCAAAGACCATGGAGATGTAATGAAAGTTGGAAGATAATAATTACGCAAAAAGCCCTCGGTCAACGACCGGGGGCTTTTGTTATAGTGAATGATCCAAAGATCTATTCGCAACGATTAATTACGCAGTGAGGCTATTTCATTGACGGCATCAATTGCGGCTCTGACCTCTTCTTCCGTGGTAAAGGCTCCGATACTCATGCGAACCGTTCCGTGATTGTCTATGGTACCAATGCCCTCATGTACTTTGGGTGCGCATTGGAGGCCGATACGAACTGCAATGTTGTAGTCCACGTCCAGCATGGTGCCGACATCGCTGGAATCAAAGTTGTTGATGTTGAACGAGAGCACCGGATTATGATTTTTCGCGCTTTTACAGCAATAGAGCTTAACAGCCGGATTCTTGCGCAAGCCATCCACTAACATGCTCCACAACTCCATTTCACGATGGTGAATGTTCATTATGCCTTGTTCGGTAATCCATTTTACTCCGGCATGAAGACCTGCCACTCCCAAGATGTTAAGGGTACCGTATTCCAAACGATAAGGATACTCATCCAAGTGCGCAGGATAAGCCGAGCGTACGCCTGTACCACCGGCACGTGTATGTTTGATTTCAACTCCTTCACGTACGTAAGAACCTCCGATACCTGTCGGTCCCATCAAACATTTATGACCTGTAAAACAATATACATCAATGTTGCTTGCTTGCATGTCCAAATCAACTGCACCGGCTCCCTGGCTTCCGTCCACAACGAAAAGAATGCCTTTCTTGCGACAGATTTCTCCGATTTCGGTCAAAGGCTGAATGGTGCCGATCACGTTGGAACAGTGTGTAACAATCACAAATTTTGTGTTCGGACGGATTGCCTTTTCGATATCCTCCGGATGCACATAACCATCCTCATCAAACGGCACATAGGTTACATCGATTATTCCGGCTTGTTCATTGACATAAAGTGGGCGCAAAACAGAGTTGTGCTCCAACATTGTCGTAACGACGTGAGTGCCTTTTTCAACCAGACCGTTGATGATCAGGTTGAGTGAATCCGTGGCGTTATAACTGAATGTCAGTCGGTTGTAGTCCCCACCGCCGTTGAAGAGCTCTGTCAACATTTTGCGGGTGGATGTTACCATATCTTCGGCTTCCAAGGCAGCATCAAAGCCGGAACGTCCCGGACTTACTCCTTTGGTACAATAAAAAGAGTGCATAAATTCGTACACGCTATCAGGCTTCGGGAAACTTGTGGCCGAATTGTCCAAATAAATCAATTTGCTCATGTTGTATTATAATATTAATGCGTTTGCTACAATTTCTGCAACGGTCATGATCTTAACCCCCAATTTGTAGGTGTGATTCAATTGCAATAATTGATCGACACAGTTGTGACAGGGGGTAATGACGATCGTGGCACCGCTCTTGCGAATTTGATCGGCTTTGATCTTGCCGATTCCGAGTCTGCGTTCATTATACTCGCTCATGGCCAACTGCCCGCCTCCACCGCCGCAGCAATGGTTGTCGTTACCATAGGGGTTCATTTCGATGATATTGCTGCACGAAGCATGCAATACATAGCGAAGTGTATTGAACATTCCGCCGTTGCGTATCAAGTTGCAGGGATCATGAATGGTAACCGGTTCGCTATTGAGGCTTTTATCCAAACGAATACGCCCTGAATCGATATATTCTTTCATCAGTTCCACGGCCGTTATCATATCGAATTCGTAGGAATGTCCCAAATAATTAGGTCCTTCCCATCGGTTGGCGTAGGATCCGTGTCCGCATTCTCCCAAAATCAGTCGTTTTCCCTTTAAACGAAGTACCTCATCGTGGAGGTTGCGGGCAATCAGGGTCGCTTCGGCAGTGTTTCCGTTGAAATAACCGTAATTGGTTACATCATAGTACTTGGTTGAAAGGGTCCAGCTTTCTTGAGCGGCATAGAAAATTTTGGCCATAGCCTTGATGGAGAGCGGGAAAAACTTGGGTTCGCGCGGATTGAGGGTATAGAATATATTGCAATCCTGTTCGTCCAGCGGAATACGAGCATTTTCATCTTCCACTTCATCTTGCAGTTCTTCTTCCATCCATTCGATGGTATCCGTATATTCCTCGACGGGAATAGCCATATTATTGCCGGTCTGAACGGCTGCATCCACCGTGGATTGCAGTGAAGCCGGAACCATGCCCATCTCTGCCAACATCTCCCGACCTTTATGGACGAGGTAGGAGATATCTACTCCGATGGAGCAATGGGCTACGCAACGGCCACACATGGTGCAGGATCCGAAAAGCAGGTCTACCATCTCTTCCGCCGTCTCTTCATTCAGTGGGCGGGCATTGACCAATTTAGGCGCATGTTTACCTAAAAAGGTGTTAAAACGTTTATATATGGAGGCCACAATATCCACTTTGACAGCAGGAATATACTTCGCTTCGTGGAAGGTGTCATAATACATGCAACTGGTTGCGCAAAGACCGCATCGAACACACGAATTCAGATGAGTGCGTAATTTACTGTCCGAGGTATCGGCCAAAAGGGCCAGCGCTTTTTCTCGTTTTACGGGATCGATCGGTTTCATAACGTCTAATGTTCGGGCCATGTACCTCGGCGGCCATAAAAATAACCGAGGTGTAAACGGGCAAAAAAGAAATAGAGAATGTGACGTGTTTTGCCGAGCGGAAACCACACCAGAAACAAAACGGATATGATAAAGTAAACCATTTCAATGGCAGGCAGATGGGGGAATGCTATAAAAAGTGCCGTTATAGCTTGAAATATGGTCGTTAAACCGTTGGAAATGTAGTCGTCTGGGTTGGAAAAAGAGCGCAATTCCTGCTTGACAAGACGTTTAATTAAAACTCCCAGACCGCAAAGGGTTGAAATCAGCAGACAGCCTCCCAAAATCCATCCTAAAAGTTCGGGCATTACCCAACCTATAAATATGTTAATAAGCGAAAAGATCAACAGAAGCAGGGACAAAAATGTTCCTAAATGATAAATTATCCCTGCGGTGTAAGTTGGAAGATGGAGATAAGCAGATTCTTTATGTTGTGGCATCATGGAATTGATGTAAGCATAACGAATGCCGGCCGATGTCTTGCCTTGCGCTTTCGCCTTATCTTTGGGCAACCCAAAACTTATGAGGCGAATAAAATGGCCCAAGAACATGACTATGCATGCTACTAAGGCCACCCATGCTAAAATATGATACCATTCCATAGCTCTATACACATCCGTCCGGTTTGGGTAATCCGGCTACACGACAAGCGCCGCGGGCAGGTCCCAAGGGGAACAAATCATAAATTTCTTTTAATTTCAAGCCGGTGGATTTGCAGATTTTTCGCACCATCGGAGCATTGCCATTTTCCAGATAGTGCTCACGTATCACGTCAATTACTTTCCAGTGATCTTCTGTCAATTCGCGAATACCGTCTTCTTGAGCAAAAGTTTCTGCCACGGTTTTGCTCCAAATATCCGGATCCTTCAAGAATCCGTCTCCGTCAACTTCGTATTGTGCCATATTGAATTTGATTAATGCGTTCCAAACGGCCACTAAGGTAGGAAAAAATGTGTGTGCGACAAAAAAAAGTTTTGTTCTCAGGACCTCCAATTGGTTCTTGTAATGTTAATTTGGAATAAAAAGTCCTAATAGTTTCTTCTATACGAGCTTTATTAGGGACAACCAATGAGAAAGCAGGTTGATTAAAAATTTGTAAAAATCTAACATCTTAAAATCGTCCCGAATATTTGCCAATTCCGCCAACTATTACGTAAATAATACCGGTTGTTACGCAAATCATACCGGTTGTTAAAAACAGCATATGGATATGGTTAATTCAAGTTAACTTTGTTAATACTAGTAATTTAGAAGTATCAAATATGAAAACGAGAATTGCATCATTTTTTGTTATGGTACTGGTTACCATGCTGTTTACAGGGTGCGACATTGAGGGCCCCGAATACAAATACAATGTGCATGTACCCAAAGGCGCACATGCAGATGCGGGTAAACTGAAGTTTAAACCCGTTTCGGCAGAGCAAAAAAAAGAACTTGAAAGTCAGGGCTTCAAGTTTGTCGGTACGCCCATCAATATGAGACTGGGCGAGCAGGAACATGTGTTCCTAAACGAACTGGCAACTATCACTTTTGGCATTCCCGGCAGTATCAAGGAAGAAGATTATTACCATCTTCTGGGAGTCATCTTTACCGATGGAGAACCGGTATATATGGTTCCCAATGCAACAGATTTGCAAAAGAAAAAAGTGACGTTCAAAACTTCTCACTTCTCTGTAGGGGCGCTTGTTTGGAAAACGGACGAAGAGCTGCTCAATATACTGGCACCCCGCATAGCAAACAGTGGCTATCAGAAAAGCATGCGCGATAACGATCTTAAAAAAACTTTCAGTGATAGGATGTCTGACGTGATGGAAGACGCAGGTCTTGGGGACGATATGCTTTTGGGAAGGATTGTCCGTAAGGTGGCGGCTGATAACGAATATATCTCCGATGCAGTGGAGCTGATCAATAGCGACGATCCTGCTACGGCCATCAAGGATAAGGCCGTCGAGAAACTTCAGGAGAAAACGCTCGAAATGCTATTTGCGGCCTATCAGAAAAAATACAAAGAGCATGGCAAAGTTGATAAAGACAACGCAATTGTCAAAACGTTGGAAGAACATCTCACAAGCAGCAATGTCAAAGACTGGGCTACGAAGTTAGGCTCGGGTATATCGCCTTACGAACTGGCCAAGGATTATTGCAAGGATTTCGCCGTTGACAAAATGAAGAGCTTCGCCACCAAAATGGTACCGATCATTGATCTGATGAAGAAAGAGGCCGAAGTTATCAAGTTCCTAAAGGATTTTTGGGTGGACAATACCACGGAGGAGGCGTTCCAGATGTATTTAAAGCTCTCTCCGGACAGCAACGGGCGTATTTCCGACGATAACTGGGGCTCGATTGCCAATACCTATATGGCAGCTATAATCCGTCAATACAAGATAGATGGGAAGATGACGGAAGCGGAAATCCGCCAGATGTTCGAACAGCGCATCAAGAAAAAGAACGAAATAGATGAAGAGGAAATCAAGGTCAGGAAACAGTTTGAGTTGTGGAAAAAGAACCTTTTATTCCAGCGTGGCCATTGCAGGTTTGACTACGACATGGATCTGACCGTTCGTCTGACCATCCTGCACAACATGACGGAACGTTTCCGCAAGGAATTTATGGTTAATGGCAGGATACCTCGCAATGGGGACTGGAATATGAATACTGACGAGGAAATATTGGCAAATATGGTGTACCAATATCTCACTTTCTTTCCTGACACTAAGAAGTTTTATGCTTGGGCGCAGGCACAAGGTTTCTATGGAGGTCGTCTGCAGCGAGATTTAGACGAGTTGAACAGAGACCGTTCGTGGTACTTGGTCAGGGTGGATGTCAACAGGACCGAAAGCAGTTCAGGTGAGTACTATTGGTACTCTTATAAAGCCTCTGAGGGAAATCATAGCTATAGTGTGGGATCAAAACAAGTCTCCAATTATGGTTGGCCGATACAGTCGGCCTCGTTTGAAGCCACCTGCACCTCGCCTCCAAAGGTAATGAACTATAAGGACGTCGTCAGGCTGCATGTCACGGTAAAAACCGGTTCTGAAACCGATTATGTTTGGTGTGTGGCTTGTAGTGTGAATTTTGACATTGAAGAGTGTGGTATGGGTGCTGTCACAATTTGGGCTACTCGCTCAACGCAAGAGAATCTGATAGGCAGTATGTCGGTATGTTCTTGTAAAGGTTCGCCCAAAAGCGGAGAGTGCGACTATGTATTGGTGATACCTTCAGGATCGAAAGATGCTTTATGGGCCGTCAATTTCAGCAGTTGCGGATCACGTACCCACTGGGTGTATCAGTGTAGGGGCATTTTGGAATAGGTCAGTGTTCTATACCGATTCGGGCTTCTACTCCTTGGGTGTAATAATGTTTGATCTCTTTCATCTCGGTGACCAGATCGGCTACTTCGATCAGTTCAGGTGGGGCATACCTGCCGGTAATGATGATTTCGGTTTCAGTCGGTTTTTGTGTGATTATATCGATTAATTCCTGAGCTGAAAAGAGTCCGTAGAAAATAGCAATATTGGCTTCATCCAATACCACAACATCAAATTTGCCGGATAGGATGATCCCCTTGATTTCGTGCAATCCCCGTCGTGCAGCATCAATGTCTGCCTGCGTGGGATTATTATCTATAAAACAATCGATTCCGTACTGTTTTATCTCCACCATCGGCAGAAATTGTTCTATAGCTGTCACTTCAGAGTAGCGTTGTCCTTTTACAAATTGGGCAAAAAACACCTTTTTTCCTGCACCGGCGGCGCGCAATGAGAGTCCCAGCGCTGCTGTTGTTTTCCCTTTTCCATTTCCGGTATAAACCTGGATATATCCTCTAGTTTTCCTTGTTTTCATAATACCACAAATTTAAACATTTTTAGTCGCTTCTGCCATTTCCAAAAGATTGGCATTGGTTAATTTTTTTGAAGATGTAAATTTCCGCACAAAATGACTTATTTCCAATAGGTTATAGAAAATTTGCGGCAATAATGGCACAAAATTTGCCGTTTTTGCAATATGCAAAAACATGAAATTTATTTAGTGACCGGAGCAACCGGCCATCTGGGTCTTACAATAATAACTCAATTGATTGCAGATGGCAAAAAGGTCCGTGCATTGGCACTGTCGGGTGATAAGTTAAACTCGCGCCTGCCTTCCGAGGTTGAGATTTGTTATGGAAATATAATCGACCCTTCCTCTTTGGAAGAGTTTTTCCGTGTTGATCCTGATACGGATGTATTTGTGATACATTTAGCCGGTATAGTGACCACTTCTTTGGAATACCAACAAATCGTATATGATGTAAACGTTAAGGGAACACGGAATATTACAGATGCTGCAATTAAACACAACGTGACCAAACTAGTGCACGTAAGTTCGGTACATGCCATACCGGAAAAGCCCAAGGGAGAGGTCATACGCGAGGTCGATCATTTTGACAAAGATCTTGTTTACGGACTATATGGCCAGACCAAAGCTGAGGCGACTCAGTATGTCCTGGATGCCGGGAAAAAGGGACTGGATGTTACTGTCATACATCCAACAGGTATTTGCGGCCCCAATTCCCCTTCGAATAACCACTCGGCACAACTGGTGATCACCTGTTGGCGCAGTAAGATGCCTACAGGGGTAGTTGGAGGATTTGACTTTGTAGATGTTCGCGATGTAGCGGCAGGAATAATTGCTGCCTGTAAGAAAGGGCGCAAGGGAGAATGTTATATATTGAGCAACCGATATATCTCCATTAAAGAATTTTTCCGGACCTTCGAAGATATCACAGGTAAAAGGCAACCCAGACTTATGGCCCCGATGTGGCTGGTCAAAATATTTATGCCGAGCTATGATCTTTTTTACAAGCTGACAAAACGGACTCCATTATTTTCCGCCCAATCATTACATATCTTGACAACTAACTCTCTATTCTCATCTGATAAGGCTCGCCATGAGTTGGGTTATACCACCAGACCATTTAAAGAGACCCTTGCAGATACGATAGAATGGTTTAAGCAAGAAAAAGTTATTTCTTAACCGAAGATTTAAGCTATTCTTCTGTCAAAATGATACTTGGTGACTCGTAAAAGTACTTGTCATTAATCTGCATCCTTAGATATTGTTCTACTTCTTTTCTTTTGATAAGAACGATCCTTTCTCGATAAAAAACGGATGACTTATCATTCTTGGCAATATAATAGTGGAAGGTTTCACCCGGATTAATGTTTTTAATAAATGAATATCCTATAGTTGTCGGTTGCTCATCCAATAAGTTTTCAAACATCGCCTCAATTAAGGAGAAGTCGCCTTTTCTCTTTTTAAAGTAATCGTGAACCAACTCCGTATCTGTTCTGTCATTTATCGGCTCCAACGACACCCAGGTTAAATACTCCTCGCTTGAGTTATTTGTGATCCGGAAATCCTCTATTATTACATTTTTATCAATGATTCCATTGTAATAACTAACCTCTGCAGTATCAATCTGTATCTGACCTTGAGCATTACATGCTGTAATAAACAGCATCAAAATCCAAAGGAGTATATGGACTTTTGTTTTCATTTTTATTAAGGTCGCTCTTGATAAAATTCCGAAGTTTTATTCCATTGTGGGTAGGTTTTTTCGTTGGCGATACGGTAACCGACACTGAAAAAGAGTTGTGCATCTTCGAGCAGGCCATCCGGTTTGTCGCGTTCGGGAACAAACTCGTCACATGGTTTGTGATAAACATTTTTCCAATAATCGGCGATGATTTGAATGGTTGCCTCTTTGCCCAGTTCGCGCTGATGGGTATAGCCTTTGGCAAATAGGAACGGAACTCCTTTTTTCATAAAAGGTAGCTGATCGGAGCGGAAAAACATGCCGTTTTCCGGATTGGGGTCATTGGCAATGTAACGACCTTGTTTTCGAGCCTCTTTTTCAAGGTATTGATCCAATTCGGAATGTCCGAGGCCGGTTACGGTGACATCTTCAAATCTTCCTAACATCATAATTACATCGGAATTGAATCCGGCCACGGTCTTTTCCATAGGGAAAACGGGATTCTCCACATAGTGATAACTACCCAACAGACTCGACTCTTCTGCGGTGGGAATGAAGAACAATAGAGAGCGCTCCGTCTGCGGTTGTACCTTAAATTCCTCGGCAATCGCCAATACCCATGCCATAGCTGCGGCATTATCCGAAGCACCATTGTAGATGGAGTCCCCGTCAACCGGTTGACCGATGCCCAGATGATCCCAATGCGCCACATAGACAACCGCTTCATCGGGGGCAGTCGAACCCCTAATAACACCTGCCACATTGTGCGAAATGCAGGTTTCCCAGGAATTTCGAAGAATAACATCGAGCTTCGCCTGTAGCTGAACGGGGGTAAAATCGCGGGTGACAGCAGCTTCTTTGAGCGCATCGTAATCGTATCCGGAACGAGCCAACAGGTCGCGCGCCGCAGATTGAGAGATCCAGCCGAGCACTTTGCACTGCTTATCGTTTTGCGCCTCATCATACAGATAATATTCCGGATCCCTCGAATGGCGGGAAGGCACAGCCCAAGGATAGCCGGAAGCCACATCTTCATGCACGATAATACATCCAGCAGCGCCCTTGCGCTCCGCTTCTTCAAATTTATAGGTCCAGCGCCCATAATAGGTCATGGTTGTGCCGTTGAAAAGCGTAGAATCTTGAGTAAAGAACCCCGGATCGTTGACCAACACCATGACGGTTTTCCCCTTTACATCTATTTTCTCGAAATCATTCCAATTGTGTTCAGGTGCATCGATTCCAAAACCGACGAACACAATCTCATTGTTCGTTAGTGCAATTTCAGGAGCCAACATCGGACTCCAAAGGCTGATTTCGGTTCCGTTCGTATACCGCAGCAATCCCTTTCTATCCTTGATAATCACCGGCTCGAATGGGTCGGGGAGAATCTTGACCAATGGAACTTCTTGCAAATAACTATCACCAAAGGCCGGCTCCAGCCCAATTTCTTCCATTCGCGATTGCAGATAGCGGACGGCGCGTTCCCCACCGATTGTACAAGGGGCACGCCCCTCCATATCATCGGCAGCCAGGATTTCCAGATCGGTCGCCAGCATGGCGAGGTTCATTTTTTTCGTTTTTATGGAATTATCATTGCCACAACTCACCAAAAGGAATAGCAGCACAAGCGCATAGAGAAAATGTTTCATAGGATTTGAGATTTTATCCTACAAATATAACCATCGAGAAATTAATTCACAAATGGAAAAAAATTGCGTTATCCGCTTAAAAATGAGTAATTTTACAAAATGGTAGAATTAAGGCATCTTGAAGCTGTGCCGAAAAAAGGTCAATATGAGATGCGAAAAATGAAAGGAGGTAAGTATGAAGAGAATAGTTACCATTTGTTTTATTCTTGGTATTGTTTTTCTTTCTTATGCTCAAAGTGATTGGAAGGCAAAATCTGATTCTTTGGCATTGGAAAGTCGGGCTAAAGCAGATATTGTGTTGTCGAAATTTGATACAATATCCGGTGAAAAGATACTATACTCCCTTCAAGACAGGGATTACTACCTTATTTTTAAGCAGGATAGCTGTTTCAAGGAATATGTCGTAAAGGTAGATGGTGTTTGTAATATTTTGAGTATTAAGGAAGTTGAAAAGGATAAAGAAATAAAGGAGTTAAAGGCAAAAAGGTTTCTGTCAAGAGGCAGTAGAAAACAGTTAAAACGGTTATTGGAGGAAAGACAAATAGTGAAGGATGCGTTTGATATGAGCCAATATAGTCCGGAATTTAGGACTTCTATGCCGAACGCCACTTATGTTGCCGGTGTTCCTTCCTATTTTGTGATGAAAGACGAAAACGACAAAAGATACGGCGAATATAGTTTGTCGTCAATTACAACACCCTGCCCAATCAATCCTAATTTATGGGCTTACCTTCTTAGAACATTGTCGGAAAATATGGACTAAGAAATATGAAAAGAGCAAATAAAATAGTTGGAGTAGTAGGAATATGCATCAATGTGCTTATGCTGTTTTATTCGCTCTATTGGTATTTTTTATACAATTGCACGAGCGGAAGATTGTTCTTGTTTATGTATCCCAATTGGGTGCTGCTAGTAAATTCTTTGCTTGCTATAATTGGGATTTTCATCTCGATACTGCTCATTAGAAAAAAGATTGGAATGAAATTGTTTCTGATTATCACGATACTATTGTGGTCGGTTGTTTTATCAAATTTTTTCTTTCCGATATACTGAGAAACAGACATTGAAAATATGAATAAAACGATAACTATTCTTCTGGGATTACTTCTTTCTCCCTTGATTCTGTATTCGCAGGATGCAGCCGGTATACCAATTGTTTTCAATAACTTTGCTTTTGCTATATTACAGCGTCAATTGTAAATAGCGATATATTACTTGTAAAGCCCCTAAAGCCCCATTTTTGCGTTACGTGCGCAGGATTAATAATAACGAAATATAACTATGCAACTCTTTAAACTGAAAACCCGATTGCATCAATTTGACAAGTTTGCCGACTTTGCTTATGAGTTCGGTCTTAACGAGATGGACTTGGTGTTAACTAACAATTATCTCTACGAGCCTTTCATGAAGCCGCTCAATTTGAAATGTCATTTCATTATGAAGGGTAAATATGGTCCGGGCGAACCTTCAGATGAGATGATGAATGCCATTTTGCGAGATGTGAAACCTTTGAAATACAATCGTGTCATTGCTATCGGTGGAGGTACTATTATGGATATTTCCAAGCTTTTTGTGTTAAAAGGATTGGAAAATGTGACAGATGCTTTTGAACGAATAATACCGCTGGTAAAAGAAAAACAACTCATTATTGTACCCGCCACATGTGGAACCGGCAGCGAAGTTACCAACATTTCCATTGCAGAAATAAAGTCAAAAAAGACGAAGATGGGTTTGGCTGACGATGCCCTGTTACCGGACGATGCAGTACTTATACCCGAATTATTGCGCGGACTTCCATTTAGACCATATATTGCAAGTGCTATTGACGCACTTATTCATGCTATGGAGTCATACGTTTCGCCTAAGGCCACTCCATACACTCAGACATTTAGTCGTGCTGCTATTGAAATAATTGTAGATGTCTTTATGAAGATAGTCGAATACGGGCCCGATTATCGACTCGAACGCCTTGGAGACATGCTTATAGCCAGCAATTACGCGGGGATTGCATTTGGAAATGCCGGAACGGGTGCCGTGCATGCGCTTTCCTATCCTCTTGGAGGAAATTATCACGTTCCGCATGGTGAAGCCAATTATCAGTTTTTGACGGAAGTATTTAAAATATATCAACAGAAGAATCCTACAGGGAAAATTCAAAAACTCAACAATATTTTTACTAAAAATTTCCAATGGTCAAGCGAAGATATTTACGATAAATTAGATGAATTACTCTCCAATCTCTTAGAAAAGAGGCCTCTGAAAGATTATGGCATGACGGAAGCTGATATCACCGGCTTTGCAGATAGCGTTATTAAAACACAACAACGCTTACTTGCCAATAACTATGTTGAAATAACTCAAAAAGAGATAGAAAATATTTATAGAAAACGATATTAAAGAGAAAAAAGAGTTCATCCGAACTCTTTTTTCGTACCCGGAGCCGGGGTCGAACCGGCACAGCCTCTCGGCCACTGGTGTTTGAGACCAGCGCGTCTACCTATTCCGCCATCCGGGCAGTGATTATATGGTAAACACATAATAGGTCGGCAAAAGTAGAGAAATA
>Ga0116174_10000755_pt1 | contig 31502 bp, 30 predicted proteins | sample AD_UKC087_MetaG_FD_89801 | JGI IMG/M metagenome (GOLD analysis project Ga0116174, IMG submission 89801) | Active sludge microbial communities of municipal wastewater-treating anaerobic digesters from USA - AD_UKC087_MetaG | ecosystem: Engineered > Bioreactor > Anaerobic > Digestate | place: USA...
TACTCTGCAAAGCAGCAAATTATGGCTGTGACAGAAGATGATGAAGATCCAATCACGGCAATCAATTCAGTGGATTTGGAATGAATATAAGAACATTAATCGCATCCATTGCAGGCGTCTTCATGATGCTCGTTTTTGGCTGCTGCACGACTGTCAAAAACGACATTTATGCTGAGGCATTTGTTGTTTCGAACCAGCCTCCCCGCGAGATACGAGTACTCGTGTTTTATGATGGGCATGTGACTGAGCAGCAGATATCTGAAGTTCTTGGTAAGACCGCCTCGAGCTTAAACGAGCAGGTAGGCATTACGTTACTTTATGACGTAATTCTTCCTTCTATGTGCATGAGAGGACATGCGGACTATCCTGATGGCGCTGTGACTCGTTTGGTGGAATGCTATAACGAGTTTCAGACTACTAACAACATTGGTGATGAGTTTGATCTGATTATATCTTTTCAGATAGGGTCTGTCGTGTCTGATGTTGTTGGTGGTTTGTTTAGGAATGTGTTTATTCCTACTTGGGAAGGTGTGATAGATGATACTTGGCGCAGATATATAACACTTCGTACTACTGATACATGGGTAGCTTTGCATGAGATATTTCATGCTTTTATTCTCGAGTATGATCATTCTATGTGCGGTATTATGGCTCCTGTACAGCTTCAGATTCTTCCTGGAGTAGGAATAAAGTCTAGGTACTTGTCTCAGGCAGACCGGAGAGAAGTACTTAAAAACAAGTTTCGAGTTTTTAGAAACATAGAAGGAGGTTGTAACTGCTTATGAAAACCCAATAAAATCAAAAGAAATCGGTTAAAATCACTTGCTTTTTAACCAGAAATGTAGTATATTTAAGGAGTGAAATATGAAAGTCATAAAGGTAACGAAAGAGTATTTTGAAACAGAAGACGAGAAGGTTTATTTCTTTGAGCCTTTGGAAAAAGAAATATCTGTTGAGGATATGCAGAAGATTGTGAACGCAAACGAGAAGTTGGTTAAGGAGCTGAAAGACTATGAACATTGTAAGTTTTAGTGGTGGGAAGGATTCGACTGCAATGTTGTTGATGATGCTGGAAAAAGAAATATCCGTTGACAGAATTATTTGTGTTGATACTACAAAAGAGTTTCCACAGATGTATGAACACATAAAAAAAGTTCAAGTTATGGTCGAACCATTAGAAATTGAGGTAGTGAAAATTGATTTTGATTACTGGTTCGGTGAGCATATAAAGACAAGAGGCAAAAGAAAAGGCGAGAAGGGGTACGGATTCCCCGATTTTCGGAATAGGTGGTGTACTGCATTGAAGCGGCAATTTTCCCGTAAGACTCTTGCTTCAATGCAGTACAATCCACGGAAAAGAGGCGGAGTCAGTGCCATTCCTAATAGCATTATTGAATTTCATGGCATTGCCTTTGACGAGAAAGAAAGAGCGTCCAACAACAAAGGAAGAAATATAAAATACCCTCTTATTGAGTGGCAGATAACAGAAAGACAAGCTTTAGAGTATTGTTATTCCAAAGGTCTTGACTGGGGTGGTTTGTATGAAAAGATGCACCGTGTGTCTTGCTGGTGTTGTCCTTTATCGCGCATTGGCGAACTGCGCGTTCTATACAATGAATTTCCAGAATTATGGGAAGAATTAGAGGAAATGGATAAAAAATCATTCAGGAAGTTCAGAAGCGATTATTCTGTTGCAGAATTAAGAGAGAAGTTTGCCAATGAAAATCTATAAAATCACAGAAGCAAGCGAGTATTTAGGTGTGTCAATCAATACGCTTAAAACACTTGCGAACAACAAAAGGATAAACTCTTTTAAGACCCTTGGCGGCCATAGGCGTTTTAGGCAAGATGATTTAGACGCTTATATGGGAGTGGAAAAAGAGAAGCAAGAAAAGTTGACAGTGATTTATGCCCGATGTTCTACTGCCAAACAGAAAGAGAATCTTGAAAGACAAAAAGATAGGTTAAGAAAACACGCAGAAACCAAAGGCTATAAGTTTATTTTGATTGATGAAATTGCAAGTGGGATAAATGAAAAGCGTAAAGGACTGCACAAGCTAATTAAACTATGTTTTGAAGGCAAAGTAGAACGAATATTGATTGAATATAAAGATAGGCTTGCTCGATTTGGTTATGAATATCTTGATGCTATTTTCAAGAATCTTGAAATAACTGTTGAAGTGGTTGAGACAAAAGAAAAGAAATATGAAGAAGAATTAGCGGAAGACATTATGAAAATTCTTACTTGTTATTCTGCTTGTTTTTACGGCAGAAGAGGCGGAAGAAAGAAGAAAAATATGTCTGAAAATGAGCCTAACGAATCTAATGGAATTTAAAAAGGACCTAAGTAATGCTCCTAAAACAAGATGACATTATCCAAGATATCCTCTCTTCTATGTATTTAAGCACTCGAGTTTTTGCTACTACTATTTTCCCTAATCTTTTTAGCTCTTCCTTTAGTCCTCTTCATACCCAGATTTTTGATCTTTTAGATAGCGGTGCTCGTAAGATTGCTATTGCTGCTCCTAGAGGTATAGGTAAAACAACTATAGCTAGGACTGTTGCAGCAAAAGGGATACTGTGGAGAGATATTAACTTTATTTCTTATGTATCTAACTCTGCTACAGTAGCAGAAATGCAAACTGAGAATTTGAAGCACGAGCTTTTATCTAATGTTTATGTGAAAGAACTTTTCGGGGATATTACTATTACTGATACAGAGGGGCCTAAGAAGGCTGAGGAGAGTTTCTCTAAGAAAGCTTGGACTGCCTTTGGATCAACTTATGTTCTTCCTCGTGGTGCTGGACAGCAGATACGAGGACTTAACTGGAGAGGCTATAGACCTCAACTAATTATAGTAGATGACCTTGAAAGTTCTGAGGAAGTACTGAACGAAGTAAACAGGCAAAAACTAAAGACCTGGTTTTTTTCGGATGTTATGAAAAGTGTGGATTTTTATTTGGATAACTGGAAAATAATCTACATTGATACGATGAAACACGAAGATTCTCTTTTAATGGATCTTGTTCAGTCTTCGGATTGGGAATCATGTGTTTTAAGTATATGTGATGAGAACTACAATTCATATGCTCCCGAATACATGACAACAGAAGAGATAAAAAGGGAGGTAGAGAGGCATAGGGAAGCTGGATTATTGGATTTGTTTTATCGGGAGTTTATGAATATCCCTATTTCGACAGAAGATGCTGTTTTTAAGCAGACATACTTTAAGTATTATGAAGAACACGAAGAAAAACTGGATCAAAATAAGCTAGTTGAGAATGTAGTAATAGTAGATCCAGCAAAAACAGTAAAACTTCATAGTGCTGAGAGTGCAATAGTAGGAATAGGAATTAATAGATCAGATGGTAGGATTTTTATAAGGGATCTTGTTGCAAAGAAACTACATCCTGATGAGCTATATGCCGAAGCTATCAATATGTGTATAAGACTTCGAGCAAGGGTTCTTGCTATCGAAGTAACTAGTCTTAATGAGTTTATCACATACCCGATAAAGAACGAACTTAGTGCCCGTAATGTCAATATAGAACTTGTTGAGCTTTCGGCTCGCAATAAAAAAGAGTTTAGAATAGCTGCTCTTGCGCCTTTTTATCGTAAAGGCAGTATTTACCATAATCCTTCTGTGTGTGGTCCTATAGAGGCACAGCTTTTATCTTTTCCCAGGTGCAAAAGATTTGATGCAATAGATGCTGCGGCATATGTAGTTGAGTTGTTGGAGCATGGGGAAAGATATTTTTATTCTGACTCAGATGACGAACCTAGTGGTTTGGATGTTTTTGCGGACATGGACGAACCGGCTTTTGAGGGGTGGAGAGTAATCTAGCCTAGGTCAAAAAGTGTCCTAGGCAAACTTAAATAATTATAGGAACTCTTCTATGCCTGCACAAGTAGTAAAAGAAATAGATAATATTGTAAGTGTTATTCCTGTAAGTGTTTCTATTGTTATTTCTTTTGCTTCGTTTATAGTGGGTTTTCTTATAAACATATTAGTTGTGCGTAATAATTTTGTGAGTACACAAGATTGTGAGCGCCAGAAAGATGCATGTGAAAAGTGTAGGGATATGTTTGTAAATGAAATGTCATACAAAGTTACACATTTACATAAAAGAATTGACATACATGATGAGGTGCTTCAGGGGCTAAGAGAATTCTCAGTTAAAAACTATGGTATGTTGAAGGCTATAGCTAGTAGATTGAAGATATCTGATGAGGAAGTTACTTAATGGCTGAGCGTGAATTTTATATAGGTTCTGTAGGTCCTTTAACGTATAATGATTCAGATACATATCCTGATGGTGTGGCCCATGCTGCTGTTAGGGCAAGACAATTACACATATCTACTGCCCCTACACTTAATCAGCATGTGTTGAGATTAGCTGATTTAAGTGGAGTAATTCGGGGGGTATCTGTCGAAGATATCACCAACCCTACAGAGTTAGCTAGTTTGTCTGGTACTGAAGGATGTTTACTAGTAGCATACCAGTCAGGTGCTTTTAGAAACCATGTCACTTTATATACTTGGGATGTTTCAACCTTAGCTGAGGATATTCCTTGGGTAGTACCTAACAGTACTTCAGGTTCGTGGATAGCTATAGGAGGCAGATATACAAGTCAGCAGTTAGTGTTGAGGAAAAGTTCTAGTACTAATAGTCCTTTGACTCTTCCTGCAGGGACTCTTAATTCCTCGCCTGGTAATGGTGATATAGAAGCAGATAGTAAGGATCTGTATTTTACGATAGGGGGTACTAGGTATAAAGTTGTACTAGATACTAAAACTCAGACACTTTCTAATAAGGTTGTTTTAGGACATCTTCAAACTTGTTTTGTAGATACCTCCCCTGGAAATGTTACTAACACTACAACTGAAACCACTGTGTTTACGTATACAATTCCTGCTAATAGTATATCTGCTGGGCAGCAATTTATATGTAAGCTTAGAGGTAGGGTTCAAGCTAACACAGGACATACTTTAACTATCTATCTGAAGGTTGGTGGAACTACCTTGTGTTATGCTACTGTTTCTCCTAAGATAGGTGGTTATCAGGGTTTTGAGATTGATGGAACTGTTACTTTTAGAACTTCTGGAGCATCTGCCTCAGTATTCGGACAATTAAATGGAAATTTGGGTATCAATGCTGCTGGTAATATTATACTTATTAGTTCTACGACTTCTTACGGTAGTGGCTCACGTAATACTTCGGGTTCTTTGGCTTTAGCTATTACTGCTAAGTGGAGTGGAGCAAGCACATCTAGTAATTTTGGGGTCCAGCAAGGGTCATTATTTAAACTGGCTTAGGTTAGCGAGGTTAAAATGCCGATAAATATCACAGGTTCTCCTTATTCCAATATGCAAACAGTTATTCCTCGTTCAGAGCATAATTATGTGTACCCAGAAGGACTAAATTTAAAACCAGGATCCCCGACACATGAAAAACTAAAACGCCTGGTTTTTGATTATGCGAATGAGAGTTATAGGGTTATACAGAGAAGGTTTGATAGTTGGAATAAGATCGATGAAAGTTTGACGGCATTTATTCCGGCGGATGAGGAAGAAACAGAGGTCTTAAGTAATGACTCACGTAAACCTGTGTCTATAGTTATTCCTTATAGCTATGCTACACTTGAGACTATTCTTACTTATCTATTGGCTGCCTTTGCTCAAGAACCTGTGTTTAGATATGAAGGTACTGGACCCGAAGATATTATAGGTGCTATGCTTCTTGAGATGTGCATAAATACTCAATGTCAGCAGATGAAAATAGCTTTGCCTTTGCATACTATGTGGCGGGATTCTCTTGCATATGGGTTAGGTGTAGTAGCACCTGTTTGGAAAGAAAAGTGGGGCTACAAGACAGAAGTATACGAAGAGCCTTTGTTTTCTTTGTTTGGACTTAATGTAGGTAAAAAGCCTGTGCGACAAATGAAAGAAGCTTTGTTGTTTGAAGGAAATGACCTTGAAAACATTGATCCTTATAGGTATCTTCCTGACCCTAACTATGGTGTGCATGAAGTACAGAAGGGTGAGTTTGTTGGGTGGGTAGAGACAGTTCCGCTTATGGAGCTTCTTAATAGGGAGAGAAGAGACGAGGATGTTTTTAATGTGAAGTACTTGAAAGAAATTTCAAGTCGACGTAGTGCTTTGTTTAAGAATGATGATTCTGCAAGAGGATCGAGGTACGGCGGGACAGATAGGTTTGCTATAAGTGAGTCTATAGCAAAGCCTGTTGATCTTATTCATATGTATGTTAAACTGATTCCAAAAGACTATAACCTTAAAGGTGGTGAATTTAATCCTGACGGAGAATATCCTGAAAAATGGTATTTTTGCCTTGCAGCTGACTCAGTTATTATAGAAGCCCGTCCACTTGGTCTCAACCATGATATGTTTCCTATCTGTGTCTGTGCTCCTGACTTTGACGGCAGAACCTCTACACCTATTTCTAGGCTTGAATTAGTGGACGGGCTTCAAACCTCACTTAACTTTATGTTTAATTCACATCAGGCTAATGCAAGAAAAGCCTTAAATGACATGCTTATAGTAGATCCTTTTCTTGTTAATATGAACGATTTACGTGATCCCCAACCAGGAAAGCTCATAAGACTGAGGCGTAGTGCATGGGGAAAGGGGGTATCTGACGTTGTACAGCAGCTAAAAGTGACCGACGTAACTGCAAATAACATAAACGACGCTAGAAATATTATTGACATTATGGAGCGTGTGAGTGCTGCTACACATAATCTGATGGGTGTTATGCGTCCTGGTTCTGAAAGACGTACAGCAACTGAGTTCGAAGGAACCCAGGGTTCAGCCTTGAATCGACTTGAGCGTATAGCTAGAGTAATAGGTCTCCAGGCAATGCAGGACCTTGGATATATGTATGCATCACATACTCAACAGTTGATGAGTCAGGATGTGTATCTAAAAATAACTGGTGAGACCGAGAAAGAACTAGTTTCTATGCTAGGAAATAAAATCCAGAATGGACGTATACATATTACACCTTACGACCTTATTATTGACTATGATGTATTAGTTAAGGACGGGAGTGTTCCAGGAGGTAATTTTAGCCAGGCGTGGGTTCAAATATTTCAAAGTATTATTCAAAGTGATTTTGCAGCAGGAAGAATAGATATCTTCAAACTATTTAAGTACATCGCTCGTAATCTAGGAGCCAAGAATATTTCTGACTTTGAACTAAAACAAATGCCCACTGAGCAGGTACAACAGCAAGTACAAGAAGGAAATTTAGTTCCAATGCCTAATCAGGAAGAAGTTAGTATGGGGTAGAAACTAAGTTTGCCTAGGACACTTTTTGACCTAGGGAAGGAAAGAAAAAATATGAATATGAACATAGGTATGAAGATACGAAAACATTGGATTAAGTTTGTAGGAATTTTGGTAATTTGTTTTGGGGTTATGGGGTTTAATATTGCTCCTGATATTATTGTTAAAGGTGCTCCTTGGTATGATGTTAGAGGATATTCATCTCTTTCAAGCGCTTTAACTGCTATAGGAGCAAGTAATAAGACTTTGTTGGTTGTGGGTAATGTTAGTGTGTCGTCTGATGTGGAGATAGGTTCTAATGTTCATGTGTGGTTTTTGGGCGGGGGTAAATTTACTGTAGCTTCTGGTAAGACTTTGACCTTGCTGGGGCCTATTACTGCTGGAAATCACTTGATTTTTGTGGGGCCTGGAACAGTAGTTCCACCTAAGCAAGCCCTTGCAGTAGAATGGTTTGGTGGGTTAGATGAAGTAGTAAGTATTCTAGGGGCAACAAAAGCTGAGGTAGAAATATCTTCTGATTTGGTTGTAGCTAATAATATTTCCTTGCTAGACTCTATAAATCTGAGAATACGAGGCGGAGGAACCATAACAATAAATGCAGGTAAAGAATTAGTTATTGATGGATATTTTAGTGCTCCTAACAATCAGGTGTTTTATGGAGATGGTGCAGTTAGTTTGTCTGCTCGTCAGCCACTACAAGCCAATTGGTGGCCAAGTTTTGCAAAGGCGCTGGATGATATAGACACAGATGTAAGAGTTCTTGAGATTTCGTCAACCCAAGGAATCAGTGGAAATGTGGAAGTACCTAGTAATGTTATTCTTAAATTCACTAGTGGTGGTATGCTTGATGTTTCTGGGGGAGTAAGTGTAGCTATTGCTGGTCCTGTGGAAGCTGGGTCGTATCAGATTTTTGATGGGGCTGGAAGTGTTACTTTTAGTAATGGAGCTAAGATTCGTTCATCTTGGTTTAATAATCTTACACAGGCTTTAGGAACTCTTAGTGGAATAAAAGCAAAGTGCATAATAGATAAGGCAGAATCACTTTCAGGTGCTATACTGTTGGATGAGAATACGTGTATAGAGTCTGAAAAGAATTCTGTTATTTCTTTGGTTATGGGTTCTTTGACTTTGGGTTGTTATTCTGCTGGGCCGTATCAGACATTCTCAGGTAATGGTGTGCAGTTTGCTAGAGCGGATGCAGCTAATCCTGTGTATCCGGAATGGTGGGGAGCAGTAGGAGACGGAACGACAGATAATACTACTTATATGGCTCAGGCACTTGCTTCGATTCCTGAGGGAGGAAGAATCTTATTTTCTGGTGGTGTTTATCTGACTAATGGTATGGTAGTTGTCTATGATAAGACACACATAGAAATAGCAAATGCCGCTACTATACGCTCTACTGGAGTAGTACCGGAGCCTTATGCTCTTATTTATACTGGTATGTCTGATACCCTGATTAATGGTGGAGGTACTTTAGATGGTAACTCGACTGCCACTGATCTGAGAATGAATGGTGTGCGTATAATGTGCGATACGCAGTCTACCTACAACAATCGAGTGGACAACATTAGAATAAAAAACATAACTGCTAATAGACCAGAAGGTGGTGGAGTTAGTGGTGGGGATGGTGTTTATGTTGGTGGGTTTGGAAGCAACTACAACTACGGAGTAAGGTTATCTAACCTCCACATACAGACTGTAGGAAGAAATGGTATTTCTATTATTAATGCTTCTGGAGCTATTATAGCAGATAATTTTATTCAGGACTGGCATCAGACAGGAGTAGACTTTGAGCCTTCCTCAGAACAGAGAGCAAATAACTGCACGGTATCAGGTAATTCTATTATTTCTGGGGATACTTACTCAAACCTATATTGTTTTGATGTTCGTGGTGCTGGTAGTGTTTGGACAGGTAATTCATGTGTAGGAGCAACTAACCATGCGGTGAAAATTGTATCGAACACTGAGGGAATTCAGTTTGTAGGAAATTATATTGATGGTGGGTTGGTTGGTTTGTTGTTGCAAGGAACAGATGGAAATTCTAAGTACAACAACATATCTAATAATATCATCAAAAATAGCTCTAGTTCCTGTGTACGTTGGGCTGGTGCTCAGCAGATAGCTATGTCAAATAATACATTAATAGACTGCGGATATATCTTTATGGATTTAAATAACCATGAAGGGTATAACTCTGTTCATAATAATGTTTTTATCAACACAGGGGTTACTAGTAGATATGCTATAAGTGCTGAATCGGTATCTGGGTATAATGTATTTGGACCCCAAACTTATATTGGCACTTTTACTGGTCGTATCACAAAGCATTCTGCAACAGATACTGTTATAGATAACCCTACTCACCTGTCTTTTACTGCTAGTAGTTCTATTGATGCAGGATTTAGTGGCTCATCTGTAACAAACACTGGTGCAACAGAACCAATTACATTAACTTTGCCTCGTCCTGCTTTGTATGGATTTAATCTTCTGGTCGGTCAGCAAGCTAATTATGATATTCGCCTGGATCCTGCGGATGATGAACAGATAGATTTTGCCGCTGCAGATGGTAATAGAACTGTTTGCGGAGCTGGAAAATATCTTACTATTGGAGGTACTACAGCTATAGGAGAACTTAGATATAGACGCCCTGGTTTGTGGATATGGCACTCTATTTCTACGTGTAACTCCTGTGCTTGTCAACCATAACTTTTAAGGGGATTCTTGTTATGACTTTTTTGGCAGGTCCTGAAGTTTGGTATGAGTTTATTCATTCTTCTGCATTATGGAAAGATATGAAGAATCTTATCTCTGAGCGGATAGAAGATTTGAGGGATATACTAGAACTTCCTTCTGCGCTGCGTGAGCAGCAAATGTCAGATGATTTAATTCGTGGGGCTATAAGCGAACTCAGGACTTTTATTACTACCATAGAAGACGACTCATTGCTTTTAGCTGAAATAAGGGAGCAATTTAATGACATTGAATCCTAGCATTCCAACTGGAAGTACGTTTGGTTCTGATCTTCCTGCAATAATCAGGGAGACTAGGGAAGCAGTAAACAACCTTGAGGCTGCTGTAGCTACGATAGGAGCTATCGCCAGCTATCAGGACGTAACTATATCAGAAGGTGAAACTTCGTTTGAGGCTTTAGAGGGATTGCTGACTATTACTTACCTGGGTGCTTCTGTTGCTGTTGATTTGGAGTCTATCTCTAATGGTAGAGCAGGCGAGCTTATGTTAATTAGAGCGGCAAATGGAAACGTAACCATAAAACACAACGCAAACAAGATTAAACTTAATGGTGGGATAGATTATAATCTATCTTTGGATGATTGGATAATTTTAGCAAACTTTGGAGGTGTGCCTGAGACGGAAACTGATGGTGTATGGATAGAGGTAGCGAGAACTGCTTGGATATTTTAAGTCATTGCCTAGGTCAAAAAGTGTCCTAGGGAATCATAACTAATCCCCTAACTATGAGAGGTTTTTATGCCAGACCAAAATTTGGATTACTTGGAAGAAATCAAAAGAAGGGAAGAACAAGTTATAAAAGATATAGAGGAAATGGATTCTTCTTTGAATCTTACTGAGTATGAAAGAAAAGAAAGTAAAGATGAAGGAGAAGAAAGTAAAGATGAAACAGAAAAAGAAGATGAAGTATTTGATGATACTGATACCTCTTCGGAGGACGAAGAAGAAACTAAACTAGATGAAGAAGAAATTACAGATAAGGTTGTTGCTGAGGAAGAACCAGATAAGAAAGATAAAGATGAATCCTCGTCGGAAGAGGGGACAGATTACGATTTATCTTTCATTAATGAACTTTCTCGACGTGCTATGGGTTTAGAGGCATCACAAAAAAAGTTGAGTGAGGAAAAAACTTCTGCTGTAGCTACTCAGGATCAGGTAGCAGAGACTATAGAAGAATTGATTTCTTCTAAGGAAATGATTGAGGCCTTTGAAGATCCTGAGAAAATGTTGAGTTTGTTCAAACGTGTTTATGTAAAAGCAAAGACGGATGCAATTGAACATAGCTTGAGAAGTCTTCCTCAGGTAGTACAGCCTGTTATTGCTCAACAGGCTATGGTTATGGAAGCTGCACAAAAGTTTTATAGGGACAATCCTGACTTATCTAAGTACAGGGATTTTGTGCAGTACTGTGCACAGCAGATAGAAAGTGCTCATCCTGATTGGGGGTTTGAACAAGTTTTCGCCGAAACGGCGAAGATAGCAAGGGAACGTCTTCCAATGTTGAAGACTTCTCAGAGAGCAAGAGTAGAGAAACCTAAGTTTGCTGCGGGTCAAAAAAGTACCCGTAACAAACCAGCAAAAGAAAAGCTCTCAGCGTTGGAACTTGAAATTGCTAGTATGCCTGATTTTTAACTACTTACGAATGGAGTGCCTAAAATGATCGAACACAAAATTGTCGAAAGAACTGCTTCACAGGTAGATCAGGTTGTTTACATTACCACGACGGCTGGTGATGCTGACACTCGGGTACTGGCTCCGTATGAACAAGTAATAGAGGTAAATAGTGCCTTAGGTACTTTGGGTATATATATGCCTCCTGTTGCCTCAGCAAAGGGGCGTTTTTACTCTATTATTGCTCTTACTGGCGCAACTAAGACTGTAACTGTTTATGATTCTACGCTGGCTCCTAGTCACGATTGGCCTGGTAATATATCCCTTAATGCTGATCTGGATAGGGTTCTGTTGTTCAGTGACGGTAAAAGATGGTGGGTAATTAGTGATATGTATACCTAATAGGAGGGATGTTAATGCTTAACAAAAAACAAATTTTTGGTTTTGTGTTATGTGCTATTTTTGTTAGTACTCCTGTATGGGCTAATTATTTGGGAGATTTCTTGAAAGCTGGAATAGATGTATCAGGAAATACCCATAACTATGCTTCAGGAAAAAACATTAAACTTACCAGTGGATATTTTGATTTGGGAGAGATTTCTGCTCCAGATAATCCTGCTACTGATAGGGGAAGGTTGTATGTCAAAGATGTGGCAAATACAACTACTCTGATGTTTAAGGATAGTTCTGGAAGTGAGACAAATCTTCTGACTGGTACGTCCTTTACGACAGGTGTTGAATTTGAAGGAGCCACGGCAGATAATTTTGTAACCCTTCTGGCTGTTGAAGATCCTACTGCTAATAGGACTGCAACACTCCCAAACGCATCAGGCACCATAATGCTTTCGACTCTTTCGACGAACGCTCCGGATGCAGCGAACAGCGTTTACGGTGCAAGTAATTCATTGGTTTTTGAGGGAGCTACAGCAAACAACTACGAAACAAGTATGACTGTAGTGGATCCCACGGCTGATAGAACTATTACTCTTCCTAATAGTTCTGGCACAGTTGTTTTGTCTACTCTTTCGACTAATGCAGCAGATGCAGCAAATAGCGTTTGGCTTGCTTCTAATGGCATTGTGTTTGAAGGAGTAACGGCTGATGGGAATGAAATAACTCTAACTCCTACTGACCCTACGGCAGATAGGACCATAACTCTTCCTAATCTTAGTGGTACTTTGGTGTTGGATGTAGCACCTATTACTGCTAAGACTGAGGGGGATTCTCCTGTAACCTTGACTACGAGTAGTTCCGGGGGAGTCTACACAAACAAAGATGCAAGTGGAGGTTTGGTTTATAATCTTCCAACTGCCACAAGCATGCTTGGGAAGAAAGTTACTTTTGTAGTTCTTGCTGGGCAGAATTTGGATATTAACCCCGATAATACTGATACTATCCTTGGTCTTACGAATAATGCGGGAGAAGCTATTCGTAGTTCTGCTATTGGGGATACCATAACTTTGCTTGCTGTAGATACAAACAGTTGGACAGCGATTGGAGTTTATGGTACTTGGTCTGATATAAACTAAGTCTTTGCCCAGGTCAAACTTTGACCTAGGGAATCAACTAAAATAGGAGTAAATCATATGCAAGCTTTTTTGAATATGCGTTCTTCGGCAAGTCATGCAGATAGCGATTTTAGGCCCAAGTCGTGGAGGGAAAAGATTCTTAGGATGTACCCTAACGGATCTGTTTCTCTTACTGCACTTACTGCTTTGATGCCTTCAAGTATGGTTACTGACCCACAGTTTCATTGGTTTGAGAAGGGGTTGCCTCCCCAGGCGGCAACTGTAACTGCTGTTAAGTCTGACCAGGCTGGAACTGATTACGTGAATGGTGGGGTAGCTGGGCAGGTATTGTATATTACGGCTACTGAGGAAACCACGGGAGTAAGTGAATTTAGGCAGGGGCACCAGGTTCTTTTGAGGGTTAGTAGTAACCTTACTGTGGATGTTAACGCAAAAGTCCTGTCAGTAACTAAGAACGGCACAACCTCAACTATAGCGGTTAAGCTTCTTGAGGCTGACGATAATGGTGTAGGGAATGACTTGAGTGATTGCGACAGGATTTTGATTATTGGTAACATTAATCCTGAAGGCAGCCAAATGCCTGATAGTATCGCATACGACCCTGACAAAAAGTATAACTACACCCAGATTTTTAGGACTTCATTGAGTCTTACCAGAACTCGTATGAGGACTAAAGTTCGTTATGGGTCATCCGCTTACCAGGAGGCTAAGAGAGATTGTCTGGAACGTCATGGAATAGAAATGGAAAAGGCGTTCTTGTGGGGTATTATGACAGAATTTACTGGAGAAAATGGACAGCCTGAACGAACTACTGGTGGAGTTTGTAGTTTTGTCCCTTCTGCAAATAGAAGCGATTACCGGACTGACTCGGATTTTGACGGATTTACCTGGATGCAGGCCGGTGGAGAATGGCTGAACAAATGGTTGGAGGTGTGCTTTAGGTACGGTAGCAAGAACCGTACAGCCTACGTTGGAAGTGGTACTATGCTTGCTCTGAATAAGTATGTAGAGCAGCGAGGACAGTTCCAGTTTACGCCAAAGACTGTTTCATATGGTATTAAGATTACGGAATGGGTTACTCCGTTTGGGTCGATAGATATGTATATCCACCCATTGTTTAGTTTTGAACCCTCAAATCGATATAGTATGTTGTTGTTTGACCCGGCGAACATCAGGTATAATTATATTGATGACACCTACTTTCAGGCGGATTCAAGTTTGAAAGAAGGTTCGTGGGTTAATATCGATGGAATTAAAGAGGGATTTTTGACTGAGTGTGGGCTGGAAGTACATCATGCTTCTACGCTCATGTTGCTTAATGGTTTTGGGTATGACTCCTAAATATTTTTAACTTGATTGCCTAGGTCAAAAAGTGTCCTAGGCAATCAAGTAAAAGGCCCTGCTTATGAATCTACTTACTGTAAGACGCCATTTTGTTGAAAAGAGTGGAAGATATGATTTAGTAGTGGATGAAGTTGATTGGCAGGATAATGGGGCTGATTTTTATATTAATGCTGGACAGAAGTTTATTGAAAGAAAGATCAATGTAAAGAAGAGTATAGGAAGGTTTTTTAAGAAGCTCTCTGTTGGGGAAGCTGGGGTGTCTTTTAGGGGATGTAGGGCTATTGGAGAGGTATGGGCTCACTTTCCTGAAGAACAAGTAAGAACAAGGCTTAAAAAACTATCTTATACTGAATTTAGAACAAAGTTTCCTGCTATGAATAAAGCAGTGGATAGTGGAAGTCCTTTGTATTTTACTCCTGTTTTGTTGAGGATGTATCCGGATAAGCCTATTTTGTCTCAGTGGGAACAGTATCTTGGGTTTTTTGATGTTTTAGCTATGAGTGGTAGTGAGGTTTTTGATGGGGTACTGGTGTATCCGCCAACAGATCAGGAGATAGTTATAGAAGTTACTGGGTTATTTGAGAATGCAGAACTTACTGCGGATGAGGATGAAACTTACTGGAGTATGGTACATCCTGAGATATTGCTTTTGGGAGCGTTATATCAGTTAGAAGTGTTTAATAGGAATAGAGAGGGAGCTAGGGATTGGTTAGAAGCCTTAGAGATAGCCCTTGCTGATATTGACAAGGATGTTGTGGAGGAAGAATCATTTGATATAAATCAAATGGAGGGATAGTTATGACTGTTGAACCTAAACCTAGGTTTAAGATAGATTCATTAAGTGATGTTGAAATGGTTTTGAATAGGCTTAATCGTAGGATGCATAAAACTATGAGTAGTGTAATGCCTCCTATACCTATGAGTTGGATTATAGATAAGCCAGCTGAATCTGGGTTTTTGTGTTCTTCTTTTTTTCCGTGTTCGGGAACTATTAAAAGATTAGCCTGTAGGGTAAGTAAGCTAGGAGACAAGAAACCTAAGCTTCGCTTGGAGTTTTTGAATGACGTAAAAGGAGAATACCAGATAATTTCGTTAACTGGGGAGACAACGATAAGTACCCCGAATATAGAAGTATTTGAGTTAGACCAACTTGTTGTGTATATAGATAACATTGAAGTAAGCAATATTGCGTTAGGAATATTGTTTGCTCCAGATAGGAAATATGCTGATGTTGAGACGCATCTTATTTCTACTATTGAGAGGATAGCTGATGAAGGAATTCGAGACGCCAATAACTCAGTTGTTTAGGTTTGGGCTAAGAACTGACAAACTAAATAGCTTAAATAATCCTGGCTGTGTTACTTGTATGAATCTTAAGCCTTCCGAATTTCGTATGGAAGGGCAAAAAAGTCTTATTGATCCATTCCCTAGGCCTCTCGTAAAAATAGATGAGAATCTCCCACAGCTGTTTAAGGGACGTAAGGATACGTATCTGTGTGCCAGGCATTATATTTATAAGGTTATGCCTGATTATTCTTTGGTTCCTCTTACTACTTGGTTTTATTCGGCAGAACATTGGAGTTTTGCTGATTTTGGTCCTTATGTGGTATTTAATAATGGTAATTTGAATATAAGAGTAGATATATCTAGTGGTGACTACTATTTTGCTCCTGAGGATGAAATACCTAATTGCAAAGTTTTGTGTAATTTTAGGGGACAGTTGTTTATAGCTAATACTGATAAAGGCCCCAATTGGGTAGAGTGGAGTAAAATCGGTGTACAAGACTTTAGCCTCGATGGTGAGAATACCGCAGGTTATATCCCAATGCCGTGGCAAGGACAAGTATACGCCCTGCGAATACTTACAACAAGTAAAAACTCCCTCGGGATGGATCAGCAGACAATGCTTGTTTACGGGGACCAAGGAATTACCTCATTGTACCCTGTCTCTTCGCCAGCTTCGACGTACGGTATGGAGTTACTTACATACTACGGAATTGCCGGGAAAGGAGCGGTTGGCGGTGATGAAAATGTTCATTTGTTTGTTGATGAGAGGGGATACCTTAGAAGAATAACTGCGAAGGGAATAGAACGCCTAGGATATCAGGAGTTCTTTGAACCTATGTTAGGAGAAAATATAACAATATCCTATGACCAGAATAGAGGGGATTTTTATATTGCTGGTGATACAAATTGTTATGTTTTTTCGGATAACCAACTATATGAAATTTCACAATTAGTTAGAACTGGGGTTTTTACTGATGGGGCTTTTGTGTGTGTGAAACAAGAAAACTTATCTAATGATAGGTTGTTTGTTTCGAATAGTTTTGACCTAAATATAAGAACAATAAAAACAATCACGGAAGTTTTACTTGGTTCTAGTGGTAATGCTGAGGTGGCTTTATATTGGAGAAACAACAAACAAGATGAATTTAGGCTAAGTTCTTATAAAAGAGTAGGGCCAAGTGGAAGAGTAAGTCCACATGTTAGTGGAGTTGAGTTTAGACTTGTTATACGAAGTTCTGATCCAGACATACAATTGGATAGTGGGTATATTAGGTGGAAGTTAACTGACAAAAGAGCTATTAGGGGAATGTATGGTCTTGCTAAGGCTTCAGCCGAATCAGATTAGTGAGCATTGGGAAGTGATTAAGGAAGCTTTGCTTGCTTCAGCACCTCCGATAATGGATGGTGCAGATGATTTTGTGTTGTATGTACTTAAACAGCTTATTTCGAGTAAGATGCAAGTTTGGGTTATGTTAAATGATAATCGAACATTAATAGGTATAGTTATTACCACAGTTACTAGGGATGATTGTAGTGGTACAAAAAGCCTACTTATATATTGTGTGTATGGATTTAGGCCTGTGTCTTCTAAAGCATGGGAATTTGGCCTGAACAAACTTATTCTTTTTGCTAAATCTAACAACTGCCAGAAGTTATCTTTTTATACTCAGTCTGATGAGATTCTAGCAATAATAAATCGTTTAGGAAAATTTGATACTTTTACTTACGGAGTTATGAATATTTCTTAGGGGAGGGTACTAATGCTTCCTAATATGGGTGAGTTTAGTTTTGGTAAGCCTTATGCTATTCGTGGAATAGATTATTGTTCTTTTGGGGGAGGTGGACAAGGATCTGGTAAGGTAGAATATCCTCAGTATCTTCAAAATGTTCATATGGATTGGTTAGCTAGTATTGCTCCTGGTGGAACTGATCCGGTGGATAAAGTTGAAGTAAGTATAGTTGATGTCATGAATGCAGCACTTGGAGCAAGTCCTTTTACTGGTTTTTCAGCATATAATCCTGATATTGCTCTGGCGGATGCGTTAAGCCAAATAGAGCTCTATACTAACCTTGATCCTCTAACCGAGTATGCTACAGCTCTTACTCCCCTGAAAACAGCCACTACCTTTGTAGATACCTACCTAATGAACACAGATTCAACCAGCAAACTAAACGATCTCATAAATGCCTATAGTTCTCAATTAGATGCTGATCTAGTATCTAAAACTTATCCTCGCTTTGATCGAGGAATGCAAGACATTAATGCTGTAATGAGTAGTGCTTTTGTTGTAGGTAGGGCTCTTTTGGAAGCTGAAAAAGAAAGAAACGTAGCTAGGTTTGCTGCTGAGTTGTATCTTCAAAATTATAATCGTAGGACAGATATAATTCTCCAGGCAGCTGATTTTCAGCTTAGAGTATTTGCAGCAAAAGAGTCCTTCTTACGGATGGCCTCTCAGATAGCTATAGAATACGCCAGAATAAAAATAGTTGCAAAAAAGGAACAACAAGACCAGGACGTGCATTTTGAAGAACAAGATGCTCTGTGGGATCTCGAGGTATTTAATCATGGTGGTAGACTTATTGCTGCTATAGCAGGAGCAGCAGCTGCAAAAATACCTACACATAACAAAACAATGTCATCTATTGGCGGTGCCATGAGTGGTGTTGCTATGGGTGCTGCAATGACAGCAGGAAATCCTATAGGCGCTGGAGTTGGTGGGATTTTAGGTTTTGTTGGGGGTTTGCTTGGTTCGTAGAAATTAAGATTGCCTAGGTCAAAAAGTGTCCTAGGCAATCAACTTAAAGGGGAAGACTTATGGCATGGTGGGAAGCTTTAAAAGATCCTAGTTTTCAGCATGGTTTATTGCAGTTTGGTGGTGCCTTGTCTCCTGAAGGAACTTTTGGAAGGCAAGCAGCAGAAACTTATGGTCCTGTAATACAGGGACAGATATACAATAAGGCTGTCGAAGACCAAATAAAAAGACAGCAACTGGGAACAAGTGCTGTTGCTATGTTGGGAGATTCAAGAAATTCTTTAGTGGGGTATAATGAAACAATCAAGCCAGATGGAAGTAAGAATATTACTTGGAAGGCTGCATCTCCTGAACAAAATCGAAAGGCAGAGGTGCTAGAGGCACAAAGAGCAGCTGGACAAGCTCCACAACAGCCTATGGGGCAACCTGGACAAGTACCTGCGCCAGTTAATCCTACTCCCCTGTTTCCACCACAGACTACACCTCAATGGCAACAGGGAACACCTACAGCAGAAGATTTTAAGAAGTATGGTATTACTCCTCCTCAGGGAGTTCCAGCAAATCAAGAAGAATTAAATAGGTATTTACAGTCCCCGAGTTCTGCTTTAGGTACAGTCCCTTTCGAAGGTAGTCCCAGTTCTCCGGCGTCTGGGATGATACCAACTATGCCGGTGCCTCAGCAGACCCCAGGTGCAAGCAATCTCGGGCTTACTCCCGAACAAATAGCTGCGGCTAGTCAGCAGGCAATAATAGAGGAAAATGCTCCGTATGAGAGAGCACATAAAGCAGCAGTTATTCGTGGGTTGGGAATGCAAGCTGCTGTTACTGAAAGAGAACTTGAAACAACTAAGCCAGTTACTATAAATGCTTTTGGGGTTCCGGTAACAGTTACTGGTAAAGATGCCCTGAAGTTTATTACGGATATGGAAGAACTTCAAGCAAAAGAAAAATATTATGCTTCGCAAGCTCGTATTGCGGAGTCTTTAGAAGGTTCTCGCCGAGCCCAAGAAGAACATACAAGAATTCAGTCTGAGCTGGCTCGTAAAAAACAGCAGCGAGAAGAACTGGCTCTTAAAGCTTTTGGTAAAAAACTCTTTGAAGGAACAGATATTTCAGTAGAGGATTTTATTGCGCTGCCTGATTATGCTAAGGCTGCTGTGGCTCAAGCTACTCACAGAAAGAAAGCAATTGAGGATATGTATCAGACTCTTCTAAAATCCTCTTCTCCTGGGTCACCAAATCATATAGAGGCACTTAAACGTAAGGTGCCTTTAGACACTATCTTAGATGAAAAAATGTCTTCGATTTTTGGAAGTAACTGGAAGTCTGAGCTAGGTAATAAGCAAGAAGAAACTCCCCAGGTTACTGAAGACAATGATCCATTAGGTATCAGGCGTTTAATTAAATAAAAGGTCTGTGTATATGATAAATATATCTGAATTTCGTAAGCAAAATCCTCAATACAACGACCTTACGGATGAGCAAATATCTCTGGGGATACACAAGAAAAGTTATTCTGATATTCCCTTTGAGAAGTTTGACCGAGTATTTAGGCCTACAACTACAGGGGATTGGATTAAATCACTAGCTGTTGCTCCTATTCATGGGGCACAAGAATCTCTTGCTAGTATACCACTCCAGAAAGAACTAGAACAAAAATCTAAAGCAAAACGCATTTCTGAATTGCCGACTGGGCTTGAGGAAGGTACGCCTTTTGCTAAAGGATACTATGGCAAAGCCCCTAGCTTTACAGCTATAACAGAGCCTTTACCTTCACCCGAGCAGAAAGAAGCTGCTAAGGAGTATCTAAAGACTCCAATCCAAGAAAGCTATGCATATAAATTCTACAAACAAAGCCAAGAAGGTAAGATACCTTTTGCTGCGGCATTAGGATCTGAAGATCTGGGTTATGTAAGTGGACAAACTTCCATAAAACCTGATATACAAGAAAGTATTCCTTACGCTGGCATGAAAGGTGTAGGACAGGCACTTGGGGCACTTCCCTTCGTAGCATTTGGGGGAGGACCTGTAGGACTTAGTGTTGCGGCAATTCCTATGATGTCAGCTGAAGGTGTTAGTATGTTGGAACGAGGAATCCAGCAAGGCATTCCCGAGGAAATTGCAGTAGACGCAGCAACGAAAGCAAAGTATCTTGGGCTTATTGATTTGGCAGGACTCAAACTTCTTACTGGAGTAACAAAAGCACTTGTCAAACCCGTAGCTAAGAAAAGCCCCGAAGTAGCTAAACAACTTTATCAAAGAGTCTGGAACAAAGCCGTAGAAACAGCCGCTAAGCATCCCCGGACAGCTGGAACTTTGTTTGGGTTTACTGATGAAGCAGTTCAAGAAATAGTCCAGGAAATAGGAGCTAATGCAATAGCCATCCAGGACTACAAAGAGGCAGTTAGTCTTTTTAATGGAATAAAAGAAGCTGGAGGAGCCGGAGGCCTGGCTGGGGCTATCCTTGGAGGATTGCTTACTGCCCTTGGAATCAAAGCCCGAAAGATGGCTCACCCAAAATCCCCTGCTCAAATAGTAACTCCTGAGGATATCGCAGAAAAGCCTCAGGAACCTACAGCACCTCCAGGAGAACCTACAGCGCCTTTTGAAGAAGTTCAACCTACTCCTGAGGAACCAAAGCGAACACTATTAAAACCTCCTACACCTGATTGGGTTACTCCAGCTCCTCCGATTCTAAAAATTCCTCCTCAGAAAGAGAAGCCAGTAGCTTCTGAACTTCAATCCGAAGTTCAGGACGTAATGAAACGCAAGTTTGGTTCCTTTAATGAGGCTGCTGAGGCAGCCTTGGACTTAGAAGAAAAGATAGGTGTAAAGCTCTATCCTCACTTACGTAATGAAGATTATGTTTTACGTATGTCTCCAAAACTACATGAGGAGGCAATCCAGCAATATCAATCAAATAGACAAGCAGCGCTTAATATTATAACCAACAGAGAAGCTTTAGTGCAAGAACCATCAGGGCAAGAACTTTCTGAGCCTAGGTCAGAAAGTGTCCTAGGCAAAGAAGAAGTTCCAAAAAGACTTGGAGAGGCCCAACTTCCAGAAAGTATTACTAAAGCGGTGAAGCTTCATAGTGTAGGGCCTCATATAACTCCTGAGGGTTTGGAAAAGCTTAGGTCAAATCCTATATCCCTGTATTCTTTCGGACCCCAAATGTTAAACAAACTCACGGAGGATATCTCTTCTCAGTTTTCTAAGCTTCCTAAAGGTGGTATCAGCCGACGATTAGGAAAGCTTTATCGTCAATATGCTGGAATACCTTACTGGAATGCCAAAGTAGCAAAGAAGCTCGAACCAGTTTATCGTGTGGCTCAATCACGTACGAATACTAGAAACGAGGGGTTTTTAAAAAGTATGCAGGGCCTAGATAAATGGCCAAAACTAACATCTGAACAAAAAATAACCATAGCCAAAATATTAAATGATTTAGATGGAAAACAGCTTGAGGCCGTCCAGGCAGTGCCTTATATCCGCAGAGAGGACGGCAAACTTGACTTAAATCCAAAACATCTTGAAGAATTTCAGGAGTTTCTTGATACCAAGGACCTTGATCCTGAAGTAAATGATTATCTCTATAATGTTCGTTTAAGGCTGCTTGAGGCTCATCAAACTTATTACAACTATTACAAACACGATCCTACAGCAGACCAGACAAAGCTGGAAGAGTTTATACAGAACACAGGGTTTATACCTAACTACTTTCCACATAACTTCTATGGAGAGGCATATATAGAAGGTACTGACTCAGAAGGTAATCTTGTAGCAAGGATTCCTTTTGATACATCCTTACTGGAAAAGCTGGGAGGTAAAAAGTACATAAAAAGAATCAGAGAACGTATACAGAGTGATCCTAACCTAAGGGATCTTACCTTTAGCGAAATTAAAAGCTCTGATGAAATAGAACAGTTCTGGATGAACTCTCCGGTTCCTATAGATGTCATGTCTCGGGTTCTGGATACAGCTATCAATCATTATAAAGATAGTCCTGAATATAGAGGAATATTGGCTTCCCTCTCCCCAGAACAAGAACAACTTGCTCAAAAAATGTCTGAAAAAATCCTAAAAACTCTTCCTAGCGAAGTAGCACATATCCTGAAACTTAAAGGCTTCTCCCACTATGCAAAGCGACGAGGAATTCTGGGATACGAAACACAAGATGTGGGAAAAGTCCTGTATGACTATATGTGGGGACTGCATTCTTCTATAGCTAAAATTGAGGCAGCTAAAGAATACACCAAACTTATGTACACACTTAAACCAAATAAATTTGAACATACCTTGTTGGATAAGTTTATAACTGATAACCTAAAACCTTACACATCACTTGACCGAACAGTAGACACCACCAGGGCAGCACTTGCTGGAATATACCTTGGTGCTATAATAAAATCAACGTTTGTTAATATTTCGACAATTCTTACAGGAGGTATCCCGGCAGTTGGGCTTCACTCCAAATCTGGTACCTTAATGTTTCCACGAGCAGCAAAAGACATAGCAAAGCAGTTTATCTCAGAGCTTCCGGAACAACCTAGGTTTGCTGGAATCCACGGAAAAAAAGATCCCTCCGCAAACCATCTGCAACAAGACGAAATAAATCTTATGGTACAACTGCTCACAAAAGGTACTGTACAACACCAGATGACCAATGAGCTTCAAGTAAATCTCCGAAAAGCTGAGTCTAAGTTTATGAATATGCTGCAAGCTTATACAACCTTTATGCTAGGTGGTATGAGTATGACTGAGTGGTACGGCAGAGCCGTAACAGCACTGGCAGCATATCGAGCATTTCGAGATGGGAAAATAGATAATAAAAAAACTCTCACTAAATACAACCTAACTCCTAACCAAAAACTTGATATGTCAGACCCCAAAAACATGAAAAAAGCTATAAACTTCTGTGCTGATGTAGTAAACTATAGTTTTGGGGAGTTTGCTAGCTATAACAAGCCCCTGATGGTACGCACAGGGAAAGCTGGAAAGATATCTCAAATAGGTTACACTTTTCGATTTTTCATGCACCACCAGCTTGAAATGTGGAATAATTTGCTAAGACACCAACAAGGCCTTAGAGGTCCTGCAATGGCTCTTCTTAGTATAGCACATACAATGGCCTTAGCAGGTATTCCTGCCGGACTTCCTCTTATGAAAGTTATGATGAATCTATTTTCCTCGCTTACTGGAGATGATCCCGAAAAGATGCTTCGAGAAAAGCTTCCCGAGAATGAAACTATCCGGGATATTGCTATGTACGGGTTGCCTACAGTAACAGGAGTTTCTCTTGGTGGCTCATATGAGATAGGAGTACCTGAAGCTGTTGAGGATCTGCTGGGTGTAGCTGGTCAAATTCCTTTAGATATCTATCGTGGAGTTCGAGCATACCAGTCAGGCGCAGGAGCCTCACGAGTTATGGAAATTGTTTTTCCTTCTATCTTTGTTCGAAATATCTTAAATGCTCTTAGAGGCAAATCTGAAGGATTGTATACTCTTAGAGGAACTCCAATCTCTAGGCCTGACGAGGAAGGCATCCCTATCAAATACACCAATACCGACATTGTAAAGAAAGTCCTAGGTTTTCAGAGTCTGGAAAAAGCCAAGCTTTGGAGAATAACCCAGGATATAGAAAAAGCAGAAGACTTTAGGCGAACTAAAGTTACTCAGTTGGTAGATAGATTTATGCATGCATATAATAGGAATGACTACCAAGGAATGATTGATGTGTATGACGAAGTCATTGCGTGGAATATCAAAGTCATAAATGACAAAAAACCTGAGTTTGTTATAGATTTACAGGAAGGAATCCAACGCAGGCTTAGTGGAAAACCACTCAGTGGTTATATGCGATTACGTAAATATAAGGCTGCTGAAGCCCACGGATTAAAATAAACTCACTCAGTTATTAAGATTCCCTAGGTCAAAAAGTGTCCTAGGGAATCTTAACAAAATCCTAACAACATTCTTTAGCTATTTCTTCTAACTCATCTGACAAGAACCTATAGCAAATCAAATCCAAGGCAAAAGAAAGATGAGATTTATTGGTTACTTCGAGAGACTCAAGAGTACGAAAGATGTGGTTTATTTGGGTTAGAATATTGTTTAAGTCGTTTTCTGGAATAGAATGGGTTTTTATTAGTTTTAGTGTACGATCCACCCAAATTGCCTTAGCCTTACCTCTTGGAGCATAAAAATCACAGTACGGAATAAATGGATCGTCGGTAGTGTCATGTTGCCTAATACAGCATAATGCGTGTATTATACGCATAGCATCCTCAACAAGAGGAGAAGGAATAGCTGATTTTACTTTTTTAAGGTCTTCTTCAGTGAGTTTGCCTTCCATAACAAGATAATCTAAAATCTTCTTTGCGTATTCTTCTTTGATGTCCATTAAATGTCCTTTCTTAGTATGTTTCTAACTGCTGGTGAATTAGGAATTACTCGAATTAATGGATCCGAGTTACCAGTACGTTCCATGGTTATGGCTTTCATGCATATAAGGTTTTGGATTATAGTATCAAATGTTGCAACATCCAAGTCACGATAGAATGTTTGTAGAATCTCACTTCTAGTGGTAGCAGGCCGTGACTGGATGAAGTTAAGAATCCTGCTTAGTGTATCTGCGTGTTTACTTCGACCTACGCCAATAAAAGTGAGAGGCATACGGCTTTCAGTAAATTCTAGAAGTTTTATTGCTCTTTTTAGGTCTTGTTCTTCAAGCACCATCATGTTAGTGCGTGATGCATTTAAGATCATACTGAGTTTTAGTAAGTGTATTGGCCTTCTTTCGTAATATCCTGCCATTCTCGGGTCAGTGAATTCTATTCCTTTATCCTGAGTCATGTACCATTCTACCCAATGGTTTAGATATGACTCACTAAACTTGAATTCCCCTACAAACATATGTATCTGCTCTAAGTCATTACGAAGATCCTCAAACATTTGTTTTTCTTTTGCTGTCAAGAATGGGGCTGGGCATTTCTTTGCTTTGTCTTCCTCGTAAACAAAGATTATTCTACTTGTAAGACCACCACCAATAGCATCAAGAGGAAGAGAACTTTGTATAAGTTCGGGTGTAGTAGCACCTATAAGGTTAACATACACACCCATTATTTCGTCTGTTCCTTGGGTTTTGGTGGTGTATGTCCATAAATCATCACAATCATACCAATCAGCGAGGTTGCTAATAAGTGTGAGATTGTTATAGCCCAGAAAAACAGTTAGTTCTTTACTAAAGATAGTTAGTGAGGCGTGGTTTTCTACTACGCCAGTCATAGGATTAGGGTGCATATTGCTGCTATTACGTAATGCTCGGATCAAGGCTTCTCTTGTAGTGGCTTCAGCTGCCATCTTTATTCCAAGATCCCTCAGCATTTTTTGGACTGGTACCATTGCTGTACCTTTACGGCAACGTCCAGGTGGGCCTACAAGAACAATATACATATTAGGAAATATTCTTGTGTGCCATTCAAGAAATACTTTTCGCTGTAAAACAGCAGCAATAACACTAACCGCAGTCCAAGTACGATAGAGAATAGGTGGTTCTGTATTGTCGGTTGCCTCTAGATAGGATTCTATCCAGTCAGGAACTAATCGACTACGTTCTGGCAGCATTCTGTTAATTCCCTTAGTTGGTTATACAAAGTTAGTGTATTGGTTGCCTGCATTTTACGCAAACCTTCGGGATTGGTTTTGGGGTCATACTTAGCTAGATTACCACCAGGGACTGCTGCTTCTACGTCAGCAGGGATGCTAAAAGATGTATTGTTCCAGTATAAGGGAGACTCTAGTTCGGATTTTATAGCAAGTACTATTTCAGCATGGGTCTCTAAAGGTACAGACATAGGAATTTGAAACCATATGCTGTCGTGAACCTGGTTTAGGAGTTCTACCTTAGAAAAGTTTGGATTATAATAAGTAAAGCACACCCCATCAAGGTTTAGTTTTTCTGCTATAGTAGATTGAGGAATATAACTATATGCCTCCTTAAATAATTCCTCGCCCCATCTACCCAGAAAAAGCCTCTTACGTCCTAAGCAGTTTTCTAAGGTACGTGACCTGGATAGACGCATACGTACCCACGAATGAAATTGTTGGATACCTTTGTAGGCTTTATGATACTGATTAACAATAAATCTTGCTTCATTCTCGGGAATCTCATAATAAAATGAGAAAGTCTTATAGCCTAGACCGTAGTTTAGGCCGTGATTAGCTTTTTTGCCCCAGAATCTCCAAGAATATACCCCACCTCCGATATCGCATTTTATGTTTTCTTTATCTTGGGCCTTTACCTCCTCATACGAGAGGCCACTTATTAAGGAACCTGTAAGACTATGTACATCTAGGTTTTCCTCAAAGGCTTTTTGCATCATAATATCAGGTGCAATATATGCAACTACCCGATTTTCTGCCTGGCTTAAGTCTATTTGATAGCCAATATAGCCCGGATCAAATCTCAAAAATTTCTTGAATTCAGGTGGTAAGTTTTGCATATTTCCACCAGTTCCAAAAATAGTTTGAGAACTACTAAGACGGCCACTTGATGTACCCACAGGGTTGTAAGAACATCGTAATCGATTATCTGGGTCTATTCCTATGTTGTAGTAGGTAGACTGAAGCTTAGATAGTTTGCGTATCTTTAGGAGAATTTTTGCTGCATTATCCCCAAGTCTTGATAGTCTTTTTAAGGCATCATTATTGGTTGTTACTGTTCCTGACGTGCGATTTACGTATGGGCGGTGTCCTCTGCGCTCATAAAAAAGTTCTTTTAGTTGTTTTGGGCTTTGTGGATTGCATTCAAAACCACATTCTTTAATAAACTCCTCATTAAGTTGTGCTAAATCTTCTGTTGCCTTATCGTTGGCTTTAGTAAGACCCTCCATGTCTACTAAGATTCCACGTTGTTGCATATAGATCAAAGGCTCTACAAGCCTTAAAGTTCGCTCATATACAGGCATGTTACCTTGTTTTTCTAGGGTTTTGACTAGCTTACTGTGTATCTCAGGTAAAACAGCAGAGTCTTTGGCATTGTATTCCCAGAAAGATTCCCAGGAACCCTCACCCAGCTTAAACCATTTTTTCCCCTCATCTTTATAGTAAGGTACGTCTGTATATACACTAGTAAGATAGTCTAGGCCTTTGGGTAATTCTGGATAAGCTATACCATGAGCTATCATAGTATCAGCAAGAGGTGATGTATATATGCCATATTTTGACATGAGAAAGGTTGCATCAAAAATAATGTTTTGGCCTAGTTTGGTTATCTTTGGATCAGCACATATATCAGATATAAGTACCCATATTTCATGTTCTTCAGCCTTCGTAAAATAATCTGATCCATTATACATAAATGGAATGCTCATATATCCAACAAAATCATTTCCCAAACTCAAACAAGATACATAGTTGTTAAAGATTTCTATGTCCAAACAACAATAAGAATAGGTTTTAAGTGTGGTGAGAAAATTAATAACTTCCCAATAAGCGGGTTTAGTTAGTATGGTTCGTGGAGTAAGGGATATCTCAGGATAGTTAGATTGTTCTTTTATTTTGAGTAGATCACTGAATATTAGGTGCCTATAAGTATATTCGCGTAATGCCGAAGCAGGATGTAATATTGGGATAGTTTTCCTGCTTTTTGTTTGGGTATTAGATGACAAGATAGACCCGCGGTATTTGGTTATTTCTTTTAGTCCAGTTAGAGCAAATAAGGCAATTCTTCCTACAGGAACCAGAACATTCGGGCTAAGTTCGTTTAATTCGCTATACAGGATATCCAGATATTCCTGAGCACGCGTGGATATCTTAGGAGTTTTTTTAGATAGATCTATAAACAAGTTTATGTTATTACCTGGTGGTTGTTCTTTTATGACGTTAGTCACATAGCAATCTTTCCGATTAATTAGGGCTTTTCTCAGGCAATCTTCGAACAGCTGTCCTGAAGGCCCTACAAAAGGTCTAAGTAATCTCGCTTCCTGGGTCCCTGGGGCCTCACCAATAAAAACTATCTTAGCATCCTTAGGACCCTCACCCGGAACAAAAATGGAATTTATATCAAATGACATATGAGCCCCTCATAAAGACATGTTAGGTTCTAGTTTGCCTTAAAATTAAGTTTGCCTAGGTCAAAATCTGTCCTAGGCAATTATAACTTATCCCCATATACTCTAACTACCAGATCACTGTGCGAAAGAATAAACTCACCCATACTGTCATAACCGTCCTTAGAAGTTACGACTAGTTCAGTTATTCCTGCGTTAATTATTTCGCTTAGACAATCCTTACAAGGTACTTCGCAAGTAAGATACATAGTAGTGTTAAGAGTACACACACCATTTCTTGCTGCATTCGCAATGCAGTTTCGTTCAGCATGAGCAGCAATACATAAATGCAGGCCTTCACCCGAGTTAAAGCCCAGATCATGGCGAGGACAGCGTACCCCAGAAAAAACCATATTTGTGTTGTAAAGGTGTGGGTCTATTATATGCCTTGTATCACAGTGTGGAATACCTCTAGCTGGCCCATTATAACCTTGCGCAATTACTGAATCGTCTCTAACTAGTATTGCGCCTATTTGTCGGCTAAGGCATTTACTTTGTTTACTTACGGCAAGAGCAATAGAATAAAACCAAAGATCTTTAGACATTAGAAGACTCCTCAAGCAAAGCAGAAAGCAGGATAAGATAGTTAATAGAGTCTGTTATTTTTTCTTTCCATTGTTCAGGAGAAACAAAAATATTGGATTCTTGGGAGGAAATAAAACTATATATTGCTATGATGTGTTTTGCCAGCATTCCTCCAAGAGCAGTAACAGGAGTACAAGACTGCAATAATGCGGCTTGTTTGAAGTTTTCTAGTCTGTCTTGGTTAGGTGCGTAAACAGATGCCCTATCTATGAGGATATCTTTACAGGATTTTATTTGAGCATTAAAAAGTTCAACAAACTTCTCTGTTGTCATGAGTGTAACTCCTGTAGTTTTGGTAAGGTTGTTCATACACACGGGTAATAAAACCATCTCGGTAAGATTTAGATAGGTCAAATCCAATTGCAGACATTTTAAGATTAGCACAAGCAAGAAGAGTGTTTCCACTACCTGCAAACGGAACGATAACTCTACTCCCGGCGCCAACAAAAACATCCAAAATGTTTTGGATGAGTTCTATTGGTCGTTCCGTGGGATGGATTTTAGATGAAGGAGGGACAGGTTTATAACTGAAATGGTTAAGAGACCCGGGAATATTAAGTTTAGAGTTTTGGCCTTTTGTAAAGTAGATAAAAAATTCCATTGATTGTGCTAGAAGTATATGAGGAACTTGGGATTGGCAACCGTAGGAAGTTGGTTTTATCCAAGATCCTATACGATGATAGCCACAGGAAAAACCTAGGGAAGTGCATATGTCAATAGCAGTATTCAGGGTATCTAAACATAACCACAAAATACCTTGACCACCCATAACCAGGGTTCGATATATCTCTTTCATAAGATTAGTCAAAAACAAAGGATAATCTTTTATGTAAGAGTCTTTGTATTCTTCTTTATCGTACAAAGAAGAAAAACCATCGTTCTTGCGAAGGTATTTTAGGTCCATAACATAAGGTGGATCTATTTCAGCAAAATCAAAGCTGTTATCGTGAATGGTTTTGATTCCCTCAAAGAAATCACGAACCAAATAAGAATTAACTAAGTTATTTTTGGGAAGATCAGAGGTACGTTTCTCAAATTCAGCTGCCTTATCTTCAATTGTTATTTTTCTTACCAGTTTTTCCAGGACTTTTTTTGCCTCCGACTTAGTTTTTACGTCAGTAAATACTTCTGGTACTGCTTCTATAACATTAGCTAATCGGAGATCACTTATTATGGATGATTTACTTACTCCCAATAACTCAGCAGTGTTTTGTTTTGTCCATCCAGTTTTTTCCTGGCTTCCTGCCAGTCTAATACCATGTTTTTGGATCATTAATTCGTGGATTTTTTGTTTTATCTTTAATTCCTCCGTGAAGGTAAAATCTTTTCGATGGATGTTTTCAACTAACTCGCAAACACGGATAGTATACTCATCCATTTCAACGGTAGATACTAGTGCTGGAATAGTAGGTAAACCCAAATCCAAGGCTATTTTTAGTCGTCTACCCCCAGCAAGAAGCAAATAGTTCTGATTAGGTCTTTCTAACACAAGTATACTTTGAAGTATCCCGTGTTCTTTTATGGATTTTAATAGTTCTCCTTGATCATCATAATCACTTCGGCACCTATTACCAAAGTCAATATCCTTAGGATCCAGTAATTTTGGAACTAAGCCTAAGGGTCCAAGAGAACTCGCAAGATTAGAAGCCTGATTGTTAGGTGTTTCTTTCGACATTATCGAATACTCCTAATAGTTTTCGTATTTCATCTGGTGATAAATTATCCACTAAAGCCATAAGATCAGAACCAGAGGACACCAAGGTAGTCTTTTTCTCTTTTTTCTTTATTGTGGTTTTTTTGGTCTCTGTATATGTGTGACGTTGGAATCGTATGTCAGAAATTAAAGCTAGCTGGTCTTCGGTGGATAAAGACGAAAAGAAAGGAACCAAGTCTTTAAGCATGGCCATTTAAGGCTCCTTTATTATAATCTCTTCGAAGATTTCTCTAGGTAAGTTAAATTGTTCGTTTACTATTGCCATAATTACTTTGTGCCGTGTGTCTGGCTCAGCCAGAAGGTCTATAAGGTTGTTTATTATTGCCAAAAATAGAGGTTTTTTTAGGCCATGAGGAATTACTTGTAGAGCTTTAAACTGCTCTACACTTATTTCTATTGAAAGCCTCGGTCGATAAGGTAAAGACATAGCCGTACTCCTAGTTAACACTCAGGACAATTTCGAGTGATAGGATGACTTTGGAGAACTGTACCACACTTTGGACAGCA
>Ga0116174_10000771_pt1 | contig 31088 bp, 34 predicted proteins | sample AD_UKC087_MetaG_FD_89801 | JGI IMG/M metagenome (GOLD analysis project Ga0116174, IMG submission 89801) | Active sludge microbial communities of municipal wastewater-treating anaerobic digesters from USA - AD_UKC087_MetaG | ecosystem: Engineered > Bioreactor > Anaerobic > Digestate | place: USA...
GGAAGTTGCCGCCGTTGAGGATCTGGTATTCCTTGAAGGCCCGCTCCTGGATGGGGAGGAGCTCTGCGCCGTATTTCTCTTTCAGGATGGCGATGACCTTCGGGTCCAGCCCGAAGGCCTCCAAGAGGTCTATGCGCATGGTGGCTGTAAGTCCTGTCTGTCCTTTCCGGTGTTCGTGCCGGCAGATTTTAACGGTGGCGGATCACCCCTTCAAGGCCCAAACGACAGAGGGGCGTCGTATTACTTATCGATCATGCAGATTCCTTCTCCATGATATCAGGGTGTTGCCAAGTCGGCAGCGATGCTACGGATAAATACCACTATTTGCTTGATTTTACAAAGGTAAATATGGTCTTCCCGTAAAGAAAAAAGGCATCGCCGGAATTGACCGGGATGCCTTTGTGGGCGGGCTGCTTGCGGGATCAGAAGGGGATCTCATCGTCCTCGGCGGTGGCGGCGGGAACATCCTCTTCTGTCGTGGCGGGATTGCCGTTTTTGCCGCTCAGGAGTTCGAGCTCCCGCGCCCGGATCTCCACGAGGTTGTGGTTCAAGCCCTCGCTGTCCTGCCAGGTGCGCTGCTGCAACTGCCCCCGGACGCCGACCTTGGACCCCTTGGCGCAGTATTCGCCGATGATCTCCGCCAGGCGCTGGAAGGCCGACACCCGAAACCAGTGGACTTTCTTGACCTTCTGGCCGTCCTTCCCTTTGTAAACTTCGTTGACCGCGACGGTGAAACTGGCGACGGGGACGCCGCTTGCGGTGTACCGGATTTCTGGATCCTGCCCCAGATTGCCGACGATCGTGACTGTGTTGATCATATGCTTTCTCCTTTCTTTCGCTTTGATGTTGGTTGACAGATCATTCGTGGTTGCCCTCTTGTGTGTTTGCTCCTTCCCGCTCGCCCTGATCGCCGGGACCGATCTCGCTGTGGCCATTCCCGTTCCCATTCCGCTTTCCGTTCAGGGCCTCCTGGACCCTGGCGACGAGCTGATCCTTCAGGGCGCATAGCGCCTCCAGGTGGCCCGGATCGCTTTCGTCCAGCGTCGCCCTGGCCGTGTAGGACACGCAGCAGGAATTGAAGTTGACGCTCTTCTTCTTGGAAACCATGACCTCGACTTCCGTGACTCTCATGGCCGTTACCTCCTTGAGTTGATGACTGAAGTATTTCTCCAGGATGTCATTGACGATCCTGTTCATGGGGAGACAGAGGGCCGGCTTCAATTCCCTCAGCCTCTGACTGTTGGCCGGCGTGAGCTTCATCGCGTTCACCTCCTTTCACTCGATTCACAGCTTCAATCTGATCTCTCTGTGCACCCTGCCGGACGATGATCCCGAAGGCGCGCTCGAAGTCGTGGAGAAAGCGGATGCTGGTCAGGACTTGATGAAAATCGACTCGTTGCATGGGACACCTCCTTGAATGGATTTCAGAAAGAGACAGCCTTGATGAAATTTTCGTGGGTGCCAGGACCCCGGGGGAAGGAACATGTGCGACAAATAGCAAGGGAGCGGCTCCGAGGAAGCGCCCGACCGGACGGTCTCGACCGGAGGGAGAGGCTGTCCGGCGCCCTGGAGTCCGCTTTAGCGGTCTCGAGGGCGAGGGCGCGAAAAGGGAGCCGTATCTCGTCCGGAGCATAGCGGAGGGCGAGTTACGGCGACCGACGAGGAGGGGCGTCACACACGTGTCGCCCCGACGAGGAAAGAAGAATGACCGCCCGGGGCGGCCTGTCTCCGACATCAGGAGGAGTCAGGCTGCCTGGCGGGCGCACTAATGAGCAGGCGAGCGGAGCGTCCGCTGGTTTTGCGGTCGCGAAGCCGACTGCGCAAAAGCCCGCGACCCGGTGCGTCCGAACGAAGCGAGGTCGCTCCGGGAGCGGGCAATGAAAAAGAAGCCGGAGGGCCGAGGCAGTCAGCGCGCAGCGTCTGTCTGCCGACAGCCCGGAGCTCAGCATCATGTTTACGCGGCCGAGCGGAGCGTCCGCGTGTTTCAGCGGTCGCGAAGCCGGCCGCATCGCCCGAGGAACGGCAGTCTGAGCGCAGCGAAGTCTGCCGGGACCGGGCAAAGGAAAAGTACAATATGCCGGAGGGACGGGCCGGTCGCCGCGCAGCAGTCGTCCGGCGCGTCCCGGAGGCAAAGAAGAGCCCGTGCAGGGCCCCGTTCCGGGCGCGTCCAAGCGAAGCGAGGTCGCGCCGGGTACGGGGCGGTTACAAGGTACAAAGCCGGAGGGCCAAGGCGGTCTTGCCGCGAAGCGCGAGTCCGCCGATGGCCCGGAGGCTCATGGGGGAGCCCCTGGGGGCGGAAGGGAGGCGGCGAGGATCGCTTGCGGCGGCGGCGCGAAGTGCTGCCCCGCAGGTGGACGCAGCCGTGGGGTGGGCGGGGGACGGCTGGCGGGACGCCTGCACGCCTGCACGGGGCATGACGGCATGTCCGGCATGACCAATGCCGCGTCCTGCAGGCGGCATGACAGTCAAAGGGATGGGTGGGCGGGGAGACCAATTACAGCCTGCATCACAGATTGTACGCCCGGCAATCCATATGGGAGCCACGGACATAAAAAAACCCTGGGCTTCCTCCGGACCGTCGATCATCCGGGAAGAAACCCAGGGTGTAGTGGCCTTCATGGTCGCAAGGCTGCCTGGCGATCGTGGTAGGCGGCCCAGATAATGATCCATTCATGTTTCCGGGGCGGATTGGCCATTTTGACCGCGCCCCGTTGAATCTTGAAGAGCCTGGCGCCCAGGGCAGCCAGATTCCCGTTGGAATTGCGGATCTGATGCAGGAGCTGCCGGGTGGACATAGTCAGTGACTTCCCGATCTCGGCCATGATCCGCTGCTCCGTTTTCCGGTATTCATACCAGAACACACCGGCCTGATCCCTGGCCAGATCGAGGGCGTAAACCCTTTTCCCGAGATCGCGCAGCGCATCGAGATCATCGCTTTCCCGGACCTTCCGCAACAGCGCCTTGTAGGAGCGCGGCTGCCTCTCCTCCCAGGTGAGATCCATCGCCTCCGCGAGTTCATCATAGCCGATGACGTGATACCCATAAAGATCGGGGATCTCCTCCTGATAGGCATCATCGGGATCCCAGGAAAGACCAGAGACGCCATCAGCGTTATCAGCATCATCACGACCATCACCATCAGCAGCAGTATCATGGAGCAACTCATCAGCATCATGATCCCAGGAGACCTCCACCTCGGCGAGCTTCATCGCGAGGTGCTCGTAATAGGCGATGCCCGCATCGATCCCCTCCGCCTTGACCCAGCCGATGAAGGCATCGACCATCTTCGGCGTGGCCTCGATAATCGACCAGGCATCCGCCAGGGCGACCGCCTGATGGAACGGGCAGCCGATGCGCTTCCGGAGGATCTCCGGCCGGAGATGGACCGGACAATGCGCCTTGACATTCAGATGCGGGGCCACCACTGCCCCATTGGCGACGGCGCAATCCTCGAAGACCATCCGATCCAGTTGATTCATATCTCGGACGTGGAACGCCATGCCGAGGTAGGCTTCTCCGAACTCTTCGTGATTGAAAAGACGGATTTCCGACGATGTGGTTTTCATGATGCACCTCCTAATTCTTTCTCGAAATACTGGAATACATAAGACCCAGCCAGGGAACGGCACGGGACCCAGGAACCGCGGACAAAACGATGAAGACCCGACGGGCCATCCACCGGGAAGACGACCACGGCCAGATCGCGCCGGATGGCCTGCTCGATGGTGAACCAGGAGCCGGCCGAGCAGCCGGAGACGAAGGCAACCACCCCGACCGAAGCCCGGACCAGGGCGCAATTCCGGATGAGCAGCGCGGCAACCACCTCCTGGCGGGAGGAGTCTTCCGATGCTGAACCTTCCACGATCTCACCGCCCAGGGACGCAAACCGGGAGAGCCAGGAAACGCACAACGGCGGGGCCAGGGACAGATCGCCGGGGAGAAACACCGTGGAGCCTTTGCAGGCCGAAGCGCCATGGCGGACAAGGGATCGCAGCGCCGCGAGATCGGCGCCCACTGCGCCGCCCGAGCAGATCTGATGCCCGCGGGACAGGAGCAGATCGACGACCTCCCCGACGCGGGACTCCCATTCTTTGGGCAGGCATCGGGAACCGATGACGGACCAGCGAGACATAACCAACACCTCCTCTCGATTTTTCGCTTGACGCAAGCGCGGGGCGAACGAGCGTGGCGGAGACAGGCCAAGCGGACACAGCGCAGCCGGATGACGAGCGACGCAAGCGGAGCGCGGCGGAACGAGGAAGCAGGCGGAGCGGCGAGAGCGGGCCGTTGTCGGAGCAGCGAGTGAGCGCGAAGACAGTCAAGGGCGCAGGCAAGGAAAAGGAAGATTTTTCCCGGCACTGCCCGTGAGCGCCTTACCGCTAAAGCCCCTTCACGGGCCGTGACGGAAAAAATACACTTTTCCGGTGGGCTACAGGCCCATAGGGCCGAAGCCCATGCCGGAGCTTGTATACCCTTGACGGCCGGAGCCTTAAGCCCGCGCTACAATGGAAAGCGATAGAGAGAGGAGGTACCTTTCAGAGGGCGGGTGGCGGGTCCCCCTTGAGGGGGAAAGTAAGGGGGTGATCAGAATGGGCCGAGCGGTGGCCATTTGGCGATCCTATGGCGATTCGCTGACGAATGGCATCCACCGATGTGGAAAAGGCAGAATGCAGGGGGCGTGACAGAGCCGTCAGGCGATGGCGCGACCCCTGCTCACCGCAGCAAGGGACATGACAGACCCGTCCGGGGCTGGCATGGTCCCTTGCCCTTGGGGGGCGGGTGGTCGGGAATTCCCCCACCGGGGGATGCAGGGGGGACAGGGAAAAATGCAAGGGGCGTGACGGCCATCCATCCGGTGGCCGGCGCGTCCCCTTGCCTACCTTTCTCTTCCTGAAAGCAGTAAATTCATGCGTATTCTGGACTTCAAGACAAAATGGTGATATCAGAAACACAAAAATTGCTGGAGAGTTTATTTGTTCCATCCCTGTATCAGTGAACCGGAGGGGAATATGAACTGGCTTATAAAACCCTGTCTCTCAGTATAAGGATGGGGTTTTGCATTTTCGGTGATAATAAAAACAGCGTTTCTACTGGAGGAGATTGGGCATGATAACCGTATTCCTATCTCACAGTAGTAGAGATAAGAGCCTGGCACGGCGGATAGCCGAGGATTTGAAAACCCGCTCTATCGAAGTCTGGTTCGATGAATGGGAGATCCGCGTAGGGCATTCCATAAGCCAGATGATCGAGCGTGGTCTTGAGAAAGCGGATTATGTCGCCGTTTTGCTAACCAGCCATAGCGTCAATTCCGGATGGGTTGAAAAGGAATGGCGGGCCAAAATTGGCGAAGAAGCTGAGAAGCGAAAGGTAATCATCCTGCCCCTGAGGGGTGAAAACTGCCGCATTCCAGCTCTCCTTCGGGACAAGAGATATGCGGATTTCGTAGACGATTATCAATCCGGCTTCGACGAACTCCTCAAAGCAATCGAGGCGCATTCAGGGCAAACAATCCCAGGTCTTACGTCCAAGGCCGCAATGCCTGTGGAACGAATCGCAAAGCTTGCAGTAGGCGGCATACCCCTGCCCTGTTTCTTCCCGTCTGTCTCAGGTGCAGCGAAAAACGCATTGTCACCCCTTGAACATCTTGAAATAGTGATAGCTATAAAATATCCTCACTTTCTCATCTCAGCCTATGACATCTTCCATTCGACGCGAAAGGATCGTCTCAACATACAAAAACTTTTGGACAAAGCAACCTCGCAGGGCCAAGTCATCCTCATGGACTCAGGCCTGTATGAGAAGAAGTGGCTGCGTGCCAGAAGTTGGCCAAAAGAGAAATTTCATGGCACACTGCGTAACACCCCGTGCCATTTAGCATTCTGTTATGACAATCTCAATCCGAAGGGAAACACCGACCAAATAGCTTTAGCTTTATCCCGATCTGTCGCGATGGATCAGAAAAAGGGCGACATGAACGCAATCAATCCGCTTATCCACGCACCGAAGCCAGAGGACTTCCCGCCCATCTGCAGCCTGGTCGCAAAGCAATTGGACCCGGCAATGATAGCCGTACCGGAACGCGAACTGGGCGGGGGTGTGCTGGCTATCGCAAAGACAGTGGGGGCGATCCGGAAAGCCCTAGACGAGACTGGTCGTTACTATCCTGTGCACATTGTCGGTACTGGCAACCCTTTGTCGATCCTCATTTATGCCGTTTGCGGTGCGGATTCATTCGATGGTCTTGACTGGTGCCAAACGGTCGTGGATCACGAAACCGGCCGACTTTATCACTCGCTTCAGCTGGACTTTTTCGCCCATCAAACGCCATATGGCACTGATGGAGAGCTTGCTTATCTTCCGCGCGCGCTTGCTCATAATCTCGTATTCTATCTGGGATGGATGGAAAATATTAGAAAATCGATAAAGGAAGGAAACGTTACTGAGATGATTGCAAGGTTCATACCTCCTGAAATTCACTCGAAGTGGCAGGAGCTTTTACCTGAACCAAAAGCCCGGAAGGACTAGCAAATGAATATAGCCAACATCGAATTGGCAGTCCGTCGAATATGCCAGGAGATTTATCCATCCATCAGGCAATCTTGGTGGCTTTCGGCTACTGAGGCTAAGCTAATTTACGAGCTTGTGGTCTGTATCCTCGGTAGCCAGGTCCCCTATGAAATTGCTCTCGCCGCTGCAGAAGAGATTAGAGATGCAGGTCTCCTTGAAAACCCGACAGAACGATACTGCGCTCCTGTTTATGAAAAGGCGATTTACGATGTTCTCCGGCAGCCCTTGCATGGTCCCGGCTGGGCACCGACAGGTAGGCGCTATCGTTTCGCAAGGATGAGAGCGAATCACATTTCGAGAACAGTCTGGGCGATATACTCTGATGGGGGTTCTCTCAAGGGGCGGTTGGAGGCTTCCAAGTCCGCAAGAGAAGCGCGGCGGTCAATCGTGGGAATTGGGGTCGGGATCGGCCCTAAACAGGCAAGTCTATTCTTAAGAAATATCGGCTTTACAGAGGAACTGGCGATCCTTGACACCCACCTTCTGCGGTTTATGAGTCTTTTTGGTCTGCGCGACCAGACTACTAGAGCTATCTCTTCCATGCAAAGCTATGAGACCCATGAGAATCACTTGCGATATTATGCCAAGAGCACTGGATACCCCCTCGGCTGCGTCGACCAGGCCGTATGGATAGTCATGAGGGTTTATCAGCAGGAGGCGAGAGCATGAGTATTGTCACACTTGTTTCTGGAGGCATAGATTCCAGCCTTATGGCGTTACTGGCAAAGAAGGAGGGCATCATCCAGCACCCTTTGTTTATCGATTATGGACAGCTCGGACGAGAGAAGGAATTGAGTGCATGCAGAGCTATACTTGCGGCGCATGGACTCCCTGAGCCCGCAGCGATGAGTCTATCGGGGTTCGGCGAGAATATTTCTTCCGGCCTCACGGACAGAAAGAAGGATATCTTCGCAGATGCGTTCCTGCCTGGACGGAACCTGCTATTTCTCTTGGCTGGCGCTGCTTACGCTTACCAGGTGGATGCGAGCGCTGTCGCCATTGGACTCCTGAATGAGGAAACCCATCTGTTCCCGGACCAAACAGGGCAATTTCTGATCCAGGCAGAAGCGATGCTTTCGCTCTGCATGGGGAGAAAGATACGAATCATTGCCCCGCTTATGCAATGCTATAAATCTGATGTGCTCCAGCTTGCAAAGAGGTATGGGCTTACTGGCACCTATTCATGCCAGAGCGGTCTTGATGAACCCTGCGGCATTTGTGTTTCATGTAAAGAACTATTCTCAGCGCAGAGGAAGGAGGAATAGCGATGGGAGGAGGAGGAGGACGAGGCCCGTCGAAGGAGGACCTTTTCCGACTAGAGGAGCTGGCAAAGAAAACTTTGCGTGAGGGTGCAGAACCCTCCAAATGCAATGTCTTTATCAGCTTTGTCGGCGAGGACCTCAACGACGTGAATCTTTTACGCGGTCAGGCGAAGAATGAAAGCTCTGACATAGAATTCAACGATTGGTCACTGCGGGAACCATTTGACAGCAAAAGAGCTGCGTACATAAAACGGGGGATAAAGGACAGGATCGAGCGGTCCTCGGTGACTCTGGTCTATGTTTCTGAGCACACTGCTGACAGCAAATGGGTGGATTGGGAAATTCGCGAGAGTGTAAGCATGGGCAAAGGTGTGATAGCGGTTCATAAGGGCGAATCGCCGCCGAAGAAGATTCCCAGTGCCCTCACAGAACTCAAGATTCCCGTGATCCCCTGGACGCAGAAAGGGATAGCAGCTGCGATAGAAAAAGCGAGCCAAAAGCGATAAGTATTGAACGTTTGTTAAGGATGTGAATTATGAACCTACCTCTCTGCTTTGTTCTCATGCCATTTGGCAAGAAACCGGGCACTGCCGGTACTGTTATAGACTTCGATGCGGTCTACAAGGAACTCATCGCACCTGCCATTTCCGAGGCTGGGCTTGAACCGCTTCGGGCTGACGAAGAGATGACCGGAGGGATCATCCACAAGCCCATGTTTGAGCGCTTAATCCTGTGCGAATACGCCGTGGCTGATTTGACAACTGCCAATGCCAATGTTTTTTATGAGCTGGGGGTGCGTCATGCAGTACGTCAATGGAGCACCGTGCTCTTATTCGCTGAAGGAAGCACTCAGCTCCCTTTCGATGTCGCCCCTCTACGCGCCATGCCTTATCGATTATCTCCTGACGGAAAGCCACTGGATCTAAATGTGGTGAAACCCGATTTGGTCAAGCGCCTGAACGAAGCTAAAACTGCCCGTACCGATAGCCCAATTTTCCAGCTTGTCGAGGGATTTCCTGAGGTTGACCATACAAAAACAGACGTTTTCCGGGACAGGGTAAGATACTCTGCGCAGATGAAAGAGAAACTCGAAGCTGCGAGGAAAGAAGGCCTCAAGACAATCCAAGCCGTGGAGAAGGAATTAGGTGAGATTCAAAATTGTGAATCAGGCGTCGTGGTCGATCTATTTCTCTCATATCGCGCTGTGGAAGCATGGCCAGAAATGATCGAGCTGGTGAAGAAGATGTCCCCGCCACTTACTGCGACTGTCATGGTCCAGGAACAGCTTGGCCTGGCCCTTAACCGACATGGGAGGGGAGATGATGCGGAGAGAGTGCTTAAAGAACTCATTGATACCCGCGGTCCCAGCAGCGAGACCTATGGCATTCTCGGTCGAATCTATAAGGATCGCTGGGAAGCTGCTTTTAAATCTGGCCAAAAATCCCTAGCGCGAGGGCTGCTGGATAAAGCCATCGATGCCTACCTGAAAGGGTTTGAAGCTGATTGGCGCGACGCATACCCCGGTATCAATGTTGTTACTCTGATGGAAATCAAGGAGCCGCCAGACCCACGGCGCGCGCAAATCATACCTGTCGTCTGCTATGCTGTCGAGCGGCGTATCGCTGCAGGCAAGCCTGATTACTGGGATTATGCGACTGTTCTTGAATTAGCCGTCTTGGCTAAAGACCAAGCGAAAGCTCAAGATGCTCTCTGCAATGCTCTTGCGTCAGTGCGTGAACTCTGGGAACCCAAGACGACTGCCAGGAACCTGCGTCTTATACGCGAAGCGCGGGAAATGCGGCATGAAGGAGAGGAATGGCCCAAGGAGATTGAGCAGGAGCTAGCAAAAAGAGGTCAGAAATAAGTCCATTGAGACTGGGATTTTTTCATGAGAAGCCAGAGAAAGGAGGAAGGATATGGCAAAGCCCACGGTATTTATCAGCTACGACTATGACCACGATCGCCACTACAAGAACCTGCTGCTGGCATGGGACAAGAACAAAGAGTTTGATTTCACGTTCTACGACTCATCGGTTGATGTTTCCGTCGACAGCAATGATGTAGCTGCAGTCCGCAGGGTTATCTCGGCTCGGATAAACGCGTCTACGCGGTTCCTGTGCATTGTCGGACAGCACACCCACAAGAGCACCTGGGTCGATTGGGAAATCAAGAAGGCGATTGAACTCAACAAGAAACTGGTCGGGGTCAAGATTAACCGTAGCTACACCTCACCCTCAGCGCTTCTCGGCGTTGGCGCTAACTGGGCATTATCGTTCACATTCGACTCGATAAAAGATGCTCTGAAATGAACGGCTGAATAAGATATACAATAGTTGAACAGTGTGAAGTTAAGGCCATCCTGAATAATCTTTTTCATTACCCTATTCGCTCCCCTAAGGAATGGGGATCGCATCATCGCAGACGATTGACCTCGCTCAACGGGTAGCGCTGTGATATCACGGACCGGCGTGTTTCTCCATCCGCTGACATCAATCCCTATTTCTCACGACACGCAGTTCACCCTGTGCCCCACATTGGCGATGAACCGGGTAATCATGGCCACAGCGTTGGGCTGCTTGAAGGCTCGGTAAACGATCTCCATCATCCGGCAATAATCCTTTTGAGTTTCTTTCCCACCGCAAAAGGAGAGGAAGTAGCGGAGATGGCCAGTTAGCGTGCTTCCGGATTTTCCCCTTTCTCCTGTTTCTTCACCCATCCCTTCACATCCTCGAGCAGCTCATTTTTGAAACCTTCCGGTTCCAAGATCACAATATTCGGTATCCATGACTTGAGGATATTGCGGATGGCCTCGTAATGCCCGACCCGATAGGAGACGACAAGCGACCCGTCGGGCCTCTCTTCCTTGATCTCCTGGGTCGGAAACATCTTCCGCCGTTTGAAATAGTGGCTGACCTGGGAATCAACCAAGATGCTCACCTCCAGGTGTCGCTCGCCGGTAAACCAGATATTGGCGCTACCCTGTAAGATGGAATCAAGATCATCGGGGACCCCCTTGAATACGCCACTCGACAGCCGCAGCTCCCTAATCCGGTCTAGGGCATAGCGCTTCAGAATCCCCGTGCAGGGCTCATTGCCGATCAGGTACCAGAAGCCGCCGAAATAGACGACTCGGTAAGGTTCCAGATCGACCGGATGCGTCCCGGAACCTTTTGCATGGGCATATTGAAAGCCCACCCGCCTTTTCTCCCGAACGGCCTTCACGATGCGGTTCAGCATGGTGCTGTCCAGCGGTACGGGATCGTCAATCTTCACAAACACCGGCATAGTGGTCACACAATCATAGAGCCGGTCGAGAACGCCATCAGCCGCACGCTGGAAGGGCTGGCCTAACTGCCCTACCATGTTCTTGAGGGCAATCACGAGGGCCAGCTCAGTATCGTCGAAGACTTCCAGGTTTTTCACCAGATCCTTGCTCATCCGGTGAACGCCTTTCTGGACCTCGTGCAGTGGGAATCCCGATTCCTTGAGCAGAAGCAGGTCGCGCTGGATCGTCCGGGGCGTGGTCTGGAATTGCTTGCTCAACCAACTGCTTGAGACCCGCTCCTTTTCCATGAAGATTCTGAGGATCTGACCGAGCCGGACCAGCTTCGTCTGGACATTCTTCTCACGGATCATCGCCTGTCCCTCCTTATGCGCTGATCATGAACCGCCGCTTGAAAATAATGCGACGCACCCTTGTCGTCCTGGCCTGGAATTATCAGGGAAAACCGCCTAAGGTCAAGACAAAAGAGGGGAAAGGAGAAGAAAGCGATGGAAGCAACCGTCAAGAGAAGTCTGGAGGGGATTCAATTCGGGGAGGTTCAGGTCCACGGCCATGTGGCCGTGATCCCCATCATCGGCAGCGGAGATTCCGGGCCGGATTACCTGACCATGAAGGAGGCCATGGAGCAACAGCTTCTTACGGTGACCGAGGTGACGGAGGGCGGAACAGTCCCCGAACTGAAGGTCATCAACCGGGGGCAAAAACCCGTTTTGCTCTTGGACGGGGAGGAACTCTCGGGCGCCAAGCAGAACCGGGTCCTCAACACCACCATCCTGCTCAAGGAGATGTCGGACACGGTCATTCCCGTGAGCTGCACCGAGCACGGCCGCTGGTCCTACCGCTCCGCCCATTTTGAGGAGTCGGGCCACATCATGTCAGCCAAGCTCAGGAGGGTCAAGAACGCCTCCGTGTACGAAAATCTGAAATCGGCACAGAGTTTCCGGTCCGATCAGGGGGCGGTCTGGGATGAGATCGCCATTCAAGCTCACATCAACAAGGTCAGCCCTGCCACCGGTGCAATGAAAGACGTGCTCGATGCGAAGCAGGAAGACATGGATGCCTTTCTGGAGCACCTACCCATCGTTGCCGCTCAGGAGGGGCTTATCGTCCTGGTGAACGGAGAAGTCGTCGGCCTGGACAGGGTCTCCCGTGCTGCGGCATTCAGCATGCTCCACCCCAAGCTGATCCGCAGCTATGTCATGGATGCCCTCACGGAAAAACCGAAGAAGGCAAAAGAGACTCCCCGTGAGAAGGCTGATGCGTTCCTGGGGAGGATTTCCCAATGCACAGAGCAGAAATTCGAATCGATCGGCTATGGCCAGGACTACCGTTATGAAGGGAAGAAGATCGTCGGCTCTGCCCTGGCGTATGAGGAAGCGGTGATCCACATGGCCTTTTTCCAGATTACCGAAACGGAAAAGGCCGGCCGCATGTCACCGGTTTCCCGGCGGAGGGCATACCGGACGAACCGATGAGGTATGAGGCGGCGACGTGAAGAAGATCTGCGCAAGGTGCTTCCGCGAATTTACCGAGGACGATGACGGAGCCAGCCCTGTCGGTGCTTTGGGGCAGATCTTTATCGGTGCAATGGACGGTCAGGATGCCGGGGAGATATGCCCGGCCTGCCGCGAGGACCTCGGCATCCTGAACCTCCTTGGATTTAGTGGCGGCGGACCGAAATAGTGACTCAAAAGTGAGATAGCAAATGACATTAATGGAAAGATATGAAGCTCTGAAACAGAAGGTTAAAGATCGGAAGGAACCCTTTGACCGATTCATCCGTCTCCTGGAGGACGAAACCACCTGGCTTGCCTCTCCAGCGAGTACGAGGTTTCATCTGTCCGAAGAGCAGGGGCTCTTGAAGCACAGTGTCGGGGTGACGGAATCCCTGCTGCGCTTCCGGGAATTTCTCGCCCCGGCGATCTCTGAGGAAAGCTGCGTCATCGTCGGCCTCTTTCACGATGTGGGAAAACTGGGGATGCCCGGCAAGCCGCTTTATCTGCCAAACGACAACGAATGGCTGGCAAAAAATAAGGGGATACGCTACAAGATCAATCCGGATGTGGTGGCGATGGGACTGGCGGTGAGAAGCCTTTACCTGGTGTCACAATACATGCCCCTCTCCGACGCCGAGGCCCAGGCCATTGCCTATCACGACGGCCAGTACATCGACGACAACAAGATCATTGCCCACAAGGAGAAGCCCCTAACCCTGCTTCTGCACTGGGCCGACTACTGGACGGCGCATATCTGCGAGGAAAACAGGGCCACCATAAGCAACGGCTGTACTCAAGGAGAAGAGGATAGATGCGTGAAGAGACTCGGCACGAATTAGATGCGGACTTTATCAACGAGGATGGCATCGAATCAGAATCCCGAACCTATCTTGATCCGGTAGCCCCTCCATCCGGTCGGTTGATTGTGAAGCGCTCTGGACACAGCATCACCCGTCAAATTCCCAAGCCGGTTGTCCTGGTGGACACCCGTGAGAAGTATCCCTTCGATTTCAGCCGGTTCCCCAACTGGATTGCAGACGAAAAACGACAGGCATTGAAAGTGGGCGATTACAGCGTGGAGGGTATGGAGACACTGCTTGCCCTGGAGCGAAAAACGCTGACCGACCTCATAACGACCGCAATCCAGCAGCGAGGGCGATTTTTTAAGCTGTGCGAGAAAATGATGAAGTATCGCTGGCGAGCTCTACTGATTGAAGCCAGTTATGAAGATGTCAAATCCCCGTACGGCGAGGAATATAATACCTCGGCACACCCAAACGCTGTTTCGGGCACCCTCGACGCTTTGGAAGCCCGCTTCGGAATCCCGGTGATCTATACCTCCTGCTACCGGCCATTGGCTGAAGAGAAGGCTGCAAGCTGGCTATCAAAACACTTCACCTACTGGTATCTGGAAACAAATGGCTTTGGTAGGGTGCTGCAGGAGGGGGATCTGTGATATTTTTCATGCGTCAAAGGTTTCCATGCGACAAAATAAGACCACTCATTAGGACATTGAGGACGTGATGCAAGGGACTACTAAAAATAAGGGGGTCCTTGAAAAGGTAATTTCAAAACTGACACCCCCACAGGGTAAACATTCGCGGTTAAAGCATAAAATGGGCTGGCTTGAGTTTCTTGCGAATGGTGATCTGCTCTTCACTTCTAGCCAACTGTACGATGTCATTAGTGCCATTGTTAATAAGAATCCTCCTGAGGGCAAAAAACTTTTTTGTCTCAGCGAAAAGAAAAGTGGATTTACCGTCCTGAGCGATAAAACACCTGGCCGTCCTGAAGAAGCCTTAGAAAGATTTATTGTTTTTTCTAATCCCGATAACTTTTACAATCAGATACCTATAGGGGGAAGAAGGGAATCCATCGATATTGGAATCCTGGAAAGCGATGAGAAATTCATTTTTGTGGAATTGAAACCATTTGAAAGCACCAATACCCCCCTTTACGGCATTTTAGAAAGCCTAAAGAACCTGATCGAATATGAATACATACTCAAAAAAGGAATCAAAAATATTCCGAGGTTTAAAGAAGTTGATCTCATAGTGTTGGCGCCCAAGTCTTATTGGGATGATTATGGAATCAACGAAAGCGGTACATTGCAGAAAATGAAAAGGGTGTTGAATGAGCTCGGCGCTGAATTCGGTACAAATATCTCATTGATGGCGCTTCACATAGAGAAAGACGAGTTCTTTGATAAATGCAGAAAAATCTGTGAGCAAAGAGGCATCGATAAGCAACAACGTATTACTATATCAAAAGCAGATGCCCTCCCCGAACTGGCACGGGATCGATGGCAGCTCTTGGTAGCGTCGGATAGAATATCTACACGAAATTGAACAGCAAACTGGAGGATATGTGTCCTTAGGTCTTTCCGTGCTGGTCGATAAAAAACAGACAGAACAACAGATGCAATCCGTTTATGATTTTCTGCAGGCCAATGGATTGTGTAAAGACCAGTATGGCTATCATGCGGAAGCCGAAAACATCGCTCTCGATGTCTATCCAAACTCTGATCCTGAAAAGGATGAGTTTTGGACGGAGGATCCTCCCAGCGTTGTTTGGTTTGCCCCCAAGACCGATATAGGCCTCGAATCAAGACACAACCGTGAATCCCACGAGATGAACTATCGGTTTGCTCAAGAATTGGCAAAGATCGTAGGCGGTGTGATCTACAATAACCAGGTCGGTATGGTGTATGACGCGGATGGTAAACCTTTTGATCATTGTAAGACAAACGATCGGTTTGATGAGTATGGCTCCGGAATGGATCTCTTCATGAGAGGTGTTGGCCTGTTCAGTGCCATCATCGGGAATAAGCATTGTGGCTCGAAGTAAAGAGGTTATTTGATGCAGTTGATCATCCATCGAGGAGCACACCAGGTCGGCGGAAGTTGCGTGGAACTCAGCCATGAGAATTTCACGATCCTCCTGGATATTGGCCTCCCTCTTGATAGCGGCTTCAATGATGATCCGGAATCCCATCTGTCGCAGCCTTTATTTGGGGAAATACAGCAGGGGATAAAGAAAATCGACGGTGTGCTTCTTTCCCATGCCCACATGGATCACTACGGCCTGGTGGGAATGTTGCCGCAAGACATCCCGTTATATTGCGGGCAGGCTTCGGCTGAACTGATGGACCTGACTTCAAGGATTAGTCTGCATCATATGCAATCCGTCTCTCATCGTTTTTTCAAGAACGGGGAGCCGTTCAGCATAGGACCTTTCTCGATCACGCCTTATCTCATGGACCATTCGGCCTTCGACGCTTACTCCTTTCATATCTCTGCCGGCGGGAAAAGCATCTTTTACACTGGTGATTTTCGGGCTCATGGAAGAAAGGCGAAAACCTTCGATCGCCTGATCAACAACCCGCCGCATGTGGATGTATTGCTGATGGAGGGAACAATGGTCGGTTCCCGATCGGATGAAGCGGCATGTACAGAAGAAAAACTTGAAGAACAATTCGCACGACTGATTGCAGAAACACCAGGGATCGTCATGGTCAGCACCTCCAGTCAGAATATTGACCGCTTGGTAACCCTCTTTAGGGCCGCAATCCGCTCCCACCGTTTTTTCATCATAGATTTTTACACCGCTGAAATCCTCGAGAGGCTCGGTCACTATGCAAACATCCCGCAACCCTCTTGGTCTAAAATCAGAGTATGTTACCCAAAGCGCATGGGAAAGTGGTTCGTAAGGCTCGGACTTCGGGATATCCTGGCAAAGCATCGTCAGAACGAGATCAGATGGACAAGGCTAAAAGCGATTGAAGATAACGTGGTCCTGCTGGTTCGTCCAAATTTTCTTAACGATATAGAGAAATTGAGCCTCGAAGGTGCGACCTGGATCTACTCCCTGTGGCTGGGCTACCTGGAGAGGGAATCGTCCTTGCAAAGGCTGCGGAACTATTTTCAGGAGAAGGGAGTCCGCATTGAATTACTGCATACCGGAGGCCATGCGGGAATATCGGATCTAAAAAAAATGGCTGAGGCCATGAAACCTGCTGCGGTCATTCCCATCCATAGCTTTCATCCAGAGGAATTTATTCATGAGTTTCCTAATGTAAGGCTTGTAAACGATGGAGAGCCGTTCTCCATTCTTTGAAAATGAAGGGATCTATGGCAAGCAAAGACGTCAAGAACAAACTTTATCTCAGCAAATCCCTTTTTATCCGGGGTCTCCAATGCCACAAGTCGCTTTATCTGCAGAAATACCAGCCGGAGCTCAAAGATGCGGTAACCGAGGAGGCTCAGCGACGGTTTGACGTAGGCTATGATGTCGGGGCACTGGCCCAGCAGCTCTTTCCGGGCGGCGTGATCGTTCCCTACGAAGGACTCTCCCCTGCCGAGCAACTATCTATGACGCAGACCCTGATCGACCAGGGGACAGACACCATTTACGAGGCGACCTTTTCCCATAACGACGTCTTCGTGAAGGCGGATATCCTCCATCGGGGAAGGAGTGGCTGGGAGATCTATGAGGTCAAATCATCGTCCGCAGTCAAGGACTATCACTACGACGACGCATCGGTTCAGTATTATGTCGTCGCCGGGACTGGCCTGCCGGTGGCCAAGGTCTTCCTGGTCCATGTCAACACCGGCTACATACGATTGGGCGAGATCGATGCCCACCAACTCTTCACCATCGTAGATCTGACCGAGACGGTGCAGGATAATGCCGCGGTCATTCCCGAGGAACTCGAGAGGCTGCGCACCTTGCTCCAGGGCACAGAACCGGACATTGACATTGGCCCACACTGCGATGACCCCTTTGAATGCGATTTCAAGGGCCATTGCTGGGCACATATCCCCTCTCCGTCCGTCTTCGATTTAACGGACCGGGGAAAGCCGGATCCCTTCGAGCTTTACCAGCAGGGCATCGTCAGGTTGGAGGACGTGTCGCCTTATAGCCTGGGGTGGCGACAGAAGTTGCAGGTTGATGGAGTCCTGCACCGGAAGAACCACCTGGATGCGGATGCCGTCCGCAGCTTCCTCGAATCGCTCAGCTATCCCCTCTGCTTCATGGATTTCGAAACTACGGTAATGGTGCCGGTCCCCCTCTATGACGGCACCCGTCCCTACCAGCAGGTGCCGTTCCAATACTCGGTTCATATCCTCCCTGAACCGGGGGGTCAATTGGAGCATCATGGATATCTTTCCGACGGGACCACCAATCCTCAACAGGAATTCCTGAAAGGGCTACTCGCAGTCATTCCCCGCAACGCCTGTGTTCTGGTCTGGAACCGGAGTTTCGAGGCTACCCGGCTCAAGGAGCTGGCAGACGCCTTTCCGGAAAGAAGCAGTGCAATCAACCGACTGATCGGTCAGATCCGCGATCTGATGGCGCCCTTCCGGGAAAAGTCCCTCTACCACTGGCAGTTCAATGGGTCCTACTCGATCAAGGCGGTGCTGCCGGCATTGGTGCCGGGCATGTCCTATGACCACCTGGAGATCAGCGATGGCGGAGAGGCTTCGGCCGCATGGCTGCGGATGGTGCAAGCGAACGATAGCGGTGAAAAGGCCGCCATCCGGGAGCAGCTTCTGCGCTATTGCGCGCTTGATACCCTGGCAATGGTCAAGATTCTGGGAAAAATGAAGGAAATGATAGCCACGGGATAGATATATCGGACCGGCTCGCGTCCATCTTGTTCACTGAGCTAATGCCCTGACGGTACATACCTTGGAGGAGAATAGATCATTACTGTGGCAGAGAAGACCTCAACACCATTTGATCGGAGCTACTGGGTTGTCCCCGGCAAATTTCTCGCTGGCTATTATCCTGGTGACCATCAAGAAAATATGATGACCCGTAAGATGACCGATCTTCTGGCACGCGGCATCCAATGTGTCATTAATCTCATGGAGCCGGATGAGCGGGATCATGATGGATTGCCTTTTGTGGATTACATGCCAATCATACAAAGAATCAGCGATGGCGGTCCCGCGGTGACATGCCATCGTATGCCTATCCGGGATCTCGGGGTTCCTTCCCGGGAATTCATGATACAGATCCTCAATCGGATTGACGGGGCACTGGGAGACAATCGGCCCGTTTATGTCCATTGCTGGGGAGGGCGAGGGAGAACAGGCACGGTCGTCGGGTGCTGGCTGGCACGACACGGCATTGCCGAAGGTGAAAGCGTGCTGAAGAAGATTAAGGAGCTGCGTTACACCGACGCAAAAGCGCATTGGCCGTCACCGGAAATGCCTGACCAAATCCGGATGGTTCTCTCCTGGAAGAAAGGGCAATAGTAACAGCGTGGCGAAAGGCATGGAAAAGCTGGAACGATACAGAGGATGCCTGCTCGGGCTTGCCGTTGGCGACGCCCTGGGAACCACACTTGAGTTCCGGACGCCGGGCAGCTTCAAGCCCATCGCCGACATGATCGGCGGCGGACCCTTTAATCTTCAGCCTGGCCAGTGGACCGACGACACATCCCTGGCCTTGTGCCTCGCCGAAAGTCTGATCGAATGTCAAGGATTTGATCCCAGGGATCAGATGGAACGATACGTCCGCTGGTGGAAAGATGGTCATCTAAGCAGCACCGGAACCTGTTTCGATATAGGCAACACGACCAGGACGGCCCTTGCAGCCTTTTTAAAAACAGGAGACCCTTTCAGCGGTCCATTCGATTCTTACAGCGCCGGAAACGGCTCCTTGATGCGTCTGGCTCCTGTGCCGATGTTTTACGCCAGCGATCCCCGGCTGGCGATAGATAAATCCGGTGAAAGTTCTAAGACCACCCATGGCTCCTCCGCTGCCGTGGATGCCTGTCGCTATTTCGGGGCATTGATTGTCGGGGCGCTGTACGGTGAGGAGAAAGAAACCATCTTGGATGACCATTACTGTCCTGTAGCCGGGTACTGGCAAGAAAAGCCCCTTGCACCGGAGATTGACCAGGTTGCCACGGGGTCCTTCAAATACAAGCATCCCCCGGAAATCCGCGGCACCGGTTATGTAGTCCACTCCCTGGAAGCCGCCCTCTGGGCTTTTTATAATAGTCAATCCTTTCATGAGGGATGTTTGATGGCCGTTAATCTTGGCGATGATGCCGACACCACCGGGGCGATTTACGGGCAAATTGCCGGAGCATATTACGGGGATGCCGGGATTCCTCTGTCCTGGAGAAAGAAGATTACAGAGATTGACTTGATAGCAAAGCTGTCAAGCGCATTAGCGCAATAATGAGGTGTGAGTAAAATCCTGATGGCAAAACAGATGCGAAAATCCAAGCCCTTGCTTCTTTGCTGGAGCCAGCATGTCCCGGTCTCGGATGTTCAAGATCCTCTGGGGCTTGGGTTACGGGGATCGACTCGCCTCGCAAGCCGGTTGCTCTTCTGCATCACATCTATCACACCACGAGCCAGATACTTCTCATTCCTTCCCTGGTGTATCTATGATTGGCGTAAACGAGAGAAGGAGCAGCGTTTCTCCTTCGGTCTTCGTGAAGGCATTGTGCTCCGTGAAAAGGGTTTAACCCTGGGCAGCATTGCCAATCATGACGGCAAGCCGTGTATAGGGGGTTCATTGGTCGGCTCGGACAATGTAACGAAGTGGCTTGCCAACGGCCATCCAGAAATCGACTTACGAAAGCTGCCATTTGCCAAAAATCCAGCCCTGGGAGCGTATTTCAATTCGCTTGTCAACCTGGGCCTTTTCATTACGGAAGATGAGATCGTTGCATCAGACGAAGAAGAGCAAGATGCTACGCTTACCTTCGATGATCTTGAGCTGTCTGTGTTGGGTAAACAACTGGCAGAAGGATACGACTCCCTGATCGGAAGGCTTGAAGCAGTACGAAACATGTCGACGGCGACTCGGCGGTGCAGTGTGCATGGCTTGCGCGAATTCGGGAAACGTGGCTGTCTTTGCGAACTTGCTGATCCAAAAGCACCTGACAGACAGTTGCTACGCGATATTTTTTTTGCACATGCCAACCTCAAAGGCGAGTCCCATTGGGTCCGCAATCGGTCTTTGTGTCTTGTTCTCGATCTATGTCGGCAATTGAGCCCCGACGGATGGATTCTGAATGAGGCGGCATTCAAATCTGCCGTTTACTTCGGAGAAATTGTCTCTGAAGAGGGAGATCGAACCAAAATTGAATGGGGCAAACCTTTGTTGGACATTGCTGTGCGTTGGCGAATGTTCTATTTCCACCACTACATGTCGGTGGCTTTGGAGGGGATGTTTGCATGGCTCATCACCCAAGTCTCCGACAAAGGTCTGGCGGGCGCATCAATCGGAGAGCTGGTTGAAGGGCTAAACGCGAGGACGGTCCGCAAAACGCTATCGGAACTGTTCGAATTTGATTTTACGGGCGACTTCGGAAAATCCAAGCCCTTCGACGTCATTAAGCAATATACAGACGCACTTGAAATTCTGGATTCCAAAACCAGTACTTCGTTGGACCAGAACCTACGGCCGGAAAATTCGCTCTCCGAATATCATCTGGAATCTGTTATCCGTGACGGTGACTATCTACAATCTTCTACCGGCCTTGCTGTTCCGATGCTCTTGCTCGGACTGACGCTGGCGCGTTACGTCCAATGGGAAGGAACGAAATATGGGAACTGGCTGGCAACCGCATCAAAAGATCCCTATCTCGATTTAGTGCCGCCCGTCATCACCACTGGGCTGACGCGACGCTTTGGGCAATGGTGGAAGTGGCAATGGAAGTTTTTGGCTGAGTTCGTGCTTTCCAGGTACGTCGTGCAACAACATCAGTCCATGTCCTATGAAAAGACGGCCTTGGGTGATCGCTGCCTTTTACAGGTAGATGGAAGCAAGATCACGACGCGACCGAACGAAGTCTACGAAAAAATCGGCATGGGTAATCCACGTTTTAACAGTGCAGTCCGCATCCTGAAAGACTTGGGGCTACTGGCAGATACCGAGGAAGGATCGACAATGGTTACCGAGGACGGGATAAGCCTGCTCAAGAAAGAGATGGCGAAGGAGAACCGAGGATGAAATATCTCGACTTTTGTTCACTCCTCACCGGGGATCCTGCCTACATCGCATTCCTTTCGACGTTTCAGTTCGATCCCGACTTTTTTGAACGCCGATTATTGCGTTGCCAGACCTTGGCCAAGGCGCGGCGAATTGTTGTCTTCCTCGATGCACATGAATGGTTAGATCTCTTACGCCGTGATGTTATCTCACGGTGGTTGAACCGGCGTTACCTTGTCGTTCCCGTTCAGCATTCGTCCGGTGTATTCCATCCGAAACTGAACCTGTTGCTCACAGAATCTGGAGGGCAGATACTCTGTGGCAGCAACAACCTCACTCGATCCGGCTGCTCAAGCAATCTCGAACTTCTCAACGCGATTCCATTCTTCTTCGAAGGCGATTACCAGGAGGAAATGAATGTTGCCAAGGAAGCATTTGCCTTCTTCGAGCGTGCTGCACAAAATTCGGAACGCGAAATCGCCCGTATTGCAGCTGAATGGATAGAAGAAACAGCCTCAACCCATCCCTGGATAAAAACCCCCGTTGACATACGGGGTGAGCGTAAAGTCCGTCTGATACACACTTACGACGGCCGCATTTGGGATAGATTGGTTCAGCAGATCAACTTCGACAAGCCAAAAGAATTCCTGGTCATTTCGCCATTCCACGATGCTGACGGCAGCATTTGCAAACGGCTTGCCAGCCAGTGGCCTCGTGCCAAGATCGAATTGCTCGTGCAGCATGGTTACACGAATCTTGCCATCCAGCCTTTGAAGAAGCTGCACAAAGTCCAATTATCCGAGCTTCGTGACGGCTCTCGAAGGATTCATGCGAAACTCCTCGCCTGGAGAAGTGACAATGGCGGTGGCTGCCTGGTGGGAAGTGCCAACTTCACCACTGCGGCGCTGGATGGCCGTAACGTAGAGGCATGTCTTCTGCTGTCCAACACTAACGAGTTGGTTGATACGCTTTTTGACGGGCACTTATCAAAGCGTCAAATCTCTCTTGACGAGTTTGTGCCGGGAAATGCCGAAGAGCCCAAAACCGCAGCAGATATACCTTCTTTACGAATCCACTCGGCGATCTTGACGAAGGCGAATGAAATTCGTGTCAGTTACTCACACGACCTTGCTCAAACTCCATCTTCACTCCGCTTGACAATACGCACCCCTGGGGAGGTCCATCCTCGAGCAAGCAAGAATATTCCTAATAAAGCAAGAGCTACGGAAACGGTGATGCTCCCTGAAACCGCCCTCGCAGATAGTCACGGTTCGCTGCTTGCGGCATTGGTGGCTGACATTGCGGGTGAAAGAATCGAGAGCTCGCCGGTGTGGGTTATCCAGGAAGATCGATTGACCTACGAACCGGGGGAGGGATCGTCTTCATCGAAAAGTAAGATTGAGGATACAGGTGAAGGTTTACCGGAATACCTCGACGAGATCGGTAAGCGTGATGGTATCGCCGCGGTTATCGATTATCTTCGACACCTGAACATCCGCTTCCAAGACGGAGCCGGAGGGGGACCAGGACAAAGGAAATTCCGTATTAGACCCAGCGATCCTTTCCAAGCCGACAATGCTCCAGATTGGCTCATTAGAGCAAAGGAGAATACGACTAATATAGAGGAGGCAATCTGTGAGTTCGTGGAGAGACACGAAAAGCATAGATTACGCAGGCACACAAGCCGTGGAAATATCAACGGCATGGAGAACTTCCTGGATATTCTGACGGCAATGGTCCGCCTTTTGTACGTCTACTACAAACGAGATGTCGTTAAAAAAAACATAATCATCGGAAAGTTCTGCACTTTCATTGAACTTGCCACAGTAGGCAATGATGGGAAGAAAGACCCATTCGACGGCTACCTTTGCTCAGTCTTTAAAAATTTAGGCGGCGACGTCACTCTACTGCGTGAGGTGTGTGACGAAACGAAATACTTGGCAGAAATTCGAGCTGTCCTTTTGATTGTCCAAAGGGTTCGTTTCAGGCCCAATGAAGTGGCGGCAGACGGATCAACACCGACTCGTCCGAAAGAGGTGCTTCCGAAATGGGCCAACGCCATTACGGAGGCGATATCCAGTTGTTGTTTGAGGGAACCGGAACCGGATGCTGTCCGCGAAACCCTGGACCATTACCGGATGTTTTCTGAAGAAGAGATTTCTCAACTCATTTGTGAATTGTCATAAGCATGAATAGAGAATATCTTTATAGGTGCCACGCCTTGAAGCACCGGAGAGCATAGACCAATGAGGCTGGCATAAAGTCTTTTATTGAATGGGCAAGCAGTTCAACCTGTGCCCCACATTGGCGATGAGCCGGGTGATCGTGGCCACGGCATTGGGCTGTCTGAAGGCCCGGTAAACGATCTCCATCATCCGGTAGTAATCCTTCGTGAACCGGTTGTAACCCGCCTGGAGCTCCTCGACGGTCATGTTCTTCGGCCTCACGATCACCGTGCCGCCCGTGTACTTCGAGTAGTCGGTGCAGATGATCCGGCCCTCCCTCTCAAATTTCCGGTAGAACTCGGTCCCCGGATAAGGGATCAGGATGTTGACCGCCACGCTGTCGATCTTCACTTTTTTCAGAGCGTCGATGGTCCGATCGAACACGTCCGGCGTGTCGGTATCGAACCCGAAGATGATCCCCCCGTCCACCAGGATGCCGCGATCGTGAAACCGCGCGATGTTGTCTTTGAGGCGTTCGACCTTGTTGAACCCCTTGTTCGCTTCGGACAAAGCCGCGGATGAGACTGACTCGACCCCAACGAAGACGCCCAGGCAGCCCGCTTTCGCAGCCAGGGAGAGCAGCTCCTCGTTCTCCGCGAGAAGCACATGGGACTGCATGAAGAACTTCTTCCCATAGGGGATCATCGCGGTGAAAAGCTCCTTCGCAACAGCTTCGTCAGCCGCCAGATTGTCGTCCAGGAACGCGACGATTCTGTCGCCCGCCCGCTCGATGTCGGCGAGGACGTGATCGACCGGCCTCGTTCGGAATCCCAGGCCATGAACATACCGCGTCGTGCAGAAGGCACAGGCATGGGTGCAGCCCCTTGTTGCCTCAATGGGATAGAGCGGAAAGTACCGGGAGGCGTCAAGCAGGTCCAACCTGGGTGGCTTTAGGTTGGCTAAGTCGACCGGCCTATCGCCCCTGTAAATCCCGCGCATCCTTCCAGCCTCCGCGTCGGCAATGACTTGCGGCCACACCTCGTCCGCCTCACCCACCACGACGGCATCGGCGTGTTCCAGCCCCTCCTCCGGCATGACCGAGGCGTGCATCCCGCCCAGGACCACTGGGACGTGCCGCTGCCGGTAATGATCGGCGATCTCATAGGCTCGGTAGGCCCTGAACACCTCGAAGGAGATCCCCACGAGATCGGGAGTATCGTCGAGACAGATCTTCTTGACCCTCTCATCTTCGATGATGATCTCATGCCCTTTGGGCGTGGCCGCAGCCAACGCCGGTAGAGAAAGGGTCATGATCTGCGACCATTTTGATTTTGACCGGACTGCCGCCGATATGAGCTTTATCTTCATGATAGTTCCTCCCTCTGGATGGTCACGGCATGCCCATCCGTCGCCTGGCCCCACTCGACCAGACAAAGTCGCGGACCATGGCTGCCTTCAAATGTGATCTCGATCCCGGTAATGCTGAGCGGGTGGACACAAGAGCCGGTGTTGTAGTAGCTCCCGTCGGGCTGATGCTTGATCTCGATTCCCTCTGTCTTGATCTTGGATTCCAGGTAGCGCCGTTCCGTCAATGACAGATTCTCGAAGACCGCCCGGTGGGTGTGGCCGGCGATAATGGCGGCAATGCCCTGGTCATTGTAGTTCGCCCACTCGTGGAGCTTCCTGTCCACCTCGTTGCATAGGCCGGGATTCAGGGCGGCACGGGTCGGGTCCTTAGCACCGCACCGCTGAAGATCCGACCAAAAGTGATGGACGAAGAACTTGCTGACGGCAGCACCTTCTCCACTGCACTTCGGATCAGCCTGGTGACCATGGATGAGGAGGAGCTCGCCACCGGCCGCCGCACGCCTGGTGCAGCACCCTCCGGCCCCCTCGCTTTCGCCCACTCCGGACTCTTGCGCCTGGTTCCCGCTTGCTCCACATTCCATTTCCTTGGGAGCCGCCAGGAAGATCCCTTCGTGAATCTCGATGCCGGGGAACAGCGTTCGGTAGACAGCCTCGTTGTCCTTCCAGTACAGGTCATGGTTACCCCACACCTTCAGGTAGCGGGTCTTTGTCCGATCCGGATCGTGGAATTGCGCCAAGAGCTTATAGACCGGGGTGTGGGTGATGTAGATCTGATCGAAATTATCGTTTTCCCAGAGTTCCTCGGCGTCGCCCAACTCGATATAGGTGAAGCCTTCCTCCAAGTAGTGCGCCAGGGCACAGCGATAGATCAGGGAGTTCTTCGCGAAGTCGTCTGCCCCGGAGCCGTCGCCCCGGTGCATGTCGGACATGACGATCAGCTTCATGCCGGGAGTCAGGATCACCCGCCGGATTCTCTCCAGTTTGGGTAGGTTTTCCATCCCTATCCCCTCCTTTGTGCAGGCTTCTTGTCGAAGCCACCAACCTTGCGGAAGGCATCTTCAGCGGCCCAGAATACCGGCCCATGCCCCGGAAAGATGATCCGGACGTGCAGCTTCTCCGCCAGTGCGTCAAAGGTCCTCTGGGTCTGCCCCTCATCCCAGCAGAAGCGGTTCAGATAGCCCCTTCCGTCCTTCCGTCCCAGGATCAGATCACCCGTAATGAGTTCCCCGGATACCTCGTTGTAGAAGACCACCGACTCCTCGGTGTGGCCAGGTGCGGCAATCACCTCCCAGCCACCGAACCCGATCCGTGACCTGGGCAAGGCATCCCCTTCGAGATACCGGATCCGGTCCGCATACGAGACACTCTGAAGATCCCGAAAGAACGGCAGGGGCACGCCGGCGGGACTGTCGAAAGCCAGATCGGTCCATTTGCAAACGCCGAAGAATCCACCACTTAGGAGCGTGGGGAGCAGCCCGGTGACCCAGTGCCGCATAGGAGAGAGCGGCCGATGCGCCTTCAGATAGGCCTTCACCAGGGGATGGAACAGGACGACCGCCTTGGGAGAGCACTTCGAGAGCAACGTTCCGATTCCGCCGATATGGTCGATGTGAAAATGGGTGGCGGCGATGATTCGGATCGCCATGAGAGAGCGCTTTATGGTGTGGGTGCAGAATTCCTCAACGGCGTGCGCGGCGCCAACGCTGCCGGAATCGACAACCATCAGGCCGTCATTTTCGTCCGTGATCAGGCATGTCTGGGCCAGGCCGCTGCCCGGGATCGGATGCACCATATTGCCGTCCATTTTGTTTGCGCCCCCACCCCCTACCCCCTCCCCCAGATTCCGCCACACACTAATCGGCGTTCGGCGAGGGACCCGTAACTGCCGTATCGTTGGATAGAGCATCAGTGGATTTGGCAGGGTCGCACTGAGACCAGAGTCGCTCGAATTCGGCGGTAAAGGCTTGGATCAGCCCCTTGTGGTTCGTGAAGATCGCCGCCTCGTGGTTCCTGAACTCAGACTCATTGGTGAAGTTGTAGCTGCCAGTGATGAGAATCTTGCCGTCGATGAGCATGAACTTGTGATGCAGCGAGCCGCGCTTGATTTCGATGAGCCGGACATCGATCTCCTCACCGGCCAGCCACTCGTCGATGGAATAGGACTTCCGGGCATTGTCACCGTCCAGGAGAACCCTGATCTTGATCCCGCGTTTCAGGGCTCCCGACAGGGCCTGTCCGAGATACTTCGAGGAAAAGGCATAGGCGGCCACGGCGATTTCCTTCTTCGCTGCCTTGATCAGCCGGGCAAGCTCCTTCGAGGTGCCGCCTTTGGGGGAGAAAAGGGCTCTTGTTCCAGGAACGCGACTCATAAGCAGGACCTTCGTTGGTTGCTAAAGGACTGGAAGACAGAGCCCGCCACACCCGGACTGCGATGTGGCGGGCAGTGTCCACGCCCGGTGGGTTTACCTCTTTCCCTTGGCCTTCGGGGCTGCCTTGGCAACAGGTGCTTTGCCCTTGCCCTTGGCCTGCTCCCGTTTGCGCGGCATCATCCCCTCCTTCCAGGCCTTGCAGGCCTTGAACCCCAGCCGATAGCTAGCGGGGATGGTGATCGGCTCCTGGGTCTTGGGGTTGATCCCCTGCCGTTCTTTGGTCTGCTTCACGGTGAAGGTCCCGAAGTTGGTGAGCTGGAGCTTTCCCGCATCTTTCAGGACGGAGAAGATCCCCGCCAGGACGGCGTTGACGACATTCTTGGCTTTCTCCTTGGTCAGTTCCGCGGCTGCGGCCACGTTCCCGACCAGGTCCGTCTTTCCGACTCTGCTTTTTTTTGCCATGGTTTGTTCCTCCTTTGTTTAGGGTTGCACGATCTTCACGGCCACGCGGTAAATCGCGTAGCCGATCGAGCCGATGATGAGGGCGCCGAATATCCACCCGGTCTTCTGGAAGAAGGCGGTGATGAACCGGGTCGCCCACTTCGACGGGGTGACGTAGGCCTCCAGGGCGGTGATCCGGCCTTGGAAGTCCCGGAGGCGTCGGGCGTGATCCTGGCAGGAGAGATCCTCGACGATATTTGTGATTCGCCGGACCTGGGTGAGGAGGTCGGCCATGACCTGGTGATCGGCCTGGAGGCTTGCCTCGTAAGCTTGTTTGAGCAGGCAGATCGTCTTGTCCAAGGCGGCGTAACGGTGATTGAGCTCCTCCGTCTGGCTGGAGAGCTTCCCGATGCTCTCCAGGAGGAGCCGGTTGTACCGGTCGTTGCTGTTATTGGGGCTGTCGGTCATTTCAGGTACCTCTCCAGAAAACCGAGCCACCGGGAATCCGTGCAGAAGTCCAGATCACGATAGGCGGGGTTGATCCGATCCGTGGGAAAGTAGATCGACAGGCCGCCGGTGCCTCGGACCTCCGGGCCGATCTTCCCCTGTCTGAGGATAGGGCGGCCCTTGCCCGGCTTCAGGGCGGCGATCAGAGCATCCGCCTTGGTGCGGAGATCGGGATTGGCCGTCCTGCGGAGGTGCTTGGCAAAGCAGAGGAGATCGATGTAGTTGTCGTCATAGAAGCGCGGGCTCCGGCACCAGGCATTCATGATGAGCTTCGCGTCGGTATTGAGGGCGGCACTGAGGGTGCCGGTAAGGGCATCGATCCTGGTCGCTACGTCACTGATCCTGCCCACGTCGATGGCGGACTGGGTGACCGTCTCGCCCTTCCCCTGGTAGGAGTCGAGATAGCTCCTTACGATCCAACGGGCCAGGGCTGCTGCATCCTGGCCAGGGCGGGCCGTGAGGCGGGAGAGGATCTCGGCATAGGGCCAGCCATCAAAAGGCTCCTCGATCTCCGAGCCGACAATGACGTTAACCGAGTCCCTGAGCTGCCACGCCACCTCGACCATGTTCATTAGGCAGGCGTCCATGCCCAGGAGGTCGATCTTCCGGCCGAGGAGAGCGCAGATACCGGCGAGAACCACACGAAGCTCGCGGTTGTCCAGGGCATCGCCGCCGGAGGTGTCGTCATAGCAGATGCTCCGATGGGTTTGGGGAAAGTTGTGACGGAAAAGAGGTCGGCGCTGTTTCTTGCCGGCGGGACCGGCGGTTTGCTCCAGGCCGGACCGCGATGCGGCATCTGCGAGGACGGGTCTGGCGGCCCTGCCCTTGGCATCCTCCCACCAGCCGCTGCCATGATTCCAGAGAATGAGGGCGTAACGGTCGGCGGGGTAGTTGTCCAGAGCCCATTTGCAGAAACTATAGAGGATTTGGGGATCGCCGGTGTTGCTCTCTCTGAAGGTCTCGACACAATCTTTCTTGAATCCGCCGCCCCGGGTGATTCGGAAGCGCCGCGTCTTTTGGTCCTCGATCCGGTCGAGCTGCACAAGTATGTTGACATCCTTCGTGGAGCCCGCCTTGGCCATCTCGGCGATATCCCGGAGGGCCGCGCCGTCGAGGTTGTTGTCTCCGGCCATGTAGACCATGAAAGCCCATTTGGCCTTGCCGCTCTGCTGAATCTTTGCCTTGCCCGCCATCGTGCCCCCTTTCACTCCTGAGTCGGGGAGAAATTTTGGACAGATGGTAAAGGCTATGATCTGGAAAAATCAAAGAAGGTGGGCGCTTATAGACGTAATAGACAGAGAAACTATGGTTTGAGGATGATTTCGGCAGGGAACCGGTCAGCCTGCCTCCAGACTAGTACCATGTAACGCCTATAACTTCGGATAGAGACGTCTCAGCTTGGTCCGGGCGTCCGATGTCGTGAATTGCCAGACAATTTTTCTGGCGCTGTTATTTCGGTTTCTTTCCCATGCAGCCACTTGGACTTGCATGGTTGCCATGTCGGGAATCCGGCGATCAAGGCACTGACCCTTCAGGACACTGAGTTCGATTTCCGCCATGTTCAACCAGCTGCCGTGTTTCGGCGTGTAATGGATATCGAGTCTCTCAGCCAATCGTCTGGCTTCCTTGGGCTCGAACGTTTCATAGAGTGAGGCAATGCCGTGGGTGTTCAGATTGTCCATAACCAGCCGTACCTTGATCGCATCTGGATAGCGCTCATCGAGCATCTGTTTGGTCTGCAACGCCCAATCCTTTCTGGTGCGGTGTTCCGTAACTGCCACATGTCTTTTACCGGCCAGCGGTTCCACTTCCATGAATATTTCCGCCACCCCGTTTCTGACGTATTCGTCGTCAATGCGTACCGGACGCCCAGATGCACACGGTATCGGCTCGCGGACTTCGCCGATCATTTGTTTGCAGGATTCATCCATGCACACCACCGGGTAGTCAGAATCATACGGCATGTGATAGATCTCAAGAACATCCTCCATACAGGCTACAAATGCCGCACTCTCCTCGGGAGGGATTTTCCAGTATTTGCTGAGGTGAGGCTTAAGTTCGTTTTTTTTAAAACCCGCTGTACGGTCATATGTGACACGGATTTTGCAAATCTAAGTTCTACGGCCTTGTCGGCAAGCAGTCGCACCGTCCAGCGCCGGTGTCCCTCCGGAGCGTCGGAACAGGCCAATGTTATCAATCTTGCTTCGAATGCCCCATCAAATATGACTTCCCGTGGAGGCTTTTCTCTGGGCTTGCGCTCAAGCGCCGCTTCAAGCCCATCCTCCACAAAGCGTTTCTTGAGGTGTTCAATGGATCGACTGGTTACACCAAGAGCCTCCGCAACATCAGCAACATTCCATGCAGGTCCATCCGCACTGGCGTCACACAGCAGTAACGCACGGGCATGGATAAATCTTTTGGCGTGTGTCTTTCCGCAGTGTGTCATGGCATCAAGATCCTTGCGCTCCTCTTTGGTGAGTGTTACTCGATATCTTGGCGACATGGCAACCTCCTTTATTGAGTTGTCGCCAGAATATCACACTATTCCTAAATACGAAAGATATAATGTTACATGGTACTAGCTGAGAGAGAATGCTTGAGATGAGGGGTGATGATGGGTAGGATGTTTCGGAAGGTAATTCTTGTGGCGGAAGGGATCTTGGGTTGAA
>Ga0116174_10000780_pt1 | contig 30859 bp, 32 predicted proteins | sample AD_UKC087_MetaG_FD_89801 | JGI IMG/M metagenome (GOLD analysis project Ga0116174, IMG submission 89801) | Active sludge microbial communities of municipal wastewater-treating anaerobic digesters from USA - AD_UKC087_MetaG | ecosystem: Engineered > Bioreactor > Anaerobic > Digestate | place: USA...
CACTGTCAGTCTTTATTATTATTTTAAAACGAGTAACGGCCGGTTTGTCAGGGATTCTTTCCTGCTGGAAATTCCGATATTGGGACCGTTATTCAAAAAATCAGCGTTATCACGTTTTGCCAGTATCTTTGCTATTTTGCAGTCGAGCGGCATACCGATTATGCAGTCCTTGACTGTTCTTTCCGCGACCATGGGCAATGAAGCGCTTACCCGGTCTTTTGATAATGTCCGTGAACGGATTAAAGAAGGCGCCGGCATTGCGACGCCTTTAAAATCGGTAAAATATTTTACTCCTATGGTCATTGACATGATCGCGATTGGTGAAGAATCCGGTAAAATTGATGAAATGATGCGGGCTGTGGCAACGCATTATGACAGCGAAGTGGAATACGCGGTGAAAGGCCTATCGGATGCTTTGACGCCGATCCTCATTGTAGGACTGGCTGCGATTGTCGGGTTTTTCGCCTTAGCCATTTTTATGCCGATGTGGGATCTAACAAAGATGGTCAAATAGAATAAAAGACATAAAATTCATTTTTTTAATTCAGCAGTTCATCATGCAGAAAAAGAATACCTATATCAGCCTGTATGTTTTGATTCCTTTAATTTATACAGGTATATCCATGATCGGACTGATCATGGCCTATGAACTGTTTAAGCATCAGGAAAAGGCAGGAGAACTACAATCTATATATTTATTTTACCTGATGGCTGCGATAGCTTTTATTACCGTGATGATCAGTCTGATCATCGTCAGATTCTTTTTACAGCCCTTTATCAAATTCATCAGCAAAACAGAAAAAATGCCGGTTATTTCTCAGACGCAGTTAAAGAAACAAAAAAATGTCACAAGCGATCTAAGCCAGATGGATGAAATCTTCAACAATGTGACAAATATTCTCAGCAATATTGAAGCAAAAGAATTGTTTCCGGAAATTGTCGGATCCAGCGCGGCCATACGCCATATTTTTACGCAAATTATAAAAGTAGCCGCCACTGATTCTACAGTATTAATTTGCGGGGAGAGCGGAACAGGAAAGGAATTGATTGCCTCCAGTATTTATCAGCACAGCATGAGAAGCGGAAAACCTTTTATCAAAATCAACTGTGTGGCCATCCCTGAAGGATTGCTGGAAAGTGAATTGTTCGGTCATGAAAAGGGGGCATTTACCGGCGCCATTGAGCAGAAAAAAGGTAAGTTTGAAATAGCCGACGGCGGAACAGTTTTTCTGGATGAAATAGGTGATATGCCGCTCAATACGCAGGCCAAACTTCTTAGAGTGTTGCAGGAAAAGGAATTCGAACGGGTTGGTGGCATTAAGCCTATCAAGGTTAATATCCGATTTATAGCCGCCACCAATAAAAATCTGCCGGAAATGATTAAACAGGGAAAATTCCGCGAAGACCTTTATTTTCGTTTAAATGTTTTTCCTATCAATATTCCGGCACTCAGAGACAGGAAAGAGGATCTCATTCTTCTGGCCAATCATTTTCTAAAATCTCAGGGGTCCCAGGCCAGTATTTCCAATGCAACCTTACAGAAAATTATCAGTTACCACTGGCCGGGCAATGTTCGTGAATTAAAAAATGTGATGGAACATGCCGCTATATTGTGTGAAGATAATATTATCGAGCCGAAAAACCTGCCGGCGTCCATGATTGCTTTAAAAGATTTCAGCCCGGTTAGTTCACAGGATACGGATATCCCCCTTGATGATAAGTTGAATTTGATGGAAAGGGAGATAATAATTGAAACGTTGAGAAAGACCGGCGGAGTTCAGGTGAAGGCGGCAAATATGCTTGGAATCAACCAAAGAAGCCTTTGGCACAGGATTAAAAAGCTGCAAATAGATGTCAATACAATAAAAAATCTACATTAATTGTAGATAAAGCAACAAAAAGCGATTAAATTGCAGGATAATTAATAATTGATTTTCAAAAAAATTTACCTTGAAAAGAAATAAAAAATAAGTTAATTTAACGACAAAGATCAAAAACAGTATTCATGAATGATATTAAAAATAGATATTTTTTTTAGTGGCACAATACTTGCTTTTTGTTAATATTAAAAAGCACTAAAATGTGTTTATATTAAAATTTTTTTAAGAAAGGAGAAAAAGTTATGTTAAGAAATCAGAAAGGTTTTACATTAATTGAGATCATCGCGGTACTGGTTATTCTTGGTATTCTGGCTGCAGTGGCTATTCCCAAATACATGGATCTGCAGAAAGAAGCCAAGAAAAACGCAATGAAAGGGGCGGTTGCCGCAGCAGTATCTCAGGCTACCATGAATTTTTCAAAGGAACTTTTGACTGCATCTGGTGACACATCAACAGCTTGGAATGCATTGAATGCCACGACTATATGCAGTGACGTAAAAACTGAGGGATTTACTCCGACACCAGATTGGACTTGCACCAAAACTGCTACTGAATTTAGTGCTCTTATTACAAGTGGTGATGTCACTGCAAGTGGAAAATTTACTCGGCCACAATAGATAATTTAATTTCATATATAGATCAACCGCATCGAGAAGAAATCATTAATTCTCGATGCGGTTTTTTATTCTTTTTTTAGTTCTTGAGCCAGTGTATGTCTTACCTTAACCAGGACATTCTCGGGATCTTCCGAGAAAATGGGGGAAATGTTGGAAGCCTTTATTTGTTTATTCTTAGTGTAATCCGTAAATTCTTCCCAGTGGAGAATCCGCTCCAAGTCGGCACCCCATTCCGGTGCAAGTCGGCACCCTAATCCGGAACATGCCGGCAGGTGATTCCGGAGCAAATCGGCAGGTTTTTGTGATTTAGCGGAATGACCTGCTTTCATAGCGGAATTGGGTGCCGGCATAGCGGAATAAAAAACTCATACTGAACAAACTGACCGAAAACGGCCATAATGCCCTCCAAAAAGGTTGGAGGGCGCATGGCACAGGAAAGGACCAGTATGAGGAAGATAAGAGAAGTATTAAGACTACATTTTGAAGCACAGATATCTCAGGCAAAGATAGCCAGCGTTGCCAAGCTCAGCCGATCTACCGTTCAACAATATATAATGAGATTTACGGCCGCGGGTTTAAGCTGGCCGATAGATTTACGAGATGACGATTTGGAAAGAAGATTATTTCCAGTCGACAAAGGGAAAAATAATCGTCCGGAACCGGACTACCTTTATTTAGCTCAGGAGATCAGGAAGCCGGATGCCACTTTGGCTGTATTGTGGGAAGAATACAAAGAACAGCATCCGCATGGTTATCAGTACAGTTATTTTTGCGATTTATTCAATGCCTACCGTAAGAAATTAAATTACAGCATGCGGCAGGAACATAAAGCCGGTGAAAAGACATTTATTGATTTTGGAGACAGTCCGCTAAAGATTATTGATTTAAGAACCGGTATAGAAAGAAGCACAAAAATATTTGTTTCTGTCTGGGGCGCCTCCAACTATCTATTTGCCAAAAGCTGCCTGGACGAGAAATTATCAACCTGGATAAAGCTGAACATTAACGCATTGGAGTATTTTGGTTGTTGTCCCAAAGCAATGGTACCGGACAATTTAAGATCGGCTGTCAGCAAAGCATCGAGGTATGAGCCGGATATCAATCCCACCTATGCGGAATTTGCCGAGCATTACGGGACGGTCATCTTTCCGGCCAGACCCTATCGGCCGAAGGATAAGTCGAAAGCGGAAAATGGTGTAAAGCTGGCGAAACGCTGGATATTATTCCGGCTGCGCAATCAGAAGTTTTATTCATTGGCCGAGATGAACGCGGCGATTCTGTTTTTGCTTACCGAATTCAATAAGCGCATCATGAAGAAGTTTCAGAAGAGCCGGAGAGAGCTGTTTGAACTTTTGGACAAGCCGCACGCGCTTAAACTTCCGGACAGTCATTATGAATTTGCCGAATGGAAGAAAGCCAAAGTCCAGTTTAATTATCATATCAGTCATGAGGGACATAATTATTCCGTTCCTTATACCTTTATTCATAAGGAAGTGGACATAAAAGCCACACCAAACCTGATCGAGATTTATTGTAACGGCAATAGAATCTGCAGCCATACGAGAAACAGCAAATCACACGGCTATACAACCGTCACCGAACATATGCCGAAAAGCCATCAGAAGTATCTGGAGTGGACGCCGGATAGAATCCTGCAATATGCGGGGAAATACGGTCAATCAGTTCGGGAACTTATTCAAAAGGTTATGGCGACAAGAAAGTTTCCTGAACAGGCTTATAAATCCTGTCTGGGGATTATCAGATTGGAAAATAAATATTCCGCGGACCGTTTAAATCTTGCCTGCCTCAGAGCTCTGGAATACAGGGCTTACTCTTATCAAAGCGTGGTTAATATTTTACAAAAGGAGTTCGATAAACAGACTACCCTGACACCGGTAAAAACTATCGTTATTAATCATGAGAACATCAGAGGTTCCAAATACTATTCCGAAGGAGCGCAATAATAAAAATTATGTACACACAAACGATCACTAAAATGCAGGAAATGAAATTGCATGGCATGGCTCAGTCTTTTCAGGGAAGAAGAACAAAGCCTGATCATCAGGATTTAAACCATGATGAATTTACCGCTTTACTGATTGACGATGAATATATCCAAAGACAAAATAATCGTCAGCGCCGATTACTGCAAAGGGCTAAACTAAAGTTTTCTTCCGCCGCTTTGGTAAATATTGATTATAAGCAAAGCAGAGGCATCACCAAATCAAAAATTACTTCTTTGCAGAATAATCAATGGCTGGAAAAACATCAGAATATTTTAATCTCCGGACCCACCGGTGTCGGCAAAAGTTATCTTGCCTGTGCTTTTGGTCAATGGGCCTGCCGTAACGGTTTCACTGTTTATTATAATCGCTGGCCAAGAATGTTGGGAGATATTTTGGCCGCCCGTGGCGAAGGTAATTATTTAAAATATCTCCAAAAGCTGACTAAAGTTAATCTTCTTATTATTGACGATTTCGGCTTAAACTCACTTACCGACACCGACAAGAAAGATCTCATGGAAATTATTGAAGATCGCTACATGACCGGCTCAACGATTATTGCCAGCCAGTTGCCAACGAAAGACTGGCATACTTTTATCGGTGATCCGACAATAGCCGATGCCGTTTGTGACAGATTGTTTCATGTGGCTCATAAATTTGAACTGAAAGGAGATTCTATGCGTAAAAAATTAGAAAATATTGACTGATGTCGGCAGGGTGTGTTATTTGATCTCTCGGCAGTTTTCAGTAGACATCAGGGTGCTTTCTTCACCGGAATCACCTGCCGCTTTCAGCGGAATCTCCACCCAGTTCATGTCGCCTTTCAAACACATAATTTTACGAGCACTGCGGTGAGCGATTTCTTCATCGCCGCGGATATGAGCTAAATGTGACAGAGCCAGGAATGCCTCCGGATCGTCAGGATTTTGCTTGGCGCACATTTGCCAGAATCTGTTTGCGCGATCATATTTGCCAAGTCTGGTATAAGCTTCACCTAATACTTTATGTGCAATCAAAGAAACATTTTTGGCATTCAGCGCTTTTCGTGCTTCCTTGATAGCATTGACATAATCTCCCTGCTTGAGAAGAACCAGGCTGTATAACTCGATAAAGATTGAGTTGACCTGTCCTAATGCAAGCGTTTCTTCTAAAAACAATCTTGCCTGTTTGAAATCGCCGGCAATAATAAGAGCCACAGCCATTCCTTGCCTTGCCGGCAAATATGAAGAATCGAAAGACAGAGCCTGCTTGTAAAGATCAATCGCATGTGCTGTATCACCGTTACGAACATAGTAATTGCCCAAATTGTTCAGAGGAACAGCCCTCAAATCATTCCTTGAGTATCTGTTAGCTTTGATTGATGCCTGGTAAGACTTCTTAGCCTCCTCAATCATGCCCAGTTTTTCATATGCCAAACCTAAATTTGTATGCACACGGCTCAGTCTGGGATATTTTTCGGCATTATCAGACCATAGATATAACGCATGCTCAAAGTACCAGTTTCTTTGAATAACAGTATGCCCCTGTGCAGCAATGATAAAACAAACTAACATCGAGACCGAAAAAGACAGCATGTGTTTTTCCCTGACATTGCGGATAAAAGTAATGATTCCAATACCCGCGAGTGTAAAAAGCATCATCGACGGGATATAATTACGATGTTCATATACCAGTTCCAAGGGAATAAATGAACTTTCCACTACATGGTTAAGAATAAAGAAAAGCATGCAAAAAGATATCAGAGGCCTTTTCCTGGAAAAATATATACTCAGTCCAGTCCAAATCATCCAAAAAATAATAGCGGGCATGGTTGTCCATGGTGAAAAAAGCGAAGTGGATAGTGGTATATCATAAATAAGTGTGAATCGACTTGCTATTGGGTAAATCATAAGTGAAAGATAAAACAACAATACCCTTGGTTGTGTCAGCAGTCGCTCCATCAGGGTAAAATTCCTGTGATTATAAGCCGATTCCGACAGATAGGTTAGTGGATTGGATACGATGAAGGCCAAAACCAATATAATGCCAAGAGTGAAGCCAGCCATAATGAGATGATGCTTTAGTTTTTCACGCGATAAGCCTTGTATGAGCAGCAGATCGAACGTATAAAGAATAATTGGCAACATGGCCGCATTTTCCTTGGATGCCAAAGATGAAAGCCAGGAAAGCAGGCATAAAAAAAACCATTTGATCTTTTTTCCAGTCGCCTGAGTTATTCGACCTTTAAGATAAAAAAACATTGTCATAATGAAAAACATACCCGCCATGGATGCCATGCGTTGAACGATAACAGTTACAGCAGTAACTTGTATGGGGTTGATCGCCCATAGTGTCGCCGATAGCAAAGCTATTGATCCCTCTTGTCCGGTGAAACGACCTTTTGTGATAGGTAGATGAAGAACATTAAATACAAAAAAGTATAAAAACAGAGCGGTTAAACAGTGAATAATGAGGTTTACAAGGTGGTAACCTAATACATCTAAACCGTGAAAATAATAATTGACCCCAAAGCTTAGATAGGACAGTGGCCGGCTGATTTTATTGCCCTGAATACCTTTAAAAGTTCCTTTGATACTTTGCCAATCAAGGGATGTTAAATGAACATAATCATTATCAACGATGTTGGGATAATCATCAAAAATCCAGGTTCCATTAAAACTATTGAAATAAACAACAAAGAGGAGAAGAAATAATAGAAATAAGGGGAAAAAATGACTGCGCACACAAAGACTGGTATCCGGACTACAGGAATTACAGGACAATGAAGATGAAATATCATCCCGTTTTTCCCCCCATCCATTGCCTTTTGTAATCATAAGATCACTTTTTTTATTGTTCTCAATATCCTCTGATTCGATCATGCTGGGGGATCCAATTATTTAACATTTATTGACGAAGTGTATAGATTTAACCGAAAAATATTCAATCAGTTAAGAAAAATTTTGTCAACGTGAAAAGGCACATTGAGGATGATTAAACTAGGGGCGAAAAAAGAAAAAAAGTAATTCCAGTATCTTTAAAAAAGAGATATAAAAATCTCATGAAAAATTATTCAAATCGATATCATCGGGTTCTCGTTTTAACCTCCACTTTATCCCGCTGGAAAAATGATCCCGAACCGGCATTTGTTTCTGAACTCAGCCGGTCCCGGTATCTGCGTCCGGCATGTGATGTCATTTTCTGTTTCCACGAATGTGTTTTTAAGTACAATATTTTAAAAAATGTTTAATGGTAAAAATGGTAAATTTTAAAATTTCTTTACGGTAATTTACTTTCTTAACGTGACGTGTTCCCAAAAATGTATTATATGTTGACTGGACAGTGATAAAGCCAATTTTTGTGATTCTGGCATCAATGTGCAGACGGGGATTGTGAATAGATAAAAATTAAATATCTCCTCTCGCGTCATTCATAGTATTTGATGGAATGGCCGGCTCAAACTTCGATTATATTAGTCCAGTCACTTCAAAATAAGTAAGACCGAAGACGGGTAAATGAGTAATGAAAGTTTGTATTCTCACTACATCCTTCCCTTTAGGGAAAGGAGATATCTCTGGGATGTTTGTCCTGGAACAGGCGAGACACCTGATCAAACATGGTGCCTCAGTTAGAGTAATAGCCCCTCATCATCCTGGTTCTCCGATTCATGAAGACATGAAGGGTATCGAAATCCACCGCTTCAGATATTTCCTGCCGGAAAGATTTCAGAAATTGTGCTATGGGAGCGGTATGCCCAACAATATCCGGGAATTTCCCTGGACAAAGTTCCAGCTTCCGCTACTCGTTTTACTTTTTGCCATTCAAGCAATCAGGTATGCGAGGGGCTGCGACATCATTCACGCTCACTGGTCCATTGCGGGTATTGCAGGATTTATTGCCGCCCGACTCCTGGGAAAGCCGATCGTTCTGAACATACATCAGGGCACCATCCGTGACTTTACCAAAATAGAAAAAGTCCTTTTGGAAAATGTCGATTATGTCGTATTCAATAGTTCTTACACGTTATCTCATGCAATGAAATATGCCAAACCTGGAGCGTTTGCTATCGTTCCTCCCGGTGTTGATACAGATAAATTTCAACGCAGGTCATCGTCTAAGACAGACATAGACACTCTTCCCGCCGGCCTCACGGGTAAGCCAATCCTCTTTACTTTAGGCAGGCTAGTCGAGTGGAAAGGGCACAGATATCTCATTGATGCGGTTCGCATGGTGAAGGATAAATTGAAAGTGCATCTTCTGATAGGCGGGGAAGGTACACTGCGGCATGAGCTCAATAAATTAGTACGGGAATATGACCTTGAAGACAGTGTAACATTTCTGGATCATATTCCAGGAAATCTCATGAATACATATTATTCACTCGCGGATATCTATGTGCAACCATCCATCATAGATAAGGATGGGACGACTGAAGGGCTCGGGGTTACGATTCTGGAGGCTATGGCCTGCGAAACTCCTTGTATTGGATCAAGAGTCGGCGGGATTCCGGACATAATCAGCGATGGCGAAAATGGATTTCTTGTAAATCCCACTGATGCAGAACAACTTGCAGAGAAGATATCTCTTCTGCTGAAAGATAAAGACCTTCGTGAAAAAATAGGAAGAAAAGGAAGGAAATTTGTTGAAGAAAATTATTCCTGGAGGGCTAAAGCAGGCGAGTTGATGGGAATTTATGGCCGGCTGCTGCAGAATAAAAAAGTGAGTAAAGCATGAACGATATAAAACACTCGATGCGTTCCAGCGGATTTGCGGTAAATACCGGGCGCCGAAATAAGGCAATGAAAATTGTCCAAATTTTGCAGGAGAATACGGAGAGACAAAAACGTCCTTCTTTACTTGATATAGGAACGGGGAATGGTGAAATCGCGATGTATTTAAGTGAATTTTACAATGTGATCAGTGTGGATATCGTTGATCAGCGTGTCGTTCATGATGGATTTACATTTGTTCAAGTACACGGAGAAGAACTGCCTTTTGCAGATAAATCATTTGATGTCGTTGTCAGTAACCATGTTATTGAGCATGTGGCAAATGCGGATTTGCATTTATCTGAAATTCGGAAGGTGCTGAAAGATGACGGGATAGTTTATCTGGCGACGCCAAATAGATTTTGGCCATGGGAGGCGCATAATAAAATATTTCTACTGCATTATCTGCCGGCTTTAACATTCAGCAGGATATTGAAACTTATGGGCAAGTATCATGAGGATGTCTTCTTAATGACCTGGTGGGCTCTCAGACGTAAGATAAGAAAATTCTTTGCTATGAATATCGTAAGTGACCATATATCCAAATGGCCATTGAAGTATTACATGCAATGTAGTCCTTCTCGAGCCAAAATACTGTCGCTGGTCCCGTTAGGGATTTATCGGATGTTTATTTTTATAAATCCGACTTTGGTGGTGGTGTTGAAAAAACAAATAACAATTTAAATGGTTGCTAGATTTTCGCGTAACAGAATCTCTTGGAAAGCCTCGCAAGACTGCCCCCAGTTATTTTGCTTACCATAGTCAACACGGCCCAACGTTAAGGATTTCCTGATCTTGTCAGCAAGATCGTGAGGATCGTCTGGCCGAGCGAGAAAGCGATTATCACTTTTCAATATCCAGTTTACAGACGGAGTGTCAGTGGCGACAACAGGAATTTGGCAACTCATGGCTTCATATAACTTGACAGGATAACTGTAATTGCCGAAGCCGGAAAGCTGGTTGATAATGGTGGCAACATCGAGACAATTAAGAAAGGTTGGTATTTGGTCGTCGCTCAAATAACCAAGCCATTTTGCTGATGACGGCAATGATATGTTTTTCTCCTTGCGACCTGTCAATACAAGATCAATATCGCAACCCATATCTTTGAGAATCTCATGAGCATCAAAAAGCGTTTTCATTCCCCTGTTCCGATAAATGGAGCCGCCATAACCGATTATTTTTTTTTCAGGGGGCAGATTCAGTTTCAAGCGACAGTCTGTTTTATCTTGAGGAATGAAAATTCCAGGGTCTGCGGCCATGGGGATAACATAAACAGGTTTGCCCGGTCTTGATTGTTTAAGGAATGCTGCCAACTGTGGTCCGGCCGCTGTAACGGCGGTTGCCCTCGCGATGGCTTTTCGCCAGCGAAGGTGAAGTGGTTTAAACCAGGGAAGGTAGCTTTCGTAGTTATCGTAAGCGTCGATTGCACTTCTAGTTCCGCACTTTCTTCCCAGATGTTCTGCCAGAATACCGAAATAGGTATCGGAAAATCCGACTATCCAATCGGGGTGGATACTTTTAATTAATTCACACGCGCGAGCATAATAACGGAAAGGTGCAAAGGGATTTATGCTTTCTGATATAAATACAATGCCATTGTTTTCAATTCTCACAGAAGGTTCATTTCGGTAATTAAGCAGCAGTAGGTATGATTCATGCCCTTTGTCAGACAACTCACGGGGTAAATTAAAAAAACGTCCATACGGACGTGTAAGTAGATCACGACTTTGAGGTCGTCTTTTACATAAAAAAAGAATTTTCATCTACTTTACACCTTGTGTATTTCACAACTTTTCCTCAACCATAAAACGCACCACGTCTTCAACTTTGTGTTTTGCGTGCCATCCGAGTTTTTTCTTTGCCCTGGCCGGGTTTGCATGGCTTTGAACCAGATCCAACGGACGAAATAGCTCGGCTATCGTTTTTACATATTTATTCCAATCAAGATTGAATTCAGCGAACGCCAGTTCAACGAAATGTTCAAGGCTGATACTTCTTCCCGTGGCAATAACAAAATCTTCAGGTGTATCTATCTGTAATATGCGCCACATGGCTTCAACATATTCAGGAGACCAACCCCAGTCCCTGATTACCTTGATGTTTCCCAGCACCAGTGTTTCCTTTGATCCTTTTGCGATCCGGCGAGCGGATTCAACAATTTTCCTGGTGACAAATCGTTCAGGTCGCAAACAGGATTCATGATTAAACAGTATGCCTGTGCAGGCAAATAATCCGTAGGCTTCCCGATAGCTTGCCACCTGCCAGTGTGCCGCGCTCTTGGCTACGGCATAAGGACTTCGCGGACTGAAGCGGGTACTTTCATCAGCCGGGTCATCCGCTGTTGTTTCACCGAAACATTCGCTTGATCCTGCATTATAAAACCGTATTTTTTTTGAAAGAAATCGAATCGCCTCCATCATATTCAGTGTACCAAGACTGATGGTTTCCATGGTTTCAACCGGCTGTTCAAAGGAAAGTCCCACCGAGCTCTGGCCGGAAAGATTATATACTTCATCCGGCTCCACCTGATTGAGCACATTAAGCACACTTCTGAAATCATTCAAAGCCATTGAACAAGTTTTAACGGAATTAAGAATACCCAGTTTATTCAGATTAGAAAAACTTGCGGCCTGTGCGTCGCGGGATGTACCGAAAATCTGATAGCCTTTTGCAAGAAGAAATTTCGCTAGATAGGCTCCATCTTGGCCGCTTATGCCGCAGATCAATGCTTTTTTCATCAGTCAAGTCCCACTATTTTTTTATAAACATTAAAAGTTTCATAAGCGCATTTCTCCCATGAAAACTGTTTGATACGCTCATAACCACGGTCAATTAAAATTTCAGATCTCTCTGGTGTAGAAACAACCAGCTCTATAGCGGTGCGCATGGCTGCCTCGTCTGCAGGGTCAAATAACTCTGCTGCATCACCAACTACTTCGGGTAATGAACTGGTATTTGAACATACAACCGGACAACCGAATGACATCGCTTCCAAAGGCGGAATTCCAAATCCCTCGTATAGTGACGGGCACACAAATGCCGCTGCCGAAGCATATAAAGAAGCTAATACTTCATCAGTACCGGACATCTGCTTAATTTCGTTTTGGCCAATGTTCAGTGACTCCATCATTGATAATTCTTTTGCGTTGAAACTACCACCGCCAAAACACACTAGAGAAAACTCATCCTTCAGAAATCGGGAGTGCCCATATACCCGCAATAATCCATCAAAATTTTTATGTGCACCCCGTGAACCAACATACAGAATAAAAGGTCTTACTGTCTCAACGCGTTTAACAGCAGACTTCTTAATATTGAGCGAATAGCCCAGATAAACCACTGAGGTCTTTTCTTCGGGTACGCCCAACAATTCCATCAAATCTTTCCGAGTATTTTCGGAGATACAGATCACATGATCAGCACGACGCACGGCATGCGCCTTGATCTGTTGGGTTTTATTCCACAGGTGATAAGTGTCTGCAAACTTTTCATGAATCATATCGTAAACAGTGATAATTCGTTTCGCAGATCTCGGACACCAATCGATTAATGAAAAATATGTTTCATGGAGAACGTCTATATTCTTTCTCGGTTTTAATAGAAAATATGCAAGAGAAGGGTTGATTAACTTAAGAATTTGCGGGGCAATATTCCAAAGGAATGGAATTTTCAATCCCCGAGGGTGTACTCTGCAATCCTTATGGAAATATTCGTTAACATGAAGAGGAGCAAATATCTCAACTTCGTGTTCCATTGCCGCAATACGATTGGCAATTTCATAATAGTAACGGGATATGCCGCCATACGTTTGCCATGTAAATACTTGATGATCGTAAAGTATATGTAACGTCAAGAGGGTTCGTCCTTAATTAAAAGATCAAATGCTTGTTAAATTCGGTTTACTTTCGATAATAATTATTGAACGCATTTATAATTTTTCGATGAAATATTTTAACCTTCCTTTTAATAGGTCTGATGTCAAAAGAATGTTTATAACTATAAGGCCACTGTTTCGTTGTGTCATAACCATTTTGTTTCAACAGCTCATTGTACGTCAGGAATAATTCGTGTAATCCTTGAACATCTTTTAGCCTGAATCTGTTTTGATGGACCGAGATCTTGTCTGGATATTCAGGTTTGTAAGCGCTGAAGTGGAAAAAAAATAAAAATCCATCGTTGCACATCCAGCCATTATCTTTTTTGTAAATATTTCTGCTGTGGATATTCCAGTAGGCAACGTTATAACCTGTTTCATGGATTACTGTGAAGTTTGGGAATAACACTGTAGCGAGATCAATAAACTTTTGGTCAACAAAGTATCCAGCCGCATGATCAATGACACACTTATCATAGAGCTTGTGTTGCCACCAGACTAGAAAACCTTTAACATTTTTACATCTTCTCAATCCGATAAATCCAAGATTGTATATTCCGCTCTTCATGATATAACCATCATCAGGCATCAAGCCATCATCGGGATAATCCTTGTCAAGATGGGGGGTCAGAATAATGTCGCTCATCTTTAATTCTTCATATAGTTTTTTGAGAGAATTAGTGACAAGAATATCCGGATCCAAATAAAGAATACTGTCCATTTTCTTAGAATCAAAGAGATAGTCCAATAAATATGGTTTGAACGCGGTTGATAGTTCAGTGATATTGTATTTGTGACAAAACTCCTCAAGTCTTGGGACGTTTAAATCCCCCGGTCTTACAATTTCAAAATTTTCTTGAGATACATTGATGTAACCATCGAATTCATCAATTATTAAAACATAGCACTTGCCATCCGGGTGATGCTCAAGAAATGATGTGCAAAGCGTACGCGCAAAAGATACATAATTCTTGGCGATTATTGTACAAATATTTTCTGCCATGTCATTCACCCATAATTAAATTGAAACCGCTGTAAATAATACGAAATAAGTATACGCGTATTTTAAATATCCAAATTTGATGACCACAGGTAAATCTTGAGAGCGATAATTTATTTGATACAAAATGAGCGAATATCATCAATTGAGTCTGGGATGTAAATACTTTTAGATAAATAAGTTCTTTTGACTCTGTCTATGAAATCATCAATACTTTTAGAACTAATCAATCCTTTTAATTCTTTATCAAAAATATTCTGCAAACAGATAATATTATTTTCAATGCCGAAAAACTTCTTTGGGGTAATAAATGCCGTTGAAAAAACTGGACTCATGAAAATTACATCTTTAAAGTCTATTGCGTTATTGTAATAGATGATTTCCCATGGATATTTTGCACCAGAATAATTCATCACAAAGTTACATGCCGTTTCTTTTTGTAAAGTATTGTAAAAAGCTTTTCTTTGAGTATTTATTGATTTGTTATCGTTTGGCCTTAGTTTAATGAATATTTTCAAGCCCTTTAATTCATTAAATATTTTATATAACATCTCATGCTCCTTTCTTTCCGTTATGAATCCAGTGTTAGAAAGGTCCGGATCGAAATAAATAATATCAATGTCATTATATAGATTTTCTTTCTTGTAATCATATAAACAAGTTAACTGATTTAAAACCATTTGAATTGTGTTTTGGTCAAGCACTATTTGCTCTAATGTTTATTGCTTGATAAATTCCTTGGGCAACCATTCTGGGTTTAATAATAGGAATTTATCAATTCTTTGAATGTTAAACTGATATTTACAGTTGGTTTTATACCTAAAATATCTTTTTAATTTATTGATAGTGGGTTCATCTTTTAACAAGTTGCAGTATTCTTTTACAATGGCTAAACCATAATAAGGGAAGATCCCATCTTCCCCCATCAGTATATTATTATTTTTATAGATTGAGTTAACTAATAGATTTACGAAATCATCGCCAAATGTAAAGACAACCAAATTTGCATTCTTAATATTAAAAAGTTCGTCATATTTTGAATTGTAGAATATATTTCTATTTAAAAAATTTGAAAATCGAGACGATAACTTTAAAACATAAATGTTATCCCAAATTTTACTATCAATTACTTTATTCATGAAGTTTCTGTTGAAATGGGATTCATCCAGAATAATGCTATTATAATGTTTCTTGTTTTGCTCGCGTAGAAAAAAACTTATCATGAAATGGTAATGCGTTGTTGGAAAATAAATATAATGTTCCATATTATTTATGTCATATCCCCGACGCCTATTCTTTCCCTTATTAGTCGATACATTCCATAATTAGCGAATTTATCAAAAAGAAGGGTAATGCTACAATAAATAATAATTCCAGCCACTATCAGTTCTACAAAACCAATAAAACCGATTTGAACAGCAATGTGTTTTTTTATACAAAATATTGAAGCAATCATAATAATAGTGCTTATTAGTGAAAGTGCTATCGGTTTTATAAATTCAGGAAAAGAACATCTAATGATTTTCATAGACATATACCAAACAATCGGCGAAGTGATGAACACACTCAGGAAAAGGGATATCACCGTGCCCGTTACACCATAATACACGGTTAACGGATAAACAGTTATAGCCAATATGATTACCCCAAACGTTGATATCTTGGTACCTATGCCTGGATTTCCGGATGCCTGAAAAGTGATCTCAGCAGGTGTATTTATGATGTTAAACATAGCCTGTAAACATAATATTTGCATGAGTGGCACAATGTTAAGCCATTTGTCTGTCAAAAAAAGATGGACAAAATCATAGCTTAAAACAAAAAGCCCTCCGGCCATTGGTATTCCTATAAAGGTTAAAAGTTGCAACGTTTTCAAAAATACCTGTTTAAATCTCTCGGGATGATACTGCAATTGAGAGTATGCAGGATACCCTACTTTCCAGACGATTAAAATTATCTGCTGCAATATCATGGAGGAAAACACAACTGCTCTATTAAAAAATCCGAGAGTCTGTATTCCCAGAAATTTCCCCACAAACATCGTTATTCCCTGTTCCCTTATCATTCCTAAAATCGATTCGCCAAGAATCCATTTTCCAAAAGTAAATAGATTTGAAGCCCTTCTGATGTTAAAATCAACACGCGGTCTGTATGGGTGCATAATATATGAAATGCAACAGGTAACAATGCTGGTGGCGAGGCTTGCCCAAACCAGGGCCCATACGTTTTTCAAAAAAAATGCCAAAGGTATAACAACGCAAATGTTGGCGATCATCGGTACTATTTCAAAAAGGAATTGATTTTTAAAATCAAGATTCTTTCTAAAATAAACAACGCCAATATTGCGAAGACTTTGAAATACTAAAATCATGCTGGTTACTCTTAATATAGTAACCGCACTGGGGTCGTTAAAAAAAGAGGCGAGAAAAGGCGCGGCCAGAAATATGATTAAAAAGAGAATTAAATGACGTAAAAGTTCAAATGTCCAAGTTGTATTGAGAAAATCATCTGGCCTCTCCTGTTTTTGGATCAATGCTGACTCAAAGCCAGTTTGAGTTGTGCCTTGAGAAAAAGCGATTATAGCCATGATCACGGCCATCAAGCCAAATTCCTTCGGCGCCATAAGCCTGGCCAAAATAATGGCGCTAAGAACATTTAGTCCACGGGCACAGATGGTGGCTATGGAGACCCAAATAGTTCCCTTATGGACTTTCGCTGATAAAGAGCTATCAGGAGAGTGACCTTCCGATCCATCAGAGGTCTTATTAGTCATCGTATAAAAAAACCGCATCTACCCATTTGATAGATACTTCTATTGACAACATTGACGGTACTTGTATATCACCTTCTACGCTGTATGTATTTCTGTAGTGTATTTTAAAAATATTTTGCGATCGTTTCATTTCTCAATTAGATGCCATGTCAAGGGCGTGCCTCTTTTTATATCTTGCCTTGCCTTTTTGCCTAAAATGTCTTTCAAGTGTTTTGGCGCTATACCATTTCCCGGACGGATAGATCTGACACTTTCTTCAGTTAAAATGTCACCAGCTTTCATATCCTTCACAATAAATAATGAGCGGCGGAAAACTCGACTGGCGGCTTCTTTCTCGGTCACAGCATAGTTGACGATGCCCATGGCTTTTTCTGTAACGCGGATAGCTTCAACCATCGCTTTGAATTCATGCGGTTCAAGTGAAAAAGCGCTGTCAGGTCCTGGCACACTGCGAGAAAGGGTAAAATGTTTTTCAATGATACGGGTACCAAGAGTCACAGCAGCAATGGGTACCGCAATGCCTAAAGTATGGTCAGACAACCCTACGGGACAACTGAATGCATCTGCCATGTGTGGAATAGTTTCCAAGTTCATCTCCGCAGGGTCTGCAGGATAAGCACTGGTGCACTTCAAGAGTGCCAATTCTTTACAGCCCGCCTCACGTGCTGCTGTCACTGCTTCGTCAATCTCTGATAAAGTGGCCATACCAACTGACATTATGATTGGTTTGCCCTTTTTTGCAACATACTGAATCAGCGGGATATCGATTAATTCGAAAGACGAGATCTTGTAGGCAGGCACATCCATTTTTTCGAGAAAATCTACTGCCGTGTTGTCGAAAGGTGTAGAAAATAGATCCATGCCAAGTTCGTTGGCTATTTTTTTCAATTTCGGTTGCCATTCCCATGGCGTGTAAGCCTCTTTATAAAGGGTATAGAGATTCTTACCTTCCCATATAGTGCCTTTCTGGATTCTGAAATACTCATTGTCACAGTCTATCGTGATGGTGTTCGGAGTATAAGTTTGCAGTTTTATGGCATCAGCACCGGCTTCCTTTGCGGCATGAATTATTTTGACGGCTTCATCATAACTCTGGCCGTGATTGGCAGACATTTCGGCAATGATGTAAACAGGTTGTCCAATACCTATGAGACGATTATTGATTGAAATACTAAAGTTTCCATTCATATTATAATAATCCTTTTGTTTTTAATTTCTTTTCAATCATCGGTTTATTTTCAATCCATTCACTTTTTAATATTGCTAAAGCAAAAACATCTAAAAAATGTCCGTTTTTGTTTCTGTGCTGTCTGAAGAATCCTTCTTCCTTAAAACCAAGACTTTTATGAACATTAATTCCCGCTTTGTTAAAAGCAATAACCTCAGCACAGATCTTGTTAATCCCCAGTTCATCAAATACATGTTTTAAAATATCGTATTCGGCAAGAGTGCCGATACCTTTACCTCTTAAATTTTCACTTGCAATATAGGAAGCATAGTTGCAGCGTTTGTTCACTTCATCAATATCAGTGATATTGACAAGCCCGATTTCCTCTCTGCCATAAACAATAATCCAATACTTACAACTCTTATCCTTCAATATCTTCGCAAACCAATGATCATGTTCTTCTTTGGTGATGTGATGGTCGGTGAACATATATTTGGTAACTTCGGGCAAGTTTCGCCATCCGTAAATCCTATCCTTGTCGTCTGCTGTTACTTCTCTCAGATAAAATATATCTTTACCGATAATTTCTGTCATTGATAAACTCGATTTTCATTCTTACTGTTAATGCATTTCGCCACAAACTCTTTGAGATCCCAAACCATCGATTATTTGTTTTGCTTTAATTGAAAACTCTTGTCTATGTTCTGTAGAAAGTATCATAGATTTTATATGCTGCCCTAAATCTGCAAGCAGGTTTTTTTTACCCCACCCCATATTCGAAGCAATACTCTGTTTATGTAATTCTTCGGCAACAGCACGTTGATTGTCTGCAATAATCATGATGATATTGGGCAGACCCATAAACGCCATTTCCCAGCAGGTGCTACCTCCAGCGGAAACCGCCAAATCAGCCCAAACCATTAATTCAGGCATGTTTGAAGCGTTTTTGATTAGTTGGAGATTGGTTAAATCTGAAATTTCCCGCTCCAATATTGCCAGATTTGGATTGGACGGGCCTACAACAATTATGGCTTCCAGATCTGGAATTTCGATCTGTTTCAATGCCTGTATTACCTTAAGAGTCACATTATCCTGATCAGCGCCACCCATGGTAACCAGCACGTTGCGCGCGATGTCAGGAATTTTTCGCTGCCAACCCTGCCAGCTATTGAATTCACGTCGTAGTAGCACGTAACGGGTGCCCAATAACAATTGTGTGTAAGGTTCACGATGTATGTAAAAGGATTCGTCAGCATAAATATTCTGGTTTAAAACAAGGTCAGCATAATAATGATCGGCATGGCCATAATCATCAATCCAGAGGATTTTATAGCCGGCTTCTTTAATCCGTTTTTGATAGGCCGCATCAAAGTGATAGCCATCAATAACAAGCCAACATTTAGTCAATTGCTGCCGGCTGATAGCTGATAGATTTTCTAAGGTGCATTCAAGATCGTCTGTTGTAGGATATGGTTTCTCAATGTTAATCAAATTCATGCCCTCATTCAGCAAACGTTGTCTCAGACTGTTGCTTTCACAATGACTAATGAAAGTTACTGCTCCGCCTTGATCCTGCCAGGTTTGCGCCAACGCAAGGCATCGCATAATATGACCAGTACCGATTTGCGAGTTTGCATCTGCTCGAATGACAAGATGGTTCATTTCTTTAGTAGTCCAAGAGCATTGTACATGGCTTCAGCATGTTGCCAATCTTCATTTGTATCGATATCCTGGACTAGATAGCGGGGCAGAATGATAGGAATCGCATCCTGAGAAAAGAGTTTTTTCTCTATCAAGTACTTTTTGACATCGGCCCAGTAGAATTGACCCGCATCGTGATATGCTTCTGATAAATCCTGGGTACGGACGTTCAGATAATCCGGCCAAATCATTTCAAGCCGTTCATTTTCATTTATTTTAAGAGACCGATATATCGGGTAAGGATAAGTTGTGACGGTGAACGCTGAGGTCGCGTTTGCTTTCTTTAACAATTCAAAACCAGCTCTAATATATTCCGGCTGTGTAAATGGAGCAGTGGCATAAATGCAACAGACAAATTGAATATCTTCACCATGCTCACTAAGCCAATTCAATGCGTGAAGGATGACTGCGTCGGTTCCTGTAAAATCATCGGATAATTCTGCAGGACGGATGAAAGGAACTTCCGCGCCATATTCTTTAGAAACGGCAGCTATTTCTAAAGAATCCGTGGAAACAATCAACCTGTCAAACAATCCCGTTTCCCGGGCAACGTGAATGGAATATGAAATAATGGGTTGGCCGGCAAATAATTTAATGTTCTTGTTGGGAATACGTTTACTGCCTATGCGGGCCGGTATAATTGCAACAACTTTCTTATTGTTCATTTTTACACTTCTTTTTCATGAGAAACATTGAATCTAAGTTATCATTATCAAGGTATTTGATCCGCTTTTCTTTAATCATTTCTAAGTCTTCAAACTTATCAAGATACAACTTTGCAAAATCAGCTTTCCACATTAAATTCCTGCTGCCTCTATACGGTATTTCTGAATACTGATCTGCATAATATTCATATCCCCATATGTATTCACTTGTACATCTATATATCTCTCGTAAAACAATATCTATATCATGAGGATTGATGTGAATAAGTACTCCGGAAGTAAATACGAGATCAAAATAGCAATCCCGAAATGGAATATCAAAAGCTGACCCCTGTATTAAGTTGATGTTATGCGTGTTTTTCTTAGATTCCTCAACTGCGTATGATTGCAGCTCTATGCCATAGAGATTTTGAAAACCAATTGCCTGCAATCCCTGTAACTGTGTCCCAACGTTGGCTCCAACTTCCAGGATTTTAATTGACCGATCCAGATCGCTTAAGAACATTAAGTTGAGTTCTGTTCTTGTCAAACCAAATTGTTTTTTATAAAGCTCATCCATGACCGCAACGGTCTGAGGATTACGATCCGTATATTCTTTGCCAAATGTTGATGACCAATTTTTTATTTGCTCGGTTAACTTTTCCTCTGTCATATTTTACCTTTTTTATTATTCACTGAATATATTATCACGCCTTCTCCAAAAACCATCTACTTTTTCAAATAATTTTTGATTCCAGAATTTTTCGACAATATCCCAGAATTGTTTTTTGGTGTATCCGAGGGTATTGCAGTAATCTTCCAGTGCCCGTTGGTCGATCATATGATCATATTTATTGATGATCTGTTTTGCTTCAGAAAGACTTAATAGTCCTTCTCTTACACGTCTGCTGGCTATATCAGAAGTTCTCTGAAAACCGAATTTGGGGTATTTCATCCAAAGATGCATAATATAGGCAACCGAATCAATCTGTTCAAAATTTTCAATATAGCCTTCTCTAATCCACTCATGAGCTAAATCTGTAAACCCATACCGTACAGCGATAGTCAAATTGACCGTGCTGCTCCAAGGCACATAATAACTCAGATAGATAACTAAGGGATTTATGGATTTCAATTCATCGGCTGTCGGGGGGATAACAGCATTCATTTCATTTATCTGTATTCCATTCTTCACCCAAAAATCGATATCTATCGAATCAAAGAGGCGTTTAATCATTTCATTAGCTGAATTGTTTTCAACAGCAGTTGAGCCATATTCAAATGATGAATTCTCTCCAAAAGTAACTAATGGTATCCCTAATTTTATCGCCATTTTCATCGGTATGGTATAAATGGCAGTCTCAACGAATTTTAAAGGTTCACCAGTTGTTTCAAAAGCAAGTCGAGTTACTCGTTTGAACAAATCAATGCTCAAATCAAAAAGAAGGTGGTCGCAATTAAATGTTTCACCAAGATTTTTATAGTTTTTGTTTCCAGCGCTTGTTTTTGTGAATGCATCTCCGACGGTTATCAAGAGAGGGTTCATGTTTCTTAATACCTTCATCTCGTAAACTATCCGGTGGCTGTCTTTTCCTCCGCTGACGGGAATCAGGCAATCATAATAGCCATCATTCCTGCGATATTTATTACAGAGCTCATCTAATTCTTTCTTTCTGGAATCCCAATCTATGTTTTTTCTTTTTTCGTAGTTTTTGCACGCCTGACACACACCATCTTCATCAAATATAGAACCGGGTCTAGTGTCTGGCATAAAACATTTTTTACAGTGCTTCATAGATCTTAAAACTTCTCCTTTTCAATATGATACATTTTCTTGCTTTATTTGGATGGTCATTTAACTGTTAATTGAAGAAATCATGTATTTTCTGAATGCAATAATCCTGCTCGTCCACTGTTAATGATGGATATATGGGAATACTGAGGCATTGGCGATAATATGCTTCGGCAACAGGCAGATCTCCCATTTTCCAATCCTGCTTTCGATAATAGGGATGAAGGTGTGCAGGTATATAATGCACTTGTGCCATAATGTTTAACTGACGAAGATATTTGATCAGGTCATCTCTTTTTTCTGTAAGAATCACATACAAATGATAAGCATGAAATACATCACTTGCTATCTTTGGTGTTTTAAAGGGCGTGTTTTTAAATGCTTCATCGTATTTTTTGGCAATCTGTTGGCGTTTTTCAAGGTTCTTTTGCGCTCTCTTTAACTGGCTTAATGCCAGAGCGGCCTGTATATCGGTCAGTCGATAATTAAAACCAAGTTCCTGCATTTCATAGTACCAAGGGCCGTGGTTTTCTATCAATTTGCTGGCGTCTTGTTGGATACCGTGTGTTCGGAGGTTGTGCAGTTTGCGGTATAATTTCTCATCATTTGTTGTAATCATGCCGCCTTCGCCGGCCGCAATATGTTTAACCGGATGAAATGAGAAGACAGATAAATCGGCAAACCGGCCGTTACCGCAGCGTTGCTTTTCCCCTTTGCTATCCTGAAAATATCCGCCGGGGGAATGACAGGCATCTTCGATAATCCAAAGTCCATATTCATCGGCTAATTGTCTATATGCTTCAAGATCGACGGGATAGCCGGCAAAATCTACAGGGATAATCCCCTGGAAAGTATTTGGCGGAGCATCAGCCAGCAGTTCTTTCACTTTTCGAATGTCCAGCAGAAAGGTTTCCGGATCAATGTCTGCAAAGACGATATCGCCGCCACAGTAGCGAACGCAATTAGCGGAAGCCACAAAAGTAATCGGGGTGGTAATCACTCTATCGCCCGGTTTTACATTCAGGACCATGGCGCTCAGATGCAGGGCCGCTGTTCCGTTGGATACGGCGACAGCGTACTTCGCGCCTACATATTCGGCGAATGCTTGCTCGAATTCAACGATTTTGGGTCCCTGTGTCAGATTGTTCGAACGTAGAACATTGACAACCGCCTGGATGTCTTCATCGGTTATATGATGACGGCCATAAGGAATCATAGATTCTTGATAATCTCCTTCATTTCCTTTTCCGAGAGCTGCCAGGGGTTGGTACCGGAATTATACTCAAAATCATCGGGAACAGGCTTGCCGCCGTTACCATGATATCGCTTTTTCCAGTAATGAAAATCAGGCTGAATCAAATAATAATCTTTAAACTCTATGGTTCGCCGCGCATCGTCCTTTGGAATCATGAGTTCGTGCAGTTTTTCTCCGGGGCGTATGCCGATTATTTCTGTTTTGCATTTCGGAGCAATGACTTTTGCTAAAGTCATAATGTTCATGCTGGGTAATTTGGGTACGAAAAGTTCGCCGCCGACCATTTCTTCCAGTCGCGAAAGCACAAACTGGACGCCCTGCTCAAGTGTAATCCAGAAACGGGTCATGCGCGGGTCTGTAATCGGCAGGACACCTTTTTCTTTTTCATGGAAAAAGAAGGGAATAACGCTGCCGCGGCTTCCGGCCACATTGCCATACCGCACAACGCTGAAGATCGAATGATCCTGACCGACATAAGAATTACCGGCAATAAAAAGCTTGTCGGAACAGAGCTTAGTGGCGCCATACAGGTTAATGGGATTGGCAGCCTTATCGGTACTCAAGGCAATGACTTTTTTGACGCCCTGATCAATGGCCACATTGATGATATTCTGTGCACCCAGAATATTGGTTTTGACCGCTTCAAAGGGATTGTACTCCGCGGCTGGCACCTGTTTAAGGGCGGCGGCGTGAATAACGTAATCAACATTGTGAAAAGCGCGATAGAGTCTTTCTTTATCACGAACATCACCAATAAAATACCTAATGCAATCATATTTTGAATCGGAAAATTGCTGTGCCATCTCATATTGCTTCAGTTCATCACGACTAAAAATAACAAGGCGCTTTGGCTTATATTTTTTAAGAATGATTTCTGTGCATTTTTTACCGAAAGAACCGGTCCCGCCCGTAATCAAAACATTTTTATTAATTAACATTATTCCCCCCTCATCATTAATTATTTGGAGCCTGGTTTATGAATAATAATCATTAAATGAATTGACGTAGGACATTCAACTTATGAGATGTGTCCTGCGCCTGTTATTATTGCGATTTACGATAAACGCCAAAGCCGTACCACATCCCAATTTCATCCGTATTGTTCAGGAGAAGATCTTCGACTTCAATACAAATTTTAAGCCACCTTTGAGCGTTACTGTCGTCTCGATGAAAATTATGGAGTAGCCTGGGAAATAAATGGTTGGTGATTGCGCCTCCGGCGTTCTTGAATTCAAGTTCTTGAAAGTGCTTTCTTAACAAGGGTATTATATTGCCAGACTCGACTGCCTCTGAAGGATCCATAAGGTGCATTCGCAGATAGCTTGGTTTAAATAATTTCTGAATCCTTTGTCCATTCTTGTCATAGAGATATTTATCGGGAAGGAGATCTATAAGGGCGTTTACCACCTGAAGTTGGCGTGGGTGCCACTGAAATTTTGTTGGTCCTATGAAATCTGTCATGAAAATTAGTCCGCCCGGTTTCAGCATATTTTTGATCATCATCATTACCTGATCAAGGGGCGAGAAGTGATGGAGTGCACTCTCTAGTATGATGACGTCGTAATAACAGGTTGGAAAATGAGCGCTAAGTACATCCGCACATGTAAAGTTAAGGACATCTCCAAGTCCGGCATTATTTGCATTTTTGGTAGCGGTCTGGATACGTATGGGCGAAATATCACAACAATCAATCCTGCTAAAGGTTTCCTGTCGGGCCCAGGATGTTTCATGCTCTCCGGAACCGCAGCCAAGCGAAGCCGCAATAACTTTTCGATCTCTTAAATACTTTCCACATGCATATTCAAACCTTGATATTTTAGGATCCCCAGTAATCAAGTAATTAAATCTGGAGTCTAGTATGCTGTCTACTTGTTCAAGCTCATAGGAATTCCATCTGTCCTTCACAATGGAATTCCTTGTTCTGAGAAGGTTTAGAATAATGGAATAAGAATTTTCTGAAATTTTCTTGAAAAGACTTTTAAAATCATAAATATTAATGTAATTATTTAACATATTCGAGTGGATTTCTTCAAATATCTAGGTTGATGTTTTTCCCAATTTACAGCTTGGTTTTCCGATAGGGCCATGATATCTTTGCATAACAAGCGATAGTTTTCAATTATATTCACCTCATCATTCTCCGATTAAAGAGCAATGAGGTAAAGCTCTCGGATGGAATATTTGATTTTTTTAAAGGACTCTCAAGCTTTTGCGTGCTTCAGCTCCGCCCCGTGGGTTACATTGAGTAAATGCAGCCCAAGAGGCAAACAAATAAAAATCAACATATTACAGCAAAGGAAGCGCTTTCTATTTCTTCGTCTGCCGCTCCCACACCAGAAAGTTTGGTCGGTTTTCCAGCTTCGGGATAAAATCCTTGAATTCCTCTCTAGTTAAAACTATAGAACGAATCTTGCGTTTGATATATCGTTCAGTTTTTCTGCTCAAGTCATTCAGATGATACTGGTCAATGTTTCCCACCAGCACGAGGTCAATTATTCCCGTATCCTTACCTTCCGCATAGTCGTCAATGATATAGGCTTTTTCCAGGTCGCCTAATCTGGTGAGAATACTATCGACGACCTGATCCAGTCCCATGACCTTGCTGACCATGGATTTCAATTCCGGGAAGAGGGGATGATCGTTATTGGCCGTGTAAAATACATTGCGCCCTTCTTTCTCCGATGTCAGAAGTTGTGTTTTGGTCAACTGGTTTAACTCTTCACGAACAGCGTTGGAAGATACCTTGAGGTCTTTGGAAAGTTCGCGCAGATAAGCTTTTGTGCCCGGATTAAAGAAAAAGCGGGTCAGCAGACTGATACGTGTCTTTGATGATATTAGTCCTGCAAAAAGGTCCGTCATGGCTTATCCTTTATGAGTAGTTAGTCTACTCATAACACATACAGGAAAATTGTCAAGGATGATTTTGATTGAGCCGGGGATTGTTGACAGGAACGCGCGAAGGGATGAAAGGATGAATAATTCAGATAAGGGTAGTTTCCTTATAATCAGGACTTATAGAGCCTTTCGTTATCCTGAATATCCATCCACATGGCGAAAAGCAGAGACTGAAAACTAATAGTGAACAAAAAGATAAATGCCAGCATCGTTGTGGGGGAAACGGATTGCCGCATAACAGTAAGCATCAAAACTTTAACCGTATAAGGCAATGAAATTATCCCCATCAAAATGGCGAAATGATAGAGAAGGAAAAGAGGATGAAAATCACGGAAAAGATATTTCACCCAGAGACGTTTGAAGAAGCTCTTGAAAAGCAGCCAGGCGATTCGAGGAATCACCTTATGCACTTTCATTTTGGAGGTTTCTCCGATGTTGTAAACCGGTTTGATTTTCACTTCCTTCAATGTGCAGAAAGCGATGTTCAGCTTAACGAGCATATCGTTGGGCATGCCGTATCTTGGATAAATTTCATGAATCTTAATAGCATTTAAAGCGGCAAGGGAAATGGCCGTATATCCTGTCTGTGTGTCGGAAACATGCCAGTAGCCGGAAGATATTTTTGTCAGAATGGATAAAATGGAATTTCCCAGAAAGCGCGTACCGGGCATGATCAGACGTGCGCCGCCGTGAATCAGCCGATTGCCTTTTACATAGTCAATGTCTTCGGTAAGCACGGGTTTGCATATTTTTTCCAGCTCGGAAGGGTCCATCTGACCGTCACCGGCCATAACGGCTGTGCAATCAATATTATTATCAAGACACCATTTATATCCGCGAGCAATTGCGGCGCCCACTCCGCCGTTTTTAAGATTGTTGATTAATATGACGCGATCGGTTTCGGGATGAGCATTGGCTGTTTCCGAAGGAATAAAATATTTCATATCATTTTGTTGCTTTTCCCTGAGCATAATTTCGACACGATTATATTTGTTATCGGAATTGTCGGCGTCTTTACTTTTAGCAATAGGTTTTTCCGGTTTCTGCTTGCTGATATAATCCCGGACGACGGAGGCGGTGTTGTCCCTGGAGCAATCATTGACAACGATAATGCGGTCAACAAAATCCGGCATGGTTTCCAGAACATTTCCGATTTGTTTTTCTTCATTATAGGCGGGGACAACAACAGCAACCGTTTTATTAAACAACATAAATGCAGCCTCCACGATTTTCAGTTTGAACGTACTATTTTTTATTTGATTTGTCCAAAAATATTTAGACGTCAATGAACTTCCGGGATTAATATTATGTTGAATTTACTTGATATTAAGTTGTCCCGGTAATATTATGAACCACAACTCAAAGTATCGCAAAACGCAGGGCGCATTTCCCGATCGCGCCATTCATGCAACCAGATGTAGGGCGCGATCCCCGATCGCGCCGGTTGGTGCTTAAAACTAGGTGTCAATGGATCAAAAAACCGAAGCTGAAATTGTTGTCAGGGTTTTAAAAGGAGAGAAGCAGGCTTTCGCAATGCTTGTCGACGAATACAAAAATCCCATTTACAATTTAGCCTACCGGATGACGAATAATTTGCACGATGCCGAAGACCTGGCGCAGGAAACTTTTATCCGTGCCTATCAAAACCTGGCCCGGTATGACCGGAATAAAAAATTTTTCACCTGGCTTTACACCATCGGTATCAATCTGATTCGCAATCACCTGAAAAAAAACAGTACCCCGATTGACCCCTTAACGGAAATCAATATCGCATCCGCCTCCCGGATACAGGAAAACAAAACAACGGAAGAAAATATCCCTGCCGAAGAAAAAATGATTCAACTGGAAAAATCGCTGCTGAAGCTGCCTGTCGATTTGCGCGAAGCGATTGTTTTAAAATATTATCAGGGACTCACCTTTGAAGAAGTATCCGCCGTCACGGGCGATTCTCAAAGCGCCGTCAAGATGCGAATTTATCGGGGATTGGAAACGCTCAAAAAAATAATTCAAAAAATGTGACTTTGAGCGTTTGAGATTGTATATAAAACATAAGGGAGATTTTAGCCAATGTTTGGAAAACTGGATGAAAACGAGTCTCAATTCAATGAATTGATTGAAATCATTGAAAATTCCGGCCAAAAGCAGGTGCCGGATAATTTTACCCCGCGGCTGATGGCGCGGCTTGCCGATAATCAGAAATTAAACATTCTTCAACTCCTTCGCCTGACTTTTGCACAGGCGGGTAACATTTCCTGGATGAATTTTGTCGTCAAAGAGAAGCAGGAGGCCAATGCTTCCTTATATTTCCTCATCGCCGGCTTTTTCTTTTTCTTCGTCGGATCAATTCTCCTCAGCAGCGTTTTATACATTGCCTATATGCCTAGGGCATTTGGATTCATCCTTTTACAATCAGGACTCATCCTCGCTGCGGCCGTGGCTCTGATCATGGGGGGAATGATGATGGCAACCGATGTTCCGGAAAACGAAGATTGGGCAAAAAAGATCATTATTTTCTATGTATTTTTGATGACCTGCACGTCCGTTCTGATTGCCTCTGCCATTAAAACCAATGCTGGTGGACTGCTGGCCATCACATTTGGTATTGCGGCGATTTCTATAGGAATAGTATTAATGAAGATATTGGAGAACAGGTCTCAGGTAAACAATGAAACGTTAACGGGGGAATTGCACAATGCCTGATCAAATAAAAACAAAAGGATTCACTCTGATTGAGATTATTGCGGTGCTGGCTGTTGCTTCCATTGTCGCAGTCGTGGCCATTTCCAGAATGGTATCCACCGACGACGTCAATAACAAGGCGATGGCTGAGGCGCTCAAAAGCCACATCCGTTATGTCCAGATGCGGGCTATGAACACGGATCCTCAAACGGCCAACTGCCATTCGTCATACGGAATACACATGTCTCACGGCAGCTATTTCATGTTCAGGGAGTGCAGTAAAAATAATAAGGTTATTCTTCCCGGATCAGAGACAGATCAGGTTTCTCTGGGTAATCTAACATTGTCCGTGAATGATAAGGATGTGACCTTTGACAAGTATGGAAGGCCATGTTCAGATTTGAACGGTAATACCCTCTATAACGCTGATCAGACCATAACGCTTGGAACCGAAACAATAAAAATAACCAAAAATACGGGGTTCGTGCCATGAAAAAACTTACACTCAGCATTCATCAAGAAAAAGGCTTCACGTTGCTGGAAGTGATCGTCACCATAACCGTGGCGGCCGTTCTGTTCAGTGTTGTCATCGCGTTTATGGGGACAGCCATCACCAAGAGCGCTGATCCCGTAAATCAGGCCCGTGATCTGGGCAACGCCAGCGGCAAAACCGAAACTATTTACGCATCATATTCATGTTACTTAATGGCAACTTATCCCGGAACGACATGTCCTTCAGGATGCCAGGTATGTCCGGCTGGATGTGCAAATTGTACGGGATGTTCATGGAGTGCCTTTAAAACAGCTGTCGCATGCAAAGGTGGTACAGTATCAACCGTAACCAATTACAGCAATGGAATATACAATGGAAATTTTGAGACCATTAAAGTCATATCAACCAATGGCAGCCAGAAAATTATATCCTATTTTATGGAGTAATCGGAAAATGAGATCTAAAATGACAGGTCGTAATCGCCAAAAAGGTTTTACTCTGATTGAAATGATCGTTGTCCTGGTGCTGGTCGGCATATTGTCCGCCATTGCCGGGATGGGTATCGTCACCCTTATTCAGGGATATCTTTTTTCAAAGGACAATGCCGCTTTGAGCGCCAAGGCCAATCTTGCGCTGGCCAGGATCAACCGCGAACTTCAGGAATGTTATAACTGCACGGGCAGCAGCGGCGCCAGTGTGACCATGCCCTTCACCAACAATCTGGGCTCTAGGCACTTAAGGTTGAACGGTACCACCATCCAGTTATCTTCTGACGGTACAAACTGGGACGATCTTTTAAATAAAGTCAGCAGCTTCACCATGAGATATAATGCCGATAAAAGTATAACAGTCACGATTCAATCCACGGAAAAGCCGGGCGGTGTCACAGTGCAGCAATTCACCACGAGAGTTTTTCCGAGAAACACGTAAAAGTGATAATGGTCATCAACAGTTCACTTAAGGGAGGATGATAATGAACAACTCAAATAAAAAATATTTGTCGATCGGAACTCCGATTGCCGGCAGACGCCATCGCGCATTTTTACAAAATCAGCGGGGCGCTCTCCTGATCGGGATCATTGCCACCATTGTCATCCTGAGCGCTCTCAGCGGCGGCCTTCTTTACATTTTCTCCAGTTCGAGCCTGAATCCGGTATCGGGAAATTTCGCGCAGCGTGCCTACATGAACGCGGAAGCCGGCATCAATTATTTGAAGGCGCTCTATAGGAACGCGCAGACCCCTGCTGAAGGAAAAGCATTATTACAGACGTATGAAAATCAACAAACAATCAATATGCCCGATGGCGGCACTGCCAAAGTGACCGTTTCAGGTA
>Ga0116174_10000786_pt1 | contig 30687 bp, 28 predicted proteins | sample AD_UKC087_MetaG_FD_89801 | JGI IMG/M metagenome (GOLD analysis project Ga0116174, IMG submission 89801) | Active sludge microbial communities of municipal wastewater-treating anaerobic digesters from USA - AD_UKC087_MetaG | ecosystem: Engineered > Bioreactor > Anaerobic > Digestate | place: USA...
AAAAAAGCTTTAAAATCAATCGAAATTTCTCGTCTGAAATCCTGCCTCTAAAAAAATACTTGTTACTCATTGGTCTTCAATTAATTATGCAAAGATAATCTTTACTTAACTAATCTTGAACCATTTTTTAAATGCATTGTTAAAAAAGAAATCTTCCGTTTTAAGTTTTTCTTTTAACATTGAAGAAAGTTTTTTGTCAAGATATTTTGAGCCTTTGTTAAGGATTTTTATTATTTCTTCAACTAATTCTTTGGTTAGTTTTTTGTCAGATTCTAAATCATTGTTATTTACAGCTAACGACCATGTGTTGAATTTGTAGTCATGGATTTCAAATACTTTTCCTTTAAATTTAAAATATATTATCCAATTTGTTTTTTCAATATCAACTGGAATCTTTTCAAAACCAAGATTTTTGAATAATAAACTAATTATATATTTCGGAGGTTTTGAAATCCAAGACACAATTGTTCTTGATGAAAAGGTTTTCAGGTCTTCATCTGTTACTTTTTCAAAATTTTGAAAGAATAAGTCTAATGACTTTTTATGGTTCTCGTCTATTTTCATATGTGTTTAAAATTGCACCTAACGTTCAAGACTAAACCCAGTTGGGTAATAAGTATCGCAACTTTATCAACCAAGAACTTTTGTATTTAATAACGCTTAACTCTGTCGCCCACGTAGTCCCCAATTGGGTTTGAGCCTTTGTTATGCGCTTTTATTGTTTTCTATAAAGTGTTCTAATTCTTTAAATTTGAAGTAAGTATATCTGGTTATTTTTTCTTTGTTTTCAACATACAATTTCTTTATCACAGGAATAATCGAATATGGGTCTCCTTCTTTCATAAATCTTGAACGGTAAAATGTTATGTGGAATGCATCTTCCTCCATATTCCAATAAAAATGGGGTTGTAAATCTTGCAATACACTTAAAAAACATGTGTTTCCTCTAAATATTTCATTTTGAATCATTGAATCCACTAAACGTTTAGCATTTTGCTCATAATCATAGATGTATTTATTTTTCTTGTCATGGATGTTTTGAAGTTTTACACATATCTCTTCGTAACTTAATCCGTCAACATCTTTATAGTCCAGACCTAGTTCTTTTAGAACAATTGCTAAGTCTTTATAATTAAGCCCATGAATTTTATAACTAGAATCTTGATGTTTAATTATTCTTTGAGCATAAGTTTCAGGTTCAATATTTTCTCCGATATAGTTATCATTTAATTCAACAAAATACTGGAACGTACCAAATAACTCAATAAAACAGTACAATTGTTTAACTTCTTTTTCATTTTCGCTGATTTGTCGCTGAGAAAAAAGGACTAAAGAATGTGACATAAAATTTGGATCTATACTTGTCCTAACCAATTCCATCATTTCTTCAATTTTAGCAATTGGATAGTATGGTATTACATTATTGTTGCATTTAATAGCTTTGTTTTCCCTATCAATTAAATGTTTTATTGTATCATAACCCACACCCTTACTTAATGCAAATTCAATAGCCATTTTTGTCAATCCTTGTTCAAAAACACTATTAACAAGATTGAATGGGAATTCTATAATACCTAAATAATGATTTAAAGATGACACAATTTCGATGCTATAGTCAGAATGATTTGGAAATTGTTCTTTTAATTCATTTTTAACTTTGAATTTATAGTTCTTAGCAACTTTCTCATTTGCGAATACATAAGCAACTTTTTTATCATGGTCAATTTTGTATTCTGGTCGCTTATTCGACAATATTTTATTCTTTAAACTAATATCTATACACTCATCAGAACCTATTAAATGAAGCTTTCCATCAAGTCCAACTGAATTAGTATCTCTATCCTTTTTTATATCAAGCTGTTCTGTAATTAAAGTGAAAATATCACAGAAAGGTTTATCTACCTTTCCACCAAGAAATTCTTCTCTTCCACAAGTTTTACAAAGTATTCCAGACGTTTTCAACTGTCCTCCCAATGCTTGTGGAATTATATGTTCATAATGATTTTTAGTATTAGAATTAACATGCGATTCTAAAGGTACTCCACATAAATAACAATTGCTCATATTCTTATTTATCTTATTCGGTTTCTGTCGTTTAGTTTAATTGCGCATAACAACGTCTAATTTACGATACACATATACAGAAAATCACTATAAATTATATTTTTATCTATTTAAAGATTGTCTAAAAAAGCCGAGTTTCTGTGCCTTTTTAATATTCGATTTTGTCGGTTTTTTCATCCCATATTTGGAATGCTTTAATGGCTTCGTCGCGTAATTTTTGCGTAGATGGAATTTTTCTGTCTGCCGGTTTCAAATCCAATTCATCGTAAATAAACGAATCGTCAAATCCTATATTTGCAGCGTCTTTTTTAGTGTTTCCATAGTAAAGGCGGTCGAGGTGTGCCCAATAGATAGCACTCAAACACATGGGGCAAGGTTCGCACGAAGAGTAGATTTCGCAGCCGCTTAAGTCGAATGTATTCAGTTTTTTGCAGGCTTTTCTAATGGCGCTAATTTCGGCGTGCGCTGTCGGGTCATTGTTGGCAGTAACTCTATTGCCGCCGGTAGCTATCACTTTGCCGTCTTTTACTATTACAGCTCCAAAAGGACCTCCGTCTTGTTCAATGTTTTTAATTGAAGCCGCAATTGCTTTTTTCATAAATTTTTCGTTGTAACTCATGATATTAATTTTTTAGTGGGTTATTTTAAAAATCGTTTCAATTTATTGAGTCCTTTAAATGGTGGAAATTTTACGGGAATGTCGAACCAAGTTACTGATTTCAGTACAGAGCGGCGGTTGCTGAACGCCAAGAAATTTTCGCGATGGTGGTATTTCCCCAAACCGCTGTTTCCTACGCCTCCAAAAGGTAGGTGCGGATTAGCAAAATGAAGAATAACGTCATTGATGCAAGCGCCTCCCGAAGAAGTTTGCGCCAACAAGGCTTCCGCTTTGGTTTTAGTATTGCCGAAGTAGTAGAATGCCAGCGGTTTTTCGTGTTTGTTCACGTAATCGACAACGGTTTTTGTGTCGGTAAACGTCATTACCGGCAATATTGGTCCAAAAATCTCTTCTTGCATCACCGGCATATCTTCCGTAACATTGTCGATAATAGTTGGGGCAATGTAGCGGTTTTTTCTGTCTATTTTTCCTCCTACGATAATATCGCCGTCTTTCATCAATTTTTCCAGTCGTGTAACAGCTTGTTCATTAACGATGCGTGGAAAAAAATCGTTTTGTTCGGGATTTTCGCCGAAAAATTCTATCAATGCTTTGCGCATTTCAGCCAGCAGTTCGTCTTTGATATTTTTGTGTGCAAAAAGATAGTCCGGTGCAATGCAGGTTTGTCCGGCATTGATGGTTTTTCCCCACATTATTCGGCGCGCAGCCACTTTTAGGTCGGCATCTTCATCTACTATACACGGACTTTTTCCGCCAAGTTCCAACAGCAACGGCGTGAGATTTTTAGCAGCAGCTTCCATTACTATTTTGCCAAGTTTGGGGCTGCCCGTGAAAAAGATAAAATCAAATCGTTGCGATAGCAGCAAAGTATTGACTTGTCTGTCGCCTTGTACGATAGAAATATAGTTTTCGGGAAAAGTTTCGGTAATGATTTTTTCCATTACGCCGGCTACGTTCGGTGTGTAGGGCGACGGTTTGAGCATGGCGCAACATCTTGCCGCAATGGCTCCTACCAGAGGGCACATTAGCAAATTGACCGGATAGTTCCAAGGTGCAATGATTAAAGCGGTACCCAGTGGCTCGTAAATAATATAACTGCTCGATGGAAAAACCGATAGTGATGTAGGTACGCGTGTTGGTTTCGTCCAGCGTTTAAGGTATTTTTGATGGTGTTTTATTTCTTGCAACACGATGCTGATTTCGGTCAGAAAAGCTTCGCTTTCCGATTTGTGTAAATCAGTCCAAAGTGCTTTGTAAAGTGCTTTTTCGTTTTTTATAATAGCATTGTAAAGCGCATCCAATTGCTGTTTTCTAAATGCGATGGATTTCGTTTGTTGTGTCGCAAAAAAATCGCGATGCGCCTGCAATGCCAATGGAATTTTTTCGGGAATCATTTTGCTATAAGTTGATTAACAACTGTTTAATAATAGATAACGATGTTTGTGGCGCCTCTTTCCAAAAATCGGTATATTGACCAATATGGTCGGTAATGCCCGGCGTATCGCTGATAATGCGTAGGCTCAGGAATGGCACATCGTAGAGGTAGCACACTTGTGCTATGGCGTTACTTTCCATGTCCAGCGCCAAACCTTCTGGAAAGAGCGATTTAATATGTTTCAAACTATCAAGGCCGGAAATGAATTTATCGCCGCTACAAGTAAGCCCGATGTGAAGACGTTGCGCAATGTTAATTTGTTTGGCTGCGTTTAGCAGTTTTTTGTCGGCAAAAAAATAGAGCGGAAATCCTTGTATTTGTCCATATTCGTTGCCTGTGGAACAATCTACATCGTGGTACACTGTTTTTTCGCCGATAACAACGTCCATTACATTTACTTTTTTATCCAAACTGCCGGCAATACCGGTATTGATAATATAATCAGGATGGTAGTTGTGTATCATAGATTGAGCGCCGATAGCGGCACACACTTTGCCTATTCCGCTTTTTAGCAGAACAATGCGGTGATGTCCGATAGTGCCTTCTATAAAGGAATCTTTTCCGTATGTGGACTCTGATTTGTTGTCCAAAATAGTAACAACAAGATTTTTTTCGGCTTCCATTGCAACGATGATTCCAATTGTCATAACCTGTAATTTTGAGATTTTCTAATGCAAAGTTAGTCGTTTTTTTCACAATGAAAAGGTTGTCGCGAAAAATAATGGGATAAAAAGATAATTTGTTGTGATTTGGCTTTGTTTTAAATCGAAAAACAACTACTTTTACAACTATGAGTGTGGAAGAGATAAAAAATCGGAAAAATGCTTGTAGAGAGCTGATAAAACAACGTAAGCAGCAGTTTACCGTCGAAGAGTTGCGGCAAAAATCAATTGTGGCTGTCGGTAATTTATTAGCATTACCCGTAATGGCACGTGCCCATACGGTGATGCTTTACCATTCGTTGCCCGATGAAGTGGACACGCATTTGCTGATACACCAATTAATCTCTTCTAAACGAATTGTTTTGCCTGTTGTTTGCGGTAAAAAGGCTTTTCCTGTCGAATTGCGCCATGAAAAAGATGTGTCGGAAGGCCCTTACCGCATTATGGAACCGCAAAATCCGACTGTTTTTTCCGAAACTATTGACGTGATTGTTGTTCCGGGTGTGGCTTTTAACAGACAAGGGCACCGTTTGGGGCGCGGAAAAGGCTACTACGATGGTTTGTTGGCGCATTATCCCGATGTTCAAAAAATAGGCTTATGTTTTGATTTTCAGATTGTTGAAACTATTCCAACAGAACAACACGACATAATTATGGATAAAATTATAACCGATTGACCAATGTTAATTGATAAAAATGTTTGCCACGAAAAAATTTGTTGGAACAAAAAAAAGTGCTACCTTTGCAAACTCAAACAAGCCCAGATGGCGGAATAGGTAGACGCGCTGGTCTCAAACACCAGTGGATTCACTTCCATGCCGGTTCGATTCCGGCTCTGGGTACGAAAAAGTCCCGTTAAATCATTTGATTTAACGGGACTTTTGTTTATCGAACAGTAGTTTTGCGTCCGTTCTAAAAACTATTGGTACAAGTTAAAGAAACTTGCGCCAGATAATTGCTATAAAGCTCCAAGTTTTCACGTTACCCCGCTTGACGCAAAACCCGTGTTAACACCAGTAATTTTTGTTAGCCCACCTTTCCGCCCGCAATTAAATTAACTAATGAAATAATTGTCTCAATACCTCTTAATATTGGCTTGACTTTTTTGTTTACAAAGTCGTAAAACTTGCCACTTTTAACGCCACTTTTAATAAGGTTAAATATTTCCTGATGATTTTTATAGTTTTCAGGTAAAACCTTATTGAGTGATTCAACTGCGTTTTTAATATGGTCTCTTAATTCTAAAAATGCATCTTCAAGTCTGTCCTGTTTAAGTCCAACAATAAAAGAGTCAGAGATATTGTCATCGTTGTTTATTTGAAAAAATAAAACGAAAGGAGTTTTAATATTGTCATCAAGCTCAAATTCCGATTTAACAAAACCAATTGCGTTATCTATTGGTGTCGGCTTTCTAGTTATTGGTACTAAAAGTGAAATCATTCCACTTTGTGTGTATCTTTCTTGTTGTCGTAATTCGTCCTGATAAATTTGTTCTTGTTGCCTGTTGTAATAGCTTGTCTTGTGAGTTGATATAAAAAACACTAAGCATGTTGCCAGAAATTTTGTCTAACGCGCTCCAATAATTTTTATCTTTAAGAATGTTGGTTATCGTATGATTTTCAAAGTCATATACAATAAAGGCAAAAGCTAAAGCTCTACCTTCACTTTTATGTTGTTTGCATTTCTGGATGAAAAAGTCTTTAAAACCTTCTTCGTCAAACTGTTGTTTTTCGTTAATTACTATTGGAACCATATTGTCATTAACATTTAATTTACGATACAAATATACAACATTTTTTAGTGTTAAATACATACATTTGTATATTATTTTATGTTTTGAACCTTTTTATTGTGTCCGTTCTAAAAACTATTGGGCACAAAAAAGAGCTGTCTTTTAACAAGACTGCTCTTACAATCTATTTTTAGATGATTTAATTAATCGTCATCATCATCGCAATCAAACATATCGTCCATCAGATCCCAGATAACTTTTCCGAGTTGGTAGTTATTTGACTTGTCGTCATTTTCATTGTAAGTAATCACAATAACACCATCTGCATTTGGCGTAACTTGCGCAAGGTCATAATTAGCAGCAATTGTCTCGAAGAAAGTGTTTACGTAGAAACTGATTACTACTCTTCCGGCATTGTTATCCGGTGTAAAAGGTGGGTTAAATTCAACTTCAAAATCAAATCTTTTGTCTGAAGAGAATACAAATGGAGTGTTATTTATGCTTCCTTCTATACGAACCGATTGTCCGTTGAGTGGAGAACCGGCATTCTTGCTCTTTTCAAGGTCAAATTCAATCTCCTCATACTTTGCTATCGGAATATCAAGGTTGTTAAGAAGCATCTGAGTTTGCAACTCTCCGTTTAACAGCAAATCAACCTCGAAAGGTCCACGAAGTTTCACCTCATCATCACTAGAGAAAGTGCCGTTGAATTCAGCAACCAATTCATCATCGTCTGCAAGGTCAAACTCAATCTCTGCAATGTTTAATTTAAAACTGTTCACTTCTAAACCACCACTGAAAATTGATGGAGCATTTGATTGCTCAGGTGCTGCAACTTTAGCAGAACCGTTAGCCTTAAACCGTATGGCTACTTTACTTTTTGCCACGTTATGTTTCTCACAGCTAACCAAAGCAAATAGCAATAGAAATGCCAATGCCGATAATTTTAAAAAATTCTTTCTCATAATAAATTATGTTTAATTAATAATAAAAAAACTTATTCTGTTCTGTTTTCTTGATACCTGTCAAGCTTTGTAAAGTAACAAATAGTAAGCAAAGATACAACAATATTTTGATTTTAGCAAATAAACATATCTATAATATGCTTTTACTTTTCGATTTTTATATGAAAATCTCTTTTGAATTTCTAATTATCAGGAGATTAAAAGGATTTCTGTTTTTTATAAGAGTTTTACTTTTATAGCCGTGAATGTGGATTTTTAGAAGCCAAAATCCTTTTGCAATATTTTATTTTTCAACCAAACAAAGGGATTTTTCCTCTAATATCCTTTTAAAGATTTTTACCGGTTTGGGGATAATATTCAGAGTAAAGTTTTAGCTTTTACATTTGAATTAAGTGTTGAGATTGAACTAATTTTGATTTGATAAGTCAAAAAGCAAGAAAAGCGCATGCAAAAATTAAGGCAGAAGGCAAAATTCTTGGCAGTTTGGCAGGTGCAAAAAGCAGTAAACTTAAACTTAGTGGAAGAAAAAGACTAATTAAGTGTTTAAAAATTAGGATAAAAAATATATTTATTGTACTTTTGTTTTGAAAAATACAACTAACAACTTTTACTTTTAAAAACAAACTGTTACTAACAGAGGCAGATACCATCAAATTTATAAATAAAAATAACAATTTAAAACAAACGATTATGAAAACAACAGTTATTACAATTGCACTTGCAATGTTGACAGCAACAGCTTTCAGTCAAGAGAATAAACCAACACAATCTAATGAGAAAGCTCAGACTGAGAAAGAAGTTCAAACTCAAAAAGGTCCAAATTTTGTTGATAACAACAATAACGGGATATGCGACAATTTTGAAAAAGGAATTTGCCCAAGACGTGGTCAGGGACGAAATGCCAAAGGAAGATTCTTTGTAGATAAAGACAACGATGGCATTTGCGACAACTATCAAAACGGAAACCGTCAAGGACGTGGTAAACGAATTGGTAAAAAAGGTAAGGGACAAGGACGAGGACCAAACTTTGTGGATAAAAACAATAATGGTATTTGTGATCGTCGAGAAAACAAATAACAAAGTGCAGATACAATTAAATTAGGGGGCAATATGTCCCCTAATTTAGATTAAAATTTAATACCTATAAATTATGAGAGTAAGAAAAAACATTGCAATCAGCGAAAACGGATTTATTTTTAATCCGCTGACAGGAGACAGCTTCAGTGTTAATGAAACAGGCGTTTTTATTGTCCAAAAACTAAAAGACGGTGAAAGTGACGAAACAATTATCCAAAATTTGAAGGATAAATATGACTTGGACACTTCTACTGCTGAAAAAGATTTTAATGATTTTTTATCCATGCTGCAAAGCTATCAATTGATTGCCAATGACTAAGAGAAAAATCACAGTAGCAGTTACCGGATTGAACAACATTGACAGTCCGGGACCGGGAATTCCCGTTATTCGAGGATTGAAAGAGAGCGAAACCCTCGACGTTCGTATCGTGGGCTTATCGTACGAAACTCTCGAGCCCGGAATTTATATGAGCGACTTGGTGGACAAAGTCTATCAGTTGCCATTGCCAACAGCCGGTTCTGCCGTGCTGAAAGAGAGACTAAAATACATCGTAAGTCAAGAGAAAATTGATGTATTGATACCCAATTTCGATGCCGAACTGCACAATTTTATCAAAATTCAGGACGAACTGAAATCGGAATTGAATATCGCCACATTTTTGCCATCGCAAGCCATTTTTGATGAACGTCAGAAGTCCGAATTGGGCAAGTTTGGCAAAAAATATGGTGTAAAAGTTCCTGAAAGCCACATGATTAATCAGGTTTTGGAAATCAAAAAACTGGAAGAGACCATGAGCTATCCGATGGTTATCAAGGGGCGTTACTATGATGCTTACATTGCTCAGTCCTACGAACAAGCCAGTTCATATTTTTACAAAGTCGTGGCAAAATGGGGCTATCCTGTTATTGTTCAGGAGTTTGTAACAGGCACAGAGGTAAACGTAACCGCTATCGGAGACGGCAAGGGAAATTGTATAGGTGCTGTGGCAATGCGGAAATTGTACATCACGGACAAAGGAAAAGCATGGTCGGGCATTTCGTTAGAAGATGACGAACTGATGGCAATTTCTCGAAGAGTGATTGAAAACAGCAAATGGGCTGGTGGTTGCGAGTTGGAATTTATCAAAACCAAAGATGATGAATACTACCTGCTTGAAATGAATCCGCGTTTTCCGGCTTGGGTCTATCTTGCCAACGGATGTGGGCAAAATCACCCCGAAGCACTTGTAAAAATGGCTCTCGGCGAAGAAGTTCAGCCATTTACCGATTATCAGAGCGGTAAAATGTTTATTCGTTATTCCTACGACCAAATTGTGGATATATCGGAGTTTCAACAAATTTCCACAATGGGTGAAAAATAACTATCGGGCTTTGGCTCAAACTTTCTATTTTTATTTTTAACTTTTAATCTAATTTTCTAACTTTTAAAATCTAATTTCACATGTTTCCAACTTACGAAAGTCCAACAATTAAAAAATTAAATGCCGGAATGATGAATAAATTCGGCAGCAGAACAGAATACACACCTGTAAAACTTATTGATAACGTGGCTGTTGCCGATTTAATGGACAAATACGGATCGCCACTGTTCGTTATCAGCGAAAGAACTATCCGACAGAATTACCAAAAAGCCCTGAAAGCTTTTAAAATGCGTTATCCCAAAGTGCAATTTGCGTGGAGCTATAAAACCAACTATTTAGATGCGGTTTGCAAAGTGTTTCATCAAGAGGGCAGTTGGGCGGAAGTTGTTTCCGGTTTTGAGTATCAAAAAGCCATTCGCAACGGCGTTCCCGGAAATCTGATTATTTTCAACGGTCCCGACAAATCTAAAGAGGATTTGATTTTGGCAGTTAAAAACCGCTCGCTTATTCATATCGACCATTTTGATGAGCTGTATATGCTGATTGAGATTTTGGAAGAGATAAAAGACACAAAAGCTCGCGTAGCAATTCGCGTGAATATGGACACCGGCATCTATCCGCAGTGGGACAGATTTGGTTTCAACTACGATAACGGGCAAGCGTGGAATGCGATTGTAAAAATTATTGCACAAGAAAAACTGCAATTAGAGGGTCTCCATTGTCATATCGGAACGTATATGCTTACTGCAAATGCTTATGCAGTAGCTGCCCGCAAAATGTGTGAGCTTGCTTTGAAATACTCCAACACCACCGGAGAAAACATAAAATACATTGACATGGGAGGTGGATTTTGTTCGGCAAATACACTTAAAGGCTCTTATTTACAAGGAGCAGACATTATTCCCACTTTTGATGATTACGCCGAAGCGATTACTAACACCATTTTGCAATTTGGTTTTCGTCCCGACGAATTGCCCCTGTTGATTTTGGAAACAGGACGAGCATTGATTGACGAAGCTGGCTATCTGTTAGGAACGGTTCTGGCTACAAAACGTCTTGCCGATGGGCGCAGAGCTACGGTACTTGATACGGGCGTAAACATTATGTTTACATCGTTTTGGTATAATCACCGCGTTTCGCCGGCTCAGGATTTTTCGCAACATGCCGAAGAAACAGTACTTTACGGTCCTTTGTGCATGAACATCGACTGTTTGCGCGAAAGCGTACTTTTGCCACTTCTTAAAAAAGGTGACCGTATTGTTGTTCACGAAGTTGGAGCATACAATATGACCCAGTGGATGCAGTTTATCACTTTGAGACCCAACATTGTAATGATTGATACGAAAGGCGAAGTACACCTAATTCGTAAGCAAGAAACAGTAAATACTATTGTGGATTGTGAAATTGTGCCGGAACATTTAAAGAAATTTGTAATATAATCACCTCGATAAATGCGAAGCAGAGCCTCCCTTAAATCCGTCGCCAATCTGCATCTGAAAGCAACTTACAACAGCTACGGACAGATTTTCTTTTCCATGCAAACTTGGCTTGCGGTAACCATACTTATTGTAAGCATGTTAGATGTGCGAGTAGGGTTTGGGGGATTGGTAGCTGTGATGATCACCAATTTGCTATCTCATTTACTTGGGTTCTCGAAAGAAAAAATTGCTACCGGTGTTTACGGTTTCAATGCCGTTTTTATGGGAATGAGTCTGATGTTTAAGTTTTATCTTAACTCATCGTTTTTGCTCTTTTACATTTTCGGTATTGTACTTTCATTTTTGCTAACGGTTTGGCTCGAAACGGTATTTTCAAAGAAAAGTCTGCCCGTGTTGACTTTGCCTTTTGTTATCACAAGTTTTATTATTGACTTGTCATTCAAGAGCTTTGCCAATATCGAACAGATTACTCAGTTTGACCGATTTACCGTTTTGTTAGCTAAACAAATGAGTGTTCCGTGGTATGGTTTGGTACATTCGTTGGATAATATTCAGCTTCCGCAACTCGTTTACTATTACTTTAAAACGCTGGCTTCCATTTTTTTCACTGATAGTATTTTAGTTGGGATATTAATTTTTGTTGCGCTGCTCATACATTCCCGCATAAAATCGACTGTTGCTTTTCTCGGATTTTTCTGTGCTTTTGCAGTAAGTAAAATTGTGGGCTTTGATTTACAGCAACTTACTGCCAATCTTGCCGGGACCAACTTTATTTTTTGGGGAATAGCGATGGGAAGTTTTTTTATTATCCCAAATATTTACAGTTATCTGCTTGTGGCGGGGCTTACACCGGTGCTTTTTCTTTTGTATGCAGGTATTGAGAAAATAATTGCAGGGTCAGGATTGTCGTCATACACATTGGCATTCAGCGTGTTGACTATTTTGTTGATTTATGTACTTATCCATCGTACGTTTAATAAATTTTTTGTTTTTCCGCTGATACAGTACTACAATCCGGAAAAGACGGTGTATAAAAGAGTAAATTTTTTGCAGCGTTTTGAAAACGATTTACCATTTAAAATGAAACTTCCGTTTTTGGGAGAATGGACTGTAAGTCAGGGATATCATGGGGAAATCACACATTTAGGCGAATGGGGAAACGCACTTGACTTTGTAATAACCGATAATGATAAAAAAACCTACTCGCTACCCGGAACAAAAAAAGATGATTTTTACTGTTACAATAAACCCGTACTGGCTCCGGCTGATGGCTATGTGTATCAAATCAGCAATATTACTAAGGACAACGAAATTAACGACGTAAACACAAATAAAAATTGGGGTAATACAATTATTATCAATCACTTGAACGGGCTTTTTACTCAAATTAGTCACCTGAAACAAGATAGTTTTACAGTAAATATCGGAGATTATGTGACTAAAGGAACAGTGCTTGCCTCATGCGGAAATTCAGGTCGTTCGCCCGAGCCACACATACATTTTCAGATTCAGTTAAGTCCCGAAATTGGAGCGAAAACGCACCCTTATCCCTTCGGTTACTATTTTGAGAAAACAAACGATAAACCGATTTTGCGAATTGGCGATGTTCCGACCGAAAATTCCATTATCTACAATGTGGATTGTTTGGATTTGATATATAACGCTTTCAACTTTAAGCCCGGTAAAGAGCTGAATGTCAACTTTAATGGTGAAAAAGTAAAATGGACGGTTGCAACCAATGCCTACAACCAAAGTTATATTTTCTGCGAAAAATCCAAATCAACAGCATACTTTGTCAATGACGGCACGATGTTTTATTTTACCGACTTTGAAGGGCGAAAAAAATCTGCACTTTACACGTTTTATCGCAGTTGCTTCAGACTTTTGCTTGCAGGTGAACGGAGTATTGAGGTTAAAGACAGCATTCCTCTGTCAAAAGAGCTGCCACTGACTCTCAAATGGTTACAGGATTTTATTGCCCCAATAGTTCTACTCAGTCGGGTAAATTTTTCATCAAAATTAAACCGATTGGACAATCCATATTATCCCGAGAATGCCGAGTTTGTAAACCGAGTTGAGGTCAAATCTTTTTGGAAAAAAGAACAACCGACAGAGTACACCGTAGCCATATCACAGTCTAAAATTGAAATTAAATCGAAGAATTTGAGTTTATGTATCGAATAGTTTTTAGCTTGATAGCGGTATCTGTTTTTGGGACGGTAAAGGGGAAAAATACGCTTGTATTTGATACTTTAGATAAAAATCAACAAACGGCATATTACGACAGCCTTACTTTTGTTCAATATAATAATTTGGATTATAAATCTCTGAAAACCACAATAAAAGAAGCTGAACGATTGGGGATAAGTTTTCAGTATCTGAATTATCGTAAAGCCATAGCATATTACGAACTAAAAAACTATGCAAAAGCCATAAAGTACTACGAAAAAGCCCTTTACGATGTTCCCGATGACATGTTTTTAAAAGAGAGCTTATATTTTGCTTATTTGCAAAGTGGACAAGATGTAAATGCTACTATTTTCGCACAAACACTTCCAAAAACCAGTCAGGAAAGAATTGGATTTTCTTCTTCGTTTCTCGATTTTATCAACTTTTCAGGAGGATATACTTTTAGCGACAACAATGAAAAATTGCGAAACGGCATAGCCAATCTCGATACCATCAATCAGTATCAAGATATGATATCGGGCGGGATAATTTTTGGGCTAAACCTTTCTAACCGCGTAAAACTTATTGCAGGCTATAACCTGTTCAGCACAAAGTTTGAGCGTTTTGCTCAAAATAGTTTACAACACAAAGATATACTGTCGCAACATCAACTTAATATTGGCACGGAATTTTATTTAAAATATAACTTTTCACTCGGTTTTACCGGCGGTTTTTATGCTATTGATAAAAACTATAAATCTACTGCTCAAAATTCAGGAAATGAAACCGAACAAGGAGGGGAACGAGCAAGACAATCTTCTCAATCAATGGATTACAAACTATCGGCATTAATTTTTCTCAACAAACGATTTATCTACGTAACACCTGAAATTTCTTTCGCATACTCCAATTTTGCTTCTTCTCATCAGTTACAGTCTAAGTTGCAACTAACTTATTATCCATTGGGGAATTTGAATTTTTACGGAATTACTTCGGGAGCTATAATTTTTGACAGCGATAAAAAAAGAGGTAACAAGGCTGTTGTTTCTCAAAAGTTAGGCGGTAAATTATTTAAAAATATGTGGTTAGATGGCATGATAAGTGTAGGTAACCATCTGAATTACATAACAGAACGCTCATTTATTGTGTACGATACCTACGACCCAATTTTGCTTATGTCGAATTTAAGCCTCTCTTATTATTTCAAAAAAATAACAGTTTCAACAACTTACTCATGGACACAAAAAGAAGGTTGGGCTTTCACAGATTATTACGCAAAATTATTAAAGTATAAGTATAATAATCATTTAATTAATCTTACAATAAAATGGAATCTTTAAAGAAAACTATAGCAATAGTTATGTTGCTCGTTGTGTGTGGGGTGTCAGCTTCTGCGCAAGTCAGTCCTTCCAAAATTTTTGAAAACAATTATGCCAAAGAAGCTTCCGGCGATTATCAAGGAGCTATCAATGACCTCGTTGGGTTAAATGGTTTCGATTATCACAAATCACTTCGATTAGGCTGGCTCAACTATTTGAATAAAAATTTTGATGCCAGCATTTATTACTATCAGCAAGCTGTAAAGCTACGCCCAAAGGCTGTTGAGGCGTTACTTGGACTTTGCAATCCGCTTGATGCACTTGGAAAAACAGACCAACTTGAAGCCACCTACAAAAAAATTCTCGCTATCGACCCAATGAATTCAAAGATAAATTACGCGCTCGGTAATATCTATTATTATCAAAAAAAATTCGTTTTGGCTGAAAAATATTTCGATTTGGTGATTAGCCTGTATCCTTTTGACTACTATTCAAATCTGATGTCAGGTTGGACAAAATATTTTTTAAACAAAAAAAACGAGGCTAAAATACTGTTTAACACTGTTTTAATAATATCTCCAACCGACAAGTCGGCAAGAGAGGGATTGGCGTTGATTAATTAATTGTTTGATATCATATTGCTTATACAGCATCAGAATTTAAAAGCCCGACAATTTTGTCGGGCTTTTGGTGAAAAATTTTATTCTATTTTACATTTTTTGTTGCGTCTACAGGTAAGTAAACTTGCGCCAGATAAAGGCAGAAAATGTCTTTGGTTTTGTCATTTTGAAGGTAACTTAACACCACATTTATAAAACTTTGTAAACTGTTTAATATTTTTTTCTTTTAATTCTCTGTTTTTAAAATTGTCATTCGCTGCTTTGTCGGGATAGATAATTACACAGTCAACAACTTCGTTGTCGCTTGTAATGTTTAATTTTTCCAAGACTTTCCTATCTCTCGCATAACCACTTAACTGTCGAATGTTATCAATGTCGTATTTCCCATCTTGAGTATAAATCTCTTTGTATTTTGTGTCAATTAAAATTTTGTCGTCCAACTTCATAAAGTCAATATCTCCGTAATGTCCACGTGTCTGCCTTTTGCCGTCTTCCGATAATTGATAAATAATTTTTGAACCATAGGCATCTTTCAGCAAGCTATAAACATATAGTTCAAACAACTTACTCATATCAATCCAAAATGGTGGTAGCTTTTTCTCGTCTGTTTTGTCTGTGTTTATATAAGAATAGCCAAATCTTCTCAAGATTTGTTTTGCTAAGTCAATTGCTTCAACATATTCTTTATACAAAGCGTTTATCTTTATTCTTTTAATTTCTGAATAAGAGATATTTTCCGAAATATTGTTAAATGCTGACAATAGGCGATTTTGCTTTTGAAAGAGTAATTTGTATTTTTCTTTGTCCAAATGTTTTGCAGTGTAGCTTTGAACAAATAATAATGCTTTTTTCAATAAACGATTTTCAAGACAATCTGTACTGTATTCTTGAAAATGGCAATAAATACGGTCTTCTCGTTTTGATACAATGTTTTTTTTGAGATGTTGTGAAAAAATAATTTTTCCTTTAATTTTGCTATTTAGATTTTCTTCCCTAAAAATGTAATTACTTTTTAAACCATGCTTTGTAATTGTTTCAACAAGTGATAAAAAATGAACTACTAAAAATGGTGTTAAATCCCAATTTGCATTTTGGGTTTCAATTTGTGGTTTTTCAAAATCAACATGATAGACATCTTTTATAAATTTAGATATTTCAGAATGATGCAAACAATGCACAAACATTTTTACATAGTCTAAATTTTCAATTTTAGGTTCAACAGCTATGTAGCTTTCATTTTCTTTAATCCAATCGATTCCTATGTAATAGCTTGACCATAAATCGCCATACTTATCAAAACCTAAGCCTAATTTGAAATTATTTTTCAAATCGAGATGCGGGCTTATTTCTAATTTTTGTTGTTTAGAAAATAATCCTTGTTCTTTTATGACAAAAGATTTTTCCATTTTTCAAACTCTTCTTTCATTGCGCTTTTTTCAAGCATAATTATTCCGTCTTTTTCGTATTCTTCTATTAGAGGAATAATTTCAAATTCTAATCGCATTTTTAAATCATCTGCTGATTTGCAAAGAAAATAACTGTGTCCAATCATTAAATCGTCTGCGTTTAAATCAGGATTAATGTTGTTTGAAATGAAATCTTTTATTTTATCAAATAGACTTTCTGCTTTTTCTTTAACACCTTTATCATATTTGTCATAAGAAGAAATTACATTTTTGTCTGATTTAAGCGAAAAAAAAGCAAAACGTCTGCGAATTGCATAATCGATATGACCGATACTTCGGTCTGCAGTGTTCATTGTGCCGATTATGAAGAGATTTGAAGGAACTCCAAACGTTTCTTGTGAATATGGCGACGTTACTGTAATTTCATTTTCCTCACCAATACGCTTATCTTTTTCTAAAAGCGTTATCAGTTCGCCAAATATTTTTGAGATGTTGCCACGATTGATTTCGTCAATAATTAAAATGTATTTTTTATCTGTGCTATCTGCAATATAATCTTTAACATTATATTGTTCCTTTAAGTGTTGCAGAATTCCCCAAACATAAGTTATATTATAAATATCAGCTTCATTACCTTGATACATTTTCTTTATAGCATCTATATTTGCCGGAAAGTCTCTGCCTTCTTCTGCCTCGCTATTGTCAGAACGCACTCTAAATGTTTTACCTCCTCTATAAGTGACTGAAAATTCAGTTTTACTTTTAGTTTTCACTTTGATGATATTTTCAGAACATTCTTCTTTTAGTTTTTCAATAGCATCATTTAAAGAATCCATACTTGTTTTTTCCTTTGCTCTTTCGCAAATAGCTTTGAAAATTCCGTTCTTGATTTGGTATGTTATTTCTTTTGTATTACCATCAATTTCAGGTTTCAATCCTTCCACAAATTCTTCGTAGTCTAAGGACTGATGAAACGTTGTAAATGCAATTTGGTTTGCATTTATCAATTCTTTATAACGTTTCATTAAATCAATTCTACTGCTTGGAAGTTTATTTGAGCCGTCAATTAAAGCAACTGCAATTTCTGCTGTTTTATAAGTTTTACCTGTACCGGGTGCACCTGTAAGGATTAAATTTTTATTAGCTTCAACCAATTTTATAATGCTTTCCATTCCTTTTTGTTTTTCAATTAGACTTGAATTAATCTCTCTTAAATGTTCCAATAATTGCCACGGATATGTAATAATATCCATATTATTATCAGGTTCTAATACTTGCTGAAAAAGTTTACAAATATTGTAACTACACATAAACCAACCGCCATCCAATGAAATATTTGAAGTTGTATAAGTGTTGATTTTGTTTATTAAATCGCCCAAGTCGCTTTCATTTACAATTGTACTTATTAGATTAGGTTGCAGTGAAGCTACAAGACGATTAGTTGCTGCCCTTCTGTCTTGAGATGTGTATGTCCTAATTATTGCTTTAAGCTTATTATAAACATCCCATTTTGGAGTTTCTTGATTCTCCGCAATGATTTTGAGTAACGGGGAAATTTTATTCCAATTAGATTTTATTCTTTCCTTTTCTTTTTTTGTAAAATAACCTTGTTGTAATGAAGAAACACATTGGTGACTTGAGCGTTCAAAGAATTCAAAAAAAACATCTTTGTCCCAATCTTGCCAAGAAATTTTTGTTTTTGCTTCCTCTATGAATTTAGGAACATATTGTTTGTAGCTGTTTAACCAACCGTTCCAAACATCTATTTCATTACAATATTCTTTTAATGTTTTCTTTGTCATTATGGATGTCAATTTTGTATTTTTCCTTTTTGGTTTATGTTAGATTAGTGGTTGTCCTATGGTTGCCACCAATATCTAAGTTACGCAACAAAGATACAATATTTGTAAATATTAAATCTGTGTCCGTTCTAAAAACCATTGGCGCACAATTTCCATTTGTTGTTCTTTGTTTAGGTTGGAGTTGTCGAGCAGCAGCGCATCAGAGGCTTGTCGCAATGGGCTTTCTTTGCGGGTTTGGTCGCGTTCGTCGCGTTCTTTTACGTTAGCCAATACTGCGTCAAAAGATTCTGAAATACCTTTTTCTTCCAATTCTTTGTGGCGTCGGTGTGCGCGGACTTCCGGCTGTGCGGTAACAAAGATTTTTAGTTCCGCAGTAGGAAAAACTACCGTACCAATATCGCGCCCGTCCATAACAATGCCTTTTTGTTGTCCCATCAGTTGTTGCTGACGCACCAATTCTTTGCGAACAAAACCAATCGTGCTTATTATACTTGCCCCATTCGCAACCTCAAGGGTGCGAATTTCTTTTTCTACATTTTTGCCGTTAAGGTAGGTTTCCTGTACACCTTCAGCATTGGTTTTAAAAGCAATATCAATGTTGCTAATCTGTTGTTTTAAGGCTTCTTCATCTACTTTTCCACTTGCTGTAAGCCATCCTTTTTGAAGACAAAACAACGAAACGGCTCGGTACATGGCGCCTGTATCGACATAGATATATCCGAATTCTTTTGCCAACTGTTTGGCAATGGTGCTTTTTCCGCACGAGGAAAAGCCGTCTATGGCAACTACAATTTTTTTCATGTTCGATGAGTGTTTTGTTTATTTGACGCCAAATTCCGATAAGCCTGTACTTAAAGTAAAGTGGTACGAAAGGTTTCCTACTTGGTAGGGCGTGAGAGAAAAGCCGATGTGAAATTTGTATATTTTTACACCGGCACCAAATGAAAATCCGGCGGCTGTTCTAAAGTCGGGAGCTTTCATATCCATACGTCTTTGGTGATTGTAGCTCGCTACGATATAAAAGTTTTTGTGGGGCAACACTTCAACGGTAAAAATAGTGTGGCGGAACAGCATATCAAAAAAATCGGCGGCTTTGGTGTTGGTAGAAACAACTTCTTGACCGGCTTCTTCTTTGCGGTAGCTCAAATCCCAGCGTTGCAGGTCGTGCATGGTCAGAGAAAAGCGGAGTGGGGCGTGCCACAGTTTTTGTGAAATGCCAAGTTGAATATCCAACGGTAGCGATTCGCGATGTTGCTGTCCGTCAATGGAATAGTATCCTGTAAATTGAAATCCAATGTTGCGAATGGCTAAGCCCGCAGAAAACATAATACTATCATTCGTATAGTTGGCGCCTAAATCTAATGCCACGCCAAAACTTTTGTAGCGTTCGTAAACGGAATAAATCGGTTTCAAGGTGGCGCCTACAGTAAATCCTTTGGGCAGTTGTCGGGCGTACATAATATTGATAGCGAAATCTTTAGCCGTAAATTCTCCCAAAATTTGGTCGGTTGGGTCTGTTTCGAGAAATTTTCCATAGTCAATATAATGGATGCCGTATGCCATATAGTTCTTGCCAAAATTGCGTCCGTAAATAGCTGAACCAAAGTTTATTCCGGCTATATAGTTGGCATAGTTCAAACTGAGCATATTGTGCGTTTTGGCTGTCAACAGTGCCGGATTTTGAAACGAGAAGTTGATGTCGCTGTCGCGCAATGATACGTTTGAGCCACCGAAAGCGCCGATGCGTGCCGATGTGGGTAGATTTAGAAATTGGTAAGTGTCTTTTCCTGCTTGTCCGAATAGGGATAAGCTGCAGACCAACATAAATAATATGATGCTATATTGATGTTTCATCAACCGATTTTTTTAGGATTCATGGTAACGATGGGAATTAACATCTCTTCCATAGAGATGCCACCATGCTGAAACGTATTTTTATAGTAATTGACGTAGTAGTTGTAGTTATTGGGATAGGCAAAGAAATCGTTGCCCAAAGCAAAAATATAGGAAGAGCTGACATTGGGACTTGGCAAGCCAAATTTGTCCGGTTGCGTAATTTCAAACACTTCTTTTTTATTGTAGCTTAACGATTTTCCTACTTTGTAGCGCAAATTGACATTGGTGTTTTTGTCGCCGATAATTTTCACCGCTTTATCTACCTGAATGGTGCCGTGGTCGGTGGTTATTATCACTTTAAAATCGCGCTTCGCCAACTCTTTAAAAAGTGTGAAAGCCGACGAGTGGCGAAACCATGATTTTGTAAGTGAGCGGTAGGCTGATTCGCTATTAGCCAACTCACGTATCATTTTTGACTCTGTTCGCGCATGCGATAACATATCCACGAAATTGAGTACACAAACGTTTAATTGTTTGTTTTCCAATTGTTTGAGTTGCTCAACCAGCTTTTCACCGGCTTGTGTGTTATTGATTTTGTGATAGGAAAAATCGATTTTTTTCCGATAGCGCGTTATTTGAGTTTGTATGAGTTCTTCTTCGTTGATGTTTTTATTTTCCTCATCTTCTTCGCCAATCCACAGGTCGGGAAATAATTCTTCTATTTGCAACGGCATAAGTCCTGAGAAAATGGCGTTGCGTGCATATTGCGTGGCTGTTGGCAAAATACTGTAATAAAGTTCGTCATCTTCTATGGTGTAGTAATCGTCCAAAAGCTCTTTGATGAGCCACCATTGGTCTAAACGAAAATTGTCGATGACCACAAAAAAGACTTTTTCATCATTATCGATGAGCGGGAAAATCTTCTTTTTAAAGATATCGGGGCTCATCATAGGTCGCATTTCAGGATTTTCGAACCAAATGGGATAATTCTTTTTTATGTATTTGGCGAAAACACCGTTAGCCTCTGTTTTTTGCATCGCCAGCAGGTCTTGCATTCGATTTTCCGCTTCATCGAGAGTTAATTCCCAATAAACCAGCTTTCTGTATAAATCAGACCATTCTTCGTGTGTCAGCGATTCGCTTATTTGTGCACCTATTTTGGCAAATTCCGATTGATAATTGACGGTAGTCTGTTCGGAAATGATTTCTTTTTTGTGGATGTGCTTTTTCAGCGTCATCAAAATTTGGTTGGGGTTTACCGGTTTGATGAGATAATCGGCAATTTTGTTGCCAATAGCCATATCCATAATGTTTTCTTCCTCACTTTTGGTAATCATTACCACAGCAAGATTGGGGCGTTTTTGTTTTATCAGCGCCAAAGTTTCCAATCCGCTTAAGCCGGGCATATTTTCGTCAAGGAAAACAATGTCGTAGTCGTTGGCTTCACATAGGTCAATAGCGTCTTGTCCGTTTGTGGCAGTAGTTACCTGATAGCCTCTTTCTTCCAAAAAGATGATATAAGGGCGCAACAAATCTATTTCATCGTCCAGCCACAATATGGAATCTGTTTTCTTTGCCATAGTGTTAGAAATTTTTAGTGAAGAAGTCAACGTATTGTTCCCAAGTGAAATAGGTTCCGATTAATGATAAATTTTCCGCAGAGATACGCATATGCCGGCAGTTTGCTTCGGCTATTCTTTCTGTTAGAGACGGTTCTTCCATCAACAATTTTTCATACCACAACACTTCTTCGTAGTTTTCAAAATTCGATATCACCAAACACTCCTTTCCGTCAATTTTTCGCACTGCCAAATCGAAGTCTTTAATAAGAAACTTAGAAAAATTGAACGCTGCTAAGTCAAACAGCAGTTTATTAGTTGTTTTTTTGTCGGCTGTGTTTTGTACAAGAATTAATGTAAACGGAGTGTTTTTTTCGGGAGTAAGTTCTTGTGTTTTTCCGGTTTCTTCCTTTTCGATTGCTGCAAGATTTTCTTCGCGGCGTTCCATCAGCGAACCGTGTGTGCCGCCTTGTTGTGCTTCTTCGCCTTGGCTCATTAGTGCCAAAATATCTTTCGACATAGGAGTTACGTCGCTGTTAGGGAATTTTTTAATCAATTCGGTAAGCGCATTGAAAAATGTGTCTGCAGGCTCTGTTTTCCCTATGCTCAAAGCGTTGAGAAACGTAAATTTAGGCAGCAATGGCGACAGCGGATATTCTTCCGATATGTAGCGATAGTTTTTGAACACTTCCTGAAAATTGTTGTTGGTGTAGGCAGTATAGGTAGCTTTGTACAAATCGTCTTGTATTTTGTACATTTTTTCCATTCGCTCCAAATAGTCGGGTTGCGAAAGTATGATGGCATACTTGCTTTCCGGAAAATCCCTAACTATGACGTTACGTGCAGCATCTGCCTCTTGTGATTGTTCTTTTTTCTGATAAATTTGGTAGAGATTATAGTAACTGTCAACTTTACGTTCGTCTTTCGGGAAGCGCTGTTGGAAAGTAAGGAACATTTCAATGGCAGAATCAAAGTCTTCTAATTTGTTTTTGTAAATTTCGCCCAAAGCAAAAAGTCCATCGGCAATCAGTTCGTTCGATTTTTGGAATTGCGCTTCGGTTTTTGGAATTTGTGCCAAGTAAAATTCAGGATTTTTGTTGTCTTCCGGTAAACTGTCTTTTTTAAGTTGTTTTATGGAGTCGGGCAGTTGCTCGGTGTCGGCAGCCGTTTCTTCATTTGTCAATATCTGTGCCGATTTGTTCATTCTTCGCCAGTTGTCTTCCAATTTTCGGCGTCCCCAGCGGCGTTGAAATTCTGCACGCCCTTTGTTCATAAGTTGCGGATTGTAGAAGTACCATTCGGTTGAGCCTGCTCCGATTAGGTCGTTAGCCATTGAGTTGTTGCCAAATCTGTTGAAACCAAGGTCGCCTTGTGCTTGTATGGCATCTTCCGCTGCTTTTGCTTTGGCTTCTTCTTCCTCTTTGATAATTTGTTTTATAATTTTATCAATCACTTCGCGTTGTTCCTTTTCCGATAGTTTGGCGAGATTTTGCAAACTGTCTTGCAATTGTACTTGTGCATAATTGGTGGCAATTTCGCCCAACACTTCGGCAAGTTTAGAGACACGCGGATAGTCGCTGTTGTCGGTTTTCATCAATTGTGCGGCTTCTTCAAAGCAGGGATGCGCCTCAACGTATTCTTTGTTTTTGTAGTACAAATCGCCGAGCGTAGTAAGTGTCAATGCTTTTTCTACGCCGTTTCGAGTGCTTTTTTCTATGGAAAGTTTATAGTTTTCTATAGCTTTCTTTTCGTCGCCATTTTTGATGTAAATGTTGGCTATGGCAAGATAGATTTGGTCTAAATAATCGGCATTATTATCGTTTTTTGCCATTTTGGTCAGTTCCTTTATGGCTTTATCGGGATGTTTGGTTTCTATTTGCAGCGCATTGAGTTGTGCGTTGAACTTAAATAGGTATTCAGGATTTGATTTTACTACCAAATTGAAGCGTTCGAGTGCTTTTTGCGGTGAGTTTTCTAACAAATACAATTGTCCCAAAACGTAATTGAAACGCATACGTTGGTATTTGTTTTTTTCTTTGTCGGCTGCCACTTCCAAAAACGGAATTGCTTCTTTACCTCGATTTCTCTTGAGCAGTAAATCAGCTTTTGTCGCAGCAAAAAGTGGTGTAAGTCTTTGTGTTACATCGTTTTCGTTGATTTTTTCCAGTGACTCTTCCGCTTCGAACAGCCAACCCATTTCGGCATAGCCGCGTGCTATCCAAATTCGGCTTTCGGTAACTACTTCCGGCTCGGTAGAGAAGTGGCGAATAATGTAGAAGAATGTACTTACCGACTCCATGAAACTGCTTTTGTGAAATTCAGCTTGACCGAGCAATATCCACGCTTTTTTAATCATGGGATTAAATTCTTCCTGTTTCAGAAAGTTTTGGTATTTGGGGTCTTTCAGTTTTTTCGGATTTCTTTTCGGCTTGGCTTTTATGGAGTGCTGTTTGATGGATTTTCGGCACTTTTCGATGGTAACATCCATGTTAGCGGCTATGGCTTGTCCGTTTTCGTGCACGCTAATAGGAAAAAGCGGCAACAATTGCGAAAAATCGTCTTTGTGTGCCTTTTCCATGTTCCGTATGCCTTCGTTGAAACTGTTAGTTGCGTTGAAATGAATGTTGTAGCGAGTGGTAGTGGTATGAAACGTGCGTGTCGCCCACGTGTTTTTTTTCGTGGAGCAACCAAAACAGCACACTGTGGCTAACAAAAGGAATATGTAGCGTTTTTTCGTCATGTAGATAGCCTTAAAATAATAAACTTTTAAATGCCGAATTTATTGCATTGTTAACTGATTTTTAGGGATTAAAAGTGTTGTAGTCGGTCATTTCTTCCTCGTCTTCCAATAGCTCTTCGTTTTGTCGGGTTTTTATTTCCAAATTTTTGTGAATAATCGATTGATTTTGGTTGCTTGGGTCGTTGAGTATTTTCCAAAGTTTGTCCTTTAGTTCCGATATGCCTAATCCGGACACCGAAGAGATAAAAATAGTAGTAATGTCCTTCGGTAACTCTTTTTTCATTTCCGCCATCAGTTCGTTGTCTACCATATCGCACTTCGAAATGGCTAAAATGCGGCTTTTGGTAATTAAATCGGGATTGTATTTTTCCAGTTCGTCCAATAGAATTTGGTATTCCTTTTTAATATCTTTGCTGTCTGCTGGAACCATAAACAACAACACAGCGTTGCGTTCGATGTGGCGTAAAAACCTTAATCCAAGTCCTTTACCTTCAGATGCACCTTCAATAATGCCCGGAATATCAGCCATGCAAAACGATTTTCCTTCGCGGTATGAAACAATGCCCAAATTGGGCACTAACGTTGTAAACGGATAATTGGCTATTTCCGGCTTTGCTGCCGAAACAACGGAGAGAAGTGTGGATTTGCCTGCATTGGGAAAGCCTACCAATCCGACATCAGCCAACATTTTCAGTTCCAAAATGATACTACGCTCTTGAGCCGGTTCGCCGGGTTGTGCAAAGCGCGGTGTTTGTCGTGTAGGCGATTTGAAGTGCCAATTGCCCAATCCGCCACGTCCACCTTTCAATAATAGTATTTCTTGACCGTCATCGGTTATTTCACACAAAAATTCGCCTGTGGTACCGTCGTAAGCTACTGTGCCACATGGCACCTCAATTATTTTGTCTTCACCGTCTTTGCCTGTGCTACGGCTTTTACTGCCGCCTTCACCGTCTCCGGCAAAAATGTGGCGTTCGTATTTCAAGTGTATCAAAGTCCAATAATTACTATTGCCACGTAATATAATATGTCCGCCACGTCCGCCGTCGCCACCGTCGGGACCACCTTTAGGGACATATTTAGCCCGCATAAGGTGTGCCGAACCGGCACCGCCGCGTCCTGAGCGACAGAGAATTTTTACATGATCAATGAAGTTGGATTCTGACATAAGTCGAATGGTTTAATTGAATCTATTATTTGTTCAATTTGTTTAAAACACGTTTCGATACTAGTGGTATTGCTTATGGCATTGTAACGTTGTGTGTGTTTGTAAAAATTGATAATGGGTTCAGTTACTTGATGGTAAATTTTCAAGCGTTTGTATATGGTTTCAAGATTATCATCATTTCGTCCTGATGTTTGACCGCGTTTGAATAATCGTGCGATGAGTTCTTTCTCTTCTACTCGCAGGTCAAGCATCAACGACAGTTTGGTGCCGTTGTTAATCAGCAATTCATCTAAGGCTATCGCTTGTACCACGGTGCGCGGAAATCCGTCAAAAATAAAACCTTTATAAAAATGTTTATGTTCCTGAAATTTTTGGTTAAGCAAGTCGATAATTAAATCGTCGGGTACTAAATTTCCTTTGGAAATGAGCGCATCGGCAGTTTTTCCGACAACAGTGCCTTTGGTAATTTCTTCGCGTAAGATGTCGCCGGTTGAAAGGTGCATCAACCGGTATTTTTGGGCGATGAGTTTGCTTTGAGTTCCTTTTCCTGCACCCGGAGCTCCTGAAATAACGATGTTTAGCATGATAGTCGTTTTTATTCGGGCATCAAGGTGTAGATGTCTCGCAAGTTACGTCCGTAACCGTTGTAATCTAATCCGTATCCAACGATGAATTCGTTCGGAATACGCAGAGCAACATAATCCAAAGGAACTTTAAAGCGCAGTGCATCCGGTTTTAAGAGCAGTGTTGCCACATAAAGCTCTTCTGCACCATGCGAGCGCAGTTGTTCAATAATTTTCTGCATGGTCAATCCCGAATCCACAATGTCTTCTATTATAATGACGGGACGATTTTCCACATCGTGGTCAAGTCCAAAAATTTCTGTTACCACGCCTGTGCTTTGTGTGTTGGTGTAAGAAGCCACTTTAATGAAAGTGATTTCCGAGGGAATAGTAATTTGCTTAATCAGGTCGGAAGCAAACATAAAAGAGCCGTTTAGGATACTGACAAAAAGCGGGTTTCTGTTTTTAAAATCCGTATTTATTTGTTCCGAAATGGTTTTAATTGCTTCTTGTATTTTTTTCTCGGGAATGCTGAGCGCAAATTTCTTGTCTAAAATTTGAACTTTTTTCATATCGCAATTAATTTTTTAAATACCTTGCAAAGATACATTTTTTTGCCCATTTAAAGCTGAACTTTTAAGGTTATTCAAAAAAAAACTGTATTTTTGCATTTAATACTGTTAATACAAAAAAGCATGAAACATAAATTTACACAGCAATCGTTCACGTTGGCAATAAAAATAGTGGCGGTAATTTGTTCGCTCGGCATCATTTTCTATTTTATGCCTCGCGCCAAAAATTTTGGATATACATTTGAGGTTGGCAGACCGTGGCAATATGAATTGCTGACGGCTTCGTTTGATTTTCCCATATACAAATCCGATAAAGAGATAAAAAAGGAAGAAGATAGCCTATTGACCAAATTTGTTCCGTATTTCAATTTGAATGGCGATTGCGCCAAAGAACAACTAGATAAGTTTTCCGAAGAAACAGATAATAAATTGGATGCTCGTTTGCACGCATTTGTGGCGAAGCGATTGAAAGAAATTTATGCCAAAGGCGTTGTCAATTTCACTCAATTGGAAAAACTGAAAGATTTTGGAGTCAAAGAGATTTCCGTAATTACCAAAAATGTTGTGGCGGGAGTTTGTCCTATCGATGATGTGTTTACCACAATAGAAGCGTACGATTATCTTTTTCAAGATGTTTCCGATATGGATACAAAGACACTGCGCACGTTCAATATGAACCGTTACATTGTTGAAAACTTGATTTATGACGAAAAAAAATCGGAACAGGTCAAAGAAGAATTGTTAAGCACTGTGTCGCGTACTTACGGTTTGGTACAAGCGGGTGAACGCATTATTGACCGTGGTGAAATAGTAACCGAAAACGATTATAAAATTATCAATTCGCTGAAAATCATCACCGAGCAACAACAACATTTATCGAAACAAAAAACTTATCTGATGGTGGTGGGCGAACTATTGATTATTGTTATTATTGTGGGTCTGTTTTTGCTTTACCTTTATTTGTTTCGTCCAAAGTTTTTTTATTCAACAAGAAGTCTTCTCTTTTTCTTAGCGATTTTAGTGGCAATGGTGGCAATGGCTTCTTTGGCAATGCGTCACACTTCGTTGAGTCCGTATATTTTGCCGTTTGCTCTGCTGCCCATTATGGTGCGCGTGTTTTTCGATTCACGGACAGCTCTGTTCGAGCATATTACGGCGGTATTGTTGTCATCGTTCGTTATGCCTAATCCGTATCAATTTGTGCTCATACAAATTATTGTCGGTATGGTGGCGGTTTCTACGCTGAAAAACATGGAACAACGTTCGCAACTGATACAGACGGCTTTTTGGATTTTTCTTACCTATTCGTTTACCTATTTGGCACTGATGCTGATGAAAAGCGGTACGTTGGAAAATATTGATTGGTGGAATTTTGCTTCATTCGGGGTAAATGGACTGTTGCTGTTGTTTGCTTACGGTTTTATCTATATAATTGAAAAGACGTTCGATTTTTTGTCGGATGTTACGCTGATAGAACTTTCCAATATCAATAGCAAATTAATGACGGAATTTTCAGAAAAAGCTCTGGGCACTTTCCAACATTCGCTTCAAGTGTCGAATTTGGCAACAGAGGCTGCCAAAAAAATCAATGCCAACACATTGTTGGTGCGTACGGGTGCGCTCTATCACGATATTGGTAAATTGACCAATCCTATTTTGTTTGTCGAAAATCAAGTGAATTATAATCCGTTGATGAATTTACCGTTTGAAAAAGCTGCCGAAGTAGTAATAAATCATGTTGCCGAAGGTGTGCGGTTGGCTGAAAAACACGGTTTGCCTCGCCAAATTATCGATTTTATCAAAACGCACCATGGGAAGAGAAAAGCTTCTTATTTCTACAATTCGTACAAAAATCAATTTCCTAACCAGCCTATTAACGAAGCGAGGTTTACCTATCCGGGTTCGTTGCCCAATACAAAGGAAACTGCTATTTTGATGATGGCAGATGCTGTGGAAGCATCGTCGCGGAGTTTAAAAGAGCACACCGAAGAAGAAATAGATAATTTGGTTGATTCTATTATTGACGCTCAAATAGCCGAAGGTTCGTTCAAAAATGCGCCGATAACTTTCAAAAACATAGAAACGGTAAAAGGAGTTTTCAAAGCAAAACTGAAAAATATTTACCATAGTCGTATCAGCTATCCCGAACTAAAAAAAACTTCCAACAATGAAGAAACAAACCAAGCGTAGATGTGCGTTTTTTGCATCATTAGCGGCAGTAGCGGTGCTTTCCTGTTTTTTTTGGTTCCGCATTGATTTAACACAGGAAAAACGTTTTAGCATCGCTAAGCAAACCAAGCAACTGATAGGTCAGATAGATACGCCGGTCAACATTGTATGCTATTTGGGCGGTTCTGTCGATGCCAATATTGCCCATTTGAAAAACGCTATGGAAAATATGGTGGAAGAGTTCAATAGCTACTCGTCAAAAAAAATACAATTAGAGTTTGTTAATCCGTCTGTTGCCAATTCCGATGAAGAACGTGTGAAAAATTACTTGGCGTTGGAGCGGCAGGGTATGCGGGGGTTGAGTGTGGCGCGTAAAGAAAAAAACGGCAAAATTTCGCAATCGGTGGTGTTCCCTTGGGCGCATGTGGTGATGCACGGTGATTCGTTGCTTATTCCGTTGTTCGAAAACAATTCGCAGACTTCCACAGTGCAATTAATAGCACATTCTATCGAAGATATGGAATTTCGATTGACCGATGCCATTCGTGCTTTGTCTAAAAAAACGGTCGATAAAATTGCATTCATCGAAGGGCACGGCGAGTTGGACGAGCAATATGTATATGATGCAGAATCGGCATTGAGTCGCTATTTTCAGGTGGACAGAGGCGTTATCGGTTACGATGCGGCTGTGTTGGATGAATATAAAGCCATTGTGGTGGCGCAACCTAAAGATAAATTTTCGGAAACCGACAAATATATTATCGACCAATATTTTATGAATGGCGGTCGTGTGATGTGGCTAATTGACGGCATTGAATTTTCGGAAAAAACATTATCGAAAAGTGGCATTTCGCCCGTTTTGCCACTTGATGTGAATTTGCAGGATATGCTTTTTCGTTACGGTGTGCGCATATTGCCGTCGGTATTGGAAGATATGCAGTGCGCTTATATGCCGGTGAATGTTGCGCCCGCAGGGCAGCCCGCTCAATTTGAAGCGTTGCCTTGGTTTTATGCACCGTTGTTGATAACATCGCCTTACCATCCCATTACCAAAAACAGTATGCAGGTAAAGGCAAATTTTGCTTCTGTTCTGGAGTTTACCAATAATTCTAACGATGTAGAAAAGGACGTATTACTAATAACTTCCAATGCAACTCGTATTTCGCGCGCTCCGACTGAAATAAAGATGGCGGCAATGCCCGAAATTGACCCCCAGACTTATTTTAACACAAAATATCAGCCTGTAGCTGTGGCGATGAAAGGAACGTTTCCATCTGTTTTTACCAACCGTATAACGCCGCCCGAAATACCAATGCTGCTCCAAAAAAGGATATTAGCGTGCCTACGCGTATGATAGTAGTGGCTGATGGCGATGTGATACGAAACGATGTTGAATACAAAGGTTCTTCT
>Ga0116174_10000792_pt1 | contig 30530 bp, 28 predicted proteins | sample AD_UKC087_MetaG_FD_89801 | JGI IMG/M metagenome (GOLD analysis project Ga0116174, IMG submission 89801) | Active sludge microbial communities of municipal wastewater-treating anaerobic digesters from USA - AD_UKC087_MetaG | ecosystem: Engineered > Bioreactor > Anaerobic > Digestate | place: USA...
CCTTGACGGCCGCGATTCCCATGATGAGAAACATAAGGGATATCTCGATGTTCAGGCCGACGAGGATCTGGTAGGCGGTCTTTCCGGGAGTACCCCACAGGGGCGCGTAGCCGCTCGCGCGCATGATGACGGCATTCCAGATCTCCGCGTGCCAGTCCATGGCCCAGAAGGCGAGCCCGCCGCACACGGCGCGCCAGTCCTTTTTCCCGATATCGACGAAGTACACGTAAATGACGACGAGCAGGAACGGAATGACGTACCACTCAAACCGAGAACCGTCCCTGAGTATCGACAGTGCCTGCTGTGCCGACGGCGCCATGTTCTACCTCCCGAACGGAGAATGTGTATCGCGCCCCACGCCCCGGAGCGCGGTGTGAGCCGACGTCAGGCCGAGTCCGGCCCTCCGCGCGGGAGAGACCCCCGGCCGGCCATTACATCGCGTCCTACTTTATGCTGAACTTCCCGCCGCCCCAGCCGATGAGCAGGAGCGCCTTCCCCGTATCCGGATCGACCACCTTGATATCGGTCCCGATTTCGGGCAACACGAACTCGATCTGCTCGAGGTCCTTTTTGGCGATCCGCGCGCGTATCCGGTCCTCCGAGGGGAAACCCGTGTACTCGCTCCATTTTCCACCGGGTTCGGGGACAAGCAGGCGGAACATGGCGCACATGCATCCCGCGCCGCAGGGCCTGTTTACGGCAACGACCGTGACGCCCGGCGCAGTGAACAGGGCCACCTGCATCGAATAATTCTCCGAGCGGGCCTCGATATAGCCGGCGGGAATATTCGCCTTCGTGATCAGCTTCCTTTTGAAAGCGGCCGAGAGGTCGGGCGGTGTTATTTCACAGTAGAAGCAGTCGTCCGGAAGCGCAAGGTAATAGTCCATCACGCTCATCTTCTTCGTCTGCGCCTGGGCGCCGCCGGCGGAGGCAAGTACCAGCGCGAGCATCAGGGCGAGCGGCGGGGCGTGTCTTTTCATGGCGGAGTCTCCGGTGATGACGGTAATCGCGTCCCCGGCGGGACTGTTGACGCATACACCTCCCGAGCGCAAATGTCAAAGCAAATCCTGAGGGCCGTCCCGGAAACCACCGCGGGTAATCTGTTTTTACTTGAAAATTCTTCCGAAAAATAAAGCCTGAGGCACGTATTTACATTTTCGAAAAGAAGGGATCCCATGAGCGATCGTACAGTGGACCGGATAATCGTCGCCGGCGTTGCCGGTATGGTACTTGTTGCATTCGTTCTGGCGGGCACGGGCGCCATGGCGGGGCGATTTCTGATGGGAGCTGGCCTGATCACATACGGGACGGCCGGGCTTATCAGGCGTCGCATCCTTATTTCGCCGGCTGCCAACCTGCTCCAGGGCGCCGCGGCCGTCCTGGTCTCGCTTCTCTTCATCGGCGGCGGAATCATCGTACTATACTGATTTAGCCGCCGTGTAATAAAATTACATATTGACCGATTGGCGGCATGTATAGTACTGTCCCCGAAAAAAGCCCCTCCTCACCGGGGATCGGGTGTGGCCGGGGCATACGACGGCAGACGCATCATGATACATAAAAAACCGTTCTCATTGCTGGGATCTCTCCTCACGATGCCGGAGCCGGCGCCCGGTATCGACAACGAGGAAATCGGCCGCAAGCGGCTGATGGCGGTATTCCTGAGCATCCTCATCACCCTGTTCATCTATTTCGGTATCACGCACGTCACCAGGGGCATCCTCCACTTCGGGATCGTCAACCTGCTTACGGCGGCGACCTTTTTCGGCTTTATATTAGCGCTCGGCAGAATGAAACGGGGCCTCGCCCTGTACCGCGCGGTCGCGGTCATCACCTGGATACTGTTCTTCTACTGGATGTACACGGGCGTTTTCGACGGCTATTCGAGCATATGGGTTGTGACCTACCCCCTGTTCGTTTTTTATCTGCTCGGCAAGAGGGAGGGGGCGATCTGGACCTCCACGATCGTTCTGATGTGCCTGTTCATCTTCATCAATCCGGGCCGTTTACTTGCGTCGTACGAATACTCCCCCCTCTTCATCCAGCGCCACCTGGGAACCATGCTGATCATCATACTCTTTACCTACAGCTACGAGTCGGTGCGACAGCGATACAAAACGGCCATGGAGAAGGAACAGGCCGAACTCCGCAGGCACAAGGAGCGGCTCGAAGAGCTCGTAAACGAAAGGACGATGGAGATCAGCGCCAAGAACCGCGCCCTCTCGGAGGCGCTCGAGGAGCGGGAGAGGATGCAGTCGTGCCTGGTCCAGGCGCAGAAGATGGAGGCCCTGGGTACCCTGGCGGGGGGAATCGCCCACGACTTCAACAACCTCCTTGTCGGCATAATCGGAAGCATCAATATGGTGGAGTACCTCGTCGAGCGCGAAAAGCCCCGCTCTCACGATGAGATGCGCCGCTACCTCGGCATAGGTCTCGAATCGTCGAAACGCTCGGCGGAGCTCATCAAACGTCTCCTGACCCTTTCGCGCGAGCACGAGCTCGCCCTTGCCCCTGTGGACATCGCCGCGTCCATTAAAAGCATGCAGGCCATCTGCGAAAACAGTTTTCCCAAGAGCGTATTGCTCGAGTTCCGCGTTCCCCCCGAACCGCTGACGGTAATGGCCGATTCCGTACAGATAGAACAGGTGCTCCTCAACCTGTGCATCAACGGATCGCAGGCGATGACCCTCCAGCGACCGCCGGGCGAAAGGGAGGGCGGACGGCTCTCGGTGAGCGCGTCCATGCTTCTGGCCGCGGAGCTGCCGCCGGAGGCACGGGGCGAGGCCGAAAGGTGGGTATGCGTCGACGTGGAGGATACCGGAATCGGGATCGACGAGGCGGACATTGCCCGCATTTTCGACCCCTTCTTCTCGACGAAGCTGAGCGGAGGCGGCACCGGACTCGGGCTCTCGATATCCTACAGTATCGTCAAACAGCACGGCTGCACCATAGTGGTCCGATCGGAGAAGGGGAAGGGCTCTACATTTTCGGTCTACCTCCCGGCGGCCGCTCCGGGGGCGGTCATCGCGGGACGTGCCGAGAAGCGTGCGGGCGGCCCTGAGAGGTCGGGCAGGATACTCGTCATCGACGACGAAAAATTCATACTGAAAGTCTCGAGCGGAATTCTGGAAAGCCGGGGATGGGACGTCCTCACGGCGGAAAGCGCCGAAAGCGCGCTCGAAATTTTCGCCACGCGGTGGGAAACCATCACCGCGGTCGTTATCGATCTCTCCATGCCCGGGATGTCGGGGCTCGATCTCTTCCTGAAGCTCAAGGCGATCGATCCGGGCGTAAAGGCGGTCCTGTGCTCGGGCATGCTCGATAATGAGGTACGGAAGGCCGCGCTGGAAATCGGGATGCGCGACGCGATCCAGAAGCCCTACGACGTGGAAAAGCTTCTGGAAATTATCGAAGAGCTCACTGAGGAATAGCCGTACACTCCCCGCTCAGAGGCGGACCTCCCCGCGCATGTAGAGCACCGCCTTCCCGGCGATCTCCGTGCGCTCTCCGCGGTCGCGGCAGCGCAGGAAGCCCCTTCTGGCCGAAAGCTGAACGGCCGAAAATTCGCTTTTCCCCAGAATATCGCGCCAGTACGGAACCAGCGTGGTGTGCGCCGAACCGGTGACGGGATCCTCGTCGACGCCCGCGCGCGGCGCGAAAAAACGCGACACGAAATCGCACTCGCTTCCGCGCGCCGAGACGATGACGCCCCGCGCGTCGAGCCGGGCAATCCTCCCCAGGTCCGGTTTCAGAGCGAGAATGTCGTTCTCGCTCCGGAATATCAATAGATAATCGGTCTTTCCCCGGTACGTCTCGACGGGTGCGATGTCGAAGCAGGAGGCGATCTCTCCGCTCGTGTCGATCTTCCGTATTACATCCACGGGGAAATCCATCACGAGCCAGCCCCCCTCCTTCCTCACTCCGAGCGGGCCGCTCCTCGAACCGAAGCTCACTCCCGTGGACGAGTGCCCCTCGTACTCGAAGAGCACGTGCGCCGCGGCGAGCGTGGCGTGTCCGCAGAGGTCGACCTCCACGGCCGGCGTGAACCAACGGATGTGGTACCCGTCGTCGCGCCGGATGTAAAAGGCCGTTTCGGACAGGTTGTTCTCGCGGGCCATGTCCAGCATGAGCCGGTCGTCCGGCCAGCGGTCGGCGAGCGGGCAGACCGCCGCGGGATTGCCCGCGAACAGGCGGTCGGTAAACGCGTCGACCTGATAGATAGTAAGATTCATACGCTTCCCCCTCAGGCGCGCCATGAACGGTCCGAACGATGAACGCGATAGCACCGGCACCGGAGTTTGTCCAGCGCTTTACGGCGGCGGGGTCGGTCACCAGCAAATTGTGTTTGCGTTTCATCCTGATTCGATCCATACTCCCGCGGACAGAAGCGCGTCCCGCACGGACGGCGCACACACCACAGATCGGAGGACTGAATGAATTATTACCTGGACGTATTGAAAAAGTACGCGGTGTTCAGCGGCAGGGCCCGTCGCAAGGAATACTGGATGTTTTTCCTGTTCAACATCATCATCGGCTTCGCCATCGGCCTTGTCGAGGGCTTCCTGGGAACCATGGGCATACTCGCGATCATTTATACGCTGGGAGTCCTCATCCCCGGTCTCGCCGTTGCCGTCCGAAGGCTCCACGACACCGACCGCAGCGGCTGGTGGCTTCTTATCGCCTTCGTCCCGATTATTGGCGGCATCATCCTTCTTGTATTTATGGTCAGCGACAGCCAGCCCGGCGAGAACCGCTTCGGCCCCAACCCCAAGGCCTGAGCGGAATTACATCCAGCGTACGCGAAAGGCGGCCGTATGGTGCCGCCTTTCGTATCTGTCCGGACAGAGGAGCCCTCACCTTCCCTCCGGCTCGAGCTCGAACGTGTGCGTCGGATGGTACTTCATATGCCAGAAAAACGGGACGATAAGGCACACCCCCGCTACCGCCGGCGGATGGATCTTTTCATCCCGTGTGATCTGCGCGTTGAGGTTCCGGTAACCCTTCTTCCTGAGGGTGATCTGTGTGACCGAATAGGCGATCTTGGTGTCCGTCATGGCGTACGGCGTTGTACCGACATGTACGGCGTCGATATACAGATCGGCCCCCTCCGGATTGGAATGGATGACCGTCGAGCTCGCGCAGTGCGGCGCGCCGAGCGCCAGAAGCGCGAGCACGAGCGGGACGATTCCGGTTGTTCTTCGCATACCCTCCTCCCGTACGAGTGTGTACACGTATCATTAAACGGGACCGCGGCTGAAATCAATAAGATTACATAGCGTGCCTTTCCCCGTGGAGGAAGCCGGCGCGGCGGCTCATCGAGCCGCGGCCAGATCGCGCTCGAGGGCGGCGATGGTGAGCGGAGCCGAACCCTCGTAATGGTTGTTGACGTTGACGATGACGCTCTTCCCCGCGGCGTTAAAGCCCTTTATGAGCGACACGATCGGGCCCGTGTCGCGGGGCTCGACGATCGCGTCCCACTTCCCGCCGGCGCGCTCCTCCATTAATGCGCGGTCGCCGCCGAGCAGCCGCACGACCACGGGCGACGCGAGCAGATGGCCGTAGCTCGCGGCGATCCCGGCGATGGAGGGCATGTATTGCTTTTCCGACAGTACGTGAACGAGTCCGTGCCGGGCAAGGAATTCGAAATAGTCCGCGGTGAGATAATTGCCGTTTCTGCTTTCAATACCGATCGGTATATCGCGCGGCACGCGCCCGGCGAACACGGCGAGCGCCTCCATGAAGGCCTCGCGGCCGGGCATCTTTTGCCTGTTGAGGTACTCGAACTCGAGCATGACCACGTCGATTCGCGGAACGAGCGGAGCGACGCGATCCAGAAACTCCGCATAGGTATCCGGAGAGAGGAATTCGGGATTGGGCCGTCCGCCTTCGCCGGGGGCGCGAACGAGCGTGAGCGCGCGGGGCGCCTTTATCGTGAACGAGAAGCCCGGCGGCACGGCCTCGTTATACGCGTTCACCTCCGACCGCGAGGGCATCTTGTAAAACCAGCTGTCGACTTCCGCGGTCGAGTATTTTTGCGCGTATTCCGCCAGGTATTCGACTGAGCGGGAGCGCTTAACGCCGTACACCAGGCCGATCCACGAGTGGTAGTTCCACGAACAGGCGCCTATTTTAACGTACGGAGTCCGCGCGCCTTTGCTGGGCATGAGCTCTCTCCCGGCCCCGCCCGTCAGGCGCTTTTCAGCCGCCGCGCCAGCTCGCGCGCGATCGCCGCGCAGCCGTCCAGGTCGGCGGCCGTCGGCGCGCACTTCGCCTCGACCACGGTGTCGATGAGATCGAACTCGGAGGCTTCCGCGAACTCCTTCAGTGCCTTGACCGCGCCGCCGCTCCAGCTGTACGAGCCGAATATGCCGAGCACATGGTTTTTCAGGTTGTTCATCCGTATCAGGTTGACCAGATGGCTCATGGGCGGAAAGAGGCCGTTGTTGTAGGTGCAGCTCCCCAGCACGAGTCCGCGGTACTTCCAGATCTCGTTGATGATGTATGAGACATGGGTCTTCGACACGTCGTAAAGCTTGATGTCGCTGATACCCTCCTCGGCGAGGACCCGCGCCGTCGCCTCGGCCATCACCGCCGTGTTGCCGTACATCGAGCCGTATACGATAACCACGCCGGGTTCGGTGTCAAACCTGCTCCAGCGGTCGTAGAGCTCGACGATCTTCTGCGGGCGGCCGCGCCACACCGGCCCGTGGACAGGGCAGATCATGGAGATGTCCAGGCCCGCGAGCTTGCCGATGGCCGTCTGAACCTGCCGGCTGTGCTTGCCGACGATATTGGAATAATAGCGGCGCGTTTCCGACTCGTAGAAGTCCCAGTTTATCTCGTCGTCAAAGATGGGCCCGTTGAGCGCGCCGAAACCGCCGAAGGCGTCCTGGGAGAAGAGTATTTTACCGGCGCGCTCATAGCTCATCATCGATTCCGGCCAGTGCACCATGGGGGTCATGTAGAAATCGAGCTTCGTGTTGCCCAGGTCCAGGCTGTCGCCCTCCTTCACCTCGATGAACCTGTCGCCGATGCCGTAAAAGGCCTTGAGGAATTCTCCGGTCTTTTTATTGCCGACGAGCTGCACCCCGGGATGGAGCTCAAGCACCGCGCGGATGGAGCCCGAATGGTCCGGCTCCATGTGGTGAATGACCAGGTAGTCGAGTGTGCGGCCTTTCAGGATACTCTGGATCTTGAACATGAAGCTGTCGACTTTCGTAATCTTTACGGTGTCGAGCAGGGCTGTCTTCTCACCCGTAAGGATGTACGAATTGTACGAGATGCCGTTGTCGAGGGGCCAAAGGTTTTCGAACAGGTGCGTCTCGCGGTCGTTTACGCCGATGTAATGCAGATTGTCGGTAATCTTGACAGAAAGAGTGTTCATGGATCGATACGCTCCTTGTTTTCCGTTACGGATGTCAGTACACGGATTGTGAGGGCTGGCCGGGGAAATGCAATCATTTTACGCGAGCGGCCGCGCAATGGGCACAGGGGTATATCCGGCGCAGGACGACGGGTAACCGAAGCGGTTTCCGGCAGGGTGGCGTGTCATGAGGATATGGCGAACCCGGCAGGGCCTACAGGGTGACGAAGAACCGGAACGGCCGGATATCCCGTCAATTCCGCGGGGCGGGATATCCGGTTATGGACGCGATGTCTTTATAGAGCGGCTCGAGTTTTTCATATGTCCGCAGATAGACCCGGTGAAAAAGCTCATTATAGATGCGTTGACTGACGGGGTTCGGCGTGAATGTCCTGACTTTCCTCACCATTGAGGAAACCGCCTCTTCGAAAGAGGAAAACATTCCGCTTCCCACGGCGGCGCTCAACGCGGCGCCCAGCGAACCGATTTCCGATGTGTTCATGCGCGATACCGGAAGATCGAAAATGTCCGCGGCGATCTGTACGGCCACATCGCTCTTCGATCCGCCGCCGCCGACACGAAGCTCCTCAAGCGTTATCCCCGTTTCCGATCGTATGATTTCGTACAGTCTGCGGAGCTCGAAGCCCAGCCCCTCGAGGATGGCCCGATAAATATGGGCCCGGGTGTGCACGTCGCCGAAACCGATGATGGATCCCTTGGCGAATTGATCGTTCGCGGGCGCCCCCCAGTGGGGCTGTAGCATGAGGCCCATGCAGCCCGGGGGGATCGCGCGTATCACCTCATCGAGAACCGTCTCCGGATCGACACCGCGTTTTTCGGCCTCGATCGCTTCGCGAAGGCCGAATTCCTGTTTGAACCAGGTGACCATCCAGAACCCGCGGTTGATATAGGTCTCGATGTTCCACGTTCCGGGAACGGCCCCCGGCCAGGCGAAAAACCTCCATTGTTTGTCCGAGACATATTTTCGGGTGATGATGTCCAGCGTCGTGAGGGTACCGAAGCTGATAACACCCGTCCGGGAATCCAGCCCTCCGGCCCCGAGCAGTTCCGACTGCTTGTCGCCCCCGCCGACCACCACGGGCAGTCCTTCGGGCAGGCCGGTTTCTCGAGACGCGGATTTCGTTATGTGCCCCAGCACCCGGTCCTGGTCGCAGAGTTCAGGTAGATGTTCCGGCACAAGGCCGAAGGCCTCGTAGATGATCTTTTGCGTGTACCAGTCGAATTTTTTAAGGTCGATGGGCCAGAGGACGTTGACCATCCCGCGGGATTCCCTGAACTCGCCGGTGAACTTTTTCACGAACCAGCCGGTTATCAGCATAAACCTGGCGGTCTTCCTGTACACTTCAGGCTCGTTGCACTTGATCCACAGGTACTTGGAATTCTGACGCACATAGTCTATGGGTCCGGATATCACCGGAAGGCTGAATACGGCCCTGGCCGCAAGTGAAAGCGGCGGCGGATTTTCATTTTTTCGCTGGTCAAGCCAGACGATGGCGGGCCTGAGAGGTTTTCCGTCCCTGTCCACGGTGATGAAGGTCGTGCGCTGGGAGGTTATACCCACGGCCCCGATGGCTTCAGGGGAAATCTTAACTTTTTTCATCAGGGCCCGGGTGGCCCGGCAGAGCTTTGTCCAGTAGTCCGCCGGGTCCTGCTCGGCCCAGCCCGGGTGCAGGGAGAAATATGGCTCAATGGGCGCCTGCGCGGAGGCCACTTCATTTCCGTTGCGGTCGAAGAGTATCGCGCGGATGTTCTGTGTTCCCGAATCGATCGCTATCACGTATTTCTTATCAGCCATACAATACTCCTGTGAAGGCTCTAAGGCCGTCGGGCGAGTCGTTTCGAAAACGCACGCCCTGACGGGCTATGACGACTCTGCCATGCATTGCTGCACATGGAATTTTCAATCGACCTGCGAATCCGTCCCCAGGGGATGTCCCGGGTTCAATATATTGCCGGGGTCGAAATATTTTTTCAGGGCCCTTATGGCACCCAACTCCTCTTTCCCGAGAAACCGACCGATCCAGGGAGTCATAAGCCTGCCGACACCGTGGTGATGACTGCAGGAGCCGCCGGCGTTCACCATTGCCTCGATGAGGCCGGAACGGTAGGCCATGTAATCATCGACATTTCCCCTGACGCCGAAAATGAAATAGAGATTTGTGCCGGACTGATAGAAGTGTGACGCGTGGCTTATGCACATGGTACCCGGAACGGAGTTGGCGTATTCGTAGACCTTCCCGTGTATTTCATGAATATTGTCCCACCGCACCGGTGTTTCCACGGTGTCGAGGATGATATCGTAATCGGTTACCGCTTCCGCCATGTAAAATGTCTTGTAGCGGTCCTTGTACCATTCCTTCGCCGAATATCCCGTGGTGCTCATACCGCCGAAGCGCCGCGCGATTCTACCTATTTTTTTCCGCACCAGGGCCGTAAACTCCCTTTCCCCTTCCACGGTACCGAGGCACAGGCATCGTCTGCCCGGTTTGAAACCGCGCATTTTCAGGAAACTTTCAACCATCGAGGGAACGGGATAGAGCTCGAAGGCATGCTCGGTCTCTTTCGCGTCGGATATGCGAAGGACCGCCGGCAGCCCGAACTGACCCTGGGTTATCTCCCGCGTGGCGTTGACGGCCGACTCGAAGTCGGGAAAGATATAGCCGAAATATTTCCGGTTTTCGGGCATGTGGCGGAATATTTTGATGGTCAGCTCCACGCACACGCCGAAAACGCCTTCACTGCCTTTCATCATTTCAACTACCTTCGGACCCGTGGCGGTGCTGATGTAATCACTGGTATTGATGACTCCCGCGGGCGTAACGACCTCCATGGCGAGCACCAGGTCGGCAGCATCGCCGTAATAGGTCGATGCCTGGCCGCTGCCCAGGGCCATGGACCATCCCGCCACGCTGGAAATTTCAAAAGACTGCGGGAAATGGCCGCAGGTGAAGGCATGGGTGGTGCCGTACAGCGTGCGCGCGTTGTTCAGCGCGTTCTCCAGATCGGGGCCCATGCAGCCGGCCTGGACCCGGCAGGTATGATTCTTCTCGTTCACTTCCAGGACCCTTTTCATGTGGGTGTTCATCACCAGGGTCACGCCCCCTCTCTCGGGAAGGAAACCCTTGTTGCAGCTCGATCCTCCGCCATAGACATTGACGGCGACGCCTTTCGAGTCACAGAGGTGAATGATCTCTTTGACTTCTTCCTTGTCACGAGGATGGACCACTACACCGGCGGCTTCGTGGACGACTCCTCTTTTCAGGTTGAACATCTCCTCCTGGAGCTTGCCATGGCTGTACTTGACACGGCTGTAAGAATCACTCCGGACATTTTCCGAACCGGAAATCTTCACCAGGGCATCAACCACATCCCCGGGAACATCGACCTCCTCGTCGAGACGCACCGGCATATTACCGTCATTGCGTTTTCCTGAAAAGTAGGAGTCATCCACTCCAAGCTCACCTTTAAGAAGCTTGTAATATCTTTCGGAGGGGAGCTTGATTTCATCCATCGCGCCCTGTTTCGCGATAGATCTGTAGCTGCCCGGCAACGGCGGAGTGCTTGTCCACTCGGGTATAAATTTTTTTTCGGCCATAGTGTTCTCCTTATAGTTCTTTTCCGCGGTATCAGTTTTTCGGCAGCGCCAGTGTCTCAGAGACCGAGGCAATCTCACTGTCCATGCGCTTCCTGTCCCAGTTCAGCTCCCCGGCCGCGACAAGGGCCGCCTCTTCGATCACGTCATCGCCGGGATGCCCCAGGGTGCCCATGCCCGTTCGGCGCATGAGAACATCGGACAGAGTTCGAGCCATTTCATGCCGAATGGCGTACGCGACCTGGGCGAGGATCTCGCCGTCGGCGTTGACGCTTCGCGACAGCTCCGCGTTCTCCCCGGCTATTTTCAGCACCTCTCCGTATTCGGTACCGTAATGACGGGCAAGGTAATCCAGCGTGGGAGCGCCGAAATCCCTGTTGTCGTTTTTCACTCTCTCGAGAAAGGCCTCAATGTCTTTGATGGCGCACCCATGGAGATAGCGGTTTTTCGTGATTGAGCGAGTGACCTTTCGTCCCAGCTTGCGTTCCACACAATTGACGCACTGCTCCGCAAGATTGCGGCTCGTGGTGAATTTCCCGCCCTCCACGGTGACGAGCCCGTCGATGCCGTCCTTCCTGTTGTCATAGATTTCATATTTACGGGAAGAACTGTAGGTCTCCTCGGTCTGGTCTTCAACCAGTGGACGAAGGCCGCCGTAGGCGTGTTTCACGTCGGCATACTGCAGGCTGCCTTCGCCGAAGACGTCGTTGACATGGCCGATCAGTTCCATGATACCGGCCCTGGTGACGCGGTACCTGTCCGGGTCTCCGCTGTATGGTTTATCGGTCGTCCCGATCAGGATGTGGCCGCGCCAGGGCGAGAGAAAAAATCGCCCGGAGTGAGTCACGGCCCCCACGGTGTGCTTCCCCGATATGAGTTTTTTAGAGGTGATGATGTGTATGCCCTCCGACCTCCTGAGAGAAGCGGCAGTGCTCCCGGAACCGGCCATGCCCAGCACAAGGTCGGCCCAGGGGCCGGCGCAATTGATGGTAACGCTTCCTTTTACGGAAGATGTTTTATCACTCAGGAGGTCGCGCACCTTCACACCCTCGATTGCATGGGTGCCGTCAAAGAGAAAACCTTCCACCTTGCAGTAATTGGACACACGAGCGCCGTACGCCACGGCGGATTTAATGAACGCCAGGGTAAGCCTTTCGGGAAAGATGCTTTCGCAGTCGTAGTAAACCGACGCCCCGGTCAGCCCTTCCGGGGGCACGCCGGGCTCCAGAAGCAGCGCTTTTCCCTTTGAAATGGTACGGTGCGTCGAGAGGCGCTTGCTCCTGTCCCAGGTGAGGTTTTTATCATAGGAAAGAAGATCGTAGATCAGCATCCCGACCTTCACGATCCACTTTCTGTTCTTGAGGGGTGTTGTGCGATGCAGTATCATCACCGGCATGGGATAGACGAAGTTGGGCGCGATGTTTTCCATTACCCTTCGTTCCCGCAGGGACTCGCGTACCAGGCCAAACTCGCCGTTCGCCAGGTAGCGCAGCCCGCCGTGGATCATTTTCGATGTTGCCGCCGAGGTGGCCCAGGAGAAATCTCTTTTCTCGAACAGCGCGACGCTGAGACCGCGGGACGCGGCTTCGTATGCCACCGAAGCGCCCGTGATGCCGCCGCCGATAACGATAACATCGAATTTTCCATCCTTACAGGTTTCAATAAAGCGTTTCATGGTATTCCCGCACTCTCATGAATTATCAGCCGGATCATCCGGCCCTTTACGGGCGGCTTCAATTGGTGCACGCATACGTCGTATAGTGTGCATGAAAATTCAGGACCGTCGTTCACGATAATAATCATCACACGTTTTTATAATGCTCCTTGCCGGACATCCTTGCTCCGAAGCCACGCGGATTTCTGTCGGCGGCGCGTCGCCAGTCTTCCATGGCCGCCCTGAGCTTCTCCGCCACCTCCGGGTAGGCGTTTATAACGTTATAGTTTTCCCCGGGATCGTTCTCCAGGTCATAGAGAAGGGGCCACCTGTAGCCCAGCGTCTTGCGCCCCAGGCTGTTCGTAACGGGAGCGGCGTCCAGGGGCGTGGGCCATACGAACCGGTTGATTTTCGATATGTATTTCCAGCGGCCCATACGCAGTCCCACGATGAGATCATAGTGGTAATAGTAGATAGCCTCGTGGGGAGACTGTCGCTGCCTTCCAGTGAACACATCGTACGCGTTTTTACCGTCCACTACGCGGTCCCCGGGAAGGCCCACGCCCGCCAGATTGAAAAATGTCGGATAAAGGTCGATGTTCATGAGCGGCACGTTACTGGTACGGCCCGCGGGTATCCTGCCCGGCCACTTGGCGATAAAGGGGACCTTGAAACCGCCTTCGTAGCTCTGGCCCTTGCCTCCGCGGTATATCCCGGGACTTCCTTCGTACCAGGGGCCGTTGTCGCTGGTGAAGATGATCATCGTGTTGCGGTCCAGGCCCTTTCTTCCCAGGAGCGCCTCAATTTCCCCCACGCTCCAGTCGATCTCCTCCACCGCGTCGCCGAAGGCGCCGCCCTTTGATTTGTTCGCAAATCGCTCCGACGCGTACAGGGGCTGATGCGGGAAGGTGTGGGCCAGGTACAGGAAAAACGGGCGATTGCCGCTTTCGTCGATGAACTTCAACGCCTCCTCGGTGTACATACCCGTAAGCCTCGCCTGGTTGGTGCCGATATCGGCCTCAAGCATCCGCTCGTTCCGGTAGAGGGGGCAGGGAAACATGTCGTTGCTGTGGGGTACTCCGAAGTAGCTGTCGAATCCGTGACGCCGGGGATTGAACTCCGGCTGCCTGCTGTAGTCGCCGAGATGCCATTTGCCGATCATCCCGGTGCGGTACCCGGCACGCTTCAGACCCTCGGCAAGGGTGATTTCGTGGCGTGAGATGCCTCTCGCCGTGAAATCCTCGCGAACGTCCACAATGCCAAGCGACCTGAAGACGTTAGCGAGCTTTCTGACCAGTACCACGCCGCAGGACTCTCCCTCGGGATATACGTTGCCGATGATGCCCGTGCGGAATGGGTACCTCCCGGTCAGAAGACCAGCCCGGGAGGGGCCGCACACGGCGGCACAGGTGTTGAAATCGGTAAACCGCGTGCCGGCACGGGCGAGACCGTCGATATTCGGCGTGCGTATCACCCGGTTGCCGTAACAGCCCAGATCGCCGTACCCCAGGTCGTCACAGTAGATGATGATGAAGTTTGGTTTCGGAGCATTGGGATCCGTTAACTCGAGGGGGTGGTCAGCGGCGCTGTCCGGATACGTGCCGTACAGTTCCTCTATGGGATGTGTTCTCAGGAGACTGTAGGCGCCGGCTCCCAGCAGGGCTGCACCGCCGGCGAGGGCCCCGAACTTCAGTGACTTCTCGAGCATTTCACGTCGCGACAGGTCCTCTCCCATGGAGCCTCCGTTATCAAAGATTTTGCCGGGCATGCATCCGGCGAATGCAGGTCAGTCGGAATGAATTTTATCGGATCACCCTGATATATCGAATTAAGTAATAAATTCCAGGCGGGTGTCGTTCACAATTATAATCATGAACCGTTTTTACCTGTTTTTTAGCATTATTTTCCGGCGGCATGGGCCCGGACCGGCCGCCACCGACCATAAAGCAACCAAAACACTTCCCCCCGCCGAAATACCATTGACTCGCAACGCCAGTTCCTGTACCAAATAGACATTTTCACGCTCTCCGCGCCGTTGCGGGATGCGTATTCATCGAACATACGGGTGTGATGTCGGGGATATATCATGACAACGACCCATATAATCATGGCGGTGATTATAATCTCGGGCGTGGTGCTGGGTGTGTTCACCGCCATCGAACACATTACGGGGCACTCGAAAAACCGGCGCAGCTATTTCAGGTTCGTACGCGGCCTGATAGTGAGCCTCCTCATGGGACAGCTGGCGGTGATCGGTTTCGGTCTGTACGAGCGCCATCCCTCGCTTTTGTTCCTTTTCTTTACGTTTCTCTATATCAGCGGCCCGCTCGATCATATCCGCTACCATGCGCTTGTGTATTCGGAGCGGAAGACACCCCTGACCCTTAAAATCCCCTTTCTGCCTCTCATCCCCCTGCTCGCCCTCGAGTTATTTCTGCTAACGCTTCATGTCGACCGGAAGCATGCCATATACAATGAGTTCTTCAGGGACCCCCTGGACCACCGGCTTGTTTACGTTCTCTTCGCATGCCTTGCGGTATACATCACCTACTCGGGGATTATCCTCTACAACGAGATCGTCTCATTGCGGCAGAGTGATAACAAGCGACCGCTGCTGTTTTCGATACTGATGTCAGGGATCGTGATTGTGTCCACGGGAGTTGCATGCCTCTTTTTTATTACCCTGGACAGGGAATTCATTCTCCTGGGCGCCTCCGGCATCAGTTTCCAATTTATAATCTATTTCCTGTTCAAAAATCGCTTTTCCGATTTCTTTAAACTCTTTGTCAGGGAGATGCGCCAGACCCGGTATAAGCGAACGATTATCAAGGGCATCGACCAGCGGGCCGTGAACGAGCGTCTCGCCGAACTCATGGAGCAGGAAAAGCTATACCGTGACATGGACCTTCGCATGAAGGATGTGGCGGAGCGCCTTCTTCTCACCCCCCATCAGTTTTCGCGGCTGGTCAATGAGAACATCAAGACGGATTTTCGAAATTACGTGAACACCTTCCGGGTGCGGGAGGCCATGCGGTTGCTCGTCGAGAGACCGGAGCGAAGCATCATCACGATCTGCTTCGAGGTGGGATTCAGCTCGAAAACATCCTTCAACGTAACGTTCAAAAAAATGACAGGCTTGTCGCCGAAGGAATACCGTGAAAAAAATTCGGTGTAAAGACAGCGGAATTTTGAATCTTTATTCCCGGTGAAAACCGACTGGCTGCTTGCGTGTTCCTGAAAAATCCGTTCAGGGCAGTGTAAATGGGACTCCGATGGCGCCATGATAACGATCGTCGTTGTGAAATGGCGATCTGAATCTCCTTTCTACAGCCGCACTCCTCATCACGACGCGAACAGGACGCCCGCGACCGCGGCGTCTGTGATCTCACCGACCTCTTTAAGCCAGCGGGTGCGTTCCTCGACATCGCTGTCGGCCACCATCATGAACATCCTGCGATAATACTTTTCGATGCCGCAGAAACCGAAAACGCACCGCCCCCAGATGTGCTCGAGCGGATCACCGAAATAATCGTTCTCCCGTTCCGCGGGCGTATTCGAGGTGTTGATCACTACGCCGCGTTTTCCGGCGAGCTTTCCGATCGGCAGGCCGCCGCCCGAATCTCCCGGAGGGAAGTCATAGGCATGCGGCGGGCGTATAACGCGGTCTATGTAACCCTTGAGTATGGCCGGCGGCTGGCCCCACCAGTTAGGATGAATGAAGAACAACAGGTCCGATTCCACGAGCTCGCGCGCGCAGAGGTTGACGAGCGGGTCGCGCGATGAGTCCGAGCCAAGCTCCTCCGCGGTGAGCACCGGGTCGAAGCGCTCCGCGTACAGGTCGTGGCCGAACACCTCCACACCCCTTTCGCGGAACACGCGGCACACGGTTTCGAATATGGCGTGGTTGAAACTCCCCCGGTACGGGTGGGCCAGTATGACGCTCGCTTTCATGTATGCTCCTTATTTCCGCGGACAGTCTACTGAAACAGTATTGAAAGCCGCAGGTGTCCCCACAGGATGTGCCAGAGAAAATAGTACATCAATCTGAACAGATACATCATGATGAATCCGTGCCGCCTGAAGAGCAGCAGGCCGATGATATTGATGACGAACACATGCACGCCCACATAGAGCGCGCCCCAGAGAGAATACGTGCCCGTCGCGCGAAAGCCATATGCCTGGAACACCGTCTCGATCAGCGCGACCGGTATCAGAACGTACAGCACTGTCTTTTCCGTAATTTTACGCATGACCGCATATTCGATAACGGCAAGCAGCAGAAAAAGAGGCAGGACATGGAAGACGACTTCTACGATGAATCCGATCACCGGATAAAACAGCAGCGACTGTGGAAAAGGTACGTTCATGTCGCGCGGAAAACGTATCAACGAATCCGCCGCCGCGATCGTAATCCCGAGGACCAGCGCGCAAGACGATATCTTTATGACATCGACTCCACTGGTTTTCCCTGCATTGCAAAACCATCCCCTGGTCGACAGAAATGCCAGCGCCGCGTATCCGGCGATCGCGACGATCGCGAAAGCGAGCGCCGGATCGAGCGATCCGAGAAATCGCCGGTATGGCATTTCGTCAGATATCACGGCGAAGACAGACAGCACGGCGACAAGAATCAAGAATGCCGTCGCCTGTCCCTTGAATCGCGCGGTAAACCGGTTCATCGTCCGCGTCCTTTTCCGGGTGAATGACTACAAACATCATACGATCGTTTCAGCATATATCGAGTGATTGCCGCCATATTCTCGATATTTTCGCCGCACCGTCTGACATCCGGAGCTCTCCCCATCAATATCCCTCACACCCTAACATGTCGAAGAAATCGTCGATCGCCGCAAGCACGCCCGTTATCCGTTCCATGTGCCCTTTGATCAGGCCCATTGAGAAACCGGTGACAAGATCCATGATGGCTATCACGCAACCGAAGGGTATCGCGAACGAGAGCCACAGGAAACAGGCCAGATACTTGAACGGGCAGAGGGCATTGGGCGGATCGTCGGCATCCGTCGTTTGGTCCGGACAGGCGACGCAATCCGCGGCAGTCTTTTCCTTCGCCTGGGCCGCGGATTGCGCGCTCTCCCGGGGCGAGACACCCGGGCCCGCCATGGAGGGCATCGCGACGATAAAGACCGCGAGCGCAAGTAATAGCGACACCAGGCGCGTGGATGCCTGCCGGATGGCGTGTTTCGCGCATGAATGCATCGGCATACAGGATAAAGCATTTACACGCGGCGGGCAAATAAAAAACGCGTGTTCATGCCGAAAGCCTTTTCAACGTGGCAGCGATCGCATCCTTGCCCGTTTTCCCCGCGGCGACTCTCATCATAAGGGAATATAATTCCCCGCGCGGATCCTCGATGGATATGCCGTTAAGCTCGAGAAACACAAGCCCCGCGACCAGCGCGACCCTCTTGTTTCCGTCGACAAATGGGTGGTTCTGGCATATATGGAAAACGTACGCCGCTGCCATTTCAAAAAGATCACCATGCAAAAAAACACCGTCGAACGTGGATTTCGGAAGGGCGATCGCCGAGCTCAACAATGTAATATCCCGAATGCCGGGGTTTCCTCCGTATAATTCAATTTGATTGCGATGAATCTCTATGAGCTCCGCGAGGGTGAGAAAATCAACGGCTCGACGCCTCATCTGGCTAGGTTCTCGAGGGTCGTTTGGTGCTTTTTATTGATATCATCGAGGGCGCTTTTTATTCTGGTCAGCCGTTTGGTGTCCCTGACCGGCGAGATGATTATGCTCGAACCGTCGGTCGACAGCTCCAGACTCGTGTCGCCGTCGATTTTGAGCAACTCTAGAATCGGCTTGTCGATTATAAGGGCCGAGCTGTTGCCGTGCTGTACCAGTTTCTTGATCATGGCTCCCTCATTCCGTGTATACAATATATATACGTGACGTTTCCTTGTCAACAGAAAACAAGGAGCGCGCCGTTTCGAATAGAGGAAACGGCGCACCGGAAAGCTCATCGCGCCGACTCTCCCGCCCCCGCATCGAACCTTCCCGCCGCCGCGAGCGCGTTGAGCGCCAGCCCGAAGACGTTGATGCCGATGGCCAGCACGTAAGCCGTCATGGATGAGTATATGCCGAGTCCGTCGGGATAGTTGAGCAGGTGCTTTACGATGCCCCCGTAGCCGAAGACAACGATGGACAGGAGCATGAGCACGCGATAGATGCCGGTGTACCCCAGGTACCCCGGCACCAGGCAGAGCGCGTACAGCGTGAGCGACAGCCCGCCCGTCAGCGGGGCCGTCGCCGAAAAGGCCTGACCGCCCGAGGCGACGGACAGGTAACTCAGCACATTGTAGCCGACCCCCATGACGGCGTAGGCGAGCTGCAGCAGAAGCAGGGTTTTCAGTTTCATCGACGGCCTCCCGTTATGATTATATCGCTTCGCATCGTCACTTCGTTTTCGGCTCGAGCGTCATCACCCGCGCTATGTCCTTCGCTGTGAAGAAGCGCATGGGGACCTGCTTTCCGTCGGCCCAGATCCGCGCCAGGTCGTCGTAATGCGGGCTTTTATACGCTCCGGACTGCCCGGGCGGGCTGATGATGGTGGCCTTTTCCGGTTGTGCGAAATCGACCATCATGCGGATGACGCCACCGGAGTCCATCTTGAAGGGATTGGCCGTTTCCCAGAATCCCGAGTTGATGGTGTGGTGCTCGCCGTGTGTCGGGATGGGCTTCAGGTTGAAAAACGAGAGCTTCGATCCCAGCGGGTGCTCGAAGTACATTCGGTGCGCCCTGCCCCACTTCCATTTCTCCGGATTGCTCCCCAACAGGTCCTTGAGCTGCGCGATTGTCTCGCGCATGCTCTTCCGGATGATGTCATCGCGGCTTTCCTTTTTATCCGCGGTGTTTTTATCATCGTAAAACGCATGGTCGGGCGTCCGCGCGATCCTGGCCAGCGCCAGGTCGGCGACGTAATACAGGTACGACTGTCCCAGGCCCTCCTTCCAGAGTTTCTCGCCGATCTCGTCGGAAAGCACGTTCTTTAAAAAGTTCGCGTAGAACGCGTTGAAGAGCGTACCGGCGGTGCTGTCGATATCCACCGAGTACTCCCATCCCCCGAAGAGCGCCGTGTACTTTTCGAATTCGGGCTCCCGGCACGCATCGAGAACAATCGGCGTCCAGCGCTTCGCCACCACCGATACGGTGTCGAGCTGCATGGCCATCACCTCGTCCGCGTCGACCGGAGCGTCTTTGCGTTCGGCCATGATGTCCGCGAAGCGTACGGAGCGCTCGAAGAGATAGTAGTTGGTGAGGTGATACGGCGCGTTGCCGGGATCGTTGTTGAACGAGGCGATCCAACCGGCCGGTGGATTGTAATCGTACGGCAGCCGTTCGTACGGAACGTAGCCGGTCCACTCGTAGTCGTCGACCCATCCCGGCACGGGGAAGGTGCCGTCGCCGGTGCGGCGCACGGGGGCCGAGGCGGTGAACTGCCAGCCGATATTGCCTTCCGCATCGGCGTAGCCGATTCCCAGGTTGTTGTTCTTTACACGCGAAAGCGCCTTCCTGAACCCGGTGAAATCGCGGGCGCGGTTGAGGCCGAGGAGGCCCTCCAGGTCGGTGGAGGGATTCTCGAAGGCGGCCCATTTCATGGCGCAGTTGGCCGGCGCCATCGGCATGACCGAAGATATAATCGGCCCGTGGCGCGAAATTTTTACGGGATACTTCTCCTCGCGCACTCCCTTCTTCGTCTTGATGCGCAGGGTCTCCTCGATGACGGTGTACGCGCGCGGCCCGCCCGGCGCGAGATAGCGGTTCGCGTCGTTCGGGTCTGGTTTCTCGACGTAGTAATCGAGCTCGTCGCCCCGTCCGTTCACCGCGCTCCAGGCGATGTGCCCGTTGTAGCCGAGCGGCCCGATTCCGGGCATGCCGGGCATGGCGCCCCCGGCCACGTCGAAGCTGCCGCCCTTCAGGCGCATGATGTAGAAAAGCGCCGGAAGCGTCGGCTTGAGGTCGGGGCTTCCGGCGAAGATGGCCCTGCCGGATTTCGTGCGTTTTCCGGAAAAGATCATCCAGTTGCTGGCGGGGAGCTCCATCACCGGCGGGCTGTGCATTAAGGCCCCGGCGGCGGTCGATTCGAACGTGTGGAACCGGCTTTTCAGAACGCCGAGCGGCACGGGGCTCATCCGTTTGCCCGTGAGCGTCGGGGCGAAATCGGGGTACGATGGCGCGAGCGCCTCGGCCGTTTCGGCTCCCGCGTGCTCGCCGATGCGGTAGAGCACCAGGTCGATCATGAACGAGCGCGTGAGGCTGAAGGCCATGAGGAGCACCGTGGACACGCAGTCCTCGCTCCGCCAGGTGCCGGGCTTCGCGCCGAGGATCGCGAACTCGCGCGGAAGGGTCTTCGCGTCGCGGATGTACGCGTTCACGCCGGCGGCGTAGGCGTCGATGATGGCGCGCGTCTCCGCGGACATGGCGCGGTAGCCCGCCTTCGCGATGCGGTGGATACCGACCGTTTTTAAAAATTTGTCCTTTTCGATTGTCGCCTCACCGAAGAGGCTGGAGAGCTCTCCTCTCCCGGCGAGCCGGGTGATCTCCATCTGAAACATGCGCTCGCGGGCGGTTACATAACCCTGCGCGAAGAAGAGGTCCAGATCGTTTTCCGCGAATATGTGGGGGATACCGTGCTCGTCGGTGCGCACCTCGACCTTCGAGCCGAGACCGTCGATGGCGACGCTTCCCTCGTACGACGGAACGGCGGTTCGGAAAAATATCTGGAACGAGGCGTACAGCGCGACGGCGAGTACGGCGACGGCGATTCCCGCGATCTTCAGTTTTCTCATGGTGTCTCCGTTGGGAAGTGTGGTTGACGGTATTCTGCATACATCTGACGATCGGTCAACGAGGTTTTTGTTCCGGAGGCCTTTTCGCCGACGGGGATTTCGTCTTGACGTCATCGTGAGCGTGGATATCTCATTGAACGTAGAGAAATAATTCAGGGGCGCGCGATGAAATACATCATACCTCTCTTCATACTGCTTATGACTCCGACACCGTCCGCCCCGGCGGCGGACCGATCATATGAGGAAATGACCTCCCTCCTCGACAGACGTATTCCCGCGCTCATGGAACGCTACGACATTCCGGGCGTCGTCGTCGCCCTTATAGGCGAAGGAAAGACCGTGTGGACCGCGGCATACGGCCAGGCCGATCCGGCGAAAGGCACGCCCATGACCGTGGACACTCACTGCCGCGTGGAATCCATCTCCAAATCCGTCACCGCCTGGGGAGTGATGCGGCTGGTCGAACAGGGAAGGATAGATCTCGACGCGCCCGTTACGAACTACATTAAAAGCTGGAAGTTTCCGCCCTCGCCCTTCCCTGTCGAGAAGGTCACCACGCGCCTCCTTCTCAGCCAGAGCGCGGGCATGCCGCTGGGCACCATCGGCGTACGCTACGCCCCGATGGAGAGGAAGCCCTCCCTGCGGGAGAGCCTGTACCGGGACGCCGTGCTGATGCAAGAGCCCGGTCGCTCGTTCTCGTATTCGAATGCGGGATTCAACCTGCTCGAGCTCCTGGTGGAAGAGGTAACGGGTCGTGATTTCGCCGAGTACATGAGGACCGAAGTGCTGGTGCCGCTCGGCATGAGGAACTCGAGCTACGAATGGAACGCCGAAATGCGGCCTCCCGTCCCGCCGGGTCACGACACGAACGGGAGGGCCGTGCCGGTGTATGTGTACCCGGAAAAGGCCGCCGGCGGGCTCTTCAGCACGGTGGGCGACATCGCCGCGTTCGTGACGGCCGGCATGACGCGCTTTTCGCACGAGCGCCACGACGTGCTTTCCGCACGGAGCATCGCCGCGCTCTATGCGCCTCGGGTGAAGATACCGGGCCTTTACGGGCTCGCCTTCGACGCGTACGGCTTCGGGCATTTCATCGAGCGCTTCTCCGACGGCACATTCGCCGTTTCGCATGGCGGCCAGGGCACAGGCTGGATGACGCACTTCCACTCGGTCCCCGGGACCGGGGACGGCATCGTGATCCTCACCAACAGCCAGCGAAGCTGGCCCTTCTTCGCGGAGTTACTCGGCGACTGGGCCGCGTGGTGCGGCCTTCCCGGCGTGGGGATGGGGCTCATCGTCAAGGGGCAGAAGATACTGTGGGCGCTCATCGCGCTCGCCGCGCTGGCGGCTTTCGCTCAGGGGGTGCGCCTCCTTCGCGGGCTGGCGGTGGGCAGGCGGGCCTTCAGGCCGCTGGCCGGGGAATCGGCGATGGTGCGCTCGGTACAGTTCGGCCTGTCCCTTGTCCTGGGCTCGGGGCTGCTGTGGGCCATGAGTCTCGATTATCTTTTTTTAACATCGGTGTTTCCGATCGCGGCGGCATGGCTGGGATACGTTATCGCCCTTGCGGCCGCGGTGCTCGCGGCGTCGGCGATGCTGCCCGAGACGGACGCTAGAGGATGAGAGATGTACGGTATTTCAGACAAACACCCTGAATGAAACACTAACGATTCCCGCGTCTCTATGTCCCGAAACGCGATACATCGGCTCAATCACGCAATATCCCGAAGCCGTGATCGAGCGTCGCCGCGGTGGGCCCCACGCGCGTTCCCCGTTACACGGACCCGAGAAACGAGATGAGCCCCCGCCTTCCATCCGGGGCGGTCAGGAGTCCCCTTCCGCCAAGAAACAGGGTGAATCGATACCGTCCACCACCGCTCATAAAATCGCCGGAACACCACGGCGCGTACTGCCAGCCGTCGGGATCGAACGGCTTAAGGGGAACGGCACGCGCGAACAGGCGCAGGAAGCCTTCGGCGTCCAGATTTCTTTCGCCGGAAAAATCACCGATCGTAACATTCACGATCGATTCCACGGCGGGGAGTCTTCTGAAAAAACACAGTTCGCCGAAGATCAATGAGTTCATAAAAGCTTTCCCATCGATACCGTCTGACGTTTTCGGCGGTTACAACGGCCGACAACGCCGGCCCATCGCGCGTTCATCGTTCGATGCGGTACCTTCAATCCGCCTCCGGCGCACTGGTTCTGGCCTCAACCGGATTTCCACCAGACGTCTGCGCGATTATCGCGTTCATTTCGCGCTGAAAGCCGCTGTCGAACTGACCGCCGATCGCGTTCCATTCGGCCAGGAACGAGCCGCGTGTGCAGTAGGTCTTCATGCACTCCACCCATCCCGGGTACTGCCGCTCCCTCGCCTCCCTGTCAGCGTGCCGCTCGAACATGAGAAAGGCGCGCTCGAAGATTGAGATGAGAACGGCGAACATGGCGCGCTCTATCAGCCGGTCGGCGTCCGAAAGGCTCCTGCCCTTCGGGGCTGGCACCGAAAAGAAGTCCAGACGCGGATGCTCGGTGCACTTGTACATGAATTCAACATACTTGTTGTCCAGGTCGTCGAAGGTGCCGTAGGCCTTTTCGAGCCTTTCTCGCTCCCGCTCGGCCCTGTAGGTCCGAAGTGCGAAAAACAATCCGCCGATGGTGATGATAAAGCCGAGCGCGGTGACGAGATTCGCGGCCGCCTCGAGGAACTCCCTGTTTTCGATTAACAGTGGCATGGCCCCCCCTGTATATACATACGCTTACTGTTATCGCATCGCGTGGATGGATAACGATCGCACTCTCGCCCGGGTATATACGAGGAGCCTTGCCCGCCGGGGCGGGAGTTATCCGGCATCCTCAAGGTTTTTCAGATCCAAAGCGTTACCACCGTGAAGGGCTCCATTTCGAGCGCTCCGTTTTCGCGGTGATCGCTTGCACGACGGGGTATTCGGGCGCATTCCCGGCTGCTTGTCAATCACAACACGATCCCCGGCGACCGCACCGCGCACCCGCTGGCTCCGGCCTCCCTCGGGCGCGGAGTCTGAACGGGCATAGACGCGATCGGCAAAATAATGCTTGATAAACACGGTTTTAACCGGTGGTCTGCCCGATATACACAGAACCGCCCGATCGGCGAATGATGTTCCGATATACTCAAACAATCTCACAGACGGGGCAACGCGCATACCTATGACACGACCCTCCCTTAAATCGCTTATCCGCACATTCCTGGGCTTCGTCAATTTCAGCTCCATGATCCGGCTGACCATGTGGTGGGCGTGGTGGCGGCGCGGGCGGACCTTCTTCATCTTCGAGGGCAGGGAGTACCGCTACGGTGAGGTCTACCGGAGCGCCCTGCGCTATGCCGCCTTCTTCCTCTCCGAGCGCGGGAAGCTGCTTGAAAGCGGGGTATTGCGTCCCGGCGAGCGCTTCGCGCTGGGAGTCTATATGGAAAACACGCCGGAGTACCTGTACGCGGTACTGGGGGCCGGACTCAGCAACTCGGTGCTCTTCGCCGTGAACACGGGCTTCCGCGGCGATACGCTGGTAAAAGTCGTACAACGGGCCACCATCACGCATCTCATTGTGAACGAAGTGACGGCCGCGGAGGTGAAGCGCCGCGGGAACGAACTCTCCCCCTCAGGCTCCATGACCGTGCTGTACGCCGGCGGGGAGGACGAAGCGGGCCGAGAGGGTTTTCTCCCGCTGGAGAGCGCGCTCGCCGAAGCCGGGACGAAGCCAGAGCGGCGCCACCAGGTACCCGTGGACAATTTCAGTCCCGTCATCGTCATCTACACCAGCGGCACCACCGGCGCACCAAAGGGCGTGCCGTGCACGCACATCAAGCTGGTGGGCGCCGGGTTCGTGGTGAAGAGTGACACCGGGCTCACGCGGAACGACCGCGGCTACATCTCCATGCCGCTGTTCCACTCCAACGCCTGGTATATAGGCATACTTCCTCAGATGATCGCAGGCGGAAGCTTCGTACTGAAGCGGCGCTTCAGCGCCCGCGCCTTCGAGGAGGATATGCTGGAGCACGGCGTGCGCTTTCTGAACTACGTGGGCCAGCCTCTGCACTACATCCTGGATGCGCTGGAGAAGAAATACGGCGGCATCGAGGCGGCGGAAAGGGTGCTCTCCTCACATCCCCGCAACCGCTTCCGGATCGCTTATGGAAACGGGGCCTCCGCCGTGGACCGGCGGAAGCTCGTGCGCTGCCTTGGCATGGAGCACATCTACGAAATCTACGGATCGACCGAGGCCGTCATCACCACGGCCAACCGCCCGGGCGACCCGATCGAGTCCGTGGGCAGGGTCGACTCGTCGATCATCATCCTCGACGAGGAGGGCCGCGAATGCCCGCCGGGAATCGCCGACGAAAACGGCCGGCTCGCCAACTACGACCAGGCTGTCGGCGAGATATGCCGCCGCGTGGGCGGGAACAACCTCCGCTTCGAGGGATATTTCGGCGACGCGGAGGGCACCGCGCGCAAGTTCCGAAGCGGTGTGTACCACTCCGGGGACATAGGCCATATCAGGGTGATCAACGGCAGGCGGTACCTGTATTTCAACGGGCGCACCGACGACTGGATCCGCAAGGACGGCGAGAACTTCTCGGCCGAGAACGTTCTGCAGTACGCCCTGGAGATGCCCGGCGTGGATATTGCCATCGCCTACGGCGCCCCCAGCGAGGTCTCCGACGAGAAGGTGATGGTGGCCGTGCAGCTCCGTGAGGGGGATGATTTTCGCCCGGACGAGGTCCACGCCTGGCTGGTCCGCCGGCAGGCGGAGGGCGGTATGGACCCCAAATGGATGCCCGACTTCATCCGCATCATCGAAAAATTTCCCGTTACCGACACCCACAAGATCGTGGTGCGCCCCTACAAGCGCGAGCACTACAACCTGGAGCGCAATCCCGCCATGCGGATATATTTCCGCTCGCGAGGGGACAGCACGTATCATGTGCTGACGCCGGATAAGTACCGGGAGATAAAGGCCGGGTTTATAAAAAACGGACGCGAGGCGTTGCTGGATTGAGGATTTGTACACCGTGCTGAAGGTTGAAGCATGCTCATCGGTTTCGCGCCGCCGAGGGCACGGCCGTTCAGTCGCCGATGCCCGGAGAACCGGTGATTTTTTTAATCTTTAAGTACTCTTCGGGCGTATGAACCTTCAACTGCGCCCGTGAATAATCCTTAACATTACGGGTAATTATGAAATCACTCCTGTTGGTATACGCGCAATAATATTGAATGGCGTCTTCGAAATCCTTGAACCTGGATTCGAGGGCTAGGTTTATTATTTCCGAATCGACCGGCAAAATAGTTACGAACAATCTCAGTTTGGAAATAAAATCGATCGCCGATTTATGCGAATCGACTTTTCGAACAATATAATAAATATTTGAAACGATGACGGAGGATGTAAAACCGAGCACCCGTTTGGTTTCAATCAAACTGAAAATATATGCGGAAGGATGAAAATACTGTTCCCGTACGAGGGCGATATCGAGTATAATATCGGTATCAATAAATAATCTGTCTTTCATTTCAGATACTTTGAAGACAGATACTCTTCTTTCGCTTTTTTATAATCGATCTTCGCCCTGTTCTTCACGATTCGGCTTAACTCTTTTGTCCGTGGAGCGAGGGCCGGCGCTTCGGAAGAATCGTCGGACAGGGATTTCAGGTAGTTTTCGACAAGCTTGGAAAGGCTGATCCGCCGGGCGGCGGCATAGGATTTCGCCCTGCCGATTATGTTTTTATTTACGTTCAATGTAAGTTTTGAATTCATCCTTTCTCCTGTTACGTAATAATATATTAATACCCTACGTAACTGTCAACAAGTATTTGACGCCCGGGGAAACACGTCGTCAGCAGCCTCAATACGGTTTTCGCCATCTCATGATTGATATGCTTCCCGCCCGGTGGATTATAAGGGTTATATTTACTATTCCCCGGGAGGAGGCCTGTATATTATCGTACAACAGCGCAGGATCTACAATTTACCGCTACCCGTATTGACACGATTGAGAATCCCCTCACCCTCCAGCAGGGAGATCAACTTTTTCGTTAAGACTCTCGATTCTTCCTCGAAGCTCTTAATGTTCCCGTAGGCCTCGCTTCCCGTTTTGTCCACGATGTCGGTGATCCCTCGCAGTATATAGCACCGTGTGTTATTCTTTTTCGCCACATGCGCGATCGCGCTCGACTCCCAATCCCCGGCGATGGCGTTGTAGCGCTTTCGTAACTCGGGAATCCGTAAAGGGTCCAGGTCCTGGTCCGCCGATACCATGGCCGACTTCCTTATGGTGCCGTCCATCTTTATATCCGGGCACTCAAGGTCGGTCGAGTAATACGCTATCGCTTCCTCGCTGTCGCCCATCCGCTCATGGATATCGTAGGTTATCGTTTTATCCACGAGGATTATATCGCTTTTGTTTACCGCCCCATGGAATCCACCGGCGGTTCCGATATTGACGATGAGCCCGGGATTGAATGTATCGATCACATACTGCGCCGAGCCGGCGGCGTCGATCTTGCCCCAGCCCCCGTGAAAGAATACCACGGTATTCTTTCCGTATCTTTTGCGGAAATACTGTCCGTACGGCGACGTATGATACTCCGGGTTTTCGGATTGTACTATCTCTTTGAAGGCCTTCCACTCCGCGTTCGCCGAAATAATGACGACAACGTCGGCCTGCCGGCCGCACGCGATCAAAAGGGACATCATGATTAAAAGTATCGCCGGTTTGTTCATGCGGTATCCTCGGTCATGGCCTGTGGTACTCATCACAGATTAACAAACCCGGGGCGGTCATAGGGGGAAACGGCGCGGTCAGCCGAAAGCACCGGGCGCGTTCCTCCGAACGCGCAAAGATCCCGACAGCCGATGTCGTCCCGCCGCGACCCCACGGCTCAGCGGATCGCCTCACCGGCCGTAACCGACGCGTCCGCCCTGCCGCCGCGAACGACGCGCGCGCCGTTTAAGAAGACCATGTCGATGCCGCCCGGCCTCACTCCCGAGTCGGCCGTCGTGGTGTTGTCGCGGACGCTCTCGCGGTCGAAGACGGTGATGTCGGCGGCGTATCCCTTCCGCAGAAAGCCCCTTCCCGGAACGCGCATGCGCTCGGCGTTCTTGCCGGTCATGCGGTGCACGGCGTCCTCCAGCGAAAGGAGCTTCCTCTCCCTGGCGAGCTGCAGAAATCGCGGGAAGCAGCCGTAAGCCGCAGGGTTCTGCAGTCCCGAAGGCTCCACCCAGGCGTCGGTCATGAAGTGCGAGGCCCGGTGCTTCATGAGCGCGTCGGTGATCTCCGGATTCCCGTATTTGTGCAGAAGCATGCGCGCGGTGCTGTCGCTTCGCTTCGCGATGTCGATGTAGTTTTCGAAATACGTCATCTTCCGCTCGCGCGCGATATCGGCCAGGAACATGCCGTTGAATTGGTCGAGCTCCGGGTGGTTCGCCGAGGCGAGCTGCATGTCGGCCGTGTTGAAGCCGAGCAGCGCGAAGGATATCTTCATGAGCATGCGGGTCTTTTTGAGGAGCTTTGGATTGTCGTACGCCGCCGGCACCTCGGCCATGAACCATTCGGGCAGAATGCCCGTAATGACGGTCGCCCCGCAGTGGTGCGCGTAGGTGTCGAAACGCACGTCGACGCCGTCGTCGATGGCGCGGTCGATGAGCGCGAGCGCCCTGTCCAGGGTCTTCCAGGTGCGCGCGCCGACGAAGATGAGGTGCGATATATGCATGCGCACGCCCGTCTTCCTGGCGAGGTCCAGGAATTCCCGGAGGGCCTTCAGGTTGTGCGGCTCGCCGAAGGGTTTGAGAGGATAGGAACCCGAGACCGACGAGAAGGCGCGCACGTGGACCGTTATGATGCCGTCGCGCGATTTCACCAGGCGCGCCACCTCCTCCTGCTCGGCGGGCGTGGTGAAGATGTCGGGCGCGTATCCCATCCCGAAAGAAACGCCCCGCGCCCCCCGGTCCATCGACTCGGCGATGAGCCGGAGCGCCTCGTCCATCTCGGCCCTCGTCATCGGGGAGGGATCGTATCCCTTGATGGAAACGCGCGTGGTGCCGTGCCCGCAGAGGTTCACCAGGTTGGCCCGCATGCCGCCCCGCTCGAGACGGTCGAAGTACTCGTCGAGGCCGTCCCAGGTGATGCCGTGATGGCCCGCCTTGAAGAGGTTGTTTTCCAGGAGGCCCCGGTGCGCGGTGCCCTTTTTAAAGCCCGAGGTGCCGAAGCCGCAGTTCCCTCCCACGAAGGTGGTGATGCCCTGCTCGAGGAAGGGGGTGATGAACTCCGGCCGGTCGGGCGAGACGAGGAACCAGTCGTTGTGCGAGTGGATGTCGATAAAGCCCGGGGCGACGGCTTTCCCCCCGCAGTCGATGGTCTCGCACGCCGCCTCGATCCCGCCGCGCGCCACTTCCACAATTTTTTTCCCGTCGATGAGCAGGCTGCCGGGGTAGCCCGCCTCCCCCGTGCCGTCTATGATGAAGCCGTTTTTCAGTAAAAGCATATCGTTCACCTCGGTCGTACGTCCGCGGAGCGTTCGGCCCGTACGCGCGAACGGGGACGGCTCCATTGTGCGCCTTCTATACCATCGTCGCTTCCGCCTGTCCAGTTATTTTGGGGGGACCCGCCCGGGCACCACACACGGCCCCTTTACATAAAAGCACCGGAGGCGCCTCCGGTGCTTTTCGAACGGATCGATGAAAACCTCCCGCGTATTTTCCGGTCACCGGGAGGTTTCAGAATACAGGCTACACGCCGCCCGTCATATGAAGCACGGCGTGCCTGGCGAAGGTCATCGTTTTGCCGACGGCCACGCCCACGATCAGTTCCGGATAAAAATTGTTGGCGAAGAAACCGCCGGCCACATCCCCCGCCGCGTACAGCCCTTCAACGGCGTTTCCCTTTTTATCCAGGACCTGAATATTTTCGTTGATTCGAAGCCCGTCCATCGTGGTCAGCAGCCAGCCCGCGTTGGTAATGCCGTAGTACGGCGGCTTTTCCAGGGGCAGCAGCGTATGGGGATCCTTGCCGAAATCGCTGTCCTTGCCGAGCCGCGCCATCCGGTTATAGC
>Ga0116174_10000795_pt1 | contig 30463 bp, 31 predicted proteins | sample AD_UKC087_MetaG_FD_89801 | JGI IMG/M metagenome (GOLD analysis project Ga0116174, IMG submission 89801) | Active sludge microbial communities of municipal wastewater-treating anaerobic digesters from USA - AD_UKC087_MetaG | ecosystem: Engineered > Bioreactor > Anaerobic > Digestate | place: USA...
AATGGACAATGCCCATACAAAACTGGTCAGGCGCTATCAATCAGTTCCTGATCCTGTTCGGGGATAGGGTGACCCTGGAACATTAACCATGACCGGCATTTACACTAAATTTCTGACACCCTCCATCGACCACGACCATCTCGAGTTCCTTCTCCTGAAGCCCCCTTCGATAGAGATCCGTCAGGAACCTCTCCCATGCTTCCCGGGACTCTCCCGGCACTATGGTGAAGTCGATCACTTCCTTCTTCCCCTCAGGCGTGATCCCCAACGCCACCAGCACCCCCCTCCGGTCTGCCGACTCCATCAATCACATCATCTCCAGGTGATAGGATACCCGCTCCTCCATCCTCCCTTCGAGGATCTCCTTCAAGGCCCCCCTCGCCGTCTCCCGGTAATCGCTCTCCCATCCCGGTGTCAAATCCATGCCCTTGATCGCTTCAAATGCTTGTGGCAAATTCTGTATTATGGAACCTCGTTCCATGGGGTACCTCGCATTACTGGCAAAATACCGATAGTGAAAGATATGAGTAAGTCAAAAAGTCTTATCAATATGTTTGAAATGGCCAATCTTCGTCCGGAAGATACTGGCTTGTCTGTTTTTATATGGGTCGATGAGATGGGGGGGGTTAGAAGGACTGGTCATGATGTTCCAAGACTGAAAGTTGCTGAGGAAAATCCTTGTAATTTTGTAGCTACCGTTTCTATTGATATAAAACCGAAAGTCCTGGAAGGTGATCTGGAGTATAAGGAAATGAGGAAAGTATTGAAGTGGGTTTCTTTGAATCATGATTTACTGTTGAAACACTGGAAAGGTGAAATAAGTACCAAGCAGATGTTCACACAAGTAATATCTCTGTAGCTTACCTTTTATATATCAATCTAGGAGAGATGAATGGCAACCAGGAATATCGAAGCCAGGATACTCTCCATGGCCCAGAGATGTCATGCGATATCCACGAGGTTGGTCAACAAGGAGGAGATTATCATCTGCCTCCAGATGCTTAGCCTTGTGGGTTCCTCAACGAATACCGAGTCCCAGCAGGGGTATCTCAGGATGGCCCTGGTGGCTTATGGAAGGGCGATGAAGGAGAACTCCCCTCGGGTGATCGGGATCTTCGTCATGTTTACAGAGAAAGTTCTACCTTTGACAGGCTTAGGGAAGAGGGAATACACTTCAGTTGAGGTGAACTATGACAAAAGCGAGAATGTTTCTTAAGACCCTTCACGAGACTGGTGAGTCTGATCAGGAGTGTTCCCCGCATGCGTGAGGATGACCCTCACTACTGCATCATTGGGGACGGGGCGATCCTGTGTTCCGCATACTTGGGGGGATGACCGATACTACTGGTCCTTGAGTTCTTCAAGACTTGGCCCCACCACAACGCCCGACCACGGCCGGATCAGAAAAACGAACAGGGGGTTGCCCCGGGCCGTCAGGCGGGTCTGCCGGAACGTTCACCAGGCTCGGCGGCCTCTTTCAGCACCCTGGAGAGGAGCGCGCGCAGCGCCTTGTAGGTGAACGGCTTCTTGATGAAGCCTGCGGGCTCGTTGCCCTCGAAGCGCTGGGCCACCTCATCCTCGCTGAACCCGCTGGAGATGACCACGCAGACGTCCTTGCGGATGCGCTTGAGGGCCTCGAAGGCGGTCATTCCGTCCATCCTGGGCATGGTGAGGTCGAGGATGACGCACACGATCTCGTCTGCGTGCTCCCGAAAGACGTCGATGGCTTCCTTGCCGTCCGGGCTGGTGAGTACGGCGTACCCGAGGCGCTCCACCATGGCCGCGCACAGGTCGAGGACCATGCTTTCGTCGTCCACCAGCAGGATGGTGCCCGAGGGCAGGGGCGCGCGTTCCTCCTCTTCCCGGGAGGCCTGCAGGGGGTCTTCGGCGGCCGAACGGTCCCGGGAGGTGAGCACGGCAGGGAGCAGGACCGTGATCACCGAGCCCTCGCCCGGCGTGCTGTCCACCATGACGGCGCCCTTGTGGCCGCGCACGATGCCCTGGACCGCGGCCATGCCGAGGCCGCGCCCCGTGAACTTCGTGCTGAAGAAGGGGTCGAAGAGCTTGTCCTTCGTCGCCTCGTCCATGCCGCAGCCCGTGTCCCTGACCTGGAAATAGACATAGGTGCCGGGGGCGGGCTTTTCCTTGAGGCGGCTCGCCTCGAGGAAGGACGCGTCGCACTCCCTCACGCCCGTGGAGATGGTCACGACGCCGGGTTTGTCCCCGATGGCCTCGGACGCGTTGACGATGAGGTTCATGATGATCTGCTGCATCTGGGCGGGGTCCGCCGACACCAGCGGCATGGAGCGGTCCATGTCCAGGGCCATGGTCACGGTCTTCGATATGGAGGCCTTGAGGAGGCGGGACATCTCCTCCACGAGCTCGCTTAAGTCGAAGGTCTTCAGGTCGAACTTGCCCTTGCCCGAATAGGCCAGCATCTGGTTTGTGAGGTCAGCCGCCCTGCGGGCCGCGATGCGCGCCTGGGTGATGAAGTGCTGGGGCTTCGACGACGGGGGCATCTCGGTGAGGGCCAGGTCGAGGTTGCCGAGGATGGCCATGAGCAGGTTGTTGAAGTCGTGGGCGATGCCCCCCGCCAGGACCCCCAGGCTCTCGAGCTTCTGGGCGTGCTGGAAGCGCCTCTCCATCTCGATCCGCTCGTTCTCGGCCTTCTTCCGGTCCGTGATGTCGCGGGCCGTGACCACCACCCCGTCGATGCCCGGGAAGTCGAGGAGGTTCTTGCCGATGGCCTCGAGGTGCACCCAGGACCCGTCGCTCTTCCTCAGGCGCATCTCCGTGGGCAGCCCGTCGTTGGCTCCCTGGTACACCTCGGCGAGGTCGCGGGCCACGGCCTCCAGGTCGTCGGGGTGGATGAAGTGGGCCGGGGTCTTCCCGATGATGTAGCCGGGCTCGTAGCCGGTGACGCGCGAAAACGACGGCGTCTCGTACACGAACACGGCCTCGGCGTTCAGGATGACGATGATGTCCGAGGAGTTCCGGATGAGGGACTTGAAGCGCTCCTCGCTCTTCCGGATCGCCTCCTCGGCCCGCTTGCGCTCGGAGATGTCCCGGAAGTCGGTGACCCTCACGACCCTGCCGTGGTAGGGCAGGTTCTTGCCCCGGATCTCCATGGGGTAGCGGGAGCCGTCCTTCCGCAGGCCCTCCACGTCGTAGGGCCTCTCGAAGCCGCTCAAGATCTTCTCCCTCACCAGGTCGCGCCACTCGGGGGCGATGAGGGTGCTCAACCCGTCCATGCCGATGAGCTCTTCCCGGGTGTAGCCGGTCATGTCGCACAGGCCCTGGTTGCAGTCCAGGATCAACCCTTTGTCGTGGATGCCGATCCCGCCGAAGGCCGCCTCGTGGAGCATCCTGAAGCGGACCTCGCTCTCCTTGAGCTCCTCCTCGGCTAGCTTGCGGGCGGTGATGTCGTTGAGCACGCCGTCGTAGGAGACAGGGGCGCCCATGTCGTCCCGGTGGATGACCGGGGTGTTGCTCACCCACCTGATCTCCCCGTCCTTGCGGATGATGCGGTGCTCGATGGGCCCGGGGTCGACCCCTTCGAGGACGAGCCTGGCGTGCTCGCGCACCGCATCCTTGTCTTCCTCGCAGACCATGGTGAACCACAGGTAGGGGTCGCTGTCGAGCTCCCGGGGCGTGTAGCCGGTCACCGCCTCGCAGGCCGGGCTGTGGACCGTCCTCACCGGGACGCCGTTTTCGAGGACGACCGTGTAGATGTAGCTCGTGATGGCGGAGGTGATCCTCCGGTAGCGCTCCTCGCTCTCCCTCAAAGACCTCTCGGCCTTCCTGAGCTTCCCGAACTCCTCCTTCAGGGCTGCGATCTCCTGCTGGAGCGCCTCGAGATCCGGCAGCTTCTCATTCATCCCCAATGCACCTCGCCTGTGTCGTCCGTCCTTTCAGCGCCGAATTTATATTACAATGGGCATATCCCAGCGACAAGCGCAATGTTCGGGCATGGGACCGCCCGGGGGCGGCGGGACCAATCTTTTTCAATCATTGTGCTCCCTTATGAAAAGGGCCGTTCTCACCGAAAGGAATAAATGTAAAAAGGGAGAGGGAGCCCTGCCTGCATGGACATGCTGTCACTGATCAAGGACTATGCGCGCAACGTCCGCGTCGGTCCGGAGGTGCGCATCATCGACGAGGGCAGCTACGGGGACTCCTTCTTCTTCATCGTCTCGGGAAGGGTCAGGGTCACCAAGCGCATCGGGGAGGAGGAAGAGGTGCTCCGGGAGCTCGAGCCCGGCAACTTCTTCGGAGAGCTCGCCCTCATCCACGACAAGCCCCGGGCGGCCTCGGTGATCTCCCTGGAGGAGACCGAGCTCTACGAGATGGGCAGGGAGGACTTCACCCGGATGCTCGAGGCCAGCCCGTCGATCTCCCTTCAGGTGCTCGGCACCTCCACGAGCTGGCTGCTGGAATCGGACCGGCAGTACATCGAGAAGCTCCGGCATCAGACCAGGGAGCTCGCCCTGCTCCTGAGCCAGAAGGACGCCCTGGCCCGTTCCCTGGAGGAGGAGCGCAGGCTCCTGGCCCAGGAGAAGGAGAAGTACCAGTCCCTGGTGGAGCATTCCCTGGTGGGCGTCTTCGTGGTGCAGGACGAAAGGATCGTGTTCACGAACAGCACCTTCCTCGCGATGACCGGCTACGCCTCCCAGGCCCAGGTCGAAGGGCTCGCCCTCGACGACATCTTCATCCCCGGCACCATGAGGCCCGTGGAAGGGAGCGCTCAGGGCTCTCAGGCAGGGCACTACGAGGTGCTCGTGCGAACGGCCCAGGGCGAGGTGAGGACCTGGGAGATCAGGTCCGTGCCCATTGTCATGAACTCGCGTGGGGCGGTGCTATCCAACGCGAACGACCTCACGGGCAGGAAGATCCTCGAGAAGCAGAACGAAGAGACCAGGATCCAGCTCATGCAGGAGTCGAAGCTCGCCTCCATCGGCATCCTGGCCGCAGGCATCGCCCACAACCTCAGCAACCCGCTTGCGTCGGTCTACACCGTTGCCCAGCTCATCAGGCAGGAGCACCCGGAAATGGACGAGGCTGACCGCATCATCGGCCAGTGCCGCACCATGATGAACATCATCGGAAATCTCATGACCAAGAGCAGGATGGACCAGTCGAACGAGGTGGTGGACATCGACCTCAACGAGCTCCTGGAAAGAGAGCTCAATTTCTACGAGGCGAACCTGGACTTCAAGCACAACATCACCAAGGAATACCGGTACGAGGACGGCCTGCCCACCATCAGCGGCATCTACAGCGACTTTTCCCAGGCGATCATGAACATCGTGAAGAACGCCGAGGAAGCCATGTACGAGAGCCCCCGCAAGCATCTGGCCATCAGGACCTTCTCCGATCCGGGCCACATCTTCGTCGAGATCACGGACACGGGGTGCGGCATACCGGCGGACCACCTGGACAAGATCTTCGATCCCTTCTTCACCACCAAGCCCCTGCGCGACGAGCGCGCCGAGGGCAGGCCCACCGGCACCGGGCTTGGTATGGCGTCGAGCCTCCATCTGGTAAGGAAGTACCACGGCGCCATCAGGGTGAGGAGCACCCTGGGAGAGGGGACCGCCGTCACGGTGGTCATACCCCGGGGGGGCTGATCACGGGCGCCTGCCCGGCCTCCTCTCGAACCATGGCTGTGCCTGCTCGAGCTGGGATGAGATCCTGAAGAGCAGGGCCTCCTCCGCATACCTCGCCACGAGCTGCACCCCGCAGGGAAGGTTGTCTTCCGTCCAGTACAGGGGCACGGACACGGCGGGCAGGCCGGCGGCGTTCGCAAGCTGGGTGAAGGGGGTCCTCGCGAGGCTGTCTATGGCGATCTTGTCCGCGATCCCGGAAAGGCGCATGAGCTTGCCCACACCCAGCCGGTTGGCGACCTTCATGAGGATCTCCTCGATGCCCCCCACCTTGAGCTCGCCGATCTTCGCCGGCGGGAACGCCGTGGTTGGCGTGAGCAGGAGGTCGTAGCGCTCGTGGAAGGCCCCCACGGCCCGGGCAGCCCGGTTCCATTCCCGCATGGCAAGGACGAACTCGCCCGCCGAGTATGCCCTGCCCAGGAGGGCCAGAGACCAGGTGGGCTCCTCCACGTCTCCGGGCCTGGGCTTTCTCCCCAGCACCCCTTCGAGCTCCGTGATGTCGGCCGCCATCTCGCCGAAGTACATCATGAAGTAGCTCCTGGCCAGGGCGGTCCCGTCGATGGCGGGCTCCGCCTCCTCCACCCGGTGCCCGAGCCCTTCCAGCACCCGTGCCGCATGCTCCACGGCTTTCCTGCACTCGGGGTGCACCTCCGTGCCCAGGGGGGACCGGGTGGTGAAGCCGATGATGAGGGTACCGGGCTCGCGCCGGGTCTCTTCCAGGAAGGGGGCAGGCGGCCTGGGGATGAAGTAGGGGTCCCCGGGGACCGGCCCGCACACGGCGTCGAGCATGGCTGCCGAGTCCCTGACCGAGCGCGTGATCACGTGCTCCACGGCGGCGCCCTGCCAGCACTCGCCGAAGGCGGGGGCCAGGGAGGTCCTTCCCCGCGAGGGCTTCAGCCCGAAGAGGCCGCAGTAGGCCGACGGGATGCGGATGGACCCGCCGCCGTCCCCGCCCGAGGCCATGGGCACCATGCCCGCCGCCACCGCGGCCGCCGAGCCGCCGCTGGAGCCGCCCGGGGTACGTCCGAAATCCCAGGGGTTCCTCGTGGGACCGTGGAGCTCGGGCTCGGTGACGCCCATGAGGCCGAACTCGGGCGTGTTGGTCTTGCCCACGATGACCACGCCCGTTGCCTTGTAGCGCTTCATGAGCTCGGAATCGTACGTCGGGATGTAGTCCCGGTAGGCCTTGCTGCCCATGGTCAGGGGCACGCCCGCCATGGCGGTGAGGAGGTCCTTGGCGAGGAAGGGGACGCCGGTGAACGGGCATTCCGGAAGCCCTGCCCTGATGCTCTCGCGGGCCTGCTGGTACAGCCGGCAGATCACGGCATTGATCACCGGGTTGGTCCTCTCGATCCGGTCCACCGCGGCGTCGCACAGCTCTTCGGCGGAAACCTCCCGCTTCCTCACCAGCTCCGCCAGCCCCAGGGCGTCGAAGCTCTCATACTCACTGAATGACCCCATGTGTGCCCTCCCAAGAGAATCGAATTGAATATCATCCTTATAAATGCACGGCGCAGGGGAAAATGCAAGGAAGGGCATGCGCTCGTGCGCTCTGTTGAGAATGTCCTCCTGATCATTATTACTTAATCCTAACAAGAATAATGAAATAGTTTAATATTATAGTATAAACACAACCCTGCCATCCTGAACAGCCATCCGGTCGGGGAATGAAGTGAAATCTGTTTATCGAGGAGGATTCTCTATGGTCAGAAATCTCTACTCTCGTGCCTTGTGGCTCGTGCTCGTCCTTTCCACCCTTGCGTTCTTCGCCGGCTGCGGAAGCGGGCCGAGCAGCGACGACGGCGACGGCGGGAGCACGGGCGAATCCGTGCCCACCGTAAAATCGACGGTGCCGGCGGACGGCGCTTCGGGCGTTGCCGTGGATTCCCGGGTCAGTGTGATCTTCAGCGACGACATCAGCCCTGATTCGATCACGGCATCCACCTTTGTGCTCAGGGCGGGTGACGAGACCGTTCCCGGAACGGTGAGATGCTCGGGCGGGACAGCCACCTTCACGCCGTCCGTGCCCCTTGCGGAAGGGACCACGTACACCGCCGTGCTGACAACGGGGGTCAAGAGCGCCCAGGGCAAGTCCCTCGGCTCGGAATACTCGTGGTCGTTCACCACGGGTTCGGGAGAGCCGGTCTACGCATACGTGCTCACGGGGATGCTGACCCGGATGGTGCTCGACGACATTCCCAGACCGGCCCGCAGCTTCACCTACCATGCGGACGCGAACATGGTGGAGGAGACGAGTGAGGCCGATGAATACGAGCCTGCGTACAAGTGCCGCCGGTACTTCGACGCCGCAGGGGACCTCGTCCGGAAAGAGGAGTACATCGATGAAGCGCCGGAGCCCCTCATCCAGCTCTTCTATTACAACGAAAGGCATCACTGCACGAGCATCGTGGACAGCAACAACAATTCGCTGAGGCAGTTCACCTACGAATACGCGCAGCCCAGCTCCCTCGTCATAGGGACGATCTCGGACGTCGAAACCGAGTATGTGTACTATCCCGGAGAAGACAAGCTCGTCATGGACGGCATCGAGGTCATGCACTACTTCTACGACGATGCCGGCAGGGAGATCAGGAACGAGCTGGATTACGACGACGACGGCACGGTCGACTACACGACCAGAAACACGTACGACACGAACGGGAACATCTCAAAAACCGACTATTACGAAGGCGATATGCTCGTGGTGAGCGTCACCTACACCTGGGAGCTCAAGGACATCTCGGGCATGGCCGTAAACTTCGCCTACCTCATGCCCTATGCGACGGACAGGGGTGAGCCGACCCTGCTGTGGCAGCTGGTGAGCAGGATAAACGCCAGCTCCTGGAACATGTACTGAGGGAAGGGCGCTCACGGACCCGGCACACACCCCCGGTACCGATCGCCGGTTTCCGCTCCCTGCGGGATGTGCTGACCGTGTGGGCAGGGCAGGCGGGAAGCGTAAACCGGACGGCCCCGAATTCCGATACGGCAATAAAAGAATATGCCGGACATGCCGGCAGGGGGAAGAGAGGGGCTGACCATGACGGACCACCGGAGCCTGCCGTACGACCAGATCAGGAAGATCCAGCACGCCTGCTGCCACGTGTTTCTCCACGACCATGCCCTCGAGGCCCAGAAGGTCGTGGAGGGCAGCACGGTCAGACTCAGGTTCCCCTTCATCGAGGACCTGACCTTCGAGGAGGTGAGGAAAGCCTACCGGACGAACGTCCTGACCTATCACCCGGACAGGCACCAGGACAAGTCGCCCGAGGAGCTCCGGGCCCTGTCCCGCCACCTCGAGGGCGTGAACCAGGCCTACCGGTTCCTCTGCTCCGTGTTCGGCAGGCATGCTCAGCCGTGCCCCCAGCCCGCGCTTCCCCGGGGCAAGGTCATCGCCGTGGGAGGGGCCAAGGGTGGTACGGGCAAGAGCATCTTTTCCGCCAACCTGGGCATGCTCCTTTCCTGGGCAGGGTACCGCACCGCCGTGGTGGACCTCGACCTCGGCGGGTCCGACCTGCACATCTATATGGGGGAGAAGAACGTCCCGGACGTCACCGTCAACGACTTCATCCACCGCAGGGTCGAGGGCTTAAGCGACGCTGCCGTCAAAAGGGAGAACAGGCCCCTGCTCGTTGCCGGCAACAGCGCGGAGCTGGGCATCGCCAATCTCCCCTATGCCCGGAAGATGCGCCTGCTCGACAAGGTCAGGGCGCTCGAGGTGGATTACGTCATCCTCGATCTCGGGGCAGGCACGGACTTCAACACGCTGGACTTCTTCCTTGCAGCGGATTACGGCATCCTGGTAACCACCCTCGACCAGCCCGCGTACCTCGAAGCGTACGCGTTCATGAAAACGGCCCTGCTGAGAAGGCTTACCCGGCTCTTCGGGTCCGAGTCGAAGCTCCCGTCGGGCACCTCGGCCGCCATCCGGGACCTGGTGCAGCGGTTCATGCAGCCTTCTTGCGAAGGCCCCTCACGGACGGTCCGCGAGCTGGTGAACGCGGTGGCCATGCACGAGCCCATGGCACTGCCCGCCCTGGTGGACGGGATCATGGAGTTCACCCCCCACCTGGTGATCAACCGGTGCTTCGATGCGAAAGAGGCGCGCCGCATCGCCGCCTCCATAACCTCGGTGGCACGGCAGCGCCTCTCCATCGACGTGAGGTTCCTGGGCACGCTCTCGAAGAGCCCGGTGGTGGAGAGGTGCACGTCCTGGATGCACCACCCCATCGTGGAGAAGCAGCGGTGCAGCGCCCTGGCCGCCGAGATCACGGCCGTCATCGAGAAGCTCGGCCTGGCGTTCTGAGCACACGATCCGCAGCCGTTTCCACGGCCTGTGGAGCGGATCGGGCCTCGCCCTCCTGCGGTTCTCCATGCGATAATCCGCATTTGCACTTGTTTTACACCGTGTTTGCCGGGACTTGTGCTATGGGTGCATCAGTTCTGCGTTTCACGAGAAAGGAGCACGCCGTGCAGCACACCGTATTCGACACCCCGGTCATCAAGACGCTTCTGCGCTGGTTCTCAAAGGCATACCTGAAGGTGTTCGGCTGGAAGGTCGAAGGGCGGGTGCCGGATGTACCCAGGTGCGTGATGATCGCGGCGCCCCACACCTCGAACTGGGACTTCCCCATCACCATGTTCCTGTCCTTCGCCCTGCACGGGAAGGTGTACTGGATGGGAAAGGACAAGCTCTTCAGGAAACCCTTCGGGTCGGTCATGCGCTGGCTGGGCGGCATCCCGGTGGACCGGAGCAAGGCCAACAACGTGGTGGCCCAGATGGTGGAGGTGTTCAACTCCCACGAAGACCTCATCGTCATCATCCCGCCGGAGGGGACCCGCGGCAAGGTGAGCTACTGGAAGACCGGTTTCTACCACATCGCCAACGGCGCCGGCGTGCCCATCATCCTGGGCTACGTCGACTACGGCCGCAAGGCAGGCGGCATAGGTCCCACGGTGTGGCCTACCGGGGACATCGAGGCCGACATGCGGACCATCTGCTCGTTCTACACAGGCGTCACGGCGAAGTACCCGGAGAAGTCCAGCCTGGCCGCCGTAGACCCGGCCAGGTCGCGCAAGGCCGCCTGAGGGTTTGTCGACCCGGCAGCACTGAGCCGGATGCCGGCGGAAAGCCTGGCGCCGTCCGGAAAACTATGTCTCCGATTACGAACGGCTAGATCCAGCCGAGGTACCCGAATACCACGAGCCCTGCCAGGTTAACCGCCCCCAGGGCGCCCACGAAGGTGAAGCTGCGCTTCAGAGGCGCGTCGAAGCACCACACCGCGGCCGCGAAGAAGGGGATGTAGACCGTGACGAACACGGGGAAGGCGCCCCAGAAGGGGTAGACCCACACGAAGGTGGGCGTCCTCACGAGGAAGATCTCGATGATGGCGGCGGCCGCCGCGGAGGAAACCGCCACGAACACGCGGCCGTTGAGGCCGAGCATCTTCTCCTTCGGGTCCTTGGGCAGCAGCTTCGTGGCCACGATGCCGGCGATGGAGAACATGAGGCTGATCTCCGCTCCCACGCCCACCATGATGGAGAACGCCGTGCCCGTGGGGACCGTCCACAGGGCGTGCCCGGTGAAGTGCTGGATGAGGGCGTTTATGATCTCCACGAACCAGTGCACCATGTACAGGCCGAGCCCTGCGGCGATGGCTTTGTAGTTGCCCCGCTCGTACTCGCTGCCGTAGATGTAGAGCACGATGACCAGCAGCGGGATCACGTACCACTGGAAAGGCTCGCCTGACCTGACGATACCCATTGCCTGCGCCGTTGCTTCCGGGTGATTCAATACCATAGATCCTCCTCGATTCGCCTGTTAATCATGCGCGGGACATTCGGCAGCACATCCCGGGTCTCCCGCCAGGACTTCAGGGCGGCAGAGCGCCGCCCGTTCATTCATACCGGTCTTTCCTGGCCTTGATCACCTCCACGGTGTGGTCGTGCTCCGAGCCCTCGATGAGGTCCTTGAGGTGCAGCCTCCCGTCGATGTACTGGAGATGGATCCTCCACCCGGAGATCTTGGTGATGTGGGCCCGGTACACCGCCTCCTTGACGCCCATGACGCGGTGGAGCCTGGTCTTCGGGAAGACCCTGCGCCGGTGGTTCTCGTTGTCCTCGAGCTCGGCCAAGGCCTCGAAGAAGGCCAGCCTCAGCCGGTCGTCCGGCAGCCTCTTCATGGCCTGCATGATCACGCCGTACTCGTCGAAGATGGGCTTGACGTCAGGCACGCTCGGCCTCCCGGTCCTCGTCGATCAGGTCGCAGTGCAGGGACCTGAGCACCTCGCCGAACACCTTAGATGCGTCGGACTCCTGTACGAGCCGTATCAGGGTGACGACGACCTGGTCGAAAACAGGGTCCTCGTCGAGCGTGAGGATGGCTGAAAGGCCTTTCTCCAGGGGGAGCAGGGACAGGGACGAGCAGAGGCCGTGCTTCAGTCTGAGGTCTTCGGGGCTCAGGAGGAGCGAGCAGAAGCCCTCCCGGTTGCAGAGGCAGTCCGCAAGCAGCCCGTTCAGCCTGTCCACGAGGGCCGAGCGCGTGTGCCCGTCGATGGCTGAAAGGTCTTCTTCAAAGGATGCGCTTGACCGGACAAGGAGCTCCATACCTGGATGATTTTACCCGAAGGAGCGAATAAAGCAAAGGATATTGTTCGCGGTATTCCGGGGGTCACCGCCGCCCGGCCAAGGCAGGGGATCAGGGCATGAAACCGAGGCCGCGGTAGTGATTCAGGGTGCCGATCCTTCCCGTGAGATGGTCGGATGCGGGGGAGGCGAGGAACACGGCCAGGGGCGCCACGTCGTCCGGGCTCTTCAGGACGTTCGTGTCCCTGAACTCCATGAACTGGGCGTAGATCTCCTCACCCAGCACCTCGGGGCCCATGGCCCGGATGGTCTCGTGCATGGATGTGTCCATGACGCCCGGGTCGATGGCGTTCACCTGGATGCCGTAGGGCTCCATCTCGGAGGAGACCGACCGGGTGAGCTGGATGCCCCCCGCCTTGGAGACGCTGTAGGCGCAGAACCTGGGGAAGGGCATCTCCCCGAGGCCGGAGACGATGTTGATGATCTTGCCCGATCCCTGCCGGACCATGTGGGGCAGCACGGCGCGGGTGAAGAGGAAGTAGCCCGTGAGGTTGATGCCCAGGGTGATGTTCCAGCTCGTGAGGTCCGTGTCTTCCAGCAGGCGCGGGGGACCCACGATGCCTGCGTTGTTCACGAGGATGTCGAGCCGTCCGAAGCGCTCCACCGTCATGGCCACGGTCTGCGCCACGTCCGGCTCCCGGGCGACGTTGCCCGTATACGAGATCACCTCGCCCTGCGCGAGCCCGGCCACCTCCTGGCGCGCCTCCTTCAGCTCGTGCTCGTCGAGGCTCATCATCATGACGTGGACCCCTTCCCGGGCAAAGGCCTTCGATATCGCCCTGCCGAGCCCCCGGCCTGCGCCGGTGACGATGGCCGCTTTTCCGTTCAGCACCATGGTTCTTCCCCCTGCATAGAATATATTTCCGGCCCGTCCCCATGCCAAGGGGCGCCGTGGGGCAGGGAGGGGGCATCGTGGGGAGAAGGGGACCAAGGCCCTTGCATTCTCCTGCCGAAACATTTAAAGGTGATCAGGGAGCAACGATGAACAATCTCTTGGGACTGATCGAAGCCTTTCGCATTCAGGACTTCTTCGATATCCTCATCATCGCCACGCTCATCTACGTGGTGCTCATCTGGTTCAAGGACACGGCCTCGCGCTTCGTGTTCGCGGGCATCAGCCTGTTGGGCGTGGTGTACATCTTCGCGCGCCTCTTCCACCTCTACCTCACCTCGCTGGTCCTCCAGGGCTTCTTCGCCATCCTGCTCATCGCCCTGGTGGTCATCTTCCAGGAGGACATCAGGAGGTTCTTCGAGCGGCTCGCCACCTGGGGGTCGCTGCGCAAGGCACGGGGGGACACGGGGGACAGGAAGTGGCCCGTGGACGTGGAGACGCTCATCGAGAGCGTCGCCGACCTCGCCGCCCGCAAGGTCGGGGCCCTCATCGTGATCAAGGGCCTCGACCCCCTCGAGCGGCACCTCAAGGGCGGCTACGAGCTCGACGGAAAACTGAGCGGGCCGCTGCTGGCCAGCATCTTCGACCCCCACTCCCTGGGTCACGACGGCGCCGTCATCATCGACGGCGCCAGGGTGGTCAGGTTCGGGTGCCACCTGCCCCTATCGCTGGACACGAGCAAGTTCGGCAAGTTCGGTCTGCGTCACACGGCCGCGATCGGCCTCTCCGAACGCTGCGACGCCCTGTGCATCGTGGTGTCCGAGGAGCGGCGCACCATCTCCGTGGTCCAGGAAGGCAAGATGGTCGTTTCGAAAAACCCCACCGAGCTCTCCGCGCTCATGAGGAAATACTTCGAGAAGGGGGAGCTCACGAGGGAGGCCACGCGCCTCGGACCGGGCTGGCTCAGGATGAACACCATGGAAAAGGCGGTGGCCGTGCTGCTGGCCTTCGGCCTCTGGTTTGTCTTCGGGTACCAGAAGGAGTCCGTGCAGAGAGACTACGTGGTGCCCATCGAGTTCCGGAACGTGTCCCCCGAGTGGGAGATCGAGGAAAGCCGCCACCGGGAGGTGACGCTGACGCTCACCGGCCCTGACCAGGCGTTCGATCTCCTCGATCCGTCCTACCTGAAGGTGTCGGTGCCCCTTTCGAACCCGGTGGAGGGGAGGCAGGACATCACCCTGTCCGACGACATGGTGAGGATCCCCTCGAACCTTTCCCTGGTGAGGATCAAGCCCCAGATCATCAGGGTGACCGCCCACCAGTTCCACCCGGCCACGGTGCCGGTCCAGGTGAGGATAACCGGCGAGCTCCCGGAGGGCTACTCGCTCAAGGGCGTCTCCCCGGTCCCGTCGTCCGTGCCGGTCATGGCCACCAGGAATTTCATCAGGAAGAAGACGCCGCTGGAAACCGAGGCCATCGACCTGTCGCACATCCAAGACAACACGTCCCTCACCACGAGGTTCCTGCTGCCGCCCGACGTGCGGCTGAAGTCCGGCCAGAGCCAATGGGTGAGGGTGAACGTCCGGGTCGCGAAGAACCGCTCCTGAGGCTTCTTGCGAGCGGATACCCGGCCGTCAGCCCAGGAGGAATACGCTGTCTCCGACCCGGGTCTTGTCCTTCACCTTGATGCCGATGGTATCGCCGGCATTCGCCTCGGTCACCTTGCGGTTGTCGATCTGCATGGAGTCTATGACCTCCTCGAAGGCAGTGGTCGCGCCCTCGATGGAGATCCTGTCACCCACTTTCAGGGTGCCGCTCAGCTCGATCCCGGCAACGCTGATCTTGCTGAAGAAGTGGGTTACCTTTCCGATCAGTTTCTTCTCTTCGGTCATGGGTACCTCCCCACAGTGAATGATAGCATTATACGGGGTTTGGGCGCCCCGGTTCAAGGGCGGAATATACCGGAAATGGGCAGGATGGGCAAGCGGCGCCCCGGGGGTGGTCCGCAGGGCCCGGCCTCTTCCCCGCCCGGACGGACCGTGCCGCGGACGCAGGCAAAAAATCAGCCCTCTGTTGCTTTTTTCAATGATTCTCTTACTATGGACAGTACCTGGGGAAACAGCCTGGAGCACGTGTTCGTGAAGGGGTGCGTATGCAGGAATGCGTCATCGTCGACGGAGTGAGGACAGCGAATACCCGGGCACACCCGCAGAAGGGGTGGTTCCGGAAGGCCAGGCCCGAGCACCTGCTTATCGCCGTGTACAAGGCCCTCTTCGAGAGGAACCCGGGCATCGCTGCAGCGGAGGTGGACGCCGTGTTCTGCGGCTGCGCCAACCAGGCGGGCATGCAGAACGACATCGCCCGGCTCTCCTGGCTGGCAGGGGGCTTCCCCGTCTCGGTGCCCACCAACGGCATCGGCCAGCAGTGCCCCTCGGGCATGGCTGCCATCGAGCACGCGGCCCGGGCCGTCATGTGCGAAGAAGGGGAGGTCTTCATCGCCTCCGGGGTGGAGGACATGCTCCACGTCCCGCTCGCCTACGACTTCGAGCCGCCGCCGGGCCTGATGTGGCGCTACCCCATGCACGAGATGCCCATGGAGGCCACGGCCGAGAAGGTGGCCAGGGAGTACGGCATCTCCCGGGAAGACGCGGAGAACCTTGCCTTCTGGAGCCACAGGCGGGCGGCGGCAGCCCGGGACGGGGGCAGGTTTTCCTCGGAGATCGTGCCCCTGAAGGGGTTCGACGAGGAGGGCGGCGAGTTCCTCGTGGAGCATGACCAGTGGATCAAGGACGACATCTCCCTGGAGCGCATGGCGGCCATGAAGCCCCTCATGCGGGACGACGGGGTGGTGACCGCCGCCGTTTCGTCGCCGGTTTCCACGGCCGGGTGCGCCGTGCTCCTCATGAGCCGCGAAAAAGCCGACAGGCTGGGCCTGTCCTACCACCTGAAGTATGCCGGGGGCGCCATGGCCGGGTGCAATCCCACCGTGATGGGCATCGGCCCCGTTCACGCGGTGAGGAGGCTGCTGGGGCGAAAAGGCCTCGAGGTTGGAGGCATCGGCGTGTGGGAGCTCAACGAGGCCTTTGCCGCCCAGACCCTTGCCTGCGTCCGAGAGCTGGGCATCGCACGGAACGCACCCTTCGAGAACGTCAACGTGTGGGGCGGGGCCTTGGCCCTGGGGCACCCCCTGGGGGAATCGGGCTGTCGGATCGTGGTGACGCTGAACTCCATCATGAAGACCGATTTCAGCCACGTGCGCTACGGGGTGGCGACACTCTGCGGGGCCTTCGGGAACGCGAACGCCACGCTCTGGGAGAACGTGGTCCTCTGAGCCCGAGGCCCCTGCACACGGCGACCCGTGCCGGAACCCGGACCGTGAGCGTCCGGGGACTGACCGGGCTGTCCGCGTATGCGCGATGTCGGCAACGCTTCCTGCTAGTTGTTTCCGGATGCGCTGATGATCCTTCCCGTGCCGCCGCAGTGCTGCGTCTGGTCACCCACGCGTGCGGCCGGCTTCCCGTCGATGAGCACGTTCGGGTCGCCGGTCTTGATCACGAAGGTGTTCGACCCGCAGCACCCCGCGTGCACGCCGTGGTCGCCCACCCTCGCAGCCGGTATCCCGTTGACGGACACGTTCGGGCTTCCCGACAGGATCGGCCCGCTGACGTTATGGGGACAGCCGGGACATCCGTGGGCGTCGAGGGGGCAGTTGACCACGCCGGTCACACCGGCATAACCCGTGGGGTCCACTGTCTCCACCGTGAAGGTCTTTTCCAGCACGGTCCGTCCGTCCTTCACGTACGAGAGGGTTATGCGGTTCGTCCCGGGGCGCGTGAACACGGGTCTGCTCAGGGGTCCGCGGTCCGGTGCGAAGGTGCCCGTTCCTGTCCAGCGGACATTCCCGGATTCATCGGCCTGTTCCCTGGTGCCCGGATTGACCAGGCAGCGGGCGCCGAACACCCAGCCCCTGGTGAAGACCTTCGGGCTGGCCCCGGCAGGGAAGGTGAGCGAAAGCTGGATTTCCGGGGCCGCTCCCTTCATGGTATCGACCCCACGGCCGAACCCGGGGGCGACCCTCACCGGACCCTTCATATCCTGTGCCCAGGCGTCCGGGAGCCGCCCGATGAGACAGGCGGCCATGAGCAGGACTGCAGCCGATACTGCCGAGATCACTGGTCTGGAAACTCTCATGTCAGCTCCTTTCGATCCGGTTGAATCCCTCGTGGAGCATGAGGAAGGCGAAGGCGGCCACCACCAGGCCGTGGGTGATGCGGCCGTCCCGCAGCATCCGGTACGCTTCCTCGAGCTTCACCAGCTCCACCGCGATGGCCTCGGTGGGGTCGAGGTTCTGGCTCGATCCCGGGCGGGCGTTCCGGGCGAGGAAGGAGTGGCACAGGTTGCTCTGGATGGCCGGGTTGGGCTCGACGGTCCCGATGTGGACCACGTCGCTGCTCACAAAGCCCGTCTCTTCCTCCATCTCGCGGACAGCGGCCTCGGCGGGGTCGGTGTCGGCGCCGGAGATGAGACCCCCGGGGATCTCCAGGGTGACGCGCCTCACGCCGTGGCGGTACTGCCGGATCATCACCACCTCGCCTTCGGCGGTGACCGGGATGATGTTCACCCACCCGGGGAACTCGAGCACGGTGAAATCCTGGACTATGTCGCCCCGGGAAAAGTGATAGGCGTCTTCCCTGACCTTCATGATGCGGTTCTCATATACGCTGCGCGAGTGAAGATACTTCCAGTAGCGCTCCACGGCTCCCCCTTGAAAAGATGTGCCTTACGGCTATTTGCATAGTATTGCCGCTGCCGGGGCCCGGGCGCAAGAGCTGATTTGCCGTCGATGCCGTATGAAATAAAGGCGATATCGGGTTGCCAACGGGTGGCCGGTGTGGTACATCCCGTATGCAAGTGAGAAATTATGAAGTGCAAATACCTTGACGAGAAATGCTACGAGTTTCACGAGAAAGACGTGGAGGACAAGTGCTTTCTCTGCACCTCGAACGGGTGCAGGCTGTTCACCGTGCGCCAGGCGTCGAGCATGAAGATGGTCCATCTGTGCGCAGAGTGCATGGTGAGCAATTCCGATGAATACCTCCTCGACAACACCCGCCCCTGGGAAGGGGATCAGGGAAAGTCGGATTAAAGAACCGGCAGACACATCACAAAAAGCGGGAGCCCGGCAGGGAACCGTATACCGTTCGCGGTAATTGTGCCGGGTCAAGAAAGAGCCTACAGCTCGTAGAGCCTCGGAAATTTCATGGTGAACGTGGACCCCTCGCCTTCCTTGGAGGAGGCGACGATCCGGCCGTCGTGCGCTTCCATGATCTTCTTCACGAAGGTCAGCCCCAGCCCGGACCCCTTCTGACGCTCCTCCTTGCCCCGGACCCGGTAGAACGGCTCGAAGATGAAGGGCAGCTTGTCCTGGGGGATGCCCTGGCCGGTGTCCGAGACGCTGACGTACACGTAGTAGTCGTCGTGGCTGGCCTTCACTGAGATGACGCCCGCCGGCGGCGTGTACTTGGTTGCGTTCCCGATGACGTTGCTGAAGACCCTCAGCAGGCTCTCGTGGTCTCCCAGGACCTTGGGGAGTTCCTCGCGGCTTTCGAAGCAGAGGTTGATCTCCCGCCTCTGGCACACCGGGGACATCTCCTCGATGCTCTTGCGGAGCACCTCCGTCAGGTCCAGCGGCGACTTCGCCTCGGAGAAGGTGCCGTTTTCGATGCGGGAGAGGTCGAGCCAGTGCTCGATGAGGTCCTGCAGGCTCGTGATGCGCTTCTCGCACCTGCCCAGGATCTCCGCCGCGTCGCCGGTCAGGGTGTTTCCCGTGATGAGCTTCAGGGATTCGATGTACTGCTGGATGGTGACCAGAGGCGAGCGCATCTCGTGGGACACGAAGGTGATGAAGTTCTTTTCCATGCGTTCTTTTTCTTCCCTGAGCCGGTTCGCCTCGATCTTGAGCTCCCGGTGCTCGATGCCCCGCTTCGTCACCGCCCTGATCTGGTCGGGGCTGAAGGGCTTCGGGAGGTAGTCGTACGCCCCCTTCTTCATTGCCTCCACGGCGCTGACGATGGAGGCGTATCCGGTGATCACGATGAGGACGATGTCGGGAAGGTCCTTCGAGAGGAGCTCGATGATGTCCATGCCTGAGCAGTTGGGCATCTTGAGGTCCACGAAGGCGACCTCGGGCCGTACCTCCCTGGCGAGCCTGACCCCGTCCGCCCCGTCCGGCGTCGTGGTCACCGAATACCCGGACTTCTCGAGGGTCTGCCTGCACCCGTCGAGGATGGACTCCTCGTCATCGATGACGAGGATGTGGAACGGGACGTTCCCTTCCGCCATGCCCTAAGCCTGGAGCAGCTGCCCCACGTACCTCAGGAGATCGTCGGCCTTGATGGGCTTGTGGAGGACAAGGTCGACCGTGGGGAGGTCTTCGGGCGGCTCGAAGGACTGGTAGGGGCCCTGGAGGTCCACGGCGCTGAGCATGATGAGCGGGATCTGCTTGCCGGAGTCCGAGGTCCTGAGCTTCGAGACGACGTTGAACCCCTCGCTCCACGTCTCCATCATCATGTCGATGATGGCGAGATTGGGGCCCACGGACTTCGCCATCTCCACCCCTGATCTGCCGTCCTCGGCCAGGAACACCTCGTAGCCGCCCTTTTCGAGGATGAGCTTGGTCGCCATCAAGAAGTCCTTGTCGTCGTCAATGAGTAGAACCTTTTTCTTCATGTCCATCGCCGTACCTCCTTATGGAATATCAAGCAGGTTAAGCAATGACGGTGCCACTCTGCAACCATAGGATATCAGGTATCAAAAAAGCCGATACCCGACAAATGAAACAGGACCACGGGGAAAAACACCCCGCGCATGAGGAAGATGTACCCATGGTTTACCCGGGCTACAGGCCGTGAAGGAGAATTCCCGGGGGAGCAGGTCAAGTCAGCTTATGGGGGTCAGACCTTGTTTATCACCTTATCAGTCTTCTTCCTCGCCTACTTCGATCCCGTAATTCCTGATCTTCATCCTCAGGGTCTTTCTGTCGATGCCGAGGAACTTGGCCGTCCTGTTGATCTGATAGTTGAAGTGGCGCAGGGCCTTTTCGATGTGCTCCTTCTCCACCTCCACCAGCGTCATCCTGCCGGAGAAGGGATCCACAACCGGGGCCTTGGCCCGGGTGTCCTGGCCGTAGTAGAGGATGTCGGAGAGGGTCACCTCCTCGTTCTCGCACAGCACGCAGAGCCGCTCGATGGTGTTCTTGAGCTCCCGGATGTTGCCGGGCCAGGAGTAGGAGGTGAGCGACTTCACCACCTCAGGAGACAGGCGCTTCGCCCTGCTGTTGTGCTTGACCCGGAACACGTCGAAGTAGTGGTGCGCGATGGGCGCGATGTCGTGCCGGTGCTCGCGCAGGGGCCTGATGTGGATGGGCACCACGGATATCCGGTAGAAGAGGTCTTCCCGGAACGTCCCGGCGTTCACCTCCTCCCTGAGGTCGCGGTTGGTGGCCGTGATGAGGCGCACGTCCACCTTCTCGGGCATGGATGCGCCCACCCTGGGCACCTCCTGCTCCTGGATCGCCCGCAGGAGCTTGGCCTGCACGTCGATGGAGATGTTGGAGATCTCGTCCAGGAAGAGGGTGCCCTTGTCGGCCATCTGGAACCTGCCTTCCCGGGTCTCCGTAGCCCCGCTGAAGGCGCCCTTGATGTGGCCGAAGAGCTCGGACTCCATGAGGTTCTGCACCAGGGACGAGCAGTCCACCGGGATGAAGTGCCTGTCGGCGCGCGCGCTCAAGGAGTGGATGGTGCGGGCCACGAGCTCCTTGCCCGTGCCGCTCTCGCCCGTGATGAGCACGGTGCTGTCGGTCTTGGCGATGCGCCTGATGGTCTCCTTGAGCTCCTCGATGTAGTCGCTCGTGCCGATGATCGTGGAGAGGATCTCGCCCGAGGCCCTGCCGCAGGACTCCTCGACGAGGCAGTCGAGCACGGCCTTCTTGAGCTCGGCGGCGTTGAAGGGTTTCGTGATGAAGTTGCTCGCCCCCATGCGCATGGCCTCCACCGCGAGCTGGATGGTGCCGAACCCGGTGATGATGATCACCTTCGCGGGTATGCCCAGCTCCTTCTTGAGGATGCGCAGGATGTCGAGCCCCTCGATCCTGGGCATGCGGATGTCCAGGAGGATGAGGTCGAAGCGACCGGTCTTGCCCAGCTCGAGGCCGGCCATGCCGTCGGAGGCGCTCTCCACGAGGTGGCCCATGCGGGTGAGAATCTGGGTGCACCCGTCGCGGATGGATTCCTCGTCGTCGACGATGAGCACGTGGAGGTTCTTCCTAGACACCGTAGTCCCCCAGGATCTCCGAAGACCCCTCGCTGCAGGTCTCGTCCTTTTCGTTCAGGCAGGAGGGCAGGGTGATGACGAAGGTGGTGCCCTTGCCCGCCTCGCTCTCCACGTCGATGAAGCCGCCGTGCTTCTGGATGATGCCGTAAGTGATGGACAGCCCGAGCCCTGTGCCCTGGCCCGGGTCCTTGGTGGTGAAGAAGGGCTCGAAGATGTGGGGCAGGTAGGCCCTGTCGATGCCCTTGCCGCTGTCCCGGATGGAGATCTTCACGGCCCTGGTGCTGGTGAGCCAGGTGGTGATCTTCAGCGTGCCCTTTCCCTCCATGGCGTCCGCCGCGTTGATGAAGAGGTTGAGGAAGACCTCCTCGAGCCGGGAGAGGTCGCCCATGACCAGCGGCAGGCCGTGGGCGAGCTCGGTCTCCACGTGGATCCCCAGGAACATCGACTGGTCCTTCACGAGGTTGAGCGAGGTGAGGATGACCTCGTTGATGTCCGTGGGCCGCTGGTCGCCCGAGGGCGTGCGCGCGAAGTCGAGGAGGTTCTGCACGATCTTCTTGCACCGGTCGGTCTGGTAGATGATCTTTTCCATGTTCTTCCTGCCCGGGTGGTCCTCGTCCATCTCCTCCAGCACGAGGTTGCTGTAGAGCAGGATGCCGCCCAGGGGGTTGTTGATCTCGTGGGCCACGCCGGCTGCCATCTGGCCCAGGGAGGCGAGGCGTTCGGTGCGGGTGATGTGCTGGAAGGCCTTCTGCAGCCGGTCGTCCCGGTCCTTGAGCGAGCGGGCCATGTCGTTGAAGGCCTCGTCGAGCATGTCGAAGCCCGAGGAGCGGCCCGGGGGAAGCTGGTACTCGAGGTTGCCCGACGAGATGGCCTGGGTGGCGTTCTTGAGGATCCTGATCCTGCGGATGATGCTGTGGCCAAGCCTGAAGGAGATGACGAAGGCGATGACCATGCCGATGAAGGTGATGCCGAAGAAGATCAGGATGGTGTTGAGCGTCATGTCGCGGTACTTGGCCTCGAGGATGCCCGTGTAGAACATGCCGATGATGCGCCTGTCGATGTCGTAGAGGGGCGCGTAGGCGCTGATGTACCAGTCGTTCACCACGAAGGCGCGCCCCACCCAGTCCTTGCCTTCGATGATGACCCGGTCGTACACCTCCCGGGACACGAGGGTGCCCACGGCCCGCTGGTTGTCCTTGGTCTTGACGTTCGTGGAGATGCGCACCGGGCCCAGGAAGATGGTGGCGAAGCCGATGTCCCTGTCTTTGTAGGTCTCGTCCTGGTACACGGTCTCCTTGATGGTGTCCACGATGTCGTAGTCCCGGTTGATGAGGACGCCGCCGATGAGCGCGCCCAGGAGCGCCCCGCTCCTGCTGAAGACGGGGTGCGCGGCCCGGAGCACCATGCCGTCGAGGAGGACCTTGGCGTCGAGCTCCACTGACTGGGGGGTCTTCACGATGGGAATCACCACCCGGGACTCGAGCCTTGGGTTCTGGTCGACGATGGTGCGCAGGGGCATGGTCACGGCCGAGGCCTGGGGCTTCCTTTCCGTCAGGCATTTGCGCACCACGGGGTCCCACAGGAGATTGTCGCCCTTGGCTCCGGGGTTCGCCACCCGGAAGATCACCCGGCCCCCGGCGTCCACAAGGGTGAGCATGTCCAGGCTGCTGTGGTCGCCGTTGTGGGAGGTGTCGCGCCGGATGAGGCAGTCCAGCCCGGTGAGCGTGGCAGGGTCGTTCTGCTGGATGGCCTCCTCCAGCGGGCTCCTCAGCGAGATGAACTCGAGCTGGTACCTGAGGCGCTCGAGGTTGTAGCCGTAGATGAGCTCGGCCGTGTTGATGTCCTGCTGGACCTTTCTCTGGACCTCCTCCAGGGTGTTCCGGTTGATGGTCGTTATCCCCACCACGGTGGCTACCGCGCCCGTGAGGCACGTGGCGATGAGAAATCCAATGACCAGTCGAGTCTGTAAGTTCATGAAGGGGAGTCTCTCATTTCACATCCAACTAACCACCATTATAATAACGGCGGAAGCCTCAGGCAAGCCATCGGGGTAAATACGCTTGCAATGGGCATATTGATGGATTATGTCCACATGCTATGAACACGGAAACCCCCAGCATGATCTTTGCCGACAGGAACGGAAACATCATGGACTTCGAAGAGCTGGGCATGGTGGGCAGGACGGGCGACTACTTCATGCCCGTATCACGCGACGAGACCATCCCGCTGCCGCCGGGCTCGCACTTCTACGTCCTGCCGGACAGGCTGCCCATGGGCTTCGACCGGGAGACCGGAGAGGTCGTGGTGCTCACGAAGAACCCCTTCGACGGCAGGGGCCCGGTGTACGCCGTGGCGACCTTCCTGAGCGCGGCGCACACGATGACCTACGTCGCGGCATGGGAGAGCAGGGCGAAGGCCGGGACGCTCCCCCTGTACGCCTACACCGCCTTGGGCTGGGACCACGGCTTCGTGGCCACCGCCGTGAGGACCGATCCCTCCCGCAGGCAGGACCCGGACATGTTCCACATGGACAGGGTGAAGCAGGGCATCGAGCGATGGAAAAAGGAGTTCCCGAAGAACAGGCTCGTGGAGCACCTCACGCACTGCGCCCGGTGCTACGGCTGCCCGGCGGCGCTCAACCTCTTCCAGGGCAGGGAGGAGGCCCCGCTGCCCACGTCGCCCTCGTGCAACGCCCGGTGTGCCGGGTGCATCTCGCTCCAGGAGGACCAGTGCGCTCCGCCGTCCCCCCAGCAGAGGATCACCTTCATCCCCACGCCCGAGGAGATCGCGGAGGTGGCGCTCAAGCATATCAGCGAGGTATCGGAGCCCGTGGTGAGCTTCGGCCAGGGGTGCGAAGGCGAGCCGCTCGTGGCGGCAGGCGCCATCCGCGACGCCATCGGGCTCATCCGCAGGCAGACCGGCAAGGGAACCATAAACCTGAACTCGAACGCGAGCCTGCCTGACCGGGTTGCCGAGCTCGCGGACGCGGGCCTCGACAGCCTGAGGATCAGCATGAACTCCCCGAGGGAAGCCACCTACAACGCCTACTTCAGGCAGGGCTACCCCTTTGGGGCGCTCGCCAGGAGCGCCCGGGAGATGAAGAGCAGGGGGCGCTTCGTGTCGCTCAACCTCTTCGTGTTCCCCGGGGTCACGGACGCCCCCAAAGAGGCCAAAGCGCTCCGCGAGTACGTCGAGGCCAACGGCATCGACATGATCCAGTGGCGCAACCTGAACATGGACCCGGACGCGTACCTCGAGGTCCTCGGCCAGAAGCTCCCGGCGGGAATCGGCATCGCCAGGCTCATCGACGAGATGCCGGTGAGAAGAGGGTATTTCAACCCTTATTTGGGGGAACAGAGATCCGGGGGAGAGGAGTAGGGAGGAAAGAGCGGGAATATGCGGCCGGAAGGCCGCGCCACCTTCGATCCTCCAACGTCTCTCTTGTTTCTTTTCTATGCCTGCAATCCCAGGCTCTGCAGATTGTGCAGCACGGCACTGACCGCCTGCCTGCCTTTTTCGATGGCCTCGTGCGCCCGGTGGAAGTCGAGGAGGCCCAGGTGGGCAAGCTGAGGGGCCACCACCACCTCCGGCGGATCGCCGGCCATGCGGCTGCGGGTGATCCTCACCTGCATGATGTTGATGCCCGAGGCCAGGACGTCGAGGATCGAGGGCTGCCTGTCGTCCGTCAGGAACGAGGGCATGAGCGCCGCGAGGTTTCCCTGCAGCCTCCGGATCCAGTCCACCGGGGAGCCCGGGGGAGCCGCCGCCATCGGGCTCGGCCTCAGGTGCTTGCCCAGGATGTCCGAGTTGAGGTCCACGGCGATGACGATGTCAGCGCCCATGGCACGGGCCAGGGACACGGGCACCGGGTTGACGAGCCCGCCGTCCACCAGCATGACCCCGTCGCACATCACGGGCGTGAACAGGGCGGGCAGGGCGATGGAAGCGCGCACCGCCTCGAGGGTGGATCCCTGGCGCAGCCAGACCTCGGCGCCGGTGTGCAGGGCGGTGGCCACCGCTGCAAAGGGAAGATCGAGCTCCTCGAGGGAGTGGTCCACGAAGTTGCGGCTGAGGAACTCCATGAGGCGGTCGCCCTTGAGCAGGCCGCCGCTTAGGCTCACGTCCATGAACGCCACCACGTCCCTGATACCCAGGCCCAGCAGCCACTGCTCGAAGCGGTCCAGCTCTCCGGAGGCATAGGCCGCGCCCACGAGCGCGCCGATGGACGTTCCGCACACCAGGTCGGGCCTGATGCCGGCCTCTTCGAGCGCGCGGATGACCCCCACGTGCGCCCATCCCCGGGCCGACCCGCTCCCCAGGGCCAGGCCAATACGCGGCCTGCGGCCTGGGCTCACGCCCTTGACCGGGGCCGCTCCCTTCGCGGCCCGGCCCATGGCAGGCGCGCCGCCCGCTGCCGGGATGTGAGCCCCGTCCTTCTGCACCACCTTCTTCGCCATCGCCATGTCTCCCTGGAGCTTTCAGTGGCTTTGTATTTTACCGCCTCCCGGCCTGGAGGGCAACTCTTTCGGGTTTGACGGGCAAGGGCCGGTTGTGGCAAGTATCTCTGAGGGAATGAGCGCCCGGCCGACGTCCGGGCGCGGGTGATCCATCAACGAACGGGAGGAGATGAGTGAGCAGGTCCGCAGCGGTCAGGGTCCTGGCCTTCTACGTCGCGCTCCTTGCGGTCTTCGCCTGGATCGGCAACGGGCCGTCGGCCGTCATGAGCCTGGTCAACCGCCTTTACGTGTATCACGGCATCCCCAAGACCGCGTTCTTCGTCATCGCGTATCTGGGAGCCACGGCCGGGCTGCTGGCGCTCTACCTGTCGAGGAGCAGGGTCCTGCGCTGCTCCTCGCACCTGGTGAGCTTCCTCTCCATCGCCCTGTTCCTGTCCTACCGGCAGGTCAACGGGTACGGCTACACCTTCTACGACGCCAAGATGGCCGTGTCCGTGTACGGCTGGAGATACTCCGGGGAGGCCGTGCAGACCTTCCTGCCCCACCTCCTGTGGCCTTGTGCCGTTGCCCTGTGCTTCGTCCTCGCCGTCGAGGCGCTGCACCGCACCGTCCTGCCCAAGGTCTCGCCCTGGTGGGGCGTGCTCCCCGTCCTTGCCCTCGTCCCTGTGTATGCCGTCAACGTCCGGACCTTGGGGGAGATCTCCCAGTTCCCGGCCCCCTACGAGGTCCCGGTCCTCTCCTACGTGGCCAAGTACCGGGACCTGCCCCTGGGAATGAGGGACGAGCCGTACCTGAAGCCGGTCTCGGCGCCCATGGCCAGGCACGTGATCTACATCGTGGACGAGAGCATCCGGGGGGACATGCTGAGCGTCAACGGGTACCGGGTGGACACGACCCCCTTCCTGAAGGGCGCTGCCGGGCGCATGGTCAACCTGGGCGTCGCTGCCGCGAGCACGAACTGCTCCTCCACCACCCACATCGTGCTGGAGGCGGGCATCAGGCTCGACCAGCTGCCGGACAGGGAATACCGGACGCTGAGGCAGCCCAGCCTGTTCCAGTACGCACAAGGGGCAGGGTACCGGACCTTCGTGCTGGACGGGCCGAACTCCTGGGGGAGGCCCTACGAGTGGATGAGCGGGCACGACCTGGAGGCAATCGACTCGTACCGGTACGTCCGGAAGGAAAACCCCGGGATCAGGAGCCACGACATCGATTACCGGCTCGTGGACATCATCGACACCATAACCCGGACCGAAGGGTCGAGCTTCATCTTCGTCGTCAAGTACGGGTGCCATTTCAGCTACGAGAACGACTATCCGCCGGAGAGAAGGGTCTTCTCCCCCACCATCGGCGGCTCCCGGGAGCCCACCCTCGACGCGGTGCTCAACAGCTATTACAACGCCATCCACTGGTCCGTGGACGGGTTCTTCAGGAAGCTCCTGCCCCTGCTCGAGGACAGGAGCGCCATCGTGGTCTACACCTCGGACCACGGCCAGAGCATCGAGGAGTACAGGACCCTGCCGGCGACGCACTGCGTGGGGCAGGACCCTCCCGGAACCCAGGCGTCGGTGCCCCTCATCCTGTTCCCCATGGGTGCCGAAGCTCAGAGGGCCCTCGGGAGGCACGGCCCGGTCCTCACCCGGAACCGCGACAGGGCAAGCCACTTCGAGCTGTTCCCCACCGTGCTGCAGGTCATGGGGTACGACCCGTCGGAGGTGAAGAGGTTGTACGGCTCCTCGCTCTTCGACGAGCTCGGGGGAAGGAGGGAGTTCGTGTCGGGCACCCTCTACGGCAGGGGCTTCTTCCAGAAGCACGCCTTCGAGGGCCAGGGGAGGTGACGGTGAGGCGGGACGTTCAGGGCCGGTCCTTGCCTCCCAGCATGGACTCGAGCCGTTTCGACGAGTACCACAGTCCGAAGCGCGAGGAGAACCTGCCCAGGACAGGGTAGAGCACGGCCACAAGGAGGTTCACCCAGAGCGGCATGGTGGCCGAGAGCACGGCCCCCAGGGCGAACAGGAGGACCCAGGCGCCGGTGATGATCATGTTCGTCTCGAGGAACAGGCCGGTGGACCACACTTCGGGGGGCGTGTGCCGGCGGGCCACGATGACCGTCCAGGGCCGCCCGATCAGGATGGAGCCCAGGGACAGGGCGGCCAGGACAGCCAGCAGATACGTCGACCAGTTCATGGGTTCTACACCTCCTCCTTCGGCTCACAGCTTCCCGGCAAAGGGCCAGGTATGGCAGGTGCCGCCGGGATGAGCGGTGCGCACGGGACAAGCGACCGGGGGCTCAGAACCTGGCATTGACGAAGGGCAGGAAAGGCACGCTGCTGTCCTTGATGATGTTGATCAGGCCTATCTGCACGCCGGTCATCTGATCGCACACGTTCACCGCCCCGACCTGCAGGCCCTGCGCCGTGAATGCCTGGTTGTAGATCAGGGCGATCTGGACGCCCCTCAGGTCCTCGGCCATGTTCATGCCGAAGAATCCCGAGGCCTGCAGCCCGTCCATGCCTTCGGCCTTGTTGAACCCGACGATCTCCCCGGAAAGCTGGACCCCGGTCACATCACCGCCGGCGATGTTCGCCCCGCCCAGGAGGCCGCCGACCTGCAGGCCTTCGACGTCCCCCGTCATGTTCACCCCGCACAGGAGGAAGGCCCCGAGCTGCACCCCTCTGGCATGGCGCGTCACCTTGTTCACGAGCCCGTAGTCGATGCCCTCCACGGACTCGTTGATCCCGTACAGGACGTTTATCCGCAGCCCCTGAACGCTCGCATCCTCAGGGAACAGCTGCCAGGGGTGGATGACGGTCACCTGAAACGGCACCGTCTCTCCGCACTGCGCGGGCGAACACGCCAACATCACGGTCACGATCAGCGAACACAGGGTTATATATCTCATGAATCCTCCCGAAAATGGCAGGCTCGATGGCATCAGGGGTGCGGCTCCGAACCGCCAGGATGCATGCCATGGCTGGCCTGTATGAATGCGAGGGCCTCATCCCGCGATATCGGAGGGGAGAAGGATGAAAAAGGCACATAGAGATGAAGGCTCTCCTTCGGACAGATGAAGTATCCTTTTTTCGATACGATGATCCTCACCCTGGTGACCGGTATGCTGACCCGGTCGTCTTCCGGCTCTAAGATGTGTATTTCACCGTGCTTGAACTCGATGACCATGCTTTTGCCGAACGTTTTCGAGCCCAACCTGTCCCGCATCCACCGGTGTTTGAAACGATGATAGACGATCACTCCGTAGAGGCCGAAGAGGACGGCGGCGATGCCCGTGAACCGGTAGTCGGGGAGGAAGATCAGGAGCGCGATCCCGAAGAGAAGCAGCAGCTCAGAAAGATACGGCTCGAACCTGCGGCCCTTGGACACGTAGGAGGTCCACTCGCTCAGGTCTTCCCTGAAATACTGCGCGTCCATTGTAAACGATGCGATCATGGTCATCCCTGAAGGGCAACGTGCCGGTCAGCGGACGCTGGAAGCCGTCGGCTGGATGTGCGTTGCGGGGGAATGGATATCCTATGACCCGAAGGATTCACAGGATCGCAACACCCCGGTCACGCAAGTAGTTTTTCAGCTCACCAATCCCGATGATCCCGAAATGGAACACGGACGCGGCGAGCAGGATGGTAGCGCCTGCTTCAACTGCCTGATAGAAATGAGCCAGTTCCCCTGCTCCACCGGAAGCCACCACTTCGGCCGAGACAGCCTCCCTGATCGCTCTGATCACCGGCAGATCGTAGCCGGTCCTCACGCCGTCGCCCGCTTTGCTTGTCGGCAGAATAACCGGAACGCCGAAACCGTCAACGCGTTTCGCCCATTCGATCGCATCCGCGCCGGTGGCTGTCCGACCGCCATCGATATACACTTCATAGCCCGAGGGCATGGCCGCGTTCCGATCTACGTCGATGGCCACCGTCACCTTCCCGGCACCCAGCTCCTTGACCATTTCTTTGACCAGCTCAGGCTTCCGAAAGGCGGCGCTGCTGATCGACACCTTGTTTGCCCCTGCGCCCAGCACCAGCTCGGCCGTTTTTACGTCAGATATGCCACCGCCAACGGTGAAGGGCACGGTTGTGACCTCGGCCACGCGTTTCACCACGTTCAGCATGGTGGCCCTGCCTTCCACCGTAGCCGTGATGTCCAGAAGCGCCAGCTCGTCTGCACCGTTCTCACAATAAGCCCGCGCACATTCGACCGGATCGCCGGCGTCCTGTATGTTCACGAAATGGACGCCCTTGACGACGCGTCCGTTCTGCATATCCAGGCAAGGCATGATTTTGACGTTCGGACCCAAGGTTTCCCTCCTCCTGACTTTGTTTTATGTACTCACCCTTTTCCCTGCACTTTGTCATACATCATGGCATATCCATTATCAACAGAGGGTTGAACGCGAGTAAAGGAGACGATGGCGGGTGAGGGGAGAGCTGCCGGCGAGCATCCCCCGTTGATCCGGTATTCCAGGAAAATGAAAAGCGGCCCGAAAAGGGCCGCATCATCTCCTGCCTTCTTCCCGCATCCCTTCA
>Ga0116174_10000796_pt1 | contig 30390 bp, 16 predicted proteins | sample AD_UKC087_MetaG_FD_89801 | JGI IMG/M metagenome (GOLD analysis project Ga0116174, IMG submission 89801) | Active sludge microbial communities of municipal wastewater-treating anaerobic digesters from USA - AD_UKC087_MetaG | ecosystem: Engineered > Bioreactor > Anaerobic > Digestate | place: USA...
AGCGCGTCGGAGGCCCGGCGCTGGAACAGCGGTTCCGCCTGAAGCACGCTCATCAGGCCGATGGCGTGCTGATTGGACGGTTCGGCGGTCAGAACGCCCTTGACCAGTTCGAAAGCAGAGTCCGGGTCGCGCGAGTTCTCTACCAGCATCTCCGCAAGGCGCATCTTCAACACGCTGTCGGCGCCGTCACCCGCCAGGGACAGTCGCTGCCTGAGCACCTTGACCTGATCGTCCCTGCGTCCAAGCTGACCGAATATCTGGTCCTGCCGCGCGAGCACCTCGTCACAATCCGGGTCGATCAACAGATAGGCGCCGTAATGCAGGGCCGCGGAAGTCGGGTCGTTCAGATGCTCGAACGCGATGTCGCCGGCCAGACGCCGCATTCTCGCGACATCGTCGTCGTCGATCACGTCCTCGACTGCCGTGGCGACAACCACGTACGCGGCCTGCCACACGTTGCCTGCCTCCGCGACGCCGGACAGCAGTTCCAGTGCCGGTCCATATCCGGGCACCGCCGTCAGCGCGTCGCCGATGTACCGCAGCGCGCCCTCGTGCTGTCCCAGGCGTTCAGACTGCACCGCGCCCGCCCGAACCAGCAGGGTCGCCCTGGTGATCGGGTCGGTCGCCAGGTCGGCCTGTCGACGAAGGATGTCGATCAATTTGTCGTTCTCGCCGGAGGCGACAAACACGGCTTCGAGAGCAAGCGCGGCGTCGACTGCGCAATCCCCTCCGGACACCAGATCCAGAAGTCCGGTTCTGGCCTCTTCGTCGCGCGGATCGAAATCGATCACCTTCCGGTACCGTTCAAGCGCCTCGACGGTGCGTCCCATCCTGCGGTGAAGCACCCCGGCGATACGCAGGTTCATGGCTGCCCTGCCCGCTTCGTCCTCAAGCGCTTCCTCGCGGGTCGTGTAGAGCTTCAACAGGTTGTCGAAGTCCGAAGACTCAGTCAGCAGAACCGACAGCCGTTCAAACGCGAAATTGTCCGCCGGTTCCAGTTCAAGGATCATCTCAAGCGCGGTTACCGCGGAGTAGCGGTCCTGAAGCCTGGCCTCGAAAACCGACGCGGCCTTCTTCAATGAAGCCAGCCTCAGTGTCGAAGCGGTCGCCGTGCGCCCGATCTTCATGTACATGTCGGCCAGCGAGTCGAAGGAAGACAGTCCCTTCAGGATGTTCTCGTACATCGACCAGGCATCTTCGTCGTCCGGATTCTCGTCAACGATCTGGTCCAGCACCGCCGCCGCGTCCATCGCCCTGTCGGGTACGCGGGCCAGGATGCCGGCGAGTTCCATTCTCAGGTCGCGCCTCTGTGTCTGGTCGGTGGTCAGATCGGCCTTGTGACCGACCCAGACGGCCAGTTCCTCGTCGTTGCCCGACTCGCGCGCGATCTCTTCAAGCTCATCAACGGCGACCTGGTTGGTCGGGTCTACGTCAAGAATCTTCTTCAGGACATCCGCCGCTCCGTCCGGACTCTTCACCTGGGAACGCAGGATCCCGCAGGCGTCGAAGTAGTACTTCACCCGCATCTCGGGTTCAGGCGTCATCTCGCCCAGGCTTTCGTAAAGAAGGGCCAGTTCGCTGTACCGTTTCAATTCCTCATAGAGTCCGGCCAGCCTGCGGATGACCTCTTCGTCATCCGGGTGCCGCAGGAACGCCAGCCGCAGGAAGTCCGTCGCGTCCTCGGGCCGACCGAGCTTGTTCTGCAGCAGATCGGCTATCGTCATCGCCAGTCCGAACGCGGCCTCGGAATCCTGGTTCGCCTCGAGCGCCTTCTCCAGAACCGGCAACGCGCGCGGAATCCTGCCAAGCCTGCCCGCCACGTCGACATAGGTGTTCAGCGCCTCGATGTCCCCCGGAACAGCATCGACCAGCCTGCCCAGGTCTTCGAACCTGAAATCGTGCAGACGAAGTTTTTCCTCGATCTCGACGGCCCTGCGCAGGCAGAACTCCGCCGTCGGCTCGGCCAGCCTGGCCGAAACACAGAAACGGTAGACGTCCAGCAACCTGCGCTGATCCCCGCGGTTGGTCAGCATTGCCGACACCGCCTCGAAGATCGGCGGTTCCGGCTGCTTCTTGAACAGTCGGCACGCGGCATCCATGGACGAAGGCTCCAGGTCCGGAAGCGACGCCAGTCTGATCACCGCGTCCCTTACCTCGTCCGCGGCCCCGGCCTCAAGGGCGCTTTCAGCCACCCTTTGCAGCAGCCAGGCCGTCCGGGACTTGTCCATCTGGTCTTCCGGCAACGCAAGGCGCGCGTCCAGTTCGGTCTTCCAGAGCCCGCGCAGACCTTCCTTGTCACCGCTCCGCTCGAGCAGCCCTGAAAGCACGTCGAGCGCGGTCGGATCGAGCGGCCTGAGAGCCAGCACCTCGCGATAGCAGTGGACCGCCGCGGCCTGATCCTCGAGTTTGCCGGCCGAAATCCTGGCACAGTCCAGCATCGCGTCGGCACGCTCGTCAACATCGGTGTAGATGTGGAGAACAGCCAGCTTCAGGGCCGCCACATGCCGTTCCCAGTCCTCGACCTGACGCGACAGATCGATCATCACGCGGATGGCCTCAGGGTCGTCCTCGCGATCGCCCAGCGCGTCCTGCAGCAACTCGATTGCCGAACGGACTTCTCCGGACGAGGCCAGCCTTGCGGCCGCCTGAGTCCTGATCGCGTTCGCGGCACCCTTGTCCGCCATTCCGCCCACCGCGCCGCGCACAAAATCCACGACGCGGGTCACGGCACCCTGGCGCTCCATCTCGGTAAACAGGGCGGCCAGCACCGCCGGGTCCGAAGGCACGCATGCAAGCGCGTCGCCGAATGCGTCCGCCGCCTCGGCATCCATCCCGATTGCCGCGCAGGCGGCGCCGATTCCCTGAAGGATCGCGGCCTTTTCAACGGGCTCGGATGCATGGCGCTCGCGCACCCTCAAAACGTCGATGGCCAGCGCCTTGTCACCGGATGCATCCGCCGCCAGTTCGGCCACGTCCGCCGCGGCAAGATCCAGTTCACCGCCTGCCATCAGCCGCCGCAGCATCTCGACCGCGCCCGAGTCGTCCGGTTCAACCGAAACGATGCCGGCAAGCGTGTCGATCGCCTCCTGGCCACGTCCGACGTCCGGTCTGATCAGGATCGTCACGGACTCCAGGCGGGCGGCCCTTCCCGAAGCGGCGTCGGTCGCCATCTCGGCGTCGCCGCGCAGGATGCTCAGCAGCGTCGTGGTGTCGTCGACCTTTCTAGCCAGATCCCTTGCCAGGGAACGAGCCTCGGTATCGGCCTGATTGTCGTCGAGAACCTGCATCAGCAGGCCGAGCGCGCGCTTCCCGTCGCCGATCGAGTCCGCCACGATGGCGGCCGCGTTGATAAGCTGCTCGCGCCGCGCGTCGCCTTCGACCGAACCGGCCACCAGCATGCGCGTTCCAGCAGCCACCTCGAAACGTTCCAGCGCGATCGCCGCGTCGACCATCGTCGGAGCCGCCTCGATTGCCCGGGCGTCGGCCACGGCGGGATCCGGCCGTTCGTCGATGACCTGTCCCATCAGTTCCAGGGCGCGCTGCCAGTCTGCAACTTCGGCGGCCAGAAGTCCTGCCTTGAAGCGGATGTCACGTCGCTCGTCGGTGTCATCCGCCAGATCCGCCATGCGGGCCAGTATCGGAATCCGACTGGCCGCGTCGCCGCGGGCCTCGTGAAGTCCGTCAAGCGCCGCAAGCGCCTCGACGCTGTCCGGGTAACGGTCTGCCAGGCCGATGTAGATGCGCTCGGCGGTGGCCGCATCGTTGCCATCCCGGGCCGCCAGTCCGGCCGCGGCCATCAGCAGACGCTGCCTGTCCGCGCGCGCCATCGGCTCGGCAATCGCCACGATGCCTTCGACCGCGTCCTTGACGAACCCGGCGCCGCAGGCGTTTCTCATGACCAGGTCAAGCACCTCGGGATCGTCGGGTGTCGCTCCGAGGGCGCCCATCATCGCGTCGAAGCACTCCCGGGTGTTGCCGCGCGCGCACTCGACCCTGGCGATCTCGCCCAGCGCCGCCGCGATGACCGACGGTGAATCACAACCGTCGATCCGCATGCGCAGCATGTTGATCAGACGGCTTTCCGCGCCCGGCATCGAACGCAGGGACTCGATCGCCCTGTCAATCAGGCCCGGTGCCCAGTCCGCGCGACCGCGCGCTGTTTTGTCCGACACCATCGCCTCGGCGAACGCCACTATCGCGTCGCTTCCCGGCGCGGCGTCCAGCGCGAGTCCAACGTGCCTGGCTGCGTCCGCCGGCAGCTTCATGTGATCCAGGTAGATTCCGGCAATGCTGAAGTGGATCGCGGCCATGTCGGCCTCGTACCCTTCCCGGCCGGCCTTTCGTTCCAGGTGGGTGATCAGGTCGCCGAAACGCCCGTGTTCCTCGAGGATCTCTTCCAGCATGGAATCGACCTCGGGGTCGAACTCAAGTTCGGAAAGCCCGCGCAGGGTCGTGACCGCCTCGTCCAGCAGGTGGTTGTCGACCGCGAACAGAGAGCGTTCGATCAAGGTCTGTCTGCGCTCCTGGTCCTTCTGGCAGTCGGCCAGACGCAGGAAGGTCAGCATCGCGGCGTCGACATTGCCGGTCGTCCGGTAAAGCGAAAGCAGTTCGGCCAGGAACGAGGCGTCGGCGTCCATGAACGGCAGCGCCCTCTCCATGGCGATCACCGCCAGTTCCGGTTCACCCAGGCGATGCCCGTACAACTCGCCCAGCTTTGCCGACATCCACGCCTCGAGTTCCGGATCAAGACTGTCCGCGCGTTCAAGCTGCGAATCGAGCATCTTCGCCGCCGTCGCGTATCCGTCCACCTGGCCGGCCAGTTCGATCATCCGCGACACGTTCTCCTCGGTCGGGAATTCGCCCACGGAATCGGCGACGGCCTTGAAGGCTCCCTGAACGTCCGAGGTCTCGCTCAGCCTGACGTCGGCCAGTTCCACCAGCAGCGCCGCGCGGCTGCCCGGGGAGGTCGAACGCTCGATTCTGGTCTGAAGGACCTGCACCAGCTTGTCCACCTGGTTGTTCTGGCGGTAGCAGGACTGAAGTATCGACCCCGCGATGTCCGTGTCGCGCCCCGACTCAAAGATCGCTTCCACCTGACCGAGCGCGGCCTCGCCGCCCTCGGAAGACAGGACGCCCTCAAGAATCGACAAGGCCTCGTCGACCTCGTCCAGTCCGTCGACCAGTATCTGCGCCAGTTCGGTGTCAAGCCTGACACGATCGCTGTCGTTCGCGGGGACTTCGCGCTCCTGCCGGATGACTCCGGCAAGCCGTTCCCAGGACTCCATCCTTTCCAGGGTGCGGTGAAGGCCACCCAGCGCCACTCGATCCGGCTCGCCCTTCAGTTCCAGCGCCGCTTCGTAGGCCTCGGAAGCCTTTTCGTCGTCGTTCAGGAGGTCCTCGTACAACGCGCCCAGCCTGAGATGCACCGTCTGCCTGGCAGCCGGGTCGGTCGCGACCGCCAGCCTGCGTCGCAGCACCGCCTCGAGTCCGGTGTAGTCTTCCTGCTGCATGACGATGGTTTCGAGCGTGTCCAGCGCCTGGGCATCGTTCGGATCATGTTCCAGGAGGGCCTCGAACACCTTGCGCGCCTCATCGTGGAACAGAAGCCGGTCCAGATAGACGTGCCCGAGCTGCCGCCTGAGATCCGCGGCCCATTCCGGGTCCGTCGCGTGGTTCACCACGTCTTCCAGCAGGGAAGCCAGCGGCTGCCACAGCCCGGCCTCGGAAGCGATCTCGACCGCCATGTCGACCAGCCCCGGCAGTCCGGGCGCTGTCGGGAAGGCCTGGATCGCCGAGGACATCGCCTCGAACGCCGCCTCGACGCGGCCGGTCTTCCTGAAGATGGCGGCCAGTTCGACGTGGTCGGCCTGCCTGCGGGCGGGATCGGTGCCATTGGCGGCCAGCACCTTCAGCGTGCGTTCCACCATGGCGCTGTCGTTCCTGGCCGTGGCCGCCTCGACGACCCGCCGTCCGATGGCCTCGTCGGTCGGGTCCGAGATGAACGCGTCTTCGAGATAGTCCAGCGCCCTGGACGGGTCCTTCAGATCCACCTCGCAGACCCTGGCCATCAACAGGCTCAGTTCCCTTGCCAGCCGGGCGTCACGCAGTTCGTACTGGGCCATCTGGGCCACGAACCGCCGAATCTCGCCCCTGCCCTTGTAAACCTGATAGATGCTTTCGAACTCGCCGCGCTCGATGTAGATGCGTTCCAGCCTGTTGGCCGCGATCTCGTCCGCCGGCTCGATCTGAAGCACACGGTTGTAGACTTCCTCGGCATTGTCGATGTCGCCAAGGTGCTCCAGGTTGATATCGCCCAGCTTGTGAAGCAGTTCGATACGACGCACCGTCGGCATCTGGCATTCGACTTCGGACGTCAGGAACATGGCGTAGTCGGCCCAGCGTTCAAGGCGGTTGTACAGCAGGTGCAGATTCTCGCGCGCCTCCCGGCAGCGTCCGTCGAGCCTGTAGGCCTCCTCGTACATCCGAAGCGCCTCGGCGTCATCGCGAAGGCGGTCGCGCGCCAGTTCTGCCGCGGCCAGCAGCAGCGGAACACGCCCCGGTCCCGGCTGGACCATCTCGAGCTGCTTCTTCAGCATCAGATACTGGCGTTCCTGGTTGTTCTTGCGTGCGTAGATGGTCTCAAGGCGCTTGACCACTTCCAGGTTGTGCGGATCCAGATCCAGAATCTTTTCCAGGAACGGTATCGCCTGGTTTTCGTTGGACATTCTGTCGATGGCGATTTCCGAAATCCTGTGGAAAAGATCAAGCAACTCGGCGGTGTCGGATGTGATTTCGACCTTCCGCTGAAGGATCTTCAACAGGTCGGGCCAGCGCTCGCCGGTCTCGTACCCGGTTTCCAGTTCCTTCAGGGCGACCGCGTTCGTCGGCGAGACCTCGACCACGCGGGCGTAGGCGGCCAGCATGCTCTCACGACTGGGCAGCTTGTCCTCGTCGCTGTAGATGTCGACTATGCGGAACAGCAGCGCGACCTTCTCGTCGATCGCCTCGGGTTCCAGCTTGCGGATCCGTTCGTTGTACAGTTCGACCAGGGCATTCCAGCGCGCGGACTTCTCAAGGATATCGACAAGGGAGTCGAAAGCGTCCGCGTCATGCGGCGTGATGGCAAGAATCCGTTTGTAGGCCTCGGCCGCCTTGTCCAGCTTGTTCAGCCGGTTCGCGGCCACGGCTGCCATCCGGCGGTTCACGTCGACACGTTCCGCGTCATCGTTCAGCGTGGTCAGTTCGAACTGAAGGGTCGAGAACATCTTCAGCCATTCTTCGCGGCCTTCGTGGTACCGAACGTAGAACTCCAGGGCATCATGACTGCCGGGGTTGACCGATCTGACGCGGCGCCAGACCTTCTCGGCGTCGTCCATCCTGCCCGCCATGTCCAGCAGGCGGCCCTGCCACATCGCGATCGACACGGCGGCGTCGCTGTTGCCCACCGGCACGCGCAGTTTTTCGGCAAAGGACGCCGCGCGCTCGAGGGCCGAGCACTTGACCACCTGCTCGCGGTAGTGGCGCCTGAGCTCTTCGTTGCCCGGGTTCTCCTCGATGGCGGACTCCATCATGGTCAGGGCGCCGGTGCATCCGGCCCCGTCACCCAGTTCGATGGTGGACGCCTCGATAAGCAGGGTCGGCTTGAAGTCGTCGTGAAAACCGCGAGAGAGATCCAGCAGGAAGTCGCGTCCCCGGGTGGCGGCCCCGATCGCGGACGCTGCCTGGACATACAGTCCGCGCAGTTCGCTGTCCCTGGGCGTCTTACGGATTTCCTCTTCAAGCTGCCCCAGCGCGTCGTCCGAGCCATCCTCGGCGGTCCCGTTCAGAATCAAGGCCTTTGCCGCCGCGACCGTCTCGTCACGGTTCACGGTCTTTCTGGATGAGGCAACCGCTTCGGCAAGCAGGGGTCCGAAACGACGGTTGAACTCGGCGCCCGCGCTGCCGGCCAGCAGTCGCAACAGACGGATTCTGGTCTCGACGCCCAGTTCCTCGCCGAAACGGTCATACACGTCGGCAAGAGCGTTCGGGTCCAGCCTGAGCACACCGGCCGCGAGCGATGCAAAAGCCGCCACGTCTTCGTCCGGAGAAACCACCGCGAAGATCTCGGCGGCCGCTTCGGCTGCCTGGTTCGCCAGCACGGGCCGCGAACCCTGTGAATCGTCGAAGGACGACGTGATTGCCCAGGCCAGCAGAAGCCTGCCGGTAGCGATCGCCAGCCACTTCCTGCCTTCGGGATCCTGATTGGTCTGAAGCCTTCCCCGCACGGCAGTCAGGAAGGCGCGGACGGATTCTTCGTCCATATCTCGAACAAAATCAAATAGATCCCGCTCATTAGCGAGTTCAATCACAAGGTCATCCAGGAACGTTTCGATCTGCGATACGTCGATAGACAATTTGCAGCTCCCGCCGGTGCGCTTTGGGCCTCGTGAATTTGTATCGCGACGGACGCGCATTGGCAAGGCAGATCTGGATTATTACAACATCGCCCACGCGTGCGCGACCGCCATATGCGGACGGTTTCAGGAAAGGGCGAATTATCATTCGCCCCTACGCCGGAATTGGGCCGTTCTCGTAGGGGCGAATCACATTCGCCCCTGACCGGGGCGGTTCGCCGTCGACGTACGCAACAACATGTTCATAATTCTCCCCGGGCCGCCCCCTCCCCTTCAACCGGTCGAATTAAACTGATAACCTCACGGGGGCTTCCGGATACTCCGGGGTTCGATTGGTCCGGCAAACCTGCAGGTATTGAAATGGCCTTTGTCCATCTCCACGTCCACTCCCATTACTCGCTGCTGAATTCGACGGTCCAGATCGAACCGCTTCTGAGGCGGGTCAAGATGCTGCAGATGGACGCGGTGGCCCTTACCGACACGATGAACGTGTTCGGCTCGCTCGAACTCAGCGCTGTCGCGAAAAAGAAGGAAATCCCCGGAATCAAGTACATCTACGGGTCCGAACTGCTGATCGACACGAACGGCACGTCGGCCCCGTTTCACCTCGTGGTGCTCTGTCGCACGTCGGAAGGCTTCGCGAATCTGCGAGACATCCTGTCGGAAGCGGCCATCAACAGCCCTCGCGAGGACATTCACTGCACGACTCTCGATATGCTGCGCGCTCACTCCGCCGGCCTGATCGGGATGTCAGGATGCCTGGGCGGCGAGATTCCCCAGGCGGTCCTGCGTGGCCAGGACGTCGCCGCGGTCATCGAACGCTACCGCGACATCTTCGAACCGGGCCGCTTCTATCTGGAGCTGCAGGGCAACGACCTGGCCGAACAGAAGACGGTCAACCACGCTCTGCATGAGCTTGGCGGCCGACTCGGAATCCCGTGCGTTGCCACGAACAACGTCCACTACCTGGATCGCGAGGACGCGGCCGCCCACGCCGTGCTCGTCGCCATCGAAAAGCGCCGCACCCTGTCCATAGACGCCCTGGACCACTACCCGCTCGACTCGTTCCATTTCGCGGACGAGGCGACGATGCGCCGCATCTTCTCGTGGTGCCCCGAGGCAGTCGACAACACCGTCGTCATCGCCGACTCGATCGAGGGCGACACGCTTTTCCGGTCGAAGACGCACTTTTTCCCGGTGTTCACTCCCGATGACGGGTCGCCCACCGACCAGTATCTTCGCAGGCTCGCAGGCGACGGCCTCGCCCGCCGACTGGCCTCGCCGAACAGGACCGGACGCGTCATCGAGCACGATGTTTACCGGAAGCGGCTGGATTACGAACTCGAGATAATCATCAAGCTCCATTTCGACACGTACTACCTGGTCGTCTGGGACTTCATCAACTGGAGCCGCAGCCACGGCGTTCCCGTGGGTCCGGGACGTGGCTCGGGCGCTGGTTCGCTCGTCGCTTATGCGATCGGAATCACCGACGTTGATCCGATGGCTTACGACCTTCTGTTCGAGCGCTTCCTGAACGCGGAACGCATTTCGCCCCCCGACTTTGACATAGACTTCTGCCGGGACCGTCGCTACAAGACTTTCGAGTATGTAACGGAAAGATACGGTCAGGATCAGGTCTGCCAGATCGTCACATTCGGCAAGCTCAAGGCAAAGGCAGCCATCAAGGACGCGGCGCGCGTGCTCGGGTTCTCATTCGAGGAAGGCGACATGCTGACCAAGATGATACCCGAGGCGCCGGGCACCACTCTCGAAAAGGCGGCCGAGGCGGACAAGCGCATCATGGAACTTTGCGTGCCGGGCAGCCGGTTCGGCAGGCTGTGGGATCTTTCCCTCAGGATCGAGGGTCTGGCCAGGCAGACCGGCAAGCACGCCGCCGGTGTCGTCATCGCCGACCGTCCGATCCGCACCTATGCTCCGCTGTACAAGAACGACGACGGATCGGTCGTTACCCAGTACGACATGGGCAACCTCGACTCGGTCGGCCTGATCAAGTTCGACTTTCTGGGGCTGCTTTCACTGACCATCAGCGACCATGCGATAAGCAACATCAGGGCCCGTCGCGACCCGGACTTCGACATAAACAAGATCCCGCTGGACGACCCGGCCACTTTCGAACTGATCTGCTCCGGACGCACCGCCGGAGTATTCCAGCTTGAAACCGCCGGCATCACCAAGCAGGTCATGCGAATGCGCCCCGACCGCCTGGAAGACATAGTCGCGGCCATCGCGCTGTTTCGGCCCGGTCCACTGGCCAGCAACGTCGATCAGGAGTTCATCGCCGTAAAGCACGGCCACAAGAAGGCCGAGTACGCGCACGACTCGCTGCGCGAAATCCTGAACGAGACATACGGCACGGTTCTGTACCAGGAGCAGGTCATGCTTATCGCCGCCCGCCTGGGCGGTTTCAGCCTGGGACAGGCGGATATCCTGCGCAAGGGCATGGGCAAGAAGGACGCCGCCGCCATCGCGAAACAGAAACAGCCGTTCATCGACGGCTGTATCGGCAACGGCATCCCGCGCGAGGTCTCGACGGACCTGTTCGACAAACTCGCCAAGTTCGCCGAGTACGGCTTCAACAAGAGTCACAGCGTCGCGTACGCCTACATCTCCTACCAGATGGCGTACATGAAGGCGCACTACCCGGTCGAGTTCATCTGCGCCGTCCTTTACGCGAAGAAATCCCAGCAGGACGACGTGATGCGTTTCATCCACGAAGCGCACGAGATGGGCATCAAGGTTCTTCCCCCTGACGTGAACACGTCCGGGCCGGATTTTTCCGTCGAGGACATCACCAGGCCGGATGGAACGACCGAGGCCGCCATCCGCTTCGGCATGACCGCGGTCAAGGGCGTCGGCGACTCGGCGATCGAACTGGTCATCCAGGCCAGACAGGAAGGTCCCTTCACAAGCGTCGAGAACTTCCTGTCGCGCATCGACACCAGGAAGGTGAACAGGCGCGTCATCGAAAGCCTTATCAGGGCCGGAGCCTTCGACGGCTTTGGACACACTCGCCGCGCGCTCTTCGAGGGACTGGCAACGCTTATCGACTCGGCCGCCAGGCGTCGGGAAGACCGCGAGGCCGGACAGTTCGGCTTGTTCGAGGACATCGACTCGTCGGAATCCGTGGACCAGGGACCGCCGCCGCTGGACGAGTGGCCCTCACGCGAGATGCTGGCGTACGAACGCGACGCGCTGGGATACTACGTCACCGGGCACCCGATCGATTCGTACCGCGACGACCTGACAAACTTCGACGTGGTTCAGGTGATGAGCCTCGACGAGGAGATGAAGGGACAGTCGGTCCTGATGGCCGGCATGGTTCTGGGCGTGACCGAGAAGCTGTCGAAGAAGGGTGAACGGATGGCGTTCGTGACCCTGGACGACGGGACCGGCCTGATTGAATGCGCGATTTACGCGCGCGTCATCGATCGCTGGGACAAGGTGAAGGGCGTCTCCGAACCGCTGCTGGTGAACGGCAGAATCGCCATCGACAAAAACCAGGACACCGAGGAAGTGAAATACCGCATTCTCGCCGACGCGCTTCAGCCGATCACCGAGGCCAGACGGCGCCTTGCGCGGGCGGTGGTGGTCAGGATCGAAACCTGCAGGGCCCTGGCCGATCTGTGCGATTCCATCCTGTCCATCGCCCAGGCGAACCCGGGCCCCACTCCAATCGAGTTTCACCTGCATGTGCGTGGCGTCGGCACGATGAGGTTGCGCGGCAGTTCGCTGCGTGCCTCGATAGACCCTTCCGACGACGTGATCACCGCCCTGCGCGGACTGCTGTTGAAAGGCAACTGTGGATGGGGTGAAAACCCGGTCGAGGTTCAGTAGGAATCACGTTCCAGCATGCGCTGGACCTCGATCGCCTCGCTTGACTTGCGATCCGGGACGTAACGCAGGTAAGCCTTGAAAGAGTCGCGCGCAAGCGTTTCAAGACCGCGGTCGCGGTAGATCAACCCCAGCAGACGGTGGGCCTCGGGGAACCTTGACGGGTTGCGCTTGACCGAGGCTACCAGATAGTCGATCGCGCGGCCCTGCTCACCCTGCCGCAGATAGACCCGGCCCAGGAAGTAATTCGCGTCCGGGTTCTGGGCGTCGCCCTCAATCACCTGCTTGAAATACGGAACCGAGTCGTCGTAACGGCCCATCTCGTAAAGGGCTTTACCGAACTCGACCATGATGTCGCGCCTTGACGGGGCCAGCGACAGGGCGTCCTGGAAGTCCTTCATCGCCTGCGGATACTTCTCGCGTCCGAAGTGGATCCTGCCGCGCAGCAGATAGACCTCGGCCACACGCTGATCCTGTGGAACCTCGTCGGCGGCGTACGCGGCGATGATGACGTCAAGCTGCTTGCGGGCCTCGGTCTCGCCGTCGACCGTGTCTAGAGCCAGGTATGCGCGGGCAAGCGCCAGCCTGAAGCCGTAATTCTCACCCTCCAGCTTCACCGCGTCGGTGTAGTAGGAAATCGCCTGCTGAAAATCCTTCAACTCCATGTAGACATCGCCCAGGTACAGGTTGGCCCAGGCGTTGGCCGGGAACCGGATGCGAACCTTTACCAGCACGTCCTTGGCCTTGTCGTACTCCTTGCACTGCCCCAGGGCGCGGCCCAGCGCGTTCGCCGCCTCGGGCCTGTCCGGGTTGTCGGCGACCAGCTTCTCGAGAATGGACTTCGCCCGCGAGGATTCCCCTACCTCCAGATATGCGTCAGCCAGCGCGACCGTGCCATCGAAATCAAGAGCCCTCTTCTTTTCCAGAACGTTCAGGATGGCCGCGGCTTCGTCGTTCCTGCCCTGCTGCTTGACCACCATGCCCAGCCGCATCTGCGCGGAATCGTTATCAGGTTCAAGCTGAACCGCCTTCCGCAGCGAGCCCTCCGCGCCGACGACGTCCTTCATGTCCATCTGAATTTCCGCCATCAGCACCATCAGGTAGCCCTTCTCGCCGAAGACGCCCATTCCCTGGACAAGCGTCTGTATCGCCTCCGGGTACTTGCCTTCCATCTTCAGCGCCATCGCCAGAAGCTCGTAAGCCTCGATAAAGGCCGGATCCAGTTCGATGGCCTTCTTCAACGAATCCTCGGCCGCCCTGAAGTGATCCTTTGTCAGGTGGTACCGTCCGACAAGCACCGGGAACCGCGGGGACTGCGGATACTTCTGGACGCCCTCGGCCACGGCCGCCTCGGCCAGCTCCGTCTCTTCCTCAAGATATGCGGCCGACGCGAACACCAGCAGGAAGTCCTCGGTCGCGCAGCCCGCCTCGCGGCAGGGCCTGAGTACGTCCAACACGCCCGAGCGCCGGTCTTTCGCGATCATCAGACGACCGGCCTCGATCACGGTCGGCTCGTCCGCGGGTTTGAGATTCAGCGCCGACTTCAACTCGTTCAGCCGCGCGTCATCGTCGCCGGCGGCCTCGTTTGCCTTCGCCAGGATGCGGTGAGCCTCGAAAATGTCGTTCGTGTCCACCCCGGGCGTGCCGTTCGTGATCACCTCGCCGGCCAGCCTGCGGGCCTCGTCGAAATTGTTTTCCTTGATGGCGATCTTCGCGGCCAGCACCCTGGAAGGAAGGTGTCTGGGGTCCTTGCCCATGATATCGGACAGGTGCGCCTTCGCCTCGAGCAGGCGATCCTGGGCGACCAGCGCCTCGGCAAGGAAGTACTTCGGCGAGACCACGCCCGGATTGCGCATCAGCGCGATCTCGAAGTACTTCTGAGCCTCTTCCGGCTTGCCGGTGCCCATCGCGATCTTGCCGTAGTAGTACAGTGCCTCGACGTCCTGCGCGGACGCCATCATCATGCTGTCCAGGACGGCCCTGGCCTCGGCGTACTTGCCCTGGTTCAGCAACTCGGTGACCTGGGACATCCCGGCCGCCGAACGGTTCTTCTTGCCGGCGATACCCTTCAGATCGTTCAGGCGCTTGACCAGCGCCTCATCACGCGCGAAGGCCGCCGGATAGCGCTCGCGGTACATGTTCAGCAGGCCGAACAGGCGCCCCAGGTTCTCCTCGGAATCGTCTTCGGCATAGGCGCGATCCGCGCGTTTGATATTCTCGACGTACGACTCGCGCGAGTCGCCCATCACCTGAACCTTGTTCTCGATGGTCTTGTAGTAACTGTCCGAGGACTTCTGACCACCGGTGAAGAAATTGATCCCGAAGTACCCGTAGTCGGTCAGGCCCAGCACGGCGCCCGCAAACGCGATAACCAGCACCACGAGAAGAACCGGCGCCAGTGCACGGCTCCGCTTCCCGCCATCGCCGGACTTAGCCTTCTTCGGACGCGGCGCCGGCGCGGCAGCCGCGCCCTTTCTGGTCTTTCCCTTTCGTCCCTTGGACGGCGGCACGTCGACAGTCAACGGCGCGGCCTCCTCGGGCGGTTCCTGATAGTCAACATCGTCGATAAGGGCGTTCAGGTCATCATCCCCGCCGTTGCCAGCGGGAATCCCGAAGTCGTCATCGCCGAGCGCCATGCTCAGGTCATGATCGATTCGTTCCGTCGAGGGACCGTCGTCGAAAATGCCCAGGTCGTCGTCAAAACCCGCCCCGCGCATCGCCTGTGTCGGCACGTCTTCCTGGTCAGGTTCCAGGGAATCCGCGACGGAATGGTCAGCGATCGGCTCGCTGGCAAAGAACGGATCCGACTCGTAATGCAGGAAGTCCTGCATGTCCGTGCCCGCCCCGGACTGGACTTCGGCAGGCCGATCCGCGCTCCGCGGAGGAGGAAGCGGCAGCTCGTCCAGACCGAATCCCATAGTGGCGTCCGGATCGACGTCGGCGAAACCGTCCGGAACATCGACACCCATATCGCGCAAAAATGCCGGTCCGGTGACAGGCTCAGGTTCTTTAGTGGGCTGGGGGACTTCAGGCCGCGGCTGTTCAGGCACCGAAATCTTCGACGCGGCCTGACGCTGGGACTCGTTGCCGAAGATCGTCTCGCTGCGCAGATGCGCCCCGTCGAACTTCAGGGAATACGAGCCGACCTGACCGGCGCCATGCCCCGCGCCGGCCCTTGACTGCTGCGCGGCAGGCTGCGGAGCTGGCTGCGACGAAAACAACGAACTCTGATCCACAACGATGCCGGTGCCGCATCCCGGACAAATCAAGGTCTTTCCGGGTTCAACGCCGTCCGTGCTCAATACTCGCTTGCAGATAGGACATTTCTGGCCCATAGACACCTCCGGATTGTCGAATAATACACCAAGACGGGCAATCCGGTAGTAGCTGATGACGAGCGCGCGCGAAGACGCACCACGCGCACAACGCAATTTGACTAACACGCGGCTTGGCATTAAATTTCGTTGTCACACTTCCTTTCAGAAACCGTGAGGGTTGTCATGGATAACGGTCCCACCAATTTCAACAACTCCCCGGAAGCCAACGCCATCCTCGGCAAGGGCGCCGAGTTCGAAGGCAAACTGGCATTCGAGGGAACCGTCAGGATTGAAGGTAAATTCCTGGGCGAGATTTCGTCCGAGGGCACTCTCGTCGTGGGCCAGGGCGCCAGGGTCGAGGCGAACATCGCCGTGGCGACCATCATCATCAATGGTGACGTGATCGGCGACATCCGCGCCACCACTCTCGTGTCCCTTCAGTCCACGGGCCGTCTCAAGGGCAATATCCTGACCGCAGGTCTCTCGGTCGCGCAGGGTGCCGTGTTCGACGGCGCGTGCCGGATGTCCGACGCGACCGATCCCGTTCCCTGAACAATCTCCCGGTGGCGGATCACGAAATGAAACGTCTCGGATCGGCATTGTCGATGTTCTGTCTGCTGGCCGCGCCGGTGACTCTGGTTGCCGGTTGCGACGACTTCAGCGAAGGCAGGCTGCTGCGCCACTACTCCCCCGCGCTTGAAAACGAGGGAACCGCGCCGGATGGCAGCGAGGCGATTGCCTTCGTGTCAGCTCTGGCGGAGTTTCTTGGAAAAATCGATCACAAGAGGCTTCCCGATGCCTCGGCTCCATTCCTTAGGGGCTGGAAGAGCATCGACATTGCGAATCAGTTTGGTTACGAAAGATTTCTCGAACTGCTCGGCAGGAACGTTCTGGTCGCACAGACCAACGGCTACCGATACACGCTGTTTCTGGAGCGTCCGCCCGAGGAAATCACCTCGTTTCAGGACAGAAACGGCAATACCGTCAACATGGCTCCCTGCATCAGTTATGGCAAACGCCCCATCGTGCTGCCCCGCGTCCTTTTCGTGCATTACACGGACGGCGCTTTCTACCTGGATCTGGACGAGTCCTGCGCTTACCGGGACAATGCGGACAAGCAGTTTGATCCCGGCTTTCCGGCCGCCACCGGCAACGATGGCGCCAGAGGCCCCCGCAAGATAGCGCTTCTGGACTTCGGACTTGATGTGAAGTTCCGTTGCATGCTGCTCGACGACATCGCGCCCATGACCGTCAGGACATTCGAAATGCTCGCCAGAGGCGAGATTCCGCTTCCTGGTGCCAAGGTCGACGAGGCGAATGTCGATGATGTCGAATCCCAGGATCCGGCCGAGGCAGAAATCCCCGAGATCGAAAAGGTCCACTGGTACCGTTTCGTCAAGGGACAGGCAACCTACGGCAACAGGGTGCTCGGACTGGGGATTGGCAACGGCAGGGGCGTCTTCTTCGCCGACGAGCTCACCACACGACAGCGCCACAGAATGCCGGGTCTGCTCACAACCCTTCCGGACTACCCAGGTCACTGGTCTGGCGCGATCGGCATAACTGCCGACGAAGTCCCCATGCTGGACGATGTCGGCACCATCTTCGGCATCTGCGAACCACGACAGACCGACCTGATACTCAGGCTTTTCGACATCGCCGGCGGCGGCGAGTACATCGCTCCGCTCATCGACGTGAAGATTTATACCGAAGAATGACTCTTCCCGGGGAAAAGAAATGACCGTCAACGAAAGCAACGTGTTTCTTGATCAACTTCTCAGCCAGACCCGGATGCCGGCGCCCATCCTGCAGATGGCCCGGGACTGGACCGCTTCACGCAAGCACTGGGCCGGCCCGCTGGCCGTTGATTCGCCTACCGATCTTGCCGGCTTGATCGACCACACGCTTCTGAAGCCCGTGGCAAAGCCTTCGGACATAGAACGGCTGTGCTCTGAAGCGGCGACGCATCGATTCAAGTCTGTCTGCGTGAATCCGTGTCACGTCGGACGCGCCGCGGCGTCGCTCAAGGACCACGGTGTCCTGGTCTGCACCGTCATCGGTTTCCCCCTGGGTGCCACGACACCTTCCGCCAAGGCATTCGAGACATCGGAGGCGATTGCCAGCGGCGCGACCGAAATCGACATGGTTATCAACCAGGGCGCGGTCCTCGCGGGTGACTGGGACATGGTGCGCCGTGACATCGACGCGGTGGTCCGCGCCTCGTCGGGTTTGACCGTCAAGGTCATTATCGAGACGTGCAACCTGAACGAAGAGGCGAAGATTGGCGCGTGTCTTGCGTCGTGTCTTTCCGGTGCGTCCTTCGTCAAAACATCGACCGGATTTGGCGCTGACGGCGCCACCGAACACGACATCTCCCTGATGCGGGCGGTGGTCGGTGGAGGCCTTTCGGTGAAGGCGTCGGGTGGGATCAGGACGACAGCCGATGCTCTGAAGATGGTGGCCGCCGGCGCGAATAGAATCGGAGCCAGTGCATCAGTGGCGATCATCGGTGCCTAGACGGCTGGCCGCGAACAGTTCCGCCGCCTTGTATGAAGACCTTACCAGCGGACCGCTTGCCACGAACAAGATTCCTGCATTTTCGGCCACTTGCCTGTAAACATCAAAAGTTTCCGGGGTAACGAATCGTTCGACCGGAAGGTGCCGCGACGTGGGCTGCAGATACTGCCCGATGGTCAGTATTCCAATGCCCGCCCCGGCCAGTTCGTGGATGGCCTCGACGACCTCGTCATCCGTCTCGCCGATACCGACCATCAGAGACGTCTTCACCATCATGCCCGTGTCGCGGGACTTTCCCAGGGCGACAGCCTCGACCAACACCGCGATGGAGTTGTCCCAGGATGCCCTTCTATCACGGGCCCGGGGAGTCAACCTTCTTACGACTTCCACATTGTGACCAAGAACGTCGACTCCCGCGGCCACGACCAGTTCCAGCTTGGCGCCACGGTAGTCGGGGATCAACGCCTCGACAAGGATCGCGGGATCGAGCGCCTTGACTGCGCATATGGTTCCGGCGAAATGGGAAGCTCCGGCATCGGGCAGATCATCGCGATCGACCGAGGTCAGGACAGCGTACCGAAGACCGGCGTCGCGAACGGCCGCGGCAACGCGATCCGGTTCTCCGGGATCGGGCGGTTCAGCCGGGCGACCGGTGGCGACGTTGCAGAACCTGCATCCCCTGGTACAAACATCGCCCATTATCATGATTGTGGCGGTGCCGGCGCCCCAGCACTCGCCCTGGTTGGGGCAACGAGCCGACTCGCAAACCGTGTGAAGGGAAAGAGAGTTCAGACGGCGCCGCATGCCGGCAGCCTCGCTGCCCATCGGCAGCTTAATCTTGAACCACTCTGGAAGACGACGACAGGAAGACATGACGGGCACCCCCGAAAAACGCTCCAGGAACGGGCCGGATAGTGCCACGACACGTGCTTCTTGACAATCCGGATGTTAGCGCTTATCCTGCTATCCGTTTCGTTCGTACCACCACTACGGAGATGGCCACATGAGCAGCGTGATCAAGAAGCGGCGCAAGAAGATGCGTAAACATAAGTACGAAAAGATGCGAAAGAAGATGCGTCACGAACGCCGTAAGCGCGGTAAATAGGTCACCTTCCACGTGGTTTTGTTCTGCATTTCCGGAATCTCCGGTTCTGCTTCGCCTTCACAGCCGACAAAATGTGTTTTGGATTAGCGGGCAGCCTGATACACTTCCCGCATGACAGGCAGCTTGCCCACAACCAGACTGACTCTGACGACCACGATGATGGCGGTCGTTTTTTGTTCCCTGCCGGCATTCGCGTCCGTCGGTGACCCCGCACTGCCGCCTCCGGCTCTCAGACACCAGGTGCGTCTGCTGCTGGCAACCACCAAAAGTGGAAACCGCGAGGATGCCGCGAAAGCAATGGCGGCTGTCATCGAACAGAAGCGCGTGGCGGGTATTCGCAACCTGACGCCGGTCGTCGCCGCCTGGATCGGGATGTTCAACATCGGCATGGACGACCTTCCTGACCCTGTCCGGCGCCGTCTCTCCGAGGATGCCATTCAGCTTGCCCCGGACTACCCGGGGGTCTACTTTCATCTGGCCTCGGTTCGCGCCGGTGAAGGATTCGGCGGTATCGGCCCAGCCATCGGGCTGATAATCAGAGGCTTCGGGAAGTTCGCGACGTTCCCCCGGGCGGCGATTCATTCTGCAGCGATCGTCTCGTTCTATCTTCAGGGCGTGATAGTCATCCTTTTCATCCTTGGCGCCTTCGCTTTTCTGTTCAAGTACTTCTCACTTTTCAGACACGATCTTGGAGATCTTTTTCCACGCGCGACGGCCGCCTTTTACACTGCCCTCGATATCAGGGAATCACGCAGCGGTTTAAGGTCTTTCGCCAACGCGATCGCAAAATCCGCGCTGTCGCTTCTGGCGGTTCTAATCCTGGTGGCCCCGTTCATCCTGGGCGCAGGGCTGCTTCCGACAGCCGCGTTCTGGCTTTTCATCACCTTTCCATACTCACGTGTCCCAGAACGTGTCATGTCGCTGCTCGCGACCGCGCTGATCGCTTGCCTGCCGCTCCTCGGCGCGCTGACGGCCCTTCCTGCCGCCATGCCTTCGGATCGCGGAGGACCGGCGTACTGGAACTGTCTTTATGAGTACTGTCCAGACTCTACGCTTGCCGATCTGCGCGATGACGTCGTCAACAGCGTCATATCCCAGGATCCTGCCGCCGTGGACTCGCTCGATTCCAGACTCGCTCTGGCCGCCGGACTTCTGCAATGGTCGAATTCCGACCCGGCACGGCTGCGCGAGGCCCGCCTGATGCTCCAGGGTTGGCCTGCGCTCATGTCGTCCGCTCCAGGACGCGTCCTTCACGGAAACCTTCTTATTCATGAAGCCCTGGCATCCTGCCCCGATGGACACCCCGACCAGGAACTGCTGCGATCGGCGGTCGCGTCTTTCGAAACGTCTTCGACATTCTCGCCTCCGGGCGAGGCGGTCTTCCGTGGACTGGCGGTGGCGAATGGACTGCTCGGCGATTCAAAGGCCATGCAAGCCAATCTCGATAAGATTGGCAACGTCGCGTCGGACAGCGACCTGGAGTTCATGGTCAGGGTCAGGACCACGGTCGCTTCCGCGTCGGTTTGCGCGGACTCGCGCCTTCTGACTTCCGAGTTGCAGCCACCCGGGCACCGGACGCCCGCCGAGGTCTACTTCGGAAGTTCCGGACCGCTCAAGACAATGCTGGCCGCCTCGCCGCGCATCCCGTTCAAGGCGCTGCTTTTCGGTGCGATTCCGCCCCGTTCCATGCCGATCGCGCTGGCGTGCACAGTCGTCCTCGGCGTGGTTCTGGTGTTCATTCCCGGCCGCTCGCGCAGGGCGCGCCGATGCCAGGCCTGCGGTCACGTCACCTGCCGTTCGTGCAACGTGGCGGCCTCCGGATTCGACCACTGCCCGATGTGTCTGTTCGACAAGGTTAAGCCGTCCTTCCTGGATCCCGAGGACGTCAGGGGCATCAAGGTTCAGAGCAGCTCGGCCACGGCAAAACGCATCGCCGCGGTGCTGATGGCCATAGTGCTTCCAGGATCGGGGCAGCTCGTATCGGGCAAGCCGATTCGGGGCATCACGATGCTCGGCATCTTCGGTCTCGGGCTTGAGATGGTCGTTTTCCCCGTCGCGCCCATCATCGATTCCTTCGCGTACATTCCTCCGGTGTCGGGCGGTCTTCCGATCGTACCACCGGTTCTTCTGGTGCTTGCCTGGGCGTGGTCGCTTGCCGATGTCGTCTTCTCGGGTAGAAAATGAAAGAGAACCACGAAATATCGATCGATGGCATCGAAATCCCGGACATCGCCGACAATGACGTCTCCCAGGGCGACGATATGGGCATTCCCCTTGATCCAGGCGAGTTCGCGCCTGCTTCCGGGGCAGTCGCCAGCTACGGCATCGACCTGGATTCCGGGCCTATGATCAGGCATGACAATTCGTATGACCAGGCGCCCGCGGCCAGACCGCCGCGAAAGCTGCCGCTCTTGATCAGGGCGCTTGCAACGATCTATCAGCGCAACGCCTCGGGGATGCTGAACGTATCTCGCGATAACGAGACCTTTCTGTCGATGTTCATCAAGGAAGGCAGGATACTTAATGTGTCCCACGCCGATGTTTCCAGCGGGGCGGTCGGCTCGGCCCTTCTGGCCGCCGGCATGATCACGCAGCGTCGTCTGGACCGCGCAATCAAGCGCTCCATAGCCGCCAAAACACCGCTCGATTCATGGCTCGCGCAGTCCAGAACGGTTTCCGCGGTGTCGATTCACCACATCGTCGACAGCCGTTGTTCCGAGGTCGTTCTTGAGACAATGAACGCCGAGGCCGTTCAGGTCTCCTTCTCGCGTACCCTGCCCGAGGGGCTGCGAAAGAACTGCCAGATCCCCCTGCCCTGGCTTCTCAAGGAGTTCAAACGCCGCGAACGCGATCTGCCGGCGATAATGGCCCGGATCCCCGACAACAAAGCGGCGTTTATCCGCACCGCTTCACTTGCCAGCGCGCCCGAACCGGAGGTCTGGGAGGATCTCGACCTCGGCGCGGCCGAAAAGCAGGTCTATTTCTTCGTGGATGGCACGCGCGACGTCGACCAGCTCGCCGCCGCCACCGGCCAGAGCAGTTTCTCGGTGATGCGCGCGGTCGCCTCCCTGATTTCGGACGGTTTTCTTGTCGCCACGCTGGAACCGGCCAGGCACCGCAAAGCACGCCACGGTCTCAGGGTTTCCAGCCGCGCCGCCGCGTTGACGATCGGTATTGCCGCCTTCGTTGGCATGCTGGTGTTCGGTATTGGCGCCGGATACCGGGTGGACTTCTCCGAGGTCTTGAACGTCCGCTCCCTCGCTTGGGGCGACCTGTTCGATCAGGCTTCCGACAGCCGCGTTCAAGGCGCGGTGCTGATCGACCGGATGATGTCCACGGAACCGAACCCGGCGCCTGACGGATTGCTGGCGGCACACCTGATCCTTCCCTACGACATCCAGGCAGCAGTGTCGATGTTCAAACAGGCACAGGAGGCCGCAAAACAGGCGACCGAAACCGCGGCCGAACCAATATCCGAGCCTGCGCCCGAACCAGTTCCCGACCCGGCGGTTCCTGACGGTGTCGCGCCGGATCCGACATCCCAGGTCCGGGACGGCGCCGGTCAGCCATCCCCGGATCAGGCCGCCGCCCCGCAACCCCAGGCGCCCGCCGCGGACTCGATACCGGGTGTCGACGCCCCGCCCCCAGGAAAATGACAATGGACAACGGCAAGGTTTCCGTACAGCAGAACATACAGTTCGACGATCTGAACGCCTTCATGGGTCTGTGCGGCCAGGGTGACGAAAACGTCCGCCGCCTGGAAACGATCCTCGGCATCGTGATCAGAATTCGCGGGAACGTCGTCAGCCTGTACGGCGAGGACAACGAGGTCAAGACCGCCATCCAGGTGCTGCGGCAGCTTTACGAGCTGGTGCGTCAGGGCACCGCCATCGCTCCCGAGGACATGGATCGCTCGACCTCGGTGCTTCAGGCGGACCCCGGCGCCGACCTGGCCGACGTGCTTGCCTCCGGAGTCACCATCGGCGGCATCGGCTCGCCAGTGCGCCCCCGCACTCCGGCACAGAAGGCCTACATCAAGGCGCTTCGCGAGCACGACCTGGTCATTTCGATAGGCCCGGCCGGCACGGGAAAGACCTACCTGGCCATGGCGACCGCCCTGGCCGCCCTTCAGGCGCGCCAGGTCAAATCTATCGTCCTGACGCGACCCGCGGTCGAGGCCGGCGAGCGTCTGGGATTCCTTCCCGGCGACCTCGCGGAAAAGGTGAACCCCTACCTCAGGCCGCTTTACGACGCTCTTTACGACATCATGGACAACGACCGCGGCCAGAAACTGATCGACCGCGGCGTCATCGAGATCGCGCCGCTGGCCTTCATGCGCGGCCGCACCCTGTCGAACTCCTTCATCATCCTCGACGAGGCCCAGAACTGCTCGGTCGACCAGATGAAGATGTTCCTGACCAGGCTTGGCTGTTCGTCCCGCGCCGTCGTCACCGGCGACCTGACGCAGACCGACCTGCCCCCCGGGACCAGGTCCGGCCTCGAGCACGCGGTCGAGGTCCTGGCGAACGTCCCGGGTATCGCGATCTCCCGCTTCACCGACGCGGACGTCATGCGACATCCGCTGGTTCGACGTATCATTCGCGCGTGGGACGCGCCGGAGGCCGACAATGCCCGTACAGATCTATAACAGACAGCGAACCGTCAAATACCGGCCCGAACTCTGGGACGCCGTGTTCCAGAACGCCCTCGCCGCCGTCGGACACCCCGACGACCTGGTCGAGGTCACCTTCGTCTCGAACCGCGGCATCGCGGCGTTGAACCGCCAGTGGCGCGGCAAGACCGGTCCCACCGACTGTCTCTCGTTCCCCGCCCCTGCCGACCTGCCCCCCTTCCCGGGCATGACGGGCCGCCCCCTTGGCGAAGTTGTCATCTCGCTTGAACAGGCCCTCGCCCAGGGTGCGTTGCACGTCCCCGACTCGGACCCTTCTGATGCCCTCTACTCCGAGGTCCTTTTCCTTTTCATCCATTCGCTTCTGCATCTGCTGGGCTATGACCACGAGACCTCTCCCCGCGACGAGGAACTCATGACCCGCGAACAGAACCGCCTCTTCGACCTCGTCAGCGGCTTCGCCTGCACCTGCTAGCCCTCGCCAGCCAGCGCAATCCCGGGCATTCGCTTCGGATTGGCACAGGGGCTTTGATCTGCATCCTGGCTGACTCATCCCCCCATAGTCGAAGCGTTGCGGCCTTGTGGCTTGTAGGGGCGAATGAAAATTCGCCCATCCGGATCGTCCGCACGATCTTTGGACGCAGTTGCGCCCTGTACGGGCGAATTACATTCGCCCTTCGGCGCGTCGGCGGGCAGCGCAATCCTCCGCATTCGCTTCGGATTAGCACACGGATTTCGCTCTGCATCCTGGCTGACTCATCCCCCCATAGTCGAAGCGTTGCGGCCTTGTGGCTTGTAGGGGCGAATGAAATTTGACGCCTCGGGCATGGTGTGGATTACCCCGTTTGGATCTGTTCCCCAAAAAAACAGTTGCAGCATGTGTCGAATCTGAAGATGTCAGGACTGTGGACTACCGGGCGAAATCGACGGCGCGGGTCTCGCGGATGACGCAGACCTTGACCTGGCCTGGGTAGGAAAGCTGTTCCTCGATCTTGCGGGCGATGTCGCGGGCAAGGATGGTCGCGCCGTCGTCGTCCACGCGCTCGTTCTCGACGATGACGCGGACTTCGCGGCCTGCCTGGATCGCGTACGAACGGTTGACGCCCTGGAACGAGTTCGAGATCTCTTCAAGGTCGGTCAGGCGCTTCAGGTAGTTCTCGAGGCTTTCGCGACGTGCGCCCGGACGCGAGCCGGACACGGCGTCGGCCGCGGCCACGATGTGCGCCAGCAGGGTCAACGGCTTCTCTTCCGTGTGGTGCGAGGCTATCGCGTGCACGACCTCGGCGCTCTCGCCGAACTTGCGCGCGAAGTTGGCGCCGACGATCGCGTGCGGTCCCTCGACCTCGTGGTCAATCGCCTTGCCGATGTCGTGAAGCAGTCCGGCCCTTCGCGCCTGCTTGACCGGAACGCCAAGCTCGGCCGCCATCAGACCGGCCAGACCGCCCACCTCAAGCGAGTGCTGCAGCACGTTCTGGCCATAGCTGGTGCGGTACTTCATGCGACCGATCAGCTTCACCAGTTCCGGATGCATCGTTCCCAGCGCCAACTGGTACAGGGCGTCCTCGCCGGTCTCCTTGATATTCTGCTCGACCTCGCGGGCCGTCTTCTCGACGATCTCCTCGATTCGCGCCGGATGAATACGGCCATCCGAAACCAGCTTTTCCAGGGACAGACGCGCAATCTCGCGCCTGACCGGGTTGAAACCGGACACGATGACCGTATCCGGCGAGTCGTCGATGATCACGTCGATACCGGTGGCGGACTCGAACGCGCGGATGTTGCGTCCCTCGCGACCGATAATCCGGCCCTTCATCTCCTCGCTGGGGAGTTGAACGACGGAAACCGTGCGCTCGTTCGCGAATTCCGCGGCGTACCGCATCATCGCCACGCCGACGATCTTCTTCGCGCGCTTCTCGGCCTCTTCGCGGGCCTCCTCCTCGATCATCTTTATCTGCTTGGCCGCCGTCAGCTTCACGTCTTCCATCAGGCGTTCGGTCAGCATCCTGCGGGCTTCTTCCTGGCTCAGTCCGGCCACCGACTCAAGAACGTTCTTCGCCTCGATCGTCAGCCTCTCCTGCTCGGCCATCCTGGCCTTCAGGTCCGCCTCGCGGGTTCCCAGATCCCTTTCCCTGCCGGTCAACTCGCTCTCGCGCGCGACCAGGGTGTCCATCTTGCGGTCAACAGTCTCCTCGCGCTTGGCAAGCCTTTCTTCCTTGCGATCCGCCTCGCCCTTCGCCTTGCTAAGTTCCTTCTCAAGAGTCTTTATCTTGATGTCCGCGTTCTTGACCTGGTTCCTGGCCTGGGTCAGTTTCGCCTCGAACCTCGCCTCGGCATCCCTCGCCTCGGCCTCACGGGTCTCCTTCTCCCTCGAAATCCTCGACTTGACGGTGACGCGCGCCAGGATGAACGCGACGCCAACGCCGACCACGAGCCCAGCTATGGCTCCTATCAGGTATTCCATGACTCGACCTCCCGGGACGCGCGTCGCGACAATACGACCACGCCCCAGCCGTCAGGGGGACGGCCAATAAGATTTAACTCCTGGCTTTTATTGATGGATTCCTGCCGGAATCCGGATGGGATGAGGGGATCCGGTCGATCAGCGTATTGCGCCCGCGCAACCGCGCACCCCCGTTATCGAAAAACAAGGGGCGCTATCTCGAACCCAAATCATTTCGCGGGTCAAACCCGCGCAATACGATTAACAGACCCGAAAAATATATTCTCATCCCTCGCCAGGAGGGTTGTCCCCGGAACCAGGAACCGCCGCCGCGCGACCGGACGATTCGTCCAGCATGCCAAGCAGCAGGTTCGACTTCGATCGGATGCTTTCCCGGAGATCGGTCAGATGTCGCCTTTCATTGAAAAGATCCTCGGCCATCCCGAGAAGCGCGAGAAGCGCGATTCTGTGGGAAGGCAGATTCGGAGCAACGCCCGCTACGGCGTCGATCCGCTGATTGGCAAAGGCGACGATATTGTTAAGGGCGGCCTCGTCAAGGTCCGATTTCAGCATGAAACGCTGACCTTGCAGAGTAACCTCGACTACCCTTTTTTCCACCGGAACCTCCCGGTACATCAGTTAGAAAGTTTAGGCATTTAACGCCCGATGTCAATTTCACGTTGACAAATATGAACAGAAGATCACAGTGCGGGTCAAACCAGTGACAGGCAGAATTCACGCAGCCCCGGGACATCCGCGAGACGCTCGATCGGCACCGGGCACCGCCACGACCAGTTGTGGGCACCGACCGTGCCGGGAAGGTTGATTCGGTGGATGGCCGGTTCGCCGGGCAACACTCCGAAAGGATGCAGGATGTCCTGAAGCGCCAGCACGACAAACGCGGAAAATGCGCCACCAAACCACCTGATCAGCGCCCTGCCCGCGTCGCCGTCCAGACAGGCCGGCGCAGGTTGCCCTGGACCGACCAACGCCCACAACTCATCGCGTTCCGACTGGTCGGTCGTCAGCCACCAGTCCGCAACGATCTCGCAGTCGTGGGTCGACAGCGTTGCCACCGAGAACGGCTCGTAGTTGGACAGTTCGATGAATCGGCGGTCGGTCTCCCAACGTTTTTCCCAGCGCTGCACCTTCAGGCCGCAAATCCCCATCTGACGCAGGGTCGAGCGGCAGATGTGCGGGATCGTGCCCAGGTCCTCGGCCAGCGGAAGCATGTCGGTCGATTCCAGCATCATGTCCAGGATCTTCCGGCCATGCGTGCCCCAGACCGCCTTGTCCCACGGCTCGAACCAGCCCTCGCGACCGTTTTGCGCATCCCGGTGGACCGTCCAGATGCGGAAGAACCCGACAACATGGTCGATCCGGTAGCAGTCGAAATACCTGGCAGCCGTACGCAGCCGACGGCGCCACCAGCCGTAACCGTCGGACTCGATCGCGGGCCAGTCGTAGGTCGGGAATCCCCAGGTCTGTCCGTCGCTGGAGTACATGTCGGGCGGCGCTCCGGCCGCGAACTCCATCCTGAACATCCAGCGGTGCGCCCACACATCGGCGCTGTCGCGGGCGACCAGAATCGGAATGTCGCCTTCCAGCAGGACGCCGCGCTGTCCGGCGTGGTCGTGCGCCGCCTTCATCTGGCGGTCCGCCTCGTACTGGCAGAACAGGTGAAAGCGCGCCTCGGGCCCGCGTCCGAAGCGTTCAACGGCCTGGTCCGGCGCCAGGTTGCCCTGCCCATCCGGCCAGTTCTCCCACGACGCCTGACCGTTCGCGTCCTTCAAAACCTTGTACGCCGCGTAAATCGGCGCCCAGTCGTTTGATCGGCAGAATTCGTCGATTGCCGCCTCGATCGGGCCGCGGGCCATCCGTTCCCACGCCATGCGCAGCAGTTCCAGACGGGCCCGCCTGACCGCCGGGTTGTCGATGCGCTGGGCCCCGGCGAATCGTTCCCTGGTGGCGCGCAGGGCATCGTCCCAGTCCCGACCGGTGACGCCGATCAGATCCGGCGCAATGAATGCCGGGTCCAGGGCAAACGCAGACACCGCCGAGTAAGGCACCCCATCCAGCCCCGCGTCGTTCAGCGGTAGAAGCTGCAACAGCCCGAATCCGTTGTCCGCGCAGAAATCGACCATCCCGTGAAGGTCGGCGAAGTCACCCATGCCGACCTGACGGTCCGACTTCAGCGAGAACAGCGGAACGCACACGCCGAACGTCTTTTTTCCGCCGGTGGTCGCCGCCCAGTGCCTCGCAGCCGCGCATGTCGCGAACGCACCACGCCCCGCGTCGTTTTCCGACATTCTTCCGCCTCCGCGTCAGTTCAGGTCGCCGGCCGGAGCGTTTTCCGGTGCGGGATGCTCGATGATCGGACCGAACTTGGATTCGTACTTCGCGACGTTGTCGATCAGGGCGCGAATCACGCGTTTCATGTGCCCCGGGGTCGTCACGATTCGCGCGTTGACGGTTCCCTGTGTCGGAGAAATGAACATGAAGTCCATCGTGAACTCCTCGCGGCTGTGGCTGACCACCAGATTGTTCGCGTACGCGCCAGCCGCGATTTCGTCACTGATCTTGATGGGGATGTTCTTCTGGGCCATCTGGTCACCTCCGGCGCCCGTCATTGGACGCGTCGTCCATCACTAAAGGATATAACGGGCCTCGTCATCGGACTCGCAGATGCGATCCAGACGAGCCGATACATAGTCCGCCGTCACGGGCACGGTCTGCCCACCTATGTCGGGGGCGTGGAACGACACCTCTTCAAGGACCTTTTCAAGGACGGTGTGCAGTCGCCTGGCCCCGATGTTTTCAAGCCTGTCGTTCAGTCTCGCCGCCACCTCGGCGATACGGTCGATCCCGTCGGGCAGGAAGTCCAGCGTGACGTCCTCGGCCGCCATCAAGGCGATGTACTGCCGAATCAACGAGTTATCGGGCTCGACAAGAATTCGGCGGAAGTCCTCGACCGTCAGTGAATCCAGTTCGACGCGAATCGGGAACCGTCCCTGCAGTTCCGGAATCAGGTCGGACACCTTCGCGACGTGGAACGCGCCGGCGCCGATAAACAGGATGTGGTCGGTCCGAACCAGGCCATACTTGGTCGAAACCTGGGTTCCCTCGACGATCGGCAGGATGTCGCGCTGGACGCCCTCGCGCGAGACATCGGGTCCGGACCCGGTCGAATTGCGCCCGGCGATCTTGTCCATCTCGTCAATGAACACTATCCCCGCGTGCTCGACCAGCTCGACCGTGGCGTTCTTGACCTTTTCAGGGTCGACAAGCTGCTCGCGCTCGGCTTCGTCGATCAACCTGATCGCGTCCGACACGGTGACCACGCGCTCCTTCGTCTTGTGCGGCATGAAGTTCCCGAGCATCTCCTGGACCTGATTGCCCAGGTCTTCAAGCCCAGCTCCTGAGAATATGGACACGCCCGGCAGTTCCGGTTTCGCCTGCTCGATCTTGACGGTCATCGCCATCGTCGCTGGTTCGCGGGCGCGGATGGCCGCCAGCACGGTCGCGCGATCCAGCGGCGCGTGGGTCGGCGCCTGCCTGACCAGCAGATCCGCCAGCTTCTCGTCGGTCCTGCGCGCCGCGTCGGCCGCCACCCTTTCGCTTTCGGACGCTCGGACCATCTTGGCTGCGACCTCGGCAAGATCGCGGATCATGCTCTCGACATCGCGGCCGACGTATCCGACTTCGGTGTACTTCGACGCCTCGACCTTCAGAAACGGCGCACCGCACAGCTTGGCCAGCCTGCGTGCTATCTCGGTCTTGCCTACACCGGTAGGACCGATCATCAGGATATTCTTAGGCGTTATGTCGTCCCTGAGTGGCTGCTCGACCTGCATCCGCCGCCAGCGGTTGCGCAGCGCGATAGCCACCATCCGCTTCGCGTCTGCCTGACCGATGATGTACCTGTCCAGCTCGGCAACCACCTGCCTGGGTGTCATCTCACGTTCGAACCGGGCAAACCCAGCCTTCATTTCAACTCCTCGACCGTAATGGACGTGTTCGTGTAGATGCATATCCCGGCCGCGACCTCCATGGCCGCGCGGGCAATCTCGGCCGCGGGCAGTTCGGTCCGCGACGCAAGCGCCCTGGCCGCTGCCAGCGCGTATGGCCCGCCCGAA
>Ga0116174_10000797_pt1 | contig 30383 bp, 28 predicted proteins | sample AD_UKC087_MetaG_FD_89801 | JGI IMG/M metagenome (GOLD analysis project Ga0116174, IMG submission 89801) | Active sludge microbial communities of municipal wastewater-treating anaerobic digesters from USA - AD_UKC087_MetaG | ecosystem: Engineered > Bioreactor > Anaerobic > Digestate | place: USA...
GTTCAAAATTGTTAAATATATTATCTAAATAAAACTCATTCTTCAGTATGCCGTTTACACGCTCTGCAACGGCATTTTCATAACAATGGTTATCCTCGGTCATGCTGATGTCGATCCCTGCTTCCTGAAGCGTTTTCACATAGTCTTTGCAACAATACTGTATGCCTCTGTCAGAGTGATGAATCAGCGATTCAGTTGTGCTGCCACGAGAAGAAAGAGCCATTTTTAGAGCTTGGAGTCCACCTTCGATGCCCAAACTGCGATTTAACGACCAGCCTAATATTTTCCTGGAATACAAGTCAGTAGTTAAAAACAGATAGGCAAAGCCACTAAGCGTTCTGATGTAAGTTATATCGCTTACCCACACTTGATTTACCCGTGTTATGGATAAATCCTTTATCAAGTTTTTCCACTTGTAAAAGTAGTGAAAAGAGTTGGTTGTCCTGGTGAAACTCTTCTTGGGTTTCACAAGCAAATCGTTTTGACCGAGTATATCAAAGAACTTGTCTCTTCCGATCCTGCCTATTTTAGACAAATCATCCTTTAGCAAATAGTAGAGCTTCCTTCCACCTAAACGGGGCAATTCCCGTCTCTTCTCTTGAACTAATTCAACTGCCATATGTTCATTAAGCGCCTCGTTTTCAACATGTTTTCTGCTCTTATAATAGGCTTGACGAGTCATTCCAAAGTAGGCACAAGTTGACGTTACTGTTGCTTCTTCTTGAAGTAATGCGATAACTCTTGTTCGTACTTTTTTTTTAGATCCATGTCAAAAAGCTCGTCGGCTACTTCTATAACCTTTTCCGAGCATTTGTGATGCAGAGCAAGTTCTGCATAGGCTTCTTTCAAGGCTTTGTTTTCTGCTCGAAGGCGTTTCAATTCGTCTATTTCTTCTCTTGTTTCCACGCGGACTATTTTATTTAATAAGTGTTGTTTGCCATATTTACGAAGCCATTTATGAATGGTGTCTCCGCCTGTAATGCCATATTTGCGACGACAATCCTCCATAGTTAAACCATTCTTTTCAATTTCTTCTACTACTTGTAACTTAAAGCAATCGCTGTACCGTTTCGTTGTTTTCTGAACTTTTGTCATAATTTTTCCTGATTTAAGTGTAAACCTATTTCAGGACATGACAGGTAACCCGCACCACGAAACTCGTATCGCGCAACCCGAATAAAAAAGAGGCTCCCTTTTTACGGGGAGCCTCCAGCTATGAAAACGGTTTATATATGATTTTTTTGCAAAAATCCGAAGTTATTCATCGATCAGCGGCATCTTTTGCACATAGATAGCCTTCTTCTTCTGTGCTCTCTTTATTACGGAAGGTTTTTCAAAGGTCTTACGGTTCCTAAGTTCGCGCAAGGTACCTGTCCTCTCAAATTTGCGTTTGAATTTCTTCAATGCCCTTTCAATATTTTCACCTTCTTTTACCGGTACGATAATCATGATGTGCAGACACCTCCTTTTTTTTGTAACCGCAAATATAAGCAGGTTTTTCGGTTTGACAAATATTTGGAGAAAAAAACGTACTTTTGTAAATAACATATCAAAGACAAATAATACCGATGAATAATAACGAACTGAAACGATTTAGAGAGTTGGTTGTACAGGGAATCCCCACCCAGCTTCCTCCACCTGCAACACATGAGAAAGAAATCAGTCACGCACCCAGACGCAAGGATATACTTACAAGGGATGAGAAAATTCTTGCCCTAAAAAATGCCCTCAGGTATTTTCCCAAACAGCAGCACAAGGAGCTGTCGGTAGAATTTGCCAGTGAGCTTGAGAAGTACGGGCGCATCTATATGTACCGCTTCCGTCCCGAATATCGCATTACTGCTCGCTCGATAGAGGATTTTCCCTACAAATCCCGTCAGGCAGCGGCAATTATGCTGATGCTCAGCAATAATCTCGATTATGCGGTAGCACAGCACCCGCACGAACTGATTACTTATGGTGGCAATGGAGCAGTCTTCCAAAACTGGGCACAGTACCTGCTTACGATGCAGTATCTCTCCCGGATGACTGATGAGCAGACTCTTGTGCTGTATAGCGGTCATCCTATGGGACTCTTTCCTTCTCATAAGGAAGCGCCCCGTCTGGTGATTACCAATGGTATGGTAATTCCAAATTACTCTTCTCAGGATCATTGGGAAAAGTTCAATGCTATGGGAGTTTCGCAGTATGGCCAGATGACCGCAGGCTCATTTATGTATATTGGGCCGCAGGGTATAGTTCATGGTACCACCATTACCGTGCTCAACGCGGCAAGGATGAAAAATAATGGCAGTGACGATATCAGAGGCAAGATTTTCGTGAGTTCCGGACTCGGAGGGATGTCTGGAGCACAGCCCAAAGCGGCGGTAATTGCCGGAGTGGTAGGAATAGTGGCTGAAATTAACCCCAAGGCAGTGAGCAAACGCTATGAACAGGGTTGGGTGGATGAGGTATATACCGATTGCGATCAGTTAATAGATAGGGCTTTAAAAGCGAGTGCTGCACGAGAAGCTGTTTCTCTTGCATATCAAGGCAATATTGTGGATCTTTGGGAGCGTCTTGCCGACAGAGAGATAAATGTGGATCTGGGTAGTGACCAGACTTCGCTCCACAACCCTTTTGCGGGTGGCTATTATCCCGCCGGTATCTCCTTTGAGGAGTCCAACAGGATGATGGCGCAGGAGCCTGAACGTTTCAAGGAGGAGGTCTACAAGACACTCCGCAGGCATGTAGCGGCGATCAACCGTCTTACCGCACGTGGAATGTATTTCTTTGACTATGGTAATGCCTTCCTTCTGGAGGCCTCCAGAGCAGGTGCCGACATTCTGACAGATAAAGGCAAGTTCCGTTATCCATCGTATGTCCAGGATATTATGGGACCGCTCTTCTTTGATTACGGATTTGGTCCATACCGTTGGGTGTGTACATCTTCCAGAGCAGAGGACCTCGCTGTCACAGATGCTCTTGCCTTAGAGGTACTGGAGGAGATTCTGCGTACGGCTCCTGTGGAGATACAACCTCAGCTCAAGGACAATATACATTGGATTAAAGAGGCTGCAGCAAATAAGTTAGTTGTAGGGTCGCAGGCACGCATTCTTTATGCGGATGCCGAAGGACGCATTAAAATAGCTCTTGCTATGAATAAGGCTATCCGTGAAGGAAGGGTTAGTGCCCCAATAGTGCTGGGACGTGACCATCACGATGTGTCGGGTACCGATTCTCCTTTTCGGGAGACTTCCAATATATATGACGGCTCCTGTTTTACTGCAGACATGGCAATACACAATGTCATAGGAGACTCTTTCCGCGGCGCCACCTGGGTTTCTATTCACAATGGAGGTGGAGTTGGCTGGGGTGAGGTTATCAACGGCGGATTCGGAATGGTGATAGACGGCAGTGAGGAGTCGGACCGCAGGATCAGGGCGATGCTCCACTGGGATGTCAACAATGGCATTGCGCGCCGCAGTTGGGCGCGTAACGAAGGTGCAATTTTCGCAATAAAACGCGAAATGGAGCGCACTCCATTGCTCAAAGTAACTCTGCCAAATATTGCGGATGACGATCTTCTGGAGAGCTGTTTCTGATACATTTTATGGAGATAATTGATTCATTCATCAAGTGGCTCGGGGTACAAAAAAGGTATTCTCCGCGTACTTTGGTTCTTTACCGGAGTGCGGTGGATGAATTTTATGCCCATATCTTTCCTGAGGGTAAAATTGAGGCAGGAGAGGAGACTTCCGTACTCACGCCTCTAAATATCCGCGGTTTCATTGCCGGAGGACTTGAGAGTGGGCTTTCCGCCCGTACAATGAATCTCAAGTTGGCGGCTCTTAGCAGTTTCTGTTCCTATCTGATGAAACAGGGAGTAATCCAATCCAATCCCGTCAAAAAGGTCTTTCGTCCTAAAGAGGATAAAAAGCTCCCTGAGTTTTATACCGAAAAGGCTATGAGCAATTATTTCGGATCTATGACTGAAGAACGGCAGGAGCATGAAGGGGAGGAATCCTTTCCGGTTTTGCGTAACAGGACAATACTTCTGCTGCTTTATTCCAGCGGAATTCGTCGCGCAGAACTTTGTGGATTGAAGATTACCGACTTCGATCCCGAAAGGTCGGTAATCAGGGTTTTGGGTAAGGGTGATAAATTGAGAGAAATTCCAATTCCCTCTTTGATTTGTCAGGAATTAATACTATATTTGAAAAGAAATAACAGGGAGTTTCCCGGCAATACTGAAGGGTACTTTTTTTTGACAGATAAAGGACTTCCGCTTTACCCGGCTTTTGTCAATAATGTCGTAAAAAAGGAACTTGAGAAGGTTGGAGGTTTTACAGGGCGCAAGTCTCCTCACTTGCTGAGACATTCACTTGCTACACATCTGCTCAACCGCGGTGCAGACCTCAACAGTATCAAGGAGATTCTGGGCCATTCATCCCTTGCTGCAACACAGATTTATACACACAATTCGTTTGAACAGCTAAAGAACGCATACTTAACAGCTCATCCAAGAGCAAAAAACGGAGGTAAAAATGGAAATTAAAGTACAATCAATCAAATTCGACGCAGACCAGAAGCTGCTTGATTTCATCGACAACAAGGTAGGTAAAATCGCCAAGTACTACGAAGACATCGTGCGTACCGAAGTCAACCTCTCATTGCTTGCAGACCCACAAAATAAGAATGTAAAGATTATCGTTTACATTCCGGGTACGGAAATTATTGTGGAAAAAAACTCCGACACATTTGAGGAGGCCATCGTAAATTGCGTGGGAGTACTCAAAGGTGCTCTCGTATCAGCCAAGGAGAAGCGATTCAAATAAATTTTAGAAAAATAATATCGTCAGCTCTTCCGGGCTGATCCCGCAAAAATAGTCACCGGCTGCCACTTCACTGAGGCGGCCGGAAATTTTTTCGGGAGTATGCTCTACACCAGACATAAGATTGCAAAACTCCTCCACAGGTTTATTGAAAAAGAAATCTCCTCTTATTTCCAGAGCAGAGATTTTTCCTGATGAGACATCAAAAGAGACCTCTACGAGTCCGGCAGGAAACTTTACAACTTTGTTGAGAGCATATTTGGGAGAAGCACCAAAATTCCAGGAATCTCTGCGATATCTTGATTCCGCAAGGGCATCAATTGAGCGCAAATCTTCCTCACTCCAACTATAGGGCTTGTATTCGCGTCCAACATAATCAGCCAGATAATTCATAAATTCTACTACATCCATTGTTTTAGTCAGATGCTCGGTAATATTTGTTACCCTGGACCGATGAGACTTTACAGCCCTGCCATCAAATTTTTCGGGACGCTCTTTAAGAGCTTTTGCAAGTGAATTCATGGATATACTGAAAAGTAACGTGCCATGTTGTAAAACGCGGTTTTTGGAAAAACACATCGCGTTGCCGGAAAACTTTTTATCATCAATCAGCAAATCATTGCGTCCTTCCAGATAGGCATCTACGCCAAGCGATTGCAGAGCATCAATAATCGGCCTTGTGAATATACGGAACATATCGTTACTATCCCGGCCGGGAATCCTTGTGTCGAAAAAGGAGAAATTGACATTACCGAGGTCGTGGAAGACTGCGCCTCCTCCGGTCATTCTTCGCACTACGGGAACTTTATTGGCAGAGACCCATTCAGTGTCAATCTCGGCATAGGCATTTTGGTTGCGACCAACTATAATTGCATCTGAGTTCCGCCAGAGACGGAAAATACTCTCGTCAAAATTATCAAGGAGATATTCTTCTGCAGCGAGATTCCAGTAAGGATCGGTATTTGTGTCGTGTATCAGGAGCATGCTTTTCGTAAGATGGTTTTGTAGATGAGCCAGACCAGATATGCAATCAGCAGACCAAGCAGTGCGCCACCGAGGATGTCTCCGGGATAGTGCTTGCCAACATAAATCCTGCTGTATGAAACCAGTGCCGCCCAGATGAAAATCAAAAATGAGTAGACTCTTTTGCGGATAATCATTGATGAGAGAGCTGCAAAACAAAATGTATTGCAAGCGTGCCCTGAGACAAATCCGTAGAGAGATCCGTGTGGTTCGAGCATTCTGACACTATTCGCCAACAAAGGCTCTTCACATGGCCTCAGGCGGCCCACACTCTCTTTGATGAATACCGACATGTGCTCGCTGGCGAGGTATGCCAACACAATGGCCGCAACCGCCAGCAGCGCAACTTTCCATTTCTTGGTAAAGAAAAGATAAATCAGTACTCCAAGGTAGAGCGGTACCCATACCCATACTTTTGAGAGGAAAATCATTATCGGATCAAAGAAATCCGAATGCCACCCGTTGAGAAGGGTGAACAATTTCATATCAAGTTCGATCAATTTCTCCATCGGCATTCAGAGTCTTCCAGAGCATATCCTTGAGTTGAGGTATCCCTTCGCCGGTAAGCGAAGAGATAAAAATATATTGAATATTTTTTGGGAGATGCTTTTTGGTTTCCTTTTTGAGTTCGTCATCAAGCATATCGGACTTAGTTACGGCCAAAAGCCGTTCCTTACCCAACAATTCGGGATTGTATTGTTTGAGCTCGTTGAGCAATATGCCGTACTCTTCGGCGATATCTTTACTGTCTGCCGGTATCATGAAGAGAAGCATTGAGTTACGCTCAATATGCCTGAGAAATCTCAATCCAAGACCTCTGCCTTCGTGAGCTCCTTCTATGATGCCCGGAATATCGGCCATAACGAAAGACTTGTCATCGTAATAATTGACGATGCCAAGATTGGGTTCAAGAGTGGTAAATGCATAGTCCGCTATCTTGGGCTTTGCAGCCGATACTACGGAGAGGAGGGTGGATTTGCCTGCATTGGGGAATCCCACCAGTCCCACGTCTGCCAGTATTTTCAGTTCAAGGACAAACCATCCTTCAATACCCTCTTCACCGGGCTGAGCATAACGAGGTGTCTGATTGGTGGAGCTTTTGAAGTTGGCATTGCCAAGTCCTCCGCGGCCGCCCCCGGCGAGAATCATTTCCTGTCCGTCATCAACTATTTCAAAGAGAACTTCGCCCGTCTCGCCATCTTTAGCCACCGTACCCAAGGGAACTTTGAGTATAATGTCCTTGCCATCGGCTCCCGTGCGTAGTTGTCCACTACCGTCACCGCCGTTTTCAGCTTTGATGTGTTTTCGGTATTTGAGATGAATCAGAGTCCAGAGTTGCTTGTCGCCCCTCAATATAATATGTCCGCCCCGCCCTCCGTCACCTCCGTCAGGTCCGCCTTTGGGTATATATTTTTCCCTACGTAGATGCGTGGAACCTTTGCCTCCGTTACCCGATTTGCAAAAGATGCGGACATAATCTATGAAATTGGAACTTTGATTTCTCATTATGCTATCGTTAAAGCATTTCAATCAGGAGAGATATCTTGTCAAAAATTTCTTCAATCGTACCCTCACCGTCAATTTCGTGGTATTTTCCCTGTTTCTTGTAATAGTCGATTAAAGGCTCGGTCTTGGAATGGTAAGTGACTATGCGGTTCTGGATTATCTCATCATTCATGTCATCCTTGCGATCTTCAATCAGTGCACGATGGTGAATTCTATCTCTTACCGTATCATCACTGATGATTATTGAGATCACACCGTTTACATCCATTCCAAGACTCTTAAGATGGTAGTCGAAGGAAGATGCCTGTGTGGTAGTGCGAGGAAATCCGTCAAATACAAAACCTGATACATCCGGATTCTGGACAATCTCATTACTGACCATTCTTAGAACTATCTCATCTGGGACCAAGTTGCCGTCATCAATAAGTGCTTTGGCTATCTTTCCGAGTTTGGTGCCGGCTTTAATTTCAGCACGTAGAAGGTCTCCGGTGGATATGTGTCTCAAATTATATTTCTTAACCATCAGCTTGGCTTGAGTACCTTTCCCTGCACCCGGCGGACCAAAAATGATAAAGTGTTTCATAATATATGTATCTTATATAGTGTTGTCAAGATGATTTGTCAAGAATATAGATGTCCTTGCAGTTGCGTCCCAGTTGGTTATAATCCAGACCGAAGCCCACTAAAAAACGGTTTTCAACCTCAATTGCTACGTAGTCAAGAACCAGAGAATTGTTGTAAACCTCCGGCTTGAGCAGAAGCGTGCAGATTTTAATGTCGTTTGCTCCGGCAATAGTGAGTGTTTTATGAATGTCGCAAATGGTGGTTCCGGTATCGACTATGTCTTCCACGATGATAAGGTCCCTTCCTCTTATATCGGCGGTAAGACCGAGTATTGTCTTTGTTTTGCCCGAAGAGAGAGTGCCTTCGTAGGAAGCCAATCGGATGCTGGTAATCTCACAGGGAAATGTAATCCTTTTCATAAGTTCACCGGTAAACATTATTGATCCGTTGAGCACACAGAGCAGGATTGGCGGCGTTTTACATCCGCGGAAGTCATTGTTTAATTTTTCAGCTACTACGTCAATTGCTTTGGAAATTTCTTCGTAGCGAATGTATGGTACAAAATATTTGTCGTGAAGTTTGATTCTTTCCATCTGTGAAATATTTTTTGCAGAGGCAAATTTAATCATTATTTTTGGGACATTATACAAAATGAGACAATATGAGACCGCTAGTAAGTATTATAATGGGGAGTACATCCGATATGCCTGTGATGAAACAGGCTGCGGAATTTCTTGATATGATGGAGATTCCTTTTGAGATTAATGCCCTTTCGGCACATAGAGTTCCCCATAAGGTAATGGAGTTTGCAGAAGGAGCTGTCGTACGTGGAGTCAAGGTAATCATTGCCGGTGCAGGTGGAGCAGCTCATCTGCCGGGTGTAATTGCCGCATACACTCCTCTGCCTGTCATCGGTGTCCCGATCAAGTCATCCAATTCCATTGACGGTTGGGACTCGGTACTTTCTATTCTTCAAATGCCTTCAGGCATTCCGGTGGCCACTGTTGCTCTTGACGGAGCAAGGAACGCCGCCATTCTTGCAGTGCAGATGCTGGCGCTCTCCGATGATGTATTGATGGATAAAGTAAAGGCTTTCAAAGCGGATCTTGCATCCAAGATAGCCAAAGCCAACAATGAATTGGCTGAAATCAAGTTCAAGTTTAAAACAAATTGACTATGCATTTTTGATTTTCATAGTATTTAATTTTTCCGGTTATGAGGCGAGAGATTGTGGGGTTGGAAAGAACTCCGATTGCCATCGCCATAGCGTTGGCAATCTTTTTTTGTACAACATTATGCTGTGCGGCACAGAATCAGTTGCCACATCAACTTCTTTCGATAATTGAGGATATGGCCTCTTCAGGTGGGGAGGAGGCTGCTCTTGAACTCCAGCTAAGTTATGAGGAGATGCTTTCTTCGCCGCTTGAGATAAATCTGCTTACCAGAAGGCAGATGGAGGAGTGTGGTTTGCTTACCACGTTCCAGATTGAGAGCATTCTGGATTACCGTAAGGAGTATGGCGATATTCTTTCACTTTCTGAACTATCACTGGTGGACGGTTTTGGTCCCGAAGCTATAGAGTTGGTGAGACATTTCTTCAGGTTTACCTCACTACAGGCCATTGCATCTCCCTTTGCGGAGGAGAGTTACAGCCATCGTTTTTCGACCAAAGTCCGAAAAAAAATGAAGTCTGAGGGTATTTCGCTAACATCAAAATATAAAATGGAATATGGCAGACGCATTAGTGCCGGTCTGACTCTCGACAGCGATGCGGGAGAAAAACTCACAAGTTACTATCATCCCGATTTTACCTCTCTACATCTTGCATGGAGTCCGCGAGAATTACCTCTTAATAAGAAAAAGATAAGATTCCGTAAAGTGGTGCTTGGAGATTATGTGGCAAGGTTTGGACAGGGGCTTGCATTGTGGAAGGCATTTCCGGTCTCATTTTTCGGGACACCCTCATCTCTCAGCAAACGCGGGAGTGCCATTACTCCCTATACTTCGACAGATGAGTCAAATTTCCTGCGGGGAGCAGGAGTGACTTTCGGCTCACAAGGGATGGAATGTTCGCTCTTCGCCTCCTACAATGGAGTTGATGCGCGTGTTGTGGGGGATAGTTGCTACACCTCGATAATCACCGGCGGAGTGCATATTACGGAAGCGGAACGTGCTACACGAAATAGTATGCACGAATATCTCTTCGGAGGACACTTTTCTTACGATTATAACCGTCTTCAACTGGGGGTGACCGCTCTTTGCTACGGCTATGATAAGTGCAACGCCCGTCGTGTATTGGAGTACAATAGATACCAAATGTATGATGGTATATGGGGCAATCTGGCACTTGACCTCTACACTTCCTGGAGCAGTTTCCGTTTTTTTGCAGAGGCAGCCGTGGATTTCCGTCCGGCAGCGGCACTGCTCTGCGGACTCTCCTGGAATCCGGATTACACGCTGGAGATGGCTCTGATGGTACGCGCTTACAGCAAGGGCTATACCGCTACACACGCTGCCGCATACTCCACTCTCTCCTATTGCTCCAATCAGTACGGAGCTACTGCCAGTGTCAAATATATTCCCTTCAGAGGGTGGACGGTGCATCTCTCGGCGGAATACAGCGCCTATCCCTGGTCGAGATACAGGATTGATGGACCATCGTGGGATTCCAGAGCACGACTGGATATTCTTAAGGAATTTCAAAGCGGCTCACAGCTCCAGATGCGGTTTGATTGGCGGCACAAAAGCGAGTCAGTGTCTACTGTAAAAGGGCGATTCCATGCAAAAGCCGTACTTTCCCGGTGCTGGTCTCTATCAGCTCGGATTGAAGGAGGCCTGAAGGGCTATGCCACATATGGTGAACTTGGATTTCGGACTGCAGACCGAAAATGGGATATTTGCGCAAGGGGCACATATTACAATACCGAAGATTGGAAGTCGAGAGTCTATATATACGAAAGGGGAGTGCCGCAATCTTTATCAGTGGAGAATTACTACGGCAAGGGTTGGAGCTGGTATTTCCTTGTGAAATGGTCTCCCGCCGGGTTTGCAGATTTATGGCTCAAATACTCGAAGAGTTATTGTGCCTTCTTTATCTTGATTACCATCCCGGGATAGATCTTGGTGGATTGAGTAAATCCGTTAAGCTTGAGCAGTGAGCTGAGGGTCACTCCGGAGAATTTGCCCGCAATACCGGAAAGAGTATCATTTTTCTTGACGGTATAGGTGATATATCCATCTTTCGCAGAGGTTGTTGTAGTACTGCTGCCTGTGGTTTTCGTTGATGAGCCTGATCCGGAGGATGAAGCGCTGCCTCCTATACGGAGTTTCTGTCCTACACGAATAATGTCGCTCCTGAGGTTGTTCCATCTCTTGATGTTGGAGACAGTTGTGCGATATTTCCTTGCGATACTCCCCAATGTCTCTCCCGATTTTACGGTGTGCGTGGTCATGCTGCCCTCAGTACCGCCTTTCTCTTTGACCTTTTTAATAGCAATATCGCTGAAGAAAAGTGTATCCTTGTGGGAATAGATCGACTCTTCATTGTTGACGAATTGCATGGTGTAGTTGTGCGGAAGTCTGAGGATATAGGTTTTTTCCTTTCCGGGAATAATATCGTGGAGATATTGTGGGTTAATCTGACGGAGTTCTTCCATCGGTATACCTATAACATCGGAAATTTGTTGGAAATGAAGCATCTTGTTGACATGAATCGTGTCAACATGGGCCGGGAGTGAAGATTGTTGGGGTACTATCCCGTGTTCGGGATAGTATTTCAAAGTATATAGAGCTGCAAAGAAAATGGGCACATAGCCACGTGTTTCTCTGGGAAGATAATTGTAAATCTCCCAGAAGTCGGTTTTTCCGCCTGACCGGCGAATGGCCTTCAGTACATTGCCTGCTCCACAGTTATATGAGGCGATTGCAAGAGACCAGTCTCCGAAAATGTTGTACGAATCCTTGAGGTATTTTGCCGCGGCATGGCATGATTTGTAAGGATCGTATCTTTCATCGACAAATGATGTCATATCAAGGTCATATAGTCTCGCGGTGTAATGCATGAATTGCCACATTCCCCTCGCTCTAGCCCTCGAAACGGCTTTAGGGTTAAATGCAGATTCTATCATTGCCATAGCCTTGAGTTCCTTGGGGAGGTCGTACATATCGAATATTCCCTCTATTATAGGGAGGTAATAAGCTGAAAGAGATATGATGTTGGCGGTAACCTTAGGCATCTTTTCCGTATAAAGGATGATGTTGTTTCTAACATAGTGGTTGAACTGGATTGGGATAAATGAGTTCAATCTGTTCAGCCTTTCTATATAGACGGAATCGGGAATGGCAGACTTGAGAGTATCCCTTTCAAGCATTTCGAAATCCGGGTTGAATGCTTCGGCTTGCTTGTGTAAGTACCACACACTGCGAAGAGAGTCGATGCTTTCAGGTGTATAAGTTTCCGGTTTGAATACCTCCTCCATGGCAATCCCTTCTTCCACATCTCCCGAAACAGGCTCAGCAAGCAGATTATATTCGTAAGCGAGGGAATCGTAGGCATTCTGGAGCGAATCCAGTCTGCGTGTAAGATCCTCTATGATCTTTTTTCTGGATCTGATCTGTGCTCCTGCATCAGGCAGGGAACATAACATGGCAAGGATGAGAATTACGGTTGAAATTAAAGGTCTTGCTTTCATATCACTAGAAATTGAGGGTCATTTGAAGTCCGAATGAAGGCATCGGACCGTAGGTTGGAGAATAATAGGGGGTGAGTGGCTCTATTACAGCCGGCTCAAATTGAAGTGTGGCAAGATTGTCGCTAACATCAAAATCTGCCATATGTGCGAATACGTTGGCATCTATTATATTGAGTGCGTATACAAGCACGAATGCCACAACCGAATAGTCGCGGAATCGTCTGTAGGTGTCTCTGTACCATTCGGCCTGGCCGGATGTAATATGGCCTATGTAGCCGCTATTTGGGTCTTGGTCCACCTTGCAGATATACCTAAAGCGCTTGTACTGTATGTCGTTCTGATGGAAAAAGTAACCGCAGGCCACAAATCCGGTCCACCAGATCGGTATCTTCCAGTAATCACCGTTATAGGCTTGTCCCAGGCCGGGCAGAAGGGCCGAGTAAATGGTGGATTTTGCGGCGACAGGCACTCTGACCTCGGTCTTGTATGAGATAGTTGCGTCCAGAAGCGCACCCCAGTAGGTAAGGCCTGCACCTATGTACCCGAGATTGCGGTAGAGCTTGTATTTTTCGTCACCGGTCTGCCGGTATTTTATATTGTTTGATATTCCCGTGTAGACTCCGGCACCTAAGCCTCCGTATATGATAGGGACTTTCCACCATTGCTTATTGTAAATCTGACCGGCACCAGGCAAAATGGCCGTGCCCAGAAGCATATAACCGGGCTTGAGTGTATCCCTGCCCATATAACCGCGAATGAGTGCCTTCATTGAGAAACCGGCGGTGGTGTCAGCCTTGACATCGCTTTCGGGGTTGACCTGGGAGCCTGTCTGCATATTGGCACCCGGAGGTCCTCCCATTTTGCCCATAGTAACATTGCCTGAGCGTTGAAACTGTGCCTCAGCGCTAAAATAGAAAACTATGAGCAAAAGTATGACGGAAAGATATCTCTTCACTATGCAATTCTATAACTGGTTATCTTCGATTGCCTTGAGAAAGGCATCGAGCTCGTTATCGTTCTTGAAACGGACAGTCATTGTACCGCCTCCGCTGCCGGTGCGTTTAAAGGAGACACCCCTGTCAAAATATTTGCCGACAATGTCGGCGAGGCGATAGTAACTTTCAGGATAATTGTCCTGTTCTTGGTTGCTTTCCCGCACGGGCGCGGGAGTGTTGCTCTGTCGGACTTTCTCCTCAAGTTGGCGTACGTTGAGGTCCTTGCGTATGGTGAGTTCACATAGTTCCGTCTGTAGTGCGTGGTTGTCAAGCGAAAGCAATGCTTTGGCGTGGCCCATACTGATTTTGCCGGTCTTTACGGCCTTCTGGATCTCTACCGGTAGTTTGAGTAGGCGGAGATAATTGGCCACTGTAGCCCTCTTTTTTCCAATTCTCAAGGACATCTCCTCCTGGGTAAGGTTGCATTCTTCCATCAGACGCTGAAATCCGAGTGCTGTCTCAATTGCATCGAGATCCTCTCTCTGGATGTTCTCCACGATGGCCATCTCCAACATTAGGGTGTCGTCTGCCTCACGGATATAGGCGGGGATTGTCTGAAGGCGAGCCAATTTGGCAGCTCTAAAACGTCTCTCGCCACTGATGATCTGATATTGCGAAGGTCCGATCTTGCGCAAGGTAAGGGGTTGAATGATACCGAGAGTGCGAATTGAGTCTGCAAGCTCCAATAGCCCCTCTTCGTCAAACGAGAGGCGCGGCTGAGCCGGGTTAGGTACAATCTGGCTCAGAGGCACCTCGCAGATGGATGCAGGATTGCTCCTTTCGGAAGAAGGTGCGGGCCTGTATTCAGTATGTTGACGGATCTCGCCGGCATCTCCCAGAAGAGCTCCGAGTCCTCTCCCTAATGCTTCTCTTTTTGCCATGACTGGTTCTTTTTTATTATTTCTTTGGCTAGCTCCAGGTAGTTAGATGCTCCGGGTGAGCCGACATCATAGAGGATGGCAGGCTTGCCGAACGAAGGAGCTTCACTCAACCGAATGTTCCTAACAATAATCGTGCTGAAGACCATTTCTTTGAAATGAGTCTTGACCTCTTCCACTACTTGGTTGTGTAGACGTAGTCGGCTGTCGAACATGGTAAAGAGAAATCCCTCGATGTTTAGAGCCGGATTGAGGCGATTCTGGACAAGTTTAATGGTATTGAGCAGCTTGCCTAGTCCCTCGAGAGCAAAAAACTCCGGTTGTACGGGTATTATTACCGAGTCGGCTGCCGTAAGTGCGTTTACAGTGATTAGTCCCAGTGATGGAGCGCAATCCAGAATGATGTATTCGTAGCGGTCGCGAACCTTTGAAAGTGCGTTTTTTAGCACCGACTCCCGGTTGTCGACATTGAGCATTTCTATCTCAGCACCCACAAGATTGATATGGGAGGTGATGATGTCGAGATAATCCAACTCAGTAGGCATAATGGTCTGCTCAATATCCTTTTGTCCGATGAGAACCTCGTAGAGGGTATTGCCTGAGTCGGAATCGGGGTTGAAATTGAGTCCGGATGTGGTGTTGGCCTGAGGATCTGCGTCGATCAGCAGGGTTTTCCTCTCCAGCACTGCCATCGAAGCCGCTAGGTTAATAGCTGTTGTGGTTTTTCCCACTCCTCCTTTCTGATTGGCTATTGCAATGATTTTTCCCATATATGCTATGAATTAGGTCCAAATAAAAAACAAATTTACAAATTCTTTTTCTTAGGAAAGGTATTTATGTTAATTTTGTCCGAAAATGATTCTTGAGCAAGTATGGCAGACTCCTGGAAAGTGATAGTAAGCAGTATGTCAGGCGGTGGTAAAGCGGGTCAGGAATGGACTGAAATAGCAGACCGCCTTGAAGCGAGAGGCATCTCATACTCGGTTTCTTTTACAAAATACCGTTTTCATGCCCGAGAAATCGCTACAGAGGCCCTGAAGGAGGGTTTCAGGCAGATTATCGTGGTTGGTGGCGATGGGGCATTGCACGAAGTGCTTTCCGGTATTATGACACAAAGCAAAGTACCTTCAAATAAGGTAACTCTGGCAATAATTCCAGTCGGCTCGGGTAATGACTGGGCTCGTTTGCATGAGATTCCGAAGGGGTATGATGATGTTACGGATGTTATTGCCAGAGGCAAGAGCGTGGTTCAAGATGTGGCAAAAGTTGACTCCGTTATGGACGGTGCTCCTTTTACATCATATATGGTCAATATAGGAGGATTGGGATTCGATGCTCAGGTATGCCACAATTTTGATCTGGAAAAAAAGGAGGGCAAGGCAACAAGTGATGCTCTTTATCTCAAGTGCCTTCTAAAGGGGTTTATGGGATACGATTCGCGCTATTTCCGCATCATAACTGACGGTAATCTATTCTATGAGGGCGATGTTTTTTCTGTCGCGATGGGTATAGGAAAATATTCAGGCGGAGGTATGATACAGACCCCCAATGCTCTATTTGATGATGGCCTGATTGATCTGACAGTCATCAAAAACATCCCTAAATCGAAGATTCTGCGCAAGATTCCTACCCTATTTACTGGCAAGATCTATGATGTAAAAGAGGTCATTCACACCAAAGCATGCCTGATTGAAGTTTCAGCTGAACCGGAGTCGTTCGTAGAGGTTGACGGTGAGGCTGTCGGCTTGAGTCCAATCCGTGTGGAAGTAATTCCTGCTGCAATCAGGGTAATTACAAATCTGTAACATATATCATTATGAAGAACATTATCGGGAAATTGAAAAAAATGCTGCCCTATCTGGTTGCAGCTGCTGTTTTTATACTTCTAGCAGTGGTGTATTGTTACCCTGTCCTTTCAGGTAAGGTGCTTCGGCAGGGCGATATTTACCAGTGGAAGGGAATGTCGCATGAGGTACAGGAATATTTTGAAAATACCGGTCATGTTTCAAAATGGACCGGCTCCATGTTTTCGGGTATGCCGGCTTATCAGATAACGCATATCCCTCCGCAGAACGGTTTTGTTGGATTGATGTTCAAGGTTTGGACTTTCCTTTACAGACTATCGCACTTTTTTTTCGGCTCAATACTTGCAATAATAATTGGATATTTCGTAGGATTTTATATACTCATACGTTCTTTTGATGTCAATAAATGGCTCTCAATAGTGGGATCAATAGCAATTACACTCTCATCCTACTTCTTTATCATCATAGTGGCCGGACACGAGACAAAGGCCCTGACGCTCGGACTAATGGCTCCGGTGATAGCGGGATTTTATCTGATTTTCCAAAAGAAATATCTATGGGGTGTTTGCTTGACAATGCTCTTTACTGCATTTGGTCTATATGCTCATCCCCAGATGTCATATTATATCTTCATGATGATAGGTGTGCTTGCTATAGGGGAGATATGGCAACATATCAAAGAAAAACGCTTAAAGGATATGGCAATAGCCATATCTCTATTTGCACTCTCAGTACTTATCGGTGCCGGCACAGGTTACGGCAACTATAAGTCCAATTCTGAATATATGAAGGAGACTATGCGTGGAGGTCACTCTGAGATTGTAAGGGAGGAAGATGAAGCAACCTTAAGTAACGACTCGGGACTTAGCTTTGAATATGCTACCCAGTGGAGTTACGGTATTGGCGAGACTTTTACCCTGCTGATACCCAACTTCAAGGGAGGAGCCTCGGCTTCGAATATCGGCACTGACTCGCGTTTTGCGGAGGCTCTCAAATCCAACAGAGTCGATCCTCAAGCGGTAAAATATTACACCTCAGCTGCTCCAACCTATTGGGGTGAGCAACCTTTTACGGCAGGACCTGTCTATGTAGGAGCCATAGTCTGTATGCTTTTTGTACTTGGACTCTGCATTGTCAAGGGCCCTTACAAGTGGGGATTGCTGATTGCAACTCTCTTCTCTGTGTTTCTCTCTTGGGGCCACAATTTTGAGTGGTTTTCCAGACTGTTTTTCAATTATTTCCCCTTCTACAGTAAATTCAGGGCGGTATCCTCGATACTTGTGGTAGCCCAGATAGCTATGCCTTTGCTCGGATTTCTTGCACTGAAGGAGATATTTGAAAGAAGAATTGATGCCAGGAGACTCAAGAGGTCACTTTTGATTGCACTTGGCATCACCGGAGGTATATCTCTTTTCTTTGCACTTTTCGGCGGACTTATTTTCAGTTTTACCTCGTCCGGAGATGCCTATATAACTGCACAATTTCCTGCATGGTTTATTGAAGCAATCATTGATCAGAGGGCTGCGATGTTCCGCAGTGATTCCTTCAGGTCTTTCGCATTTATTCTGCTTGCTGCGCTTCTGATTCTGCTTTTTGCAAAGCAGAAAATCAAACCTGCACTCTTCGTCCTCTTACTTGGAGCGCTGTTTATTGCCGATATGTGGCCGGTCAACAGAAGATACTTCAATGAAAATCATTTCGTTACACGGAAGGAGAACGATTCTTATTTCCAGAAATATGCATACGAAGAGGAGATACTCAAGGACACCGATCCACACTTCAGGGTATTAAACCTCACTACCAATACTTTCAACGAGTCCCGCACCTCATATTATCTGAAATCAATAGGAGGATATCATGCAGCCAAACTTCGCAGGTATCAAGATCTGATAGACGAGCACCTCACACAGATGAACATGAATGCTCTAAATATGCTCAATACCAAATACATCATTGTCGAACAGGATGGGGAAGTCGTACCGATGCTTAATGAAGAACGCCTGGGTAATGCCTGGTTTGTAGATGAGATAATTCCGGTCGAGACCCCAAATCAGGAGAGTGATATGCTTAGAGTCATTGATCCAGCTTCCGTGGCGGTGGTCGACAGAAAATTCAGTGATTTTGTCACCGACTCCAAGACACCGGCAGACACCTCCGCACACATTGAACTGAGCTCATACGCCCCTGATGTACTGACTTACCAGAGCAATTGCGCATTCGACAAAACCGCAGTCTTCTCTGAAATCTATTACCCCTATGGTTGGAAGGCCTACATTGATGGTACTCCGGTGGAACACTTCCGCGTCAACTATCTCTTAAGAGCCCTCAATATTCCTGCAGGTAATCATGAGATTCGTTTTGAATTCCGTCCCGATTCGGTAATAAAAGGCAATATTATTTCTGCAGTATTCACTTTTGTAATGGTGGCGATAATTGTAGCTTCCTTATCTTTCGCTTGTGTGAAAAATTGCAGAAATAGAGAAGAAACAGAATAATTCTAATGGGAATAATAATCAGACAGAGTCTTAAAGGAACTATGGCAAACTATATCGGTGTTGCCATTGGTTTCTTTACTACCTTTTTCGTTCTGGTCAGTTACCTTACTGCCGAGGAGATTGGTTTGACAAGGGTGATTCTGGATGCAGCTGTTTTGCTCGCAGGTCTGGCTCAGCTCGGCACCAGTTCATCTACTATGAGGTTTTTCCCCTATTTCAGGGATGAAGAGAAGAAGGATAATGGTTTCTTTTTTTGGACATTGATTATACCTCTGGTAGGCTTTGTAATTTTTACTCTTCTTTTTGTTCTTTTCAAGGCACCGATATCTGATTTCTTCCATGAAAAATCACCATTGTTTGTAGATTACTACAATTTGGTGATTCCGGTGGCATTCTGGATGCTTTACAATACGGTTTTCGAATGTAATGCGAGTGTTTTGCAAAGAATCGCGGTACCGCGATTCATAAAAGAGGTTGGTTGCAGGATATTTTTGCTTGCGACATATCTGCTATATGGATTCGATATAATCAGTTTTGATGGTGTTCTTAAAGGTTTCGCCATCATCTATTTCCTGTGTACATTATTGAACATAGGCTATCTGATATCATTGAAGCGTGTCTCTTTCAAGCCCAACTTCAAATTTGTAACTCCTGCGATAAGAAAAGATTTTACATTTTATACCCTATTTCTGGTAGCGGCCGCAGTCGTAGGTCTGATAACTCCGAGTATCAATACTTTTTTCGTATCGGCAAAGATGGGACTTGAGTCAACCGGTGTTTTTACAATTGCCTTATATATTGTTGCAATTATTGAGATGCCATATCGATCTCTCGGCATAGTCTCACTTCCTTCCATATCGCAAGCCATGAAGGATGGAGATTTACAGCTTACAAATCAGTTGTGCAAGAGTGTTTCTATGCATCAATTCCTGATATCGTCATTCATTTTCATATTGATATGGATGAATATCGACCTTTTCTTTGAATTGCTTCCTAATGGGGAAATATATTCCGGTGCAAAAATGGTGATTGCTATCCTGGGACTCTCTAGAATTCTTCACTCTTCGCTAAGTATTGCCATTTCAGCGCTGGGATTTTCCAAGCATTATTATTTCTCCCTTATCTACACATTTATTCTCACGTTTGCGGCGATTGTTCTTAACAACAAGTTGATTCCGATCTATGGAATTGACGGTGCTGCATGGGCGACTTTGATCTCCTATTTTGTAGCCTATATATTCCTTTTACCATTCCTATATTTCACTACGAAAGTCTCAATTCTCTCCAAAGGACAGATCATTGTAGTTTTTATTTTTATAGCCATGTTCTTCATGGACTTTTATTGGAACAGGTTGTTTAGTACGCCCTTTTCACTTGGAGGTAGAATAGCCCTCAATTGCGCAAAAACAATAGTAATCTGTGGTTTGGGGGTAGTAGCTGTCTACACAAATAAAGTCTCGCCAGATATAAACAGGATTATGGATAAGATACTCAGGAGGGGGTAGGGCTATTCTTCTTCAGTCGGTAGCCGGAACTTGTTTTTGAATGTTTTTTCCAATAGCAGTCTTATTGCTGAGATAGTTAAAAGAAAGAGTTTTTTTGAGCTCAGTAGTGTATGGTAATTAACTCCGTGTGCTTTGAGTCCTCCAATTGAAATTGAGTAAGTAGTATAGTCAAAATATCTATACATTTGTTCCTCAAATGTTGCCCTCTTAAAATCCATAATGTAATATCCGAATTTTTGGATAAAAATATTGGACTTTGGTTCAAGAGCAGATTCAATCATCGGTATGATCTCCTCTTTCTTTTTAGGAGTATGGCAGATATCTCCGTAATAGTAGAGTGAAGCACCGAGGAGAATAACCGGTTTATTCCAATATGCTGCCTCAACTCCCATGGTGGAACCGAAAACTATCACTTTTTCAGCAGCATCCATAAGTGCGTAAGTGTCAATTCTGTCGGTAGCGTGAATAACTGTGATATTGGTATAAAGATCACTCAATTTGTACAAGTCAGTGTGGTACTTGTATTTGATTTTTGAGAGGTTTGGGTGTACCCTAAGGTAAAAATGATAATCCTTGTTTTCCTTAAAGTTGTCAAGAATAAATTTAATGCCCTCAATTTGTGAGTCAAAAAGGGCGAGTTTGTCAAAATCGCCACCCACGGCAGCAAATTCATCCTCGGATGAATTAAATATTGCAATATTGTGTTTGGAATTGTTCCAGTCTTTGGGAAGGAGTCCGAATTCTTGATTGGCAGTGTAGACCTTATCTCCAGCAGGTTTACTTTTCCGCCTATTGAGAAAGAAGGAATTAGCAATTGCTTTTTTTTCCTCTTCGCAAAGAGGGGAGTTATCCCACATTTCAGTAATAACCTTATGCCTGTATTTGATGTTGTGAGGTAGATTGTTCTCAAAAACTACTTTAAAGGATTGGTTAGGATTGTTGCTGGGATGCACTTCCATCACATCAATAGGAACATTTAAATTCTTGCAGGTATCAAACAGTACTCTTGTTTCAAGTAAGCGCCCATTAAAAAGTACTACTTTGTCGGGTTTTAATTCAGAAAGCAGATTGATTGAGGCATTTGTCAGAGTGCGTCCCTCGTCAAGCAAATTGTCAAAATAGGGTTTGCTTTCAGGTGTGATTTTAGGGTGAAGGTTCCGAGTGTTGTCAATATAAAATGACATTGCCGCCAGCCCGATATTAGCATCACGATAGGTGGTACTTCGTAGTTCTTTTGATGAATTATAATTCCATTCAGTTTTTTCCTGTTTATCTTTTATATAATCAGCAAAACTTATCCTCTTTATTCTCTTATCCAGTACGGAAAGTGCTTTGGATGTCCAGAATTCGCAAGTTATACAAAGTCCCTTGTTGGCTTGCGGATTACCGGAGCAACAGTTCATAATATGTTTGCCACACCTTTTGCCGCAGGTCAAAAAATAGACTTCATGACCATCATTTGCCATCTTCTGAGCCTCATCACTGAGTACCCCATAAGCTATTTTAGTGTATAAAATACAGGTCGAATAAAAAAGAACTTTCATATAATTTCAGTCAGAACCAACTCAAATGTTTCCCTAAGGTAACAATATCAATTACTATTAATATGCCTTACCAGTTCGTTTGCTTTCTTGTAGTCCTCGTTTTTTCCAATATCAATCCAGTAGCCGGTGATTGGGAACCTGATAACCTTTGAGCCACGTGAGATCAACAGTTCAATAAGATCCGTGGCATCGAAATACTCATTGTCGGGTATTAGTGAGAGCATTTCTTTCTTTATCAGATAGAGACCGGCATTTGCATAGTAGTTGTAGGTCGGCTTTTCAGCAAGAGCAGTAATCGAACCTTCTTCGATCTCAAGAATACCGTAGGGAATGGAAACGGAGTAGGGTATGGCGGCGACAGACATATCTGCTTCACTTCTCACAAAGTCGAGATAGAAATCCTCGTAATTGATATTGGTAAAAAGATCTGAATTCATTACCAATATTGTGTCGTGGTGTAATCTTTCAACAAACTTAACCGATCCGATGGTTCCGAGAAATTTTGGTTCTCGAACGGTGTTAATTATTACGCCGTTTCTTGGCTTTGAGAAGTGCCCTTCCAGTTGTTCTTTAAGATAATTTACTGTAACGGAAATATGTTTGATGCCGTAAGATAGCAGACGGTCAATATTGTGATCAATGATGGTCTTATCTCCCACTTTGAGAAGCGGTTTGGGTGTATTATCTGTAAGAGGTCTTAGGCGTTCCCCTTTGCCTCCAGCCATAAGTATTGCATCTATGGGGAGCACGGACTTTTGTTTAGCAGTGTCGATGATTCCTACCAGCCTCAACTCCTCATCAAGTATTGGAATGACCTTTATGCCCCTTTTTTTAATTTGATGAAATGATTCTACTGTCTCGCCTTCATTAGATGAATAGAATGAGAATTCGTTGTTCATAGCAGTTGTTACGCAATCGGTCAAAGCTCCTCCTCCGACCAGTCTTCTGCGGATATCTCCATCGGTGATTGTGCCGACAACCCTGTTAGAGGAGTCGGTCACAAACAAAGTAAGTCCGACAACGGTAAAATCGTTAAGTAACTTCAGTGCATCCAAGATTGTAGCTGAATTGCTTATGGTATTATTCTTTATCATTGTATTATATAGCTGTCCAGCCGCCATCCACGGCTATGTTTTGTCCTGTAATATATTTAGCCCCATCTGACACAAGGAAGAGACAGATCGGAGCGATATCATCAGGATTGCCCATCCGTTTCATTGGGCATTTGTGAGTATATTTTCTGACAAATTCTTCACGCTGATTATCAAAAATGCCTCCCGGAGAGACACAGTTGATCCTTACATTATATTTGCCGAAATAAGAGGCCAGGTAGCGTGTAAAGTTGATTATGGCACCCTTTATTGCGCAATATTCACCCGGAGAAGTGCCATTGTAATCTTCATAAATGGTAAAATCATTTCCAACAATTCCATAGATTGATCCGAAGTTTACTATAGAACCATAATTCTGCTCCTTCATAACTTTCAGGACTTGCTGATTTAGATAAAACACAGAGTTCAGCTGAAGATTGATGTTGTTTTCCCAATGGGAAAAAGGAGATTCTTCGAAATAGTACTTTCCCCAATCTTTTGTTCGAGGATAGGCGGCATTTACAAGTGCGTCAATCCGTCTATATTTGTGCATAACAAAGGAAAGCAGAGCATCAATCGAGGAATTATCAGCAAGATCGAGCTTGAAAGTATTCTTTTCCGAGGAGGTTTCATTGGCCAAATCCGCATCTATTACAATCGAATTTCTCTCTTTGAACTGTTTTACAATTTCCCTTCCGATCAATCCTCTGCCGCCGGAAACAATTACTATTTTATTCTCAAGGTCTTTCATAATCCAGACATAATTTCAAAATCTCATTTGCAAATATAATATCATTGAAAGAATCTGTCTCATTATTTGAGACAAGATCGAAGAAGTACCTCATCTGCTCGGTGTACGTATCAGTACCACTTTGTTCTGACCGGAAAATTACAACTCCATTGGAATCGGTTATGCAGTTTTTGGCTAAGTCTACTTTCCACGTAATGGAATCAAATAGAATCTCTATTTCTCTTTTGTAGTCACGCCTGAAATAATTTAGCGTGATGTCACAGGCAAAATCTTCATAAAAGAGAAGATATTTTGCATAATCTATCGCGTCAATGTCAAGAGATGATTTGCTCCGACAAAAGGCCCTATGACTCTCAAACATTCCGAAAATCCAGCATATATAATCCAATTCGTGAATCAAATCCAGATGAACTCCTCCTCCCATTTCCGCCCGAGTACTATAGGATTCCCTGAAATTGGTTCCGGGACGCCATTCGGGCAGATAAGAGCCACAATAGGCATTCACCTCATTGATTCTTCCGGGTATTTCTCCTGATGCGATGCAATTCTTTAAAAATCTGATGCTTTCAAGAAATCTAAGGTTACAGGCCACATAGGTCAATATTCCAGCCTCATTGATGCTGTTTATTACATCGTCAATGGGAGAGGAGGCTACCGGTTTTTCTATGAAGAGGGGAATTCTGAATTCTAAAAGTTTATGTATTGTTTTTTTGTGCTCTGATGTTGGAGTGGATATTATAGCAAAATCAAGATTGATCTTCGATGCTTCATCAAATGAGTAAAGATCTACGACTCCGCCATAAGCCTTAGAGTCAAGTCGAGACCGCAATGCATAGATGGAAGCATTGCTGTCAATAGCGCGTATTGCTGCGATGTGCTTTTTTGCTATAGAGCCAAGTCCTATGATCAGAATGTTCATTATAATTCAATTCGTTTTGTTGAGACCAGAAAAGCGAGATAGTCGTAGTCGTGAGGTTCGTCCAGATCAAAGCAGATATGGTTCATTAAATAAATTTTTGTTTTATCTGTGAGGGCTGTAGAGAAATCCATATCGAAGAATGGGCGACGATAAACATAAATAGAGGCATTCATATCGTAAACTTTAGGCGCAGTCTGCCTTGAGAGATACTTGCCTTCAATTACAAGTTTGCAATAACCGTTCGGTTTTTCCTCAACCTGATTAAAATAAGGATTTCTAGCACAGTGATTAACAGAAAAGACCGTCATCAGGTCATTGTCCTCATTAAACATAGTGAGACAGTTGATGATGTCATCAGTTGTTCTTATCGGTGAAGTAACATCCAAATCTACTACAAAATCATACATACAATTGTTCTTCTTTTCCGAATGAAACAAAAGATCCCTAATGGCATCTATCTTTCCGCAGGTGTCGTTAGCAAGATATGCGGGACGTTGATAATCAGATAATAGTCCATGTTTTGATGCACATTTTCTGATCTCCTCTGAGTCGGTTGAGAGCTCTATGTCAACTCTGTTATCAGTTAACCTCTCTTTCGCTCGCTTGGCGGCATCAATGGTGTATGCAATTAGCGGCTTCCCATTGACTTCTTTAATGTTTTTGCCGGGGATGCCTTTAGACCCGCCTCTAGCGCAAATTGTGATAAGTATATTGCTCTCTTTTTTCATTGTTTCAAATCATAAAAACTCTTGTTAGTGCAGTTTGGAAGATCATAAGATGAAATGATTTCGAAAATGGTTTCTGCACATCTCTCTTTTTCATATGGATTGGTGCTGTTAGCAGAAAGTGCTTGATGTTCCGGAGAGAAAATATGGTCAAGACCTTTTGAAATGGAATATCTGTCATTAGCGCAGTGAACCACACTTCGGGAAGCTGTACGACCTTTCTGGCGATTGCCGATATTTAGAGTTGGTATGCCAAATGAAGGCACTTCGATAATTCCACTTGAAGAGTTGCCAACAACAGCTTTAACATACTGTAGTGCTGAAAGATATCGTTTTACTCCAAGAGAAGTGAAGGCTTTGGAGTTATCCGGATGATGTTTTACATACTCTTCAATGGCTTGAACTATTGGTTGGTGGCCTGTATCTGAATTGGGCATTGTTAATATCACTCTCAGCTCAGGATATTGCGATATTGCTGCGAGCAACTCACCAATACCTGTTTTTGAATCACCTCCGAGAGTCTCAGGATGATATGTGACAAGTATTGTGCGGTCATTGAATTTGAAATCAAGAGAATTCTCAAGCTCTTCTTTCTCCATCAATGGTATTTGCTTTATGTTCTCAACTCCGATAGAACCAACATTAAAGACTCTTTCCGGATTCTCACCAAGTTGTATGACACGTTTGCGATACTCTTCACAAGAGGTGAAATGAAGTAAGCTCATCTTTGTGATGGAGTGGCGGATTGCATCATCGAATGCACCCTCAGTTACCTCTCCACCATGAATATGGGCTATAGGAATCCTGGAAATCAGTGCTGCGGTGGCAGCAGAGAGCATCTCATATCTATCCCCGAGAATGACGACTATATCAGGTTTAAGTTCCGAATAGGAAATTGCAAACCCTTCTAATCCCTTTGAGATTGCCCTTAATGTGGAAACAGGAGAGTCTTCAGCAACTTCGTCAATAATCGGAACCTTTTTGTCAATTTTAAATCCGTCATCCTCAATTTCCCGATATGTTTCACCAAACTTGGGTGAGAGATGCATATTTGTGGCAATAATCTGCAACTGCAGATTTGCATCTGCCTGTACAAGACGCATAAGGCGACTTAAAAGGCCATATTCGGCACGGGTTCCTGTGACAAAGCAGATTTTTCTCATATTTCAATCAATTGGTCTTCTAAAAAATCTCTCTTTGCGGTGAGTCCAATCACCTCGTCCCATCTCATTGGAGAAATGCCATTTCCCGGACGTTTTATGGTGAGGTTTTCTTCGGTAAATAACTCACCTTTCTTTATTGGACGAGCAGCTACGATACTTTTGCGGGCAGCCTCCATATTCTTTCTTTCAGACTCTGAAATGCTCTTTTGGCCTGTTCCAAGCGCTTGCTCAATGTTACGTATGGCACTGATCATTGCTTTCAACTCGTCAGGTTCGAGGGAAGCCTTGTGGTCGGGACCCTCCATTTTCTTATCGAGAGTAAAATGCTTCTCGATTACCGTTGCTCCGAGTGCGACGGCTGCAATAGGTACTTCAATGCCCTCTGTGTGGTCTGAATAACCTATTTGAACTCCGAACTTATCTCCGATGGCTGACATAGCCTTGAGATTTACATCCTTAAATGGTGTCGGATATTCTGTATTGCAATGAAGCACGGTAATCTTATCAATGGATAATCCATTCTTAATCAGTATCTCAATTGCAGATTCAATATCAGACATATCGCACATTCCCGTGGAAAGAATAACGGGTTCTTGGTATTGAGCAATCTTGCGTAAATAGGGATAATTGGTGACTTCTCCGGATGGTATCTTCCACAATCCAAGGTTTAGAGAATGTAGGAACTCTACGGAATCCAAGTCGAAAGCGGTTGATAAAAAACGGATGCCTTTTTCGTTACAATATGATATCAACTCTTTATGGTCTTCCGGTGAGAGCTCCAGCTTCTTAAGCATATCAAGCTGGCTCCCACCTGGTTTTCCGATGTTTTTTTGCTGATATTCTGCTTGCTTTGCTGATTTCGAGACCAACTTCTCTGACTTGAATGTCTGGAACTTGACAATATCCGCTCTCGCTTCGATAGCTTTGTCCACAAGCAATTTCGCGAGATCAAGCGAACCATTGTGATTCACCCCGGCTTCGGCTATGATGATAACTTTGTTCACTTGATCTGATTTTTGGATAATGAGTGTATGTTCACACTACTTGGAATATTGACAACCCTGTCGGCAAGCCATTCTGTGTTCTTAAGTCCATCTGTTTGGCAATTGCGGAACATCGGAAGTCGATTCATGAGCTCCCAAATGGGACGTGTCATGATTCCGTTGTTGTTGGTATATTGGAGGAAACCGTCACGGGTTTCTCTATCTTTCATAATCAGTGCATTGAGCCAATAATTTGAGCGGCAGCCGGCAGGTTCGGTGAAGAACTCAATTCCCTCAATCTCTTTGAAAAAAGCAGCATAAGAGGAGGCTGTTTCTCGTTTATAAAGCACAAATTGTTCGAGATTCTCCATCTGAGCACATCCGAGGGCGGCATTGATATTGGGCAGACGGTAATTGTAACCAACCTCATCGTGACGAAATTCCCACTGATGCGGTATCTTTGCCTGCGTGGTGAGGTGTTTTGCCCGAGCTGCCAGCGCTTCATCATTGAACAAGAGCATTCCTCCGCCACCGGTGGTAATGGTTTTATTCCCATTGAAAGAAATGATACCTATTCGGCCGAAAGTGCCGGTGTGTTTTCCTTTATAGAATGAGCCAAGGCTCTCAGCAGCATCTTCAACGATTTCCAGATGCCATTTTTTGCAAACTTCCATAAGTTCATCGAGGTGTACGGGATGTCCGAATGTATGCATCGGTACGCAACATTTTATCCTGTGACCGGTATTCTTATTGAAACACTCTTCGCCGTGTAGCTCAGCGTTGGCATTCAGCCAATGATCTACAGCAGTGGGGGAAAGCCCCATTGTATCAAGGTCAACATCAATAAAGATAGGATGGGCGCCGATATAATTGATCGCATTGCAGGTTGCAACAAAGGTGAGAGCCTGAGTGATCACTTCATCATTGCGCTTCACACCTGCAAGCATCATAGCCAAATGGAGCGCATTGGTGCCATTTACACAAACCACAGCTTTCTTGGCACCGGTGTAATCAGCCACCATCTCTTCGAACTGATCAACGAACTTTCCTACGCTGGAGACGAAAGTGGAATCAATGCACTCCTCCAGATATTTTTTCTCATTTCCGGTGAAGACCGGTGCGCTAAGAGGAATAAAATCCTGTGAATTATAGAGATCTCTGATATATGTCGCAATCTTGCTATACATCACTCATTACATTTTCTGATCAAGGTTCTTGCCCTTTTCTTCATGTTCGAAAGTGGGCAGAAAACTGCATAAAAAATTGACGATATCTGCTTTGGAACATTCCGCAAAATCAAAAAGCAATTCAAACTTTGAAAGGAATTCTGCAATATTATTAACTGAGCAGTTATCTTCACATTTTATTACTCCAAGAGAAGAATAACTCTCCAAATCTACATTTTCCCCTGGTACGAAAAACTCTTCAAAGTCCTTTTCACCGGTAGTGTCGCTCTTGAAGTAGAATACAGGATATTCTTTGTCGCCCTCTTTCATCTTAGAAGCGTACAAACGCGCTTCACTCTCGTTGCTAAATTCCTTTTTTGTATAGCCAAACTCTTCTACAAATTTATCGCAAATGACAGAAAAAGTGGTCATCTGCTCTTGTTCCAGTTTCGGGAAAAATATTTCTCCGCTATTGCCGAGGATACAAGCAAGCATACATATCTCTCCACTCTCCTGTGGTGAAACGAAGTATCGCATAACATCGGATGGAGCAACCAAAGGTTGTTTTTTCATCATTCTGCTGATCCAGCTGTCGGGGAGTGAACCATTAGAAAACGCAACATTTGCAAATCTGGCAGTACTTACCGGGAAGCGGTCGCAGTAAGACATTACCAATTTTTCCATCAGAAGTTTACTGGCACCCATGATATTGACGGGATTTGCCGCTTTATCCGTGGAGACACAGAAAAAATGCCGTGGCGGATATTTGGACAAGAGTTCCATCAGACCCTTTGCCTTGAAAACATTGTTTACAATAAGCGCTTGAACGGAGAGGGTGTCGCGTTCACTACGTACATGCTTGTGGGCAGAAAAATTTGCCACAATATCAAAACCTTTCTCGCGAATGAACAACTGCTCAAACAACGGGTCGGCAAAGTCAAGGGTATAGGTGCGGTAATCATCGGGTATGAACATTCCTTCAGTAGACCTGAGATCCCTTGTGAGTTCCACAAGGCCATTCTCACTCAAATCAATGACTACAAGGGAAGATGGTCTGAACGGAAGCAGGGCTTTGATGAATGAGGATCCTATGCTGCCGGCACCTCCGATTACGCATACTCTCTTGTCGCGGATTTCTTCCTCAAGTTGGAGTCGGTTGGATTCGATGTCATTAATAAATAGACTCTTATCCCGTTTTGTTATATGTTTTGAAATGAATTTAGTGATATCAAACATAAGGATCTGCGCGTTTTATTCCTAACCTTCAAAGGTAGTAATAATTTCTTGCAAATCATTGACGACGCGCGTAAAGCTCCTCAATTTAACTTATTGATTTCATTTAATAAGCAGTAAAATATAAGATTAAAAGTTGATCCTTTCTTCCTCAATTACCAATGGTCTTTTCATGACTCGTGTGTTTACACTCATCACATATTCGCCCACAAGACCGATAAAAACAAGTTCAACGGCATGCAGGAAAAATAGTCCTATCAACATAGGCATTATACCCGCAGAAAATCGGTCCCAATAGATCAATTTGAGTACTAAGTATACCAAACCTACCAATATCGACAATACGGCTAGTATAAAGCCTGTTATTGTCACAAGATGCATTCCAACTTTAGTGTATGATGTGAAACTGAGCATAGCAAACTCAAACAAATCCATAAAACTGTTTTTGGGTTTACCGGCTCTTCTTTTTGCTTGAGTATATTCAATCGAAACTCTTTTATAACCCAATTCCGCAACAATTCCTCTTAAGAAA
>Ga0116174_10000799_pt1 | contig 30371 bp, 36 predicted proteins | sample AD_UKC087_MetaG_FD_89801 | JGI IMG/M metagenome (GOLD analysis project Ga0116174, IMG submission 89801) | Active sludge microbial communities of municipal wastewater-treating anaerobic digesters from USA - AD_UKC087_MetaG | ecosystem: Engineered > Bioreactor > Anaerobic > Digestate | place: USA...
ATCCCTGCGGAAGCTCGTTCAGCTTCTACTCATCGTCCACGATGCAGCAATTCGCCCTGATGCATAGCGGCAGCCACAACCCGAAAGATGCCGATGAGTGACACCCTGCGTACCCGTATAGCCGCCGTGCTGCCGAAGATTTTCGACCGGATCGCTGACGGCGAGTTGGTGGAATGGGGCGATATGGCCGACGCAGTGATCCGCGAACTGAAAAACGACCCGTCCATCATGTTCATGACCCACGTCTGCGGAGAGGGGTGCAGTTGTGACTGACTCCCTGCGTGACCGCATCGCAGCGGCGGTTGACGTCTTCTACATCTACGACCCTTGTTGGCATCCAGACGATTGGACACTGGCTGTGGCTGGCGCGGTGATCGAAGCATTAGGGGCGGATTGCATCTACCGCTACGCCTGCCACCGCTGCGGCGGCGTGGGAGTTGCGTGCCGACATGCTGGAAGGGATCCACGTGTGATTAGCATCACAGACACAGCCAAGCTCCTGGGCATCAGCACGAAGACTGTCCGCCGTTGCATCGCTGACGGCAGACTGAAGGCTGTACGTATCGGACCTCGCCTTATCCGCGTTGACCCCGAGTCGATACAGGCTCTGATGCAACCGATCGGTAAATGAAAAGAACCCCCCAGGCTTTCGGGCCTGGGGGGCTTTTTTTGTGTGGGTCACGCTGGGGGTCACGCCCCTTTGTAGAGCCCTGGTCGGCAGGCCGGAAAGGGCCTGTGACCTGCGGAGCGGGCGACGGGAATCGAACCCGCGTAGCTAGTTTGGAAGTATAGTACAGAAACCTGGCATATCGCCAGGTCAGAGTATGTTTTCGGCCTGTATAGTAGTTACACTCGAAGGGACAGAAGCACCCGGTGCGTGTCAAGTTCAGACACCTGAAGGTCATGCTAGGGTCACGGCATGAGACGGTCCTGGGGGAAGCTACGCAAGATCGGATCCGGCAGGATCCAAGCCTCGTACGTCAGCCCTATCGACGGGCAGCGTCACAACGCGCCCACCACCTACGACAACCGTATGGATGCCGAAGCATGGCTAGCCGCAGAGCGGCGGCTCATCGAGACAGAGACGTGGACACCCCCCGCCCAGCGGGTGAAGAGGGCCACCCTGGCCGGTATCACCGTCCAGCAGTACATCAACACGTGGATCAGCGAGCGGGAGCTCGCAGAATCGACTAGGGAGCTCTACCGGCTACACGCCAGGAACCGTATCTTCCCCACGTTGGGCCAGGAGCCCGTCTCTGGGCTCTCAGCGGCCCAGGTACGCACGTGGTGGGCTGGGATGGGTAAGAGGTACCCCACAGCCAAACGGCACGCCTACAACGTCCTCAGGGCCTCGATGGAGACAGCCGTCGAAGATGGGCTGCTACCGGAGAACCCCTGCAAAATAGATCTGAAACAACCGACCGAACGGGACGTGGAAGCGATCACCGTCGAAGAGCTCGACCTCGTCGCTGGCGAGGTGCTGGAGCACTACCGGATCGCCGTCTACATCCTCGCCTGGACAAGCGTCCGATTCGGGGAGCTCATCGAGCTCCGCAGGGCAGACATCGAAGATGACGGGGAGACGATGAAGCTCCACGTGCGCCGGGGGGCGGCACGCGTCGGCAACCAGATCGTTGTAGGCAACACCAAGACCGTCCGGTCGAAGCGAGCCGTCACCGTGCCCCCACACGTCGCCGCCATGATCCGCAAACACGACTACGAAGACCTGTTGGTCACCACCACCACAGGCAGCCGACTGTCGAAGTCGGCGTTCACCCGGCAGTTGAAGAAGGGCTACGCCAAGATCGGTAGACCCGAGCTCCGCATCCACGACCTCCGCGCTGTAGGGGCGACGTTCGCCGCCCAGGCCGGTGCCACCACCAAAGAGCTCATGGCCCGGTTAGGCCACACAACCCCCCGTATGGCTATGAAATACCAGATGGCATCCGAAGCGCGTGACGAAGTAATCGCAGAAGCAATGACCGCTCTAACGCAGAAAAACCCCCCTAAGTGAAGTCAAGATCGCTCTTTAACTTCACTTAGAGGGGCATCTGCACTACTCGACTACAGGAGCTTCTTCCACGTCGGTGATCAGCGTTGCACGCTTCTCCTCGATCACCTGTTGAGTCTGAGCCTTGCTGGCTCCGACGATGCGCTCCAGAAAACCACCGACAGGGCTAGCGGCAGACGCAGCAGCCTTCTTCAGCTTGCCAGCCACCGACACCCCCTGAGGGCCGTCGTTCCACTGGAACTCATCAACCTCTGCATCAAACAGCAGCAGACCGTTGTACTCAATTTTCAGATTCTTCATAGCGGACCTTCCTAAGAGGTTGGGGGGCGTAAAGTTGTAGACCAGCCATCCGGTCGGTAGCTAGGTCCAGCGATCTTGTTCAGGTAGTCGATGACGATCTGAACAGCGGTACGAGGATCACCCGCACCAGGCTTGTACGTAGGCGAGTCATACCCGTTGTGGTACAACGCCATGTCCAACGCAGACGTGAGCCCGAACGACATCATGTCCACCAGATCCTGGGCCAACTGGCCCACATCCGACAGACTGTCCAGCGTGCCGTCAAACGACGTGAGCATGTTCGTGAACGTCGTCTCACGCATACCGCCGACGAACGAAGTCCAATCGTTCGTACACACCGGATCGCCGGGGTTGGCGAACTCCCACACCCACGAAGGGGTGGAGGATAGCCGGTACGACGAGTTAGCGATCCCACGACCGCCAGGGACGCTGGCGGCACCAGGGAAAGCCCTACCGGCCTCACGGGCCGGGTTCCCGAAGTGGAACGCGCCCAGACAATCCGCTGCACGCGGAATCGTCCCAGCGACAAGCTTCTTCACGATCTGCGACGTGATCAGCGCACCCTGAGAAGTCCCTATCAAAGCGAACTTCCCAGGGGTCACCGAAGGATTGTTGATGTAGTCGGTGAGGATCTGAACACCTTGGGCCACCGAAGGGCCCATAGGCTTAATCACGTTCGAATATCCCTGCACGAACACGTACTGGAACACGTCAGGGTCCAAACCCTTGTAGAACGAGTTCTTAGCGATCTCCTCTGGCGGGACGTAGATCGTATGCCCCGCCATCGAAGCCGCGACAGAAGTGCCTGGGCATTCGAAGACGGTTATACGACTCATGCTTCAGGGACGTACAGATCTTCCCAGCCCTCGACATACGCTGCGCCAACGTTCTTAGCGCCAGCACCCGACGTGGCAACCAGCCACACGTTGTCGGGGAAAATGTCGGGATGGAAGATGGTGCGGATAGCGATATCGCCAGTCGCAGGGTCACGCAGAGCGTGGTTTGTTGCGAATGGGTAGGACATGGTTACTCCTTGTTGTTAAGCGAGGCTGCGGTTGAGCAGAGCCATCGAGAAATACGTGTTTCCAGGCGCACAAGGGCCAATGATCTGATTCGATCCAGTCCCGTTGTATTCCTTATTTGCAGCGAACCCGGCCTTGATGTAGTCGTTGGCGTTCATGTAAACGATGAACGACGCAGCGGAGTAGGCGGGAGTCATGCTGAAGCTGCCGCCCAAGTAGACATCTCTCGGTGTCATCGTGGAAGTGCCGTACTTGTAGTCGCCAAGGCGGCTTTGGTAGATGGCAGGTGTGAAGTTCCACCAGTAGGCGTACTGCACGGTGTCGTTCAGCTTGTAGCAGAGCTCCACCTGATACCAGCCAGCGTTCGAAGCTCTGATCGCTTCAACGCCTCCCATATTCACACGAACCAAGTCTCCGGTGTTCGCGCTGGCGTTGTTGTAGAAGCCGTAAGGCAACGACTGGAATGCCGAAGACGAGCTCCAGTTGATCCCGTAGATAGCGGCGTTACTTCTCGACAGAAGAACACCGGAACCGACAGCGGCCACCGTCGGCGGCAGGTTCGCAGGCAGAATAGTGGCACCAGTAGCAGGGTTCGTAGACCCGAACAGTTTGTTGTTCGAAGTGTCCACCCTGCCGCCTACGGCTGTAGCAGTAGACACCGCATTGTTAGCGACAGACGTAGCGTTAGACGCGGCAGTGTTCGCGGTGTTAGCGGTGGACTGTGCGTTGTTAGCGGAAGTCTGGGCCGTGTTGGCCGAAGACTGTGCGCCGTTCGCCGCATACCACGCCGAGTTCGCCGTGCCGTTCGCCGTCGTAGCCGTTGACTGAGCACTGTTGGCGGTAGACACCGCTGACGAGGCTGAAGTCGAAGCCGAGTTCGCTGTCGATTGAGCCGACGAAGCATTCGTCAGAGCAGTGTTCGCTTGACCCTTAGCACCAGCACCGGCCTGCAACGTGAAGTTCCACGGGTCAGTAGTCGAAGCAGGGGAAGGCGAGCCTCCCACAGCGACACCCAGACCGCCGATCAGACCGTTCCAGGCTGAGATCAGATACTCGACAAGACCTTGCTTCATCAGCCCGGTCTTCCACAGGGTGATGTCATCCCACCACACGCCGCCAGCCGTAGCCGACGAAGTCACACGCAGAGCCAACTGGATCGACGTGATACCCGAAGCAGCAGTGATCTCATACGGGGCAGACTGATTCGTCAACTCAGCCCACGCGGAGTTAGAAGCTCCGCGAGACGCTAGCAGCACCTCACCCTGCTGGACCGTTCCCGCGAACGGGATAGCCACCAGTTGGATAGAACCTGCGGCACCGTTGAAACCGACTGTGTACACGAACGTCGAAGCGGCGATACGATCGCCAGCCGCCACGCGAATGTTCTGATTCGAATACAGCGTGCGGGTCGTAGCCCCGGTGCAGTCACACTTGGCTGTACCGCCGATAGTGCCCGTACGGTTCCTCGAGGAATCCCACGACCACGGGTACGAACCCTCCAGCGACGAAGCCGTCTGGAAGACACCCATGTTCAACAGGTTGACCTTCTCAGCGGTGTTCACCATCGAGATGGGGAAGATCGAGAAGATCGACCCGAACATGCCCTGGATCATCTTGCCGAGGTTGTCGAAGTTCACCAGGCTGGAAGCCCAATGGAACAGCGTCTCCCCCGTCTGCCCGAAGAACCGGGCGACGTTGTCAACGATCTGCTGCATAAACGACAGAGGACCGGAGAAGTCGATACCGATCTTCTTGAAGAAGTCGATGATCGCTGTCACCACAGACTGGACGAGGAACCCTGCACCAGTGAACAAGCCCTGGAGGGCTTGCATCAGCAGGTAGCCGATACCGCCAGGAGCACCCGGGTGGGTGATCCAGTAGATGACACCCTCGATCACATGATGGAGAAGCTCGCCTGCGTTACCGAAGATGCCCTTCAGCCAGTTGATCAAACCCGTCAACAGATCGCCCGGGTGACTCAACCAGTACAGGAACCCGTCGAACACGTGATGCAGCAGTTCCCCGGCGTTACCGAAGATGCCCTTCAGCCAGTTGATCAAACCAGTGAGTAGCTCACCAGGATGGCCCAGCCAGTACAGGAACCCTTGGATGATCTGTTGGATCATCTCGCCGCCGTGCGTCAACATCCCCATGATCGCGCTACCGAGCGCGGTCAGGATCTCACCAGGGTGCGTCAGGTAGTAGATGACGTTACGGATGAACGCCTCTACGAACGTCTCAGCACCCGTGATGAAGTCCCCGAAGAACGGGATAGCGTGGATCCCATCGAGGATCCACTGCCAGATATCCTCCAGCGTCTCAGGGATGGAATCCCAAGGGATCCAAGGGAACAAGCCCTTCAGCAGATCCACGATCATGTCCAACGTCATGCCCAACGGCTTGACGATCAGCGCGTCGATGATCGCACCGACAGCGCCGCCGACGTTGTTGAACACCTCTTCCGCAAGGCCGAAGATCGGCTGGAAGACTTTCAAAGCATCCAGCGGCAGCCTCTCCAAGGCCAGCCGCAGAATCGTCATAATGTTCTCGGGTGCGAGATCAGGCAGCATGAACATGGACTTACCCAAGTCCTCGCTCATCGTCTGCCCGTAGTTCCACTCACCCCCACCTACGGTGAACGCACCGTCCAGTGCAACCGTCACTTCCTCAACTCCTTAACGATATTCAGAAGCTCTTCTCTCGTCAGCCGCTCTGCCAGATATTCCATGAGCGCCAACTGGATTGAGTCCATGTCGCCCTTCAGGCGGTGAACCTCATCGTCCAGATCTGCGTTCATCTTCCCGACACGCTCCGCAGCACCGATCAACAGATCAGCCGCCTCTGCGCGGGACTTACCCTTCTGAGTCTGTGAGTTAATGATCGCCGTGAGAGCCGCACCTGTGCCGGTGCCTAAACCCAATCCGGTGAGAAGCTTGACAACGTCATCAACTTGCATCGTCCACCCATTCAGCCCACTCAGCCATACGCACGCCCCTCACGTTGTAATAGATTGAAGCGGCTAGCTTTTCGGTGGCGATACTGAACTTGATGTCTCTCCAAACAAGAGCGAACGTGAACCACGCAGCGAACGTCAACACGATGTTGGCGAGGATGCCGTGCTCACCTACAGCGTCGAAACCTTCCTCCGCTATCCGCTCCAACTGATACAAAACGATCGCTGAAGCAAGCCCGAAGTCGGCTATCATCCGAGTCCATATAGCCACATACCGTGGCCTGCCGCTCTTGTGCGCTAACACCCACACAGAGAAGAACCCCAGCGTCGGGGATATCAACCCGGCAGGGATCCAATACCAGTCCAAGCCGTCCACAGGCGGCACAACTTCACGCTCACCAAAGATCAGCACCAAAATGGTGCCCAGCCATACAGCGCAGTGAAGCCAAGGCTCCCACAGCATGTCCATCCTGAGGGACAGACGGTCCAGGTGGTATCTCTCACTCACGGGTGGGAACATCAGCCGCTTCCAAAAGCGGCCAACGTTCATAACAGTTAGCTTCATGTCTCAACCGCCGCCTCATGCTGGCGGGGAGAATAGTTGTCGATCATTCCCGCATCCCTGTACTGCTGCAACATCGCCTCGTTCTCCTGAATAGTCAACTGGCGAATGTCAGGCAGGTTGATCGGCGTTGGATCGGGGGTATCCACCGACACCCACCGGGCAGCGTTGTTGTATCCGTGGCGCGGCCCCCGCACCGCCGGTTGGAACTTCAAAGTCTGAGGGGGAAGCTGACTGACGTGAATGTTTCCGTTCTCGTCAGCCAGCCCCTCCAGATAGGATCGGTGAACGAAACCGCACCCCCACAGGTGGGCAGACCACTGCCTCAGGAAGCCGGGATGGGTGACCATCCCCACGCCTGCAAACGCAGGCATATTCCTTAGGGCCCAAAGGAAATGCTCCTCAGGGTTGTTGAAGTCTGCCTCTTGTTGTGAGGGAATCATGGCGGTCCTTTCATGTTCGGGAAAACAGGCCGTTCCGCGTGAAGCGGAACGAGCCCATTAACCGAACGTCGTTGTTACCAAACACCTAGTTGTGAAATCATTCCGTTGATGTCGCGAACCTCTTGGAACAACTTCAGAGCGGGATCTTTCGGCTCACGATGGCCGATCTCGAACGTCCACCCAGACGGGCCGTCCTTGTCCCACTTGTAGCTGATCTTGTTCACTCGTTCAACGAACAGTTGATCCTCGACAGGGTGGCCGAGCACCGTAGTGGCGACACGATCACCAAGCCAGAAATCGCCAAAGCCCTTCTCTCCCACGTAGTACGGGGAAGCGTCAGACACCTTGACGGTGTGCGCCGTCCTGGCGCGTGTATCCCAAATCTTGGCCCTGGCGGCAGCCAACGCCGAGATCGTGTAGGCACGGTCGGCCCCTTCAGCCCAGCCCTCGTAGTAGTGGAAGTCACCGAGCCCGGTGAGCACATCCTCCAGCCCTGCGATAGGCAGGCTCAGTTCCGCAGCACGCAGCGTCGGGAACTCCATGAACGCTGCGATCACGTCCTCGTAGAGGATCTTGGCGACAGAGTCCATCACACCCCCTAGAGGGGGAAGGTCGATAGCCCCGCCAGCGAAACCCGCTGGGGCGATTGTACTATTGATCAACGAGGTGACGAAGTCACCTGTCATGTTGATCGCCGTGGATATACTCTCGTTGACACCTGGAGCACTGTGCCCTCCTAGGACCACAGACGTGTCAGTCGCCTCGTAGTAGATGAACTCCGACGATTCGATACCCGTCAACGGGCCCTCCTCGAACACCACCCACGGTGCACGCGGGTTCGTCCCGAAGAAGTACGGCAGATAGTATTCGCCCGGGAATGTTGGATCCCCGGTGAACACGTCCACACCTTCTGTGGTGCCGTCGCTAGCGATATTGATCGCGGCCCTCACAAGCCCTGTGAGCAACGAACCACCGAACGCCGTCTCGTTACCCCATCCGCTGCGGTCAACGATGTCCCAGACGAGACAGCCGTGCCTAAGCGGGATCAGAGAGAACAGGTCCTCGATGATCGGGTTGTCGAGCTCGCCCAGCAGATCGTGGAACGGGTGCGGGTCCTCATCCTTGAAGTACCGGCGGCAGTTCAGCGACAACTGAGCGTCGTCCAGCACATCTTTAGCCAGGTCGTAGAACGACTTGAACCTGGAGAACACCACCGTGATCGGTGAGTTGTCGCCCAGGAGCGGGAACGGCTTGACGATGTTCCGCCAATTACCGGGCCAGAAACTTGGCCCCATCCACTCATTAACATCCAGCGGATTATCCGGCAGAGTCCATAAGGAAGTTTCGAGCCTGAGTAGATTTGCAAATAGGGTCATAAGCAGGCACCATTTTGCAGGTCCGAAAATAATCCACATTTTCGGAAATTGGAACTCCGGCCTTAAGAAAGGATTAGCCCAGCAAAGGATGTGCTTAATCTCTTCCATATCATGCCGGAAGGTAATCTCCAGATAAGCATCGCCCTCTTTCGTACGGACAACCTTGTAGTTGTCCATACGCCCAGCCCAACGGGCCCCCTGCTTGTCGATCGACATATGCACATTGCGCTTAGTGCGACCCCGATGATTCAGAATCCACTTAGTCATATAATGATCCAGCGAAAGCTGAAGCACCGCCGTACCGACATCATTCTCGATAAACTCGAACTCGATCGAACGCCACCCGGCGCAAATACCGCGCAGCATATAATCGCCGTCCCACAGCCGCACAAACGGCGGGGCTAGCCGATCCTTTTCCCGCTTATCCTTACGCTTCTGCGCGTAATCCCAAACGCGCTGATGATCCTCGAGAGTTGATAAACCATTCATCCGAACCCGAACCTCTTCTTGTCCTCCCACTCCCACTCATGGTGGGAAGTGGGGCTCAACGGCTCGAAGTCACGCTCGAAGTTGTGGGCCGAGCCCCCGCCAACAGCGGGGGACTCGTCCTCATCACCTACGTACTCGAACAGTTGAGCATCCAAAGACAACACCGGGATCCCGAAGATCCTCAACGTCCAGCGGGTCATTCCAAGCCCCAAGGCCGCGACCAAGGGCGCGGCAACCTAAGGCTGACCATCTGCCCCGGCACACACCCAGACACATCCAGAGTGAACGTGTGGCTGCCCGTATAAGGCGGGATCGGATGCCTGAACCTGACACCGTTCATACGGCCCCAGATCGTTGAACCCGACTCCGACACAACCTGCTCCACACGCGGATCAGCGTCGATCACACAGTTCTCAGCGGGGGCTGTAAAGCCCTCCACAAGCTTCCACGACCGATAGCCCAGATCCACGCCAGTCAAACCCGACGTGTCGATCTCAAACAGCGGCATGTTCTGTCCCGCAAGGTTATTGCGGAACCGCACCTGATACGGGTACGCGCCAGGAGTGTTCGTACGGACGGTGGCCTTAGGGCCAGCCGTGCCAGTCAACCCACCTGTATTCACAACCAGTTCAGGAACGTTCTGCCCTGCACGCTGCCCGGTGAACGTGATCACGTACGGGCGTGAGCCCTGCGTCTTCGTCGTCACCACAACGTCCATACCGGCACCGCCGACAAGACCCTCAGGGTCACCCGTCAACGATGGAACATTCACACCCTCGTACGCCCCCGCAACCAGCGGGGTCGGACGTGCGAACGCGATCGTCCACGGCGCGAACGGCTTCCACCACTCTTGGTTCACGTTGATATCGTTGAAGTCGATCGGCCCAATCGAGGTGAGCGCATCGAACATCTGCAACGGGTTAGCGTTCCACGGGATAGGAGCCGTCGTGGCCCCATCGAACGTCAGAGTGAACGTGCCGCCTGTAGGCTCGCCCGTCACCTGAACAACCTGAACCTCGTTCGTGACCTTAGACTTCACACCGACAGACAACGAACCAATGTTGTTGAGGGCCAGCAGAGCGTTCTTCACCTGAAGATCGGAAGCGTTGAACGGGATCGGGGAAGTCGTCTGACCACCGAACGACAAAGTGAAAGTTCCACCCGTCGCATGCTCCAACTCCAACACCTGGACCTCGTTGGTCACCTTGCCGCGAGTCACCTCGACATCATCGAAAGCCACCTGGGCTAAAGCCTCGAGAGAAGCCTTCACCTGGCCGACGCTCGCGTTGTACGCGAGGTTGCCGGTCGTCTCGTTACCGAGCTTGATCTTGAAGTTGCCCGACTTGACGATGCCGTCCAAGTTGAAACACTGAACCTCTTCAGTCCTCAACCCGCCGATCAACCCCGGCATGCGAACCCTGCGGTTCGCCTTCTCAGGATCCTCGAACGAATAGTCAGGGACCGTCCAGATCGTCGCCCTAGAGTTCGGGGCCCCCAACCACGGCATCCCAGGCACATACGGAAGAGCCGGTGCATACGACGAACCAGGGATCGTCCACTTAGGGAAGATGTACTGATCAGTCGGATTGCACACGGGCACAGTGATCGTCAGCGTCTCCTTAGGGAGATCCGCTTGCGGCCACGGCCACGGCAGAGGGTTCGGATCGAACGACGTGTTACTCGTCGTAACCGCCGTATGAACCTCGTCGTCCCCGTACCAGAACGGGTCAGCAGCCACCACCGTCATCACAGTGCGGTTGATCTGCTGGCCGTTAGGGTCGTAGAACATATCCACATCCGGCGACTCCAACAGTCGCACCTTCAGATAGCGTGTGCCTGAAGTTGTAGTGACGATCAGCTTGCAGTCCCGATCGAACGCCCAAGCCTTACGCCACTCGCTGTCGCGAGACAGCCAAGAGTTACTGCCCGACTTAGCGTCGTTCAGGATCTCCACACCGAACACGATGTCGCGGCGCAGCACACGGTGATTCAGATACCGTGCCCCGGGATAGTTCCCGGGCTCCTCATAGACAGCCTTCACAGGCGGGTCGTAGAACGCGCCCTTAACATCCGTAGCCAGATACACGCCACGGTCACCTGTGGTGAGGTTGAACCGTTCGCCGTTAACACCTTCTAGCTCAACTACAGTGCCTGCCACAGGCTACCTCCCTACAATTCCCTGGGACTGACGGTTCGTCTGGTTCTGGAACAGAGCCATCGTGTCGTCCACGTTCGACGTGTTGAAGATGTTCGTCACACCCTTACCGATCAGATCGGCCCCATAACCGGCGACAGCCTGAAGCGCACCGTTACCGGAGATCCCCAGATCCTGCATCGCCTGATTGGCTGTAGCACCGAAGAATCCGTTGGGCAGCTTCATAAACTCGTTGATCGCATCCAAGAACACGTTGCCGCTCGAACCGCTGGAGTTAGCGTCGTTGTACTCGTTGGTGAGATCCAACATCTCCCGCTGAGCATCCACCCCGTCGCGGATCAGCTTGAGCTCATCAGCACGCGCCTTCAACGAATCAGCGAGAGGGCCCTTACCGGCCTGCTTAGCCTGCCACTCGAGAGCCTTAATCTGACGGCCCATATCGGATGACTGGAACTTCAACACCTTCTCCATGCGGGTGACTTCCTTAGGAGAAAGCCCCTGCAACGCAGCCGTAGGATCGCCGCCGTTAGCGAACGCGTCAGCGACCCGGCTAGCCATCGACTTAGCCTGTTCGAGAACGGGAACGAACCCGTTCTCCAAACCCTTACCGAACTGCTCGACAACAGCCTCGCCGCCAGTCTTCAACGAAGTCCAGCCAGCACCAGAGAACGGCCCCTCCTTAGCGGGGGAGTGCGGGATCAGGTTCATCAGACCGCCGAACACCTTCTTAGCCGCACCGACCACAGCACCGGCCATAGACGAGATACCGTCGATGAACCGCTGGATCAAAGCCTTACCGGCAGAGAGCAAGTCGATGCTGGTGATGATCGAGATGATCTGACCGCCCCAACCGGACACAACCGACACAACCGTGCTGATCGCAGTCTGGATCGCAGAGACGATCGCGTTCCACGCAGTAGAGACGGCGTTCTTCACACCTTCCCAAGCGGAGCTCGCTGTAGCAACGATGTTCCCCCAGATACCGGAGATCATCGCAGGCAGATTCTGCACCGTCGAAATGACCGTCTGGATCGCGGAACTCACCGTGGTGACGATCGAAGACCACACCTGAGTCGCTGTAGCGACAAACGAGGAGAACGCAGACACCAGAGACGAGCCGACCTGGGTGGCGATCCCAACGATCGTCGTAATGATCGAAGACAGCTTCACCTGAAGCTGAGTGATCCACATCGCCACGTTGATGAACACAGCACCGATAGCGTGCAAGAACGCTTTCGAAGCGGAGAAGAAGAACTCCAGAGTTGACGTGACACCCTTGAGTATCACCATGAACGTCATCACAGCTTCAGGATCGTTCAGGAAGTCGATGCCGATACCGGCGATCTTCACCAGAGAGTCGAACAGCACGCCGAGGATCGCCCCCAGGTTCGAGAACACCGTGTCCAACTCACCCGTAGCGTCAAGCTTGGTGATGAACGCGTCGAACGACGTACCGATCTTGTTGAACCAGTCAGCGATACCAGTCAGCGCACCACCGGAGAAGTTGTTCGCCAACGTCATAATGCCGTCAGTGAAACCTCGAATACCCGGCTGCATCGAAGACAGGGCGGCACCGATATTGTCGATGGTGCTGCCGATCATGTCCAAGCCCTTAGCCCCGACAGCGGCATCCAGCGCACCGGAGAGCATGTCGGCCAGGCCCTGCGTCACCTTAGGGAGGTGCTCTGCCAGCGTCGGGAAGATACCCCCAAGACGCTCGAACACCGGAGTGAACTGCCCCTCGACAGCGGCAGACATAGAGTTCTTCAGATCAGTGAACGGCTGCGCCAACCCGGCAGCAGCCCTCTTGATCCCCTCCAAGCCCAACATGAGCGCGGAGATAGGTGTTGCCACCAACGCGATCAGACCTGGCAGCGACATCAGCAGTCCGGTAATAACACCGGCCATAGGAGCTAGCACAGCCGACAGCGCAGTGAAGATCAGCAGATAGCCAGTCAGGTTGATACCAGAGCCGAAACTTGGTGCCTCAGTGAACTTGGATGCGATCTTCTGGAAGAGGTTTGCAGCCTTCTTGGCCTCGTTGACACCGTCGCTGTTGTTGTTCCTGCGGCCCTTGCCATCCCCAAGACCCTTGCCGTCCTCGACAAGGTGCGTCTTGATCTTGACACCGTTCTTGCCCTGGGCGCGGAGCCCCTTCAGGAAAGCGTCGAACTCTTCCTTGGCCTTAGCCTTATCGAGGTGAGCCTTGACCTCGATATCACCCTTGATCTCACGTTCGATCTTGGTGAGCTCTTCCTTGAGATCACCCCTAAACTTCTTAGTGTCAGGGGTGACCTTGACAGAGATCCTGGCTACCTCAGTGCCGGTGCCCGTCCCCTTCTTAGCTGACATGTTCCTGCTTTCTTCTCTGCGCCTCAAACAGTTTCGCCGCCACCGCAGCGAACGAATTAGGCTTGTGCGCCTTAGACTTCTTAGCTTCCGTATCCGGTGTCGGGAACGGATCCGGCACCTCGGGTGGCCGCTTCTTGGGATCCCTATTGACCATCGTCAAGATGTAGTTATTTGCCCTCTGAGCGTTCACCAGAGCCACCAACGCGTACCGGCTGGAATCCCAGCCCCGATACTGCTGACCGCCCCTCCTAGACGCGTAGAACGCGCCCTCCTCAGGTAGGTGTGCAATCAACGCCAACACATACCGTGGAGAGAGCGCGTCCTCGTCAGAGAACAAGTCCCGTAAATCCACCCGGTAGTAGAGAAGAAGATCCGCGAGGATAGCCCCGCCATGCTCCTCTAGGAGGCTGGCGAGGACTCGACTTCCCCCAACTGTGACTCACCCATCCAGCGAGACAGCACAGCGGTGTACAAGCCGACCTTGATACCCGGCACATCGTGATCAAGCTCAGACAGAAGCCTCTTGGGCTTGTCAGCGATCAACCGAAACACCTTCTCGACCGACGCGCACACACTCAGCGCATACTCATCGACAGCATCATCGTCATCTTCATCGAAATCATCGAGCTTGTTGATCTCCTCGATAGCGGCCAGGACCGACTCACGGTCCTTCTTCCCAAGCCGCAGAACCGACTTCAACTCGACGGTCGAACCGTCAGCGAGCACAATCCCCAGCGGCTCATACCGCTTGATCGTCTCCTCGCGGAGCGAGTCGAGAGTAAAAACGTTAGACATAGCGAGCCTTTCAAGTATTGGCGGGACCTACGAAAAGAAGAGGAGAGGGCCCCTGAGGCCCGCCAAGGCAGGGGCCCCCTCCGGTCTTACTTCTGGCTAGGAAAGAACCGCGCCAGTGCCACCCGTCAGGGCGGAAACGCCCACAGCCAGGTTGGCAGGAATGTCGATATCGAAACCGCCACTCGCAGCAGTCACAGTGACCTGCGAAGCAGAGATACCGTCATCGACGGCCACAAGAGCCGACTTGATCGCCGCCGCGCTCGCGTTCCACGCGATATCGGCAGTGTCAACACCGTTCACCTTCAGGGTGAAGGTTCCGCCAGTCGCGCCACCAAGGACGAGGTGCGGCAGAGCCGGGGTGACATTGAACAGATCCTCAGAGATCCACGTGAACGGCGGCTCAGTGAGGTAGTCCAGGTAGGTGAACTTCACCGGGAACGAAGCGAAGTCATCGACCGGCAGGTCGATAGCATCGTCCCGCTTGATCGAAGCCTTGAACGCGTGATGCCCCAAACGGAGCGTCCCATCCTCGATGATGATCAGCAGAGCCTTCTCGTTGGTCTGACCGCCCTTATAGGCGAACACACCGGGAGTAGCCGAATTGTTGTCGCCGTAGTACAGCGACAGAGCGTTCTCATCGAACTGATGCAGAACCACGGTGACGAAGTCAACCGGATCCTCAGTCGAAACCTCACGCAGCTTCTTCTTCTGCCACGAACCCTTAACCTCGGTGGAACCACCATCGAAGCCGAACTCGGGAAGAGTGCCACGGCTGGTGTGCCCGACGCTCTCCCAGCCGTTCACAACCCACGAAGCGGGGTTGTTCAGGTTGAGGGCCTTAAGCTGGGCCGGTGACGGTGCAGCAGTCCCCACAGGAGCGACGTACACGTAGCCGACCGCAGCAGTCAATACTGCATTGTCATTTTCTGCCATTTTGGCTTTCCTTTCGGATTATGATCTCGGGCCGCGAACGCCGAGCCGGATTAGCCCCTGGACGCGCCAGGAGTCTTGGTAGAGGGAACTGAACTGAGTCGCGCCCATCGTTTCGTAGATGGTCGTCAAATGACCTGCGGGAGTGAGAGTCTGGTTGTACACAGCGTCATACAGAACGTCGAGAGCTTCCTCGTACAGTTCCTCACACTCGAGCAACCCCACATCGTGAAACACCGTCATCTCAATGACGGGCAACACATGAATTTTCGGACCCTTAGGGTTACGGATGCCGCCGATACGCCGGATGTTGATGATAGGGAACCCCCGATAATCAATATCGGGAACCCACGTCGTAATCTCAGCACCGTCAAGCCGGGGATCATCCCTCATGAGCGCAATAACCACCTGTTGAACGCGAGGCAAGCTCGCCATGCGTCCTCCTAAATTAGTGCTGCCCTAGTCAAGATGTACGAAGGGGCAGGGGGTCGGGACGTGTTACCCGGCAGGTAAGGACCATCAGGGTCGAAGAAGCCAGAAGGATCGTGCCCGAACTCCAACGCCATAGCGTTAGGCGCATGCAAGATGACGAAGCGGTCCACGCCAAGCTCCTCAGAGTCGATCTCCGCAGGGAAGTAATCCTTATTGGAGATACGAGTCGTCTCATGGGCCTGCGCCAGGTTCTGGCGAGCCCGAAGCTCCACCGAAGCCGCCTCGCGGAGAATAGCCGCGTGCGTGTCCTTGTGGTGTGCCGCAGCACCATTCGCGTTCGCGTACACCTTAGCCATCAGTACCTCTTGATCGTGTAATCGACCCGGGCCAACGCCGGGGACGAATCGTAGACAGTCGCATCGCCAAACAAAGCCCAACGCTGCCCACGCCACTCGATCTGAGACTGAGCCCCAAGAACGCCATGATCACGCGTGAACGAACGCGGGAACCGCATCCGATACACCTTCTCCGACTCGAACCCCTCGTTGTCCTGCTCCGCACGACGAGCCGACGTACCAGACTGGTTCGCGACTTGCAGACGGGCGATAGCCGGAATGCCAGTAGTCGAAGGGCGGGTTCTCTTGTTGCCGTCCCTGTCGATCACCAACTCCTCTGGATACACCACCACATCTTGGTAACGGGCACCTGTATCAAGAAGGCTCATTGGATATACGTCGCTCTCGACGCAGTCCTCTTAGGAGGATTACCCCAATGGATACGCCAATCATGCACGCACCGACAAACACCGGCATCGTGATCACAGTTGTACGGCTCGATATTCTCCGGCCTCACAGCCGGATACGCAGCCGGATACTCGCCATAGCCCTGCCTACGCGAAGACTGAGGTTCAGGATCGAGAGGCAGTTGCTCAGTAGGCCGTGCGATAATCATGTCGGCATCACAAACGCCGGGGAGATCACCGACATACGAGACAACCGGAACACACCAAGAGCAGTCCACTCGTCATCGAGGATCTGGAGCCGACCATTCGTCAGGTCGGCAGCCAACTGGTAGGTGTACACGCCGTCAGTCTCAGAGATGTAACCCTCAGGGTTACGGACCAACCGGAGTACAACGTCAGCCTCGATGTCGATCAGATCCGCCTCAAACGTATCCGACGCACTGACCTTGGCATCGAGGTCGGGGATGCGGCGGCGGATCATCCGCTCAACCTGCTCCAGCCGACGCTCGATCAGCGACATCACCTCAGGCTCAGGCTCTTTCGCCCAAAGCGTCACAACATCGTATGCAGACGCGTACGCCATGATTACTCCCCAGAGTCTGCGGGGGCAGCCTTAGCGCGAGCGCGGGTCTTCTTGACCGGAGCCTCAGACGCATCCACCCAATGACCGGACTCGATCAGAGCCGGGGCGAACTCATCGCCAACCTCGGCAACGCCGCCGTTAAGCACGTTACGGAGTAGAGCCATATTGTGTCCTTTCAACAGACACTAAGGAAGGGGCCCCGAAGGGCCCCCTCCAAAGTGACTACGGGGTAACGACGTTGGTCAGACGAACGAACGCCTGCGGGTCGTTCACGTGGAACGCGTACTCGGCCTCAACACGGACTGCGACCAAGTTGTGCTGCCACAGCGAGACGAAGTTCGGCGAACCAACGGTGCCCAGGTTCAGGGTCGCCTGGTCGGTCACGTCGAAGGAAAGACCACCGACCTGGCCCCAGACAGCCTGGGTGAAGTCACCGGCGAAACCGATCGTGGTTCCGTTCGCGACGTGATCAGAGATGATCGTCGGACGGCCCAGGATGCGGCCCTCGCGCACGATACCGACCGACTCGGTGTAGGTCGGCTCGATGAACAGAGGACGGCCAGAAGCGTCCTTGGCACCGTTGAGGATCGGCTCCGCAGAGTCATCCAGAAGGGTGGCAGTCCACTTCTTGCCAGCGTTCACCAGAAGCGACAGACCAGTCACACCCAGCGCATCGTAAGCGGTCAGGTTCGACACACCCGCGCCGCCCGGGTCAGCCAGAGAAACCACCTTGGTGGTCTGGTTGATGTAGGTCGGGAACGGGCTCGCAGTGCCGTACAGAGCGGCCTCATCGAACGCAGTCGCGAACGCAGTAGCAACCTTGGTACGCATCGTGCCCAGGTAGTTAGCCGGGTTCGCACGAACGGTTTCCGCAGAGGCCACGAAGATCGTAGCGATCTTGTGCGGTGCGATCGTCTGCGAGGTCAGGTCGCCCTTGGTGATCGGCTTCATGTCGCCTTCACCGATCCACTGAGCACTCACATCGCCAACCCAATGCGGGATCTTCTGGCCGGTGGTTCCCATCGGGATCTTCTGGGCATACCGCTGAACGATCGACTGCTTCTCCGCTTCCGCGAAGTAGTCCTGCGCCTGCTCCGGTTCCAGGTAGCCCTGGAACATGGTATCGCCGGTCTGGGCGATCTTAGGGTGGTTAACAGCGAATGCAGTTCCTGCACTCATAATTTATCTCCTAGAGAGTTACTTAATCCCAACAGCCGCTTTGATGGCGTTGAGAATCGGGTCACCGTTCAGGGGAAGCGGGTCGCGCCCCCCGAACCCTTGGGTGGGGTCGAACGCAGGGCTCTTGGTGGAGAACCCACCAGCGAGCTCGTACGCAGCCTGAGCGGAAGCCGTGATCGACTCCGTATCAGAGCCCTGAACCAGGGCAGTGAACGCACGAACCTTGTCGGAGGGAACGCCAGCATCAATCGAGATGTAAAGCTTCTCGAGCTCGATGCGAGCCTTCTCCAGTTCGCCCTGCAATTCGGTGTAAGCGGTATCCCGCTCAGCCAACTGAGCCTGATGGGCCTCGTTAGCCGCAGCGAGTGCCGCATCTACAGCGTCCTTCTTAGCCACACGGGCGGCAGCAGCCTCATCACGAAGCGACTTGACGTACGCCTCATCGAACAATTTCGGCTGCGGTTCCAGCGGCTTCTCGACTGCCTGAGTCTCAGCTTCCGGGGTGCCTTCAGTAATGGTGTTGTCGGACATGGTGATTCGCCTCCTGGGCATTTAGTAGTGAACCCACCAGGGGTTCGGGACTACGCAGCGAATGCGTAGTTGGACATAGAGATGTCACCGGCATACAACCGGCGACGTAAAGCGTTGATCGTCTCTTTGTTCTTGTTGTTAGTGCGAGCCTTACCAGCTTCAATCAAGTCGCTGGCCTCGCCGCTAGCGTCAATCCAAAGTTCCATCGCACGCTTAGCCTGAGCCCTACCGGGCCAGTCGTTCACATCGAACACAGGGATCGCCAGGCAGTCGCACCCTGTGTGCCACTCCTCGATGTAATCCGCTGTTTCTTCCCTGAACTTCTCGAGATCCTGACCGGACTCCTTCCAGAGGTCGATCACCGTCTCGTCATCGAGGTTGATGCCAGCCGAAGCGGCCTCCCAATAGCCGAAGTTGCCCTTATGGTTCAACTCCGCGCCGCGAGAGATAAGCATCAGACACCAGGCGCATGTTTCGCTCCCTGTTGCCACCCTCGCCCAGCCCTGCAACACAGGCTCTGGGTCATTCTTGACAGCGCCAATGATCTGTCGGCGTGCTGCCATCTCAACCTCACGCACAGCCGTCATAGCGACCTTTGCAGGGGCGTATGCAGGAGAGTCGGCCTGCGACAACTCCTTACGCCCCGGCTCCATGTTCGCAACGAACTGTTTGAAATCGAGTTCACTCAACAACCGCTCATTGCGGGGAAGAAACGGATGATGCTTCCGACGTTGAGCGTCATAGAAGTCCCGGCCCAGGGCGGCACTCTCGGAGTACCGCCGCTGAACCTCAGGGAACAACATAGAAAGGAAGTCCAGCCACTGCCGTGTAGAAAGCACAGGGCCAGTGAACAGACTCGCAATCCGCTGAACGTACGCGGCCAACCCAGCCGTTAGCGCAGCCTGGGATGCCGCATACTCTTCAGGGGTCACTTCTTAGCAGGCGCGGGAGAAGTACCCTTAGGCACAACCTGCGCCGGGACAGGCTTAGCCGTCAACGACGGCTTAGCATCACCAGCAGTGACAGGCTTAGGAGTGCCAGAGCCAGTCGGGTCAGTGGCGAACATCGTCCCCATCATCCCCAAACCAGCCGCAGCCTCTTGCTCATCCCACACACGCATATCCTCACGCTCAGTGATGGAATAGCCCATGTCGATACGAGCCTGCTCCTTGGGAATCACACCCACGCCATTGCCGTACAGCTTCACAGCAGCATCCGCCTTAGCGGCGTACGTCGGAGTCGAGGGATCCAGCCACACCGTCTCCATCTGCTGATAGTTAGGCGGCACATCGCCGCCCTTCATCATCCGATACGCGAGACGCATAGCGTCCTCCCACGCACCGCCAAAGATCGAGTTCTTACGCTCAACCTTCTTGATGAGCCTCGACTCCGCAGCGCGGATAGCCTCGGCAGAAGCCGGATTGTCGGCAGCAGTCGAAAGGTACTGCGGCGGCAAACCTGTATAAGCGGCAACCTGTTTCGCGATCTGATCCAGAGCGTTCGTGAAGTTACCAAGCTCCGCAGCAGAGAACTGCTGGATCTTGCCGTCAGCATCCTCGAACGCCAGAATGCGTGCCAGGTACGCGTCAAAGAACGTCTGACCAGTCGCCGCATCCACACCGATCTCTTCCGGCTTGATGCCGAAAATCAACCGCTGCGGCACACCCATCAACTCGGCAGTCGCCTGCATCAGCATCAGCACACGTGCCGCTGCGTCAGTCATCGAGCGGAGCTCAGGAGTGATCTCGGTAGTGCCGTACAGATCCGACAGGCGGGTCCGGTTAGGCAGAGGCACGACAGGCACAGCCATCAGGCCGTGCGTGTACTGGAACCACTGCTGCCACTCGCCGTCAGCTTTATACCAGCCGTACGTGTCGTTCATCGTGTACAGCGTTGCGGCCTGGATCTCGTTGCCCTCAGAGTTGTAGGCGACACGAATAGCCTTAGACACCTTCCCCACGCGGGGGTCGATCTCCGCGTACATCCGCGTAGGCGGCTCGACACGAATGATCGGGATCGTCGGATCCCAGCCCAAGTCGATCTGCGGGTCAGGCTGAGAGATCGTGATATACGAGCGACCGTGAATGAACGCATCCGTATAGCCCAACGGGGCCTCGATGTCCAGGTTGTTCGCCTGCCACCACGACCACAACTCCTCATCAGCCTGGTCGGCCCCGCCCAAGCGGAACCCCTCCACAGACTGACGTTCAGCGATCGAATCCACATACAGCCGTGGATAACCCACGTGCGCCAGCAGCGACTGCATCTGAACCGGAACGATCACACCGATCGCCTCAGGCCGACGCTCAGCCTCGTAATACGAGGTGTTCGACTTGAGGTTCTTAGTGGAATCCTCAAACGCCGAAATCATCTCCTCGCGAGCGACCTCGGGATCAATCTTCTCTTCTTGCCCAGGCATAGCAGCTTTTGAACTAGCCATTATCTAACTGCCACCACCCTTCCAGTCCTTGCCTTCTTGCTCATCAAATAGTCCTGTCTGGCACCGAAAGCCAACACCGCACAAACGGCAGCGTCGATCTTCTTACCTGAGTCCTTCGTAGCCTTACGGATAGCGATAGCGTCATACGTAGTCGGATGCCGCTTAGCGTTCAGAACATGCTGCCGCAGAACAGGATTACCGTCGTGGGTAACCTCCCGCTCGATCACAGCATCTTCAAACCGCTCACAGTCGAACGCGAACCGCTTCTGCTGGCCGCGCATATCGAAAGCGATCGGATTATTCGGAGACGCATTCACCCGCATCTTCTTCTTATAGGTGCGGGACCACTGATCCACGTACGCCTCGAACTCCTTAACGTCAGCGCGGAACGCCACAACGTCATACGAGGCGAACATCGAATGGACCGTCGCATCCACATCCTCACGCGGCACCTCGCCGCCGAACTTGTTCGGATCCCACACCTTGATCAAGAACAACATCCCGTCCTCGATCCGGCAGGCCACCAGGGCCGTCCAGTCATTCGACTTAGACCCGTCAAAGCCCAAAGCGATCTTCTGACCCTTCTGCAACTTCAACTCGGGATCCAGCACAGCGATCCGATCCCACTCCTGCGGAGACAGCCACGAATCTTCCGCCGCGTTCACCTGATTCAGGAACTTACGGCGAGACTCGATGATCGAGTTCTTCGTAGACAGGATCGACTTAACGATGTCATCAATCGGAAGCCACGTAGAGTCGCCGCGAGCGACGTTCAAGCCCTCTTTCAGCTTCTCGATGCCCTCTGCGAAACCGACCGGATCTTCCTTCTCAGAAGGGATCTCCGACACCGGAGTATCGGCAGGGGCTTCGAGCGCGTCATACATCATGCCGGTATCGACAGACTTACCGGACTGAACGTCCTGCCACTCCACATACGCTTTCTCAGCGACCGTCTCAGTGCCAGGCACATGCGCGTTACAGATGCTCAGGGTGCGAGCACCCTCAACCTTCGTCATGTTGCCTTCGATCACAGCCGCCATGCTGTGACCGTCGTTCAGCTTCCCGTCAGGGCCCTGGCCCCACCACTGCGTCTCGTTCTGAATGACGAACGTAGGGCGGTTGCCTTCGACCGATGCGGCAGACGAGGTGGCCGCTTCGATGCGGCCACCGTTACCGGAGTAGATGATGAAACGGTTCACGTCCAGGCCGTAGTCGGCCTTCAACTTCTTCGAGATCATCACAGGGAACAGAGAGAACGTGTTCTTCGTCTGATCCTGCGACACAGCCGCCACCGTGATCCACGCGATATGCCTCGGCCTGCCCACCGGCTGGCCGTCCTCATCGAAATGGGAGAACGCCACAGGACCGCACAACTCCGCCAACGACATAGCCGCCGCGAACGGGTCCTTACCCCACCCCTTAAGCCTTCGGATGACACCCTCGCGGAACACATACTGCCCCGTGCGGTCAACCGCATACCACCACAGCAACAGCCGAACCTGTTCATCGGTGGGTAGAAACATGTTCTCGTTGACCTCGATGCCGCACTCGGACATCTCGATCAGCATCCGCAGACGCTTCGGATCATCGTGACCACCCGGGGTGTTCACGTACTCACTCATCCACTTCAGCACACCCCAGCCCAGGGTGAGCTCAGGGAGATGCCACTCCCCGTCAATCGTCCTCGCCCACGACGGGCCGACGATGTGAGGGGGAGATGGGGCAAGTTCAATCATTCTCGCCCCACCTCCTTCCATCACGTCAGTTGGTCAAGAACCTGCGTAGCCAGAGGACCCAAAACGGGGATGTCCTTCGTGACTGATGCGACAGCATCCTTGACTCTTTCAACATCAGACTTAGCCGACTCTGCTTGAGCCAGCACCTCGTTGATCCCCTGGACAACCTTGTCGGCAGGAGACACGTCGGGTGTCGGGTCGAACGTGCCATCGTTGATCTGCTTGTTGGTGTTGTAGGCGGCAACGCCGAACCCTGTAACACCGAACAGGCCAAGCACCGACGTGACAGCCGCAGAAACAGACGCGGCAGTGTCAGGGTCGATGATCTTGAACGTAGACAGCACCGTCAGACCGGCGAACACGACAACGCCGAACACATACAGCAGTTGGCGAATCTTAGGGGTCATTTTGTAGCCTCCAGGTAAGCCCGAAGAACCTCGGGATTGGACTTCTCGATCAGAGCCAGCAGAGTTGCCAACGCGGCAGACAGCTTGTCCACCTTGGCGTTCAACGCTGCAACCGGATCGGGCTTGGGAGCCGGGGGCGGGGGAGCCGCCAGGATAGGAGCGTCAGCCGCGAACGCGTAAGCGTGCGGGACGATCAACGTAGCGACCTGCTCCAGCGAACAGAAGTACCCGTAAGGCCGGAACCCTGGATCCGCGATCCAGATGTGCCTACCGCCCTTATCGTCCACCGCATAGCCCATACCTGCCACGTAGTGGTAGATGGTGTTCCATCCGCTGTACGTCGGAGACGTAGAACCGTTCGAACCTCGAGGGAAGTTGCTCGGGGGAGCCTCAAAGTTGAGGATCACCCCGCGCCCCGCGTCGATGCTGCGGACCACGTTCTTCCACAGCGTCTCGACCTGATTCTTAGACACCGGCTCCTTAGGGAGCCACACAGACGTGTAACCAGAACCTGGCAGGAGCTCGTTCAGGATAGGGGTGATCAACCCGGCATGGTTCGTGCCGTTCACGGTCGTACCGATCCGGTCAATCAGATACTGCTCATCCCTGAGCACCCCAGCGGACTGCAAAATGATCTGAGCCGACGCGGGACCACAATCCCACGAACGCTGCTGCGCCACACCGTCGTACTCTCCGACAGCTGACCGCGAATAATTAAGAACCTTCTCCACTCTTACCTCCGGGTTAGCGGACCCAGCGGTCAGACGGTCATAGAGCGTCTGCGCTTCCTCAATGTGTTGGTCATATCTGTCAGGGAACGCACTGCCCTGGACTCGCTGTGCATATGAGCCAGGTGAGTTAGAGGGGTTGTCGTAGTCGTACCGCTTCAGGCTGTTGAAGAACAGCACCGCAGAGCGGTAGGGGTCCATGCGATCCGCACAGGTCCCCCACCACTCCGCTCTCTGCTGAAACAACCCGACTGAGTTCGCGTCATACGACAGCGCCTGGTGCGGGAACGAAAGCGACTCGGGGTCAGCCTCGTTCGCATACATGATCCAGTTCGACTCAACGAACACCGTCGCGAACGCAATGATGATCCCGCGCTTGGTGATACCTAGATCCTGCCCTGCCTTCAATACCTGACGGGCGTACTCATCCATTAGCTGCCTTTGAAATAGATCGCAGCCCCGGAAGACCACACATCCCAGTAGTCAACGGAAGAAGGAAGATCGGTCTTACCAGTCACTCGGCCCGTCAGCCTCGGCGCTTGGGCAAGCTCATCGAAGTGACCGCCGAATCCGCGCACGCCGCCGATTGAGTTCGATGTCACCAACAGCATCCCGAACGCATATACGTTGCCGGATACCAGCGAGACACTCGAAGACAGCGACTTCGTAACATCGGTCCAACCAGACGAAACCAGCGCGGTGTCATTCGTAGTCGAAGCGAGCAACGTCAGGTTGCCGCTGCCATCCACCGAATACACGCCCAGACGTGCGAGCGTGGCCGTGCCACCGGCCTCGTGCTCGTAGAACGTCAAGCTCGAAATCGTCCGGTTCACAGTCGGATACACAAACGTCAGACACAACGCGCCGGAATCCCGACCGTCGTAGTCGTACGCGACGGACCCGGTCATGTTTCTTGCCAGCGTGATGATCGCGTCTGTTCGATCGACGGTGAAGACCTCTTTGCCAAGTCCCGCTTTGGAATCCAAAGCGGCCTGAAGCCCGGAGATACCCGCGATCGTCGTAGCCCCGGCGGGGCCGGTCGCTCCTGTAGCGCCGGTAGCACCCGCAGGCCCTGTAGGCCCTGTAGGCCCAGCAGGGCCTGTGTCCCCGGTATCGCCTTTGGGTCCAGCAGCGCCTGTGGCACCTGTAGGACCGACAGGCCCTGTCGCACCGTCCGCACCAGCAGGACCCGTGGCCCCGGCGGGGCCGGTAGGACCCGCAGGGCCGGTATCACCTGTGTCACCCTTAGGACCCGCAGGTCCGGTAGCACCATCCAAGCCAGTGAAACCACGAACACCAGCAGGGCCCTGAAGGCCCGTCAAACCAGTATCGCCCTTAGGCCCTTGAGGGCCCGTAGGCCCAGCAGGGCCAACAGCCCCAGCCGGTCCCGTCAAACCCTGAGGGCCCTGAGATCCGGTGTCGCCCTTAAGCCCGGTGGGGCCAGCAGGCCCCGTAGCCCCGGCAGGGCCAGTCAAACCAGTAGGCCCGATAGGACCGGCCACACCCTGAATGCCTTGCGGCCCAGCAGGACCCGTCAAACCGATCGGGCCCTGAGGCCCAGGAACCGTAGAATCCGCCCCGGTAGGACCAGCAGGTCCCGTATCGCCCTGGGGCCCAACAGGGCCGGTGGCTCCGGTGGGCCCAGCAGGACCGGCTGCGCCGGTATCGCCTTTCACACCTTGCGGACCCGCAGGTCCGACAGAGCCAGCGGCCCCAGCGGGGCCCACAGAGCCGATAATCAGAGCCGCAACAACCGGCTCCACAACCGAAACATCAACCTCGGGAGACTCGACAGCAACCTCGAACGTGATGTCGCTCATTTGCCATCGTTCCGCTCGAACGTGCCCACCATCACCGCAGACTCATAACGAGGAGTTCCAGGCTGCGACATGATCACACGCCACGTAGTGCCGTTCTTCACCGTATCCAACAGCGACGACTCCATACGGATCGTCGCCAACGAACCATCCACAGTTCCAGTCACACGGGTAGGCGAGGTGCGGTCAACATCAACCTTGATGAACACCTCAACATCGGTGCCCCAATCGACCTCAACATGCGTAACCGGATCACGCCGACGAATAGCGATCGACCGATCGCAGTCTTTAGTCACCACGATCACACGGTTAGGCAGCTTTGGAGTCACATAGTCAGCCATCTACCTGCCTTTCATTACCAAGTGCTCAAAGGTGAGCGTTTCCAAGAGTTATCAGCGATACACGTGTACTGGTAGTCCGCGTCGTACGCGATCTGACCCTTCACACCAGGCGACGTATACAACTCGAAATACAAAGTCCCGTCAGGAAACGCCTGAGCGGCACCAGAAGCGTCCAAGTTGACGAACGCCCACTTGAAATCCCGGCCCTTAGTCAGGACAAGCTCATCCTGGTCGAGCTCAACACCGATAACGGCCATCATTCACCTTCCATAAAGTCAACCCCAGGAGGGGAGCACTGGTAGCGGCAGTGCTACAACCCTCCCGGGGGAACCATCAGCCCCCGCTAGAAGCGAGCCGCTGCCGCAGCATGTCGGTCACATCGAGGACCTTCCCTGAACCGGACTCGGCAGGGGCCCTCTCAATCTCGAGACGAGCGCGACGACGATCACCCTCGGTCAGCAGCAACGCGGAGAGCATCTGGTTGATTGCAGTAAGCTTCATCGACCCAACCGGCTTCCCGTTATGTTGGGCGGCGATAAGCTCCTGGTTAAGCGTGTACAACGTCAAACGAGCGAACTGCCAATCAGTCGGCTCGAAATACTTCACCGACGCAGAAGACTGCATCGCCTCATACATCTCAACAACAAGCGGATGAGTCTCACCCAAATGGCTGATATCACCCAACTCGGGGATAGACACCAAACCGGGCATCTGAACAGTTACAGTTGGATCCTCAGGGATATTCCTACGGACCCGCTCTTCATCGCGCTTTGGTATAGGACCGCGCACACCCACAATTGACCTCCTGGGTCATAAGGCAGGCACCCGGCCTGCAATCAACGTTCCCCAGGATGACGTTCCGGCTGACGCTTCCTGAGCTCTCTCAACTCCCGCTTACGGGCATTGCCCTTCCGGGCAGATTTCTTTGCATGACAACGCCAACAGACGGCCTGCAAGTTAGCGCGGCTGTGATCGTCACCGCGCTGAATATGGTCAACCTCAGACGCAGTGCCGACGCACACACCTTCTAGGCGTAGCTCGCACACGTAGTTTGCGTCTCGCAGTACGTCTTGCCGGATGTACCGCCAGTTGTTGGGGAGTCGGTGGCGGCGGGTTGATGTCTGCCACCCCACCGTTTACCGCATTTCCTCGCACCAGATGTTGCTGTCAGCCGGGTCGTAGCGTCCTACGTAGAACTCCTTGTCAACTTCTGGGAAGTTGATGACCCTGAGGTCGGCGGAGTATTCCACCGGCCCGTGGTCGAACAGGGCGAGGACAGCGTCGAACGCGTCGGACGTTGGAACCTGGAAGTGGAAGCTTTTGCGGATTTCCGCCGCAGCGTTCCAATGCTGGGCCAGCGACTCCAGGCGTTGCACCCGGCTGCCGTCGAATGGGACGTGCAGCAGCCCGACAGCGGTTGCAGACTCCCACAGCCTGCCTACGGGGATGCCGTCGTACGACAGGTCTGCGTAGCGGCCTGCTCCTGCCCGGTGGCCCGGGTAGTCGCCCCACACAGACTCCACTTCTCGCTCGAAGTCGATCAGCGTGATCTTGGCTGAGATCTCAGGATCGTTCTCCGCGAAGAACTTCAGCGGGACGGGGGTGGTATGTCTATACACTCGGCTGCTCCACAATCTCGATGACTACGTCTAAGTCGTACTTTCCTATGCCTTGCGTGTGCGGTTCCACGGCGACGATCTTGTATTTCTGGTTTCGTGGAAGGATGAACTCTTTCTCACCTGTGTTGAACGCAGAGATAGGGCTCGACTTCAGTGTGGGGTTAGCTAGCACGTTTGTCGGGTTACCGGAGACGTACACCCCTTTTTGACCGGGCTTCATCTTCACCAGGACACGAATGTTGTTGCTGTATTCGTTGAACGTCTGATCTACGGGGATCGCCGTGGACATGAAGTTGGTGTAGATGAGCTCTTGGCCTTTTAGACCTTCTAGGTCGTTGGCGATATCGTCAACGTCCATGCTTTTTTTAGCAGCGAAGTTCTTATTCTGGCCGGGGCTGTTCATGTCGGGGATGCTTATCCCGTTCGCGCCTGCGAAGAACATGATGTCCTGCGAGCTTACCAAAACAACGTGCTCTTCAAAAGGCTTCACCGCAGAGTCCTGAAACGCCTCATCCAGACCCAACGTGTATTTGTTGTCTTTACCAGGCGTGCCTATCGGGGAGCCTGCGTCGGGTGCAGAGTTACGGTTGTATTCGAACGTTCCTGCGGTGTAATCGTAGGCGTGCTGCCACGCGGCTGGACTGTCCCAGGCGGCTTTGGACTGGTTCGTGTGCATAGCCCCGAACGTCTGCCAGGTTGCCGTGCTGGAGTTGTCGAACACGTGCGGGTTGTCGGCAGAACCGAGCGGAGCCGTCCTGTCACCGAACAGTGCGTCGGGCAGCTTGGCTGCCATCTTGGACTGCGGCAGCAGAGGTGTATGGCTAGTGCCGGGTTGCAAGTTCACCTTGGAGGTGTCGAAGCTACCGGGCTTGCTGCCGGATGATCCTGAGGGCGGTGGTGACGGCTTGTTCGCCTTCACCGACTTGGTGACGGCCTCGTACCAAGCTTTGGCAGCGGCTTTGTCGCCTTTGGCGAGCATGTCGTTGTAGATTTTCTTTTGACCGGCAGTCCAGCCGTCGAAAGACAGCCCGGTTGAAGAGCTCGAGAAGCCCCCGCCCCCACCGCCGCCGCTTACGCCTCCAGTTGACGCGTTACCAGTGCCGCTGGATCCTGAAGAAGACCCTCCACCACCACCGGCTGAACCGGAGGTGTTATTGCCGAAGGCTGGGTGGTTGTTGTACTTGCCGCTGTTGACAAGGTTCTGTAGTTGCTTCTCGATTGCGGAGGCAGATCCGCCCCCTCCGAGTGCTCCTCCTCGTTTTCCCATTCTGAAATCTGCTTTCTACGTCTATCCCAATACGTCGGATACTCCACAACGCGGGGGAGGTCTAATGAGTCGCAATAACGGAGCCGCCCGTACGCCAGGATCCGCAGCGGGTTGATCCGATCGACCATCTCCCGCATACCAAGCCTGAAAAGCTCCTTGTCGAGCTCGTTGTTCTTCATGCCCACGTCGGACACAGACACGACGGTCCCCTGCGGGATCCCGTCGAAGCAGAAGTCGTAGGTGTCAGGGGCCCCCCAGCCAACGGTCGGGATCACTTTCACCCCGTGCGCCTGCCAATAAGCCCCGCACCACCGGCTGCGGTAGGTGTTCCAGATCTGAGTCGCTCGAGGGATGTCCCTCCACACGCTGAAATCGGGCGTTAATGCCGCCCCGACTGCTGTCACGCGGGAGAGAAGCCTCTCTGGAGACGACCAAGCCGTCTCAAAGCGGTAATCGTCAAGGTAAAAGTGCAATGCGCCGCCTGTTTCGGCGGCGTGATCACGATGACGCGGCATATTCCATGCCGCGAGAGACGATGGAACGAACACAGTTGGAGCAAGATCAGGAAATCCATACGGATTGGACGATTCGAACCTCATTCGGAGGTTCAGAACGTCAAACTTTCCCGGTTGATCGTTCCAATTGTCGGAGGTTCTAGTGCTAAACACGTTCCTCCTTCAATTTTTGAACGAACACCCCTATAAGCCCCGCCTGAAGGCGGGGCTAGAGAACCTGCGATTGCAGGTTCTACCCGTACCCGCGCTGAAGCGCGGGGAAGAGATCGCGATTGCGATCTCATCTATCTAGCGAGCCCCCGAAGGCTCGCTTATCTAGTTCCTGAGGGGGCCCTCAAAGGCCCCCGAAGGGGGAGCGTCTTCAGACGCTCTTCTAGAGCCGCCAGCAGGCGGCTCTTTATAAAGAGATCTTTTTATTTCGGGCCCATAGGCCCTCAATATATAGGTAGGTGTCGGTTACTTTACACCCCCCTTCAGTAACATAGCACCAGAGCCCCTCTAAGGGCTCTGACCAGGCAACCGGGCACTACCACCCTCCAGGGTGGAGAACGGCCCCCACAGGGCCGCACAGGCCCCCACAGGGCCCTCCACAACCCCCGGCAGGGGATCTCGGCATCCCAAACCCGTACACGATGGTTCAGCCGCA